>OCZS010000240.1_pt1 | contig 17894 bp, 19 predicted proteins | sample 1539071 | NCBI WGS metagenome assembly OCZS01 (sample SAMEA3113584, study PRJEB22503) | soil metagenome
CCGCGCCCGCCAGGCCGGCGTCGCGGCCGGCATCGGCGTGATCGCCGGATCCAGGACCTGGCGCAGCATGGCGTCAACCCGGTCGGGGCCGCCGAGGGTCAACTCAGCCTCGGCCCGCCAAACGGTGCGCTGCTCGGCCAGGGTGCGGGGTTCGTGCTTGTGGTCGCGGGTCTCCAGGGTGGCCTGCTGGGCCAGCTGCAGCATCTCGACCCGCGACGGCGGCCGCCCATGATCACGTGTGAAGGCGGCGGCGAGCTCGGCCCGGCGGAGATCGATCACCTGCCGCCGGCGCGACCACCGCTGGTTCAGCTGCGAGTCGACGCCGACGATCTCCCGGACGGGGCGTTTCGACCGGTCCCGGCCAGGGCGTTCGGCGAACCGCACCCCGAGCGCCGTGGTGAGGTGGTGCTCGAGGGCGGTGTTGTAGGTCTCCGAGACGGCCACGGCGGCGGCGTGCAGCACCCGGCCGTCGATCGACAACCATCGCCCGCCCAGGGTTTGAACCTTGTTTGCCACCGCGACATGGGTGTGCAGATCGGGGTCGCCGGCCCGGCTGTCGCGGTGAGTGAACGAGCAGGCGACCAGCCCGGTGACGTCCACTTGACGTACCCCGCCCGTACCCTCCCGGGTGTACAACGCGTGATCCTCTATGAAGCGGAGCGCCGCTGCGACCGCGGCGTGATGGGCCTGCTCGATCTTCGCCGCGATCGGTGGTTCGGCTATCGCCCACAAGGTGGATACGGACTTTACCGGGGAGAACGTCAGGTCGTACCCCCCGACCGCCGTCGGTGCCGGCCGTGACCAGCGGGTCAGCGCGGACACCAGCTCCAGCTGGTCGCGGGGGGTACGGCCGTGCTCCTGCTGAAACCACTCCGCGGCCAGCTCGCTCCGGATCCGCGCCCGCGTCTCCGCCGCCACAGGCGCACGCGGATCGAGGCCCAATGCGATGTTGTGGGCGGCGAACCGATCCCGCAGCGCCGCCAGGAACGGCTGCTCCCGCCCACCCTGCCGGTACGGCATACCAAGGGGCATGGCCGGTCCACCCGCGACTCCACGTGTCGCGCCGGCGAGTGGGTGGCGGCCCTCGGCGAACAGGAGTCGCATCTGCTCGCCGGCGACGACATCATCCACCTCGAGGCCGTCGATACCGGCGAGGCCACGGCCGACCCAGCGGCCCGGTGTTTCACCTCGCCCCTCGTAGTAGGCCGCCAGGTCCGTCCGGCCCCGATGGGTCGCATCCAACGCCGCTACTTGACGGATCAAATAGTCGTAGCCATGGCCGGCCGACAGCTTGTGCAGGCTCATCGTCATACCTACGTAAGTCGCCAGCAGATCGGCTGGCGCTCACGTACCCCGCACCTCATGCAACGGGTGTGTCGCACTTCGGATCTTGAGGTCAGCATGGGGGTATGTGAGTTCGCCCCGCGACGCGTCAATGATGACAGGCGACATCAGGCTTAGCCCCTTGGTGAGCGGATTGCCAGGTCATCGTTCGAACAGGGTTTCTTCAGTTGGGACATGTAGGTCAGGCAGCGCGACCACATCGCAAGTTGATCATGTTCAGGCTGCGCGAGACGGCCCAACAAGTCCAGGCTCGGATCACGCGGGCGATATACGAGAGCAGGGATTACGCCGTGGACGCTGCAAGCTAGCTCGGCAACCACAGCGGCCCGCCGGATTGGTGCCTTCGTTGATGACCGCCTGAGCGGGCAGCGCCGCCTTCTGGATGTAAGAGGCGGGTTGTCCACAGCTTCTGGCTTCCGCTCGACCGGGGTGGCGAGCATGTGGCTGGATGTGGTGAACCGCCCAGACAACTGAAGCGGTTGATGGAGGCACGTCTAGGGGAGCGCGACACGGCGAATGCGATTGCTGGCGATGCGCGGCTGCTGGGGCGAGCAGGGCGCTGGTCCGGGTCGGGCCGACAAGGAGGGTCGGCGGACCTCGGCTGATGACTTTGATCACTTTGCTCTGCCCTGGACGGTGACGAGAGAACGCGCCTTGCATCTCTCGATGCACAGAAAGCGAGGCTATTGATCATCATGGTGAAGTCGGCAACCGAGATGATCTTGACGCCCCGCTGGTACACCGTGGCTCAGGCGGCGCAGCTGCTCAACTACGGCGAGAGCAAGGTCCGGATGCTGATCATTACCGGACAGCTGCGGTCAATTAAGGACGGCCGATCCCGCAGGATTCTTCCAGAGTGGGTCGAGTCCTACGTTCAAGATCGCGCGAAGGCGACCGAGGACGTCTGGTGACGGGGCGAAGAGCCAACGGCGAGGGGTCGATCTTCCCCTACCGCAACGGATTCGCTGCCTACGTGTGGATTACGACTCCGTCAGGGAAGCGTCAGCGTAAGTATGTCTACGGACGAACACAAGAAGTCGTTCATGGCCGGTGGGTGGAGCTCACGCAGAGGGCTGCACGCGGACCGGTTGTCACCAAGGTGCCGACCGTTGGGCAGTTCCTCCATCGGTGGCTCGAGGACACAGTTGCTCCGAATCTTGCGCCGCTCACGTACGCGACGTACGAGAGCCACGTCAAGCACTACATCGAGCCCGGCATCGGTGCGCTTCGGCTCGATCGTCTTCGTGTCACCGACGTCCAGGCGTGGCTCAGTCGTCTAGCCGCACAATGCCAGTGCTGCGCACAAGAGAAGGACGTCCGTCGGGCGCTTCGCGGCACTGCACGGTGCTGCGCGCTCGGGAGGTGCTGTCATCAGGTGGCGTCTCCGCGCACGATCAAGGACGTTAGGACCGTCTTGCGTTCAGCGCTGCATTCGGCAGTACACCAAGAATTGATCGATCGCAATGTCGCTCAGCTCGTACAGATTCCCAAGCAACGCAAGCGCAGGCTGGTGCCGTGGACCAGCGATGAGGCCAGGCGCTTCCTTGAATCCGCCCGCTCCTCTTCCGATTCTCTATATGCCGCCTATGTACTGGTTCTGGTCCTCGGTCTTCGGAAGGGCGAGGTTCTGGGCCTGGCCTGGGAGGCCGTCGATTTCGAGCAGGGCGCGCTGGTGCCAGACCATCAGCTTCAACGAGTCCGGCGATCACTCCTCTACCGGCAAACGAAGACCGAGGCATCCGATGCCTGGCTGCCGATGCCTGACATCGTCGTTGCGGCACTGACGCTCAGGCAGGCGCAGCAGGACCTGGAACGAGAGATTGCCGGCGAGGTCTGGCAGCAGACGAAGGACTTGCCGTCCCTGGTATTCACCGGCCGTTATGGCACTCCTGTCGATCCTCGCACCTTCAACAGGAAGTTCACGGCGCGGTGTGAGGCCGCGGGTGTGCGCTCGATCACCGTTCATGACGCCCGGCACACCTGCGCCACGCTGCTTGTGGACCTCGATGTGCATCCGCGTGTGATCATGCGGATCCTTCGGCATGCCGATCAGGCCGTCACGATGGAGATCTACGCGAACGCGAGCTCGGCCGCTACCCGCGAGGCGCTCCGGCGACTTGGAGACGCTCTGCACTGAGGTGCTGCTGTACTTTGCTGCTGTACTCGCAGCTCAGCGGCTGCCCTCCAGCCACTGAACATGTGTCAGACAAGGCAATTCACTGGTCGGGGTGACAGGATTTGAACCTGCGACCTCTTCGTCCCGAACGAAGCGCGCTACCAAGCTGCGCCACACCCCGCGGCCCACGAGCCTCGCAGAGTCTAGCCCATGGCCGACTGTCGGCCGGAGCTGTTATAGATCGCGTGGAGTCAGTGTGAGCAGTGTTGCCTCTGGTCGGCAAGCGAACCGGATCGGTGCGTATGGCGAGGTGCCTAGGCCGGCGGACACGTGCAACCATGACTCCTGGTCGGCGGTCCCGTACCGAGACAGACCCTTGGCCCGCGTTCGATCAAGATCGCAGTTGGTGACCACGGCGCCGTAGCCAGGGACGCAGACCTGGCCGCCATGAGTATGGCCTGCCATGATCAAGTCGAGGCCGTCGCTGGTCATCCCATCCAGCACCCGCCGATAGGGGGAGTGCGTCACTCCAATGGTGACGTCGCAGTCGGTACGATCGACCGGCCCTGCCACCGATGCATAGTGATCTTGCTCGAGATGGGCATCATCGGTGCCACGAAACCCGAGCCGAACACCCTTGATCATCAGCGTCTCGCGGGTGTGGGTCAGGTCGATCCAGCCGGCCTGCTTGAACTCATGATCAAGATCGCGCCACGGCAGCCTTGGTTTGTCCTCGACATCCGGCCGCCGGTTTCTCGCGAAGTACTTCAGCGGATTCTTGAAGGTCGGTGCGTAGTAGTCATTCGACCCCCAGACGTACACCCCTGGCACACCGAGCAGCTCGCCCAGGCTGGCCACCACGTAGGGCACTGCGTCGAGGTGAGCGAGATTGTCTCCGGTGTTGATCACGAGATCCGGCTTCACATCGGCCAGTCCGGAAAGCCAGCGCTGTCGCGCCCTCGCGGCCGGGACCATGTGCAGATCGCTTATATGCAGCGCCCGAATCGGGTCAGCACCGGGCGGCAGCACCCGGACCGCGATCCTCCGCAGACGAAAGTCGTTCACTTCGTACAACCCGGCGTAGGCCAAGCATCCGGCACCGACGCCGGTCACCGCGCCGGCCGTGGCGCCGAGCGCCTTCAGTGTCTTGCGGGTGCGAGACGACACGTGGCACACGTTACAAGGCGCCGACTGCAAGACTGAGCAAATGGCCGATCCTTCGACAGGCTCAGGACGCGATCCTTCGACCGACTCAGGACGCGGCCCTTCGACAGGCTCAGGACAGGATCGCTCGACACCGCTGAAGCAGCGGTTGCGCTCCGATTTGACGGCCGCGATCAAAGATCGCGACAAGATCCGTTCGGGCACCATCCGGATGGTTCTCACAGCGATCAACGAAGCGGAGGTTGCCGGCGCCGAAGCAAGGGAGCTCTCCGAACAGCAGGTGCTCGATGTAGTTATCCGGGAAGCCAAGAAGCGCCGCGAGGCCGAAGAGGCCTACCTTGCCGCGGGGCGATCCGAACTCGCCGAGAAGGAACAGGCCGAGCGAGGAGTGCTCGCCGATTACCTCCCTGCCCAACTGAGCGCCGAGGATATTTCGAGGATCGTCGCGCAAGCCATCGAACGCGCCGGCGGCTCAGAGCTCGGAATGAAGGCGATGGGCAAGGTCATGGGCATCGTCACCCCGCAGATGAAGGGAAAGGCCGATGGCGCGGTGGTCGCCGCCGAGGTCAGGCGGCAGCTGGCCACGTGATGCGTCTCGCTAACCTCCGCCGCCCCGTCCTTTGCCCTTCTGTTGTTCCTGTTGCTGCTGTTCCTGTTGCTTCTGCGCTTCCTCTTCCGCCTTGGCTCGAGCTTCCTCTTCCGCCTTGGCTCGAGCTTCAGCCTCGCGTTGCTCTGCCCGGACCTCTGCCGGATCACGGCCAGCAGAGAACACGGCGTAGATCTCGCTGAATTCAGGCACGGTAGCGCCACTCCCCGGGGACCATCCAAGGAACTGTCCTCGCGGTGCGTCGCTGTAGGTTTCCTGACGCAACACCGTGAAGCCCAGCTTCTCCAACCTGCTCTTGCCCTCGGCGTAGCCCAACCCTGCCAGGTTTGGCACCTGGACCTGCTTGCCTTCCAGCATCGAGGTTGGCGGCGCCTTGAACTTGACGTCCGGCTTGCCGCTCATCGCCTCAGTCATGGCGGGCTGCCAGATCTTCATCCCGGCGTCGCCGCTGCCTGAGCCCTCGAGAACCACCTCGGTGCTCGGGACGTAATACCCAGCCACGCCACTGCGCTTGCGTGCGCCCTTCCAGATCTTCTTGGTCGGGTCGATCGCGATCATGGCGCTGCCCGCAATAAGCGGCGTGTAGCCGTTGAACCACACCGCCTTGTTGCTGTTGATCGTTCCGGTCTTGCCCGCCTGGTTCTCGATGAATGGGATTCGCGCCCGGGTACCGGTGCCGCGCCCCTTCATGACGCCGTTCAGTAACCGGTTCATGCCATCAGCCACCTCCTTGGAGATGACCCGCTTGCAGTTCGCGTTGGGCGGCTCGAGAAGCTTGCCCGTCCTCGTGGTGATCTTGGAAACGATCACTGGATCACAGTGGATGCCGCGGGCCGCGAAGGTGGCGTATGCCTCAGCCATCGACATCGGCGTCACCTCGGAGACACCGAGGGTGAACGACGGCACCTGGACGCTCGGACTGCTGGTCAGGTTCAACTCCGGATCGGAAAGCTGCACGCCAAGCTTCTTCGCCATCTTGGTCACCGGACAAACGCCGACGGTGTGCTCCAACTGCAAGAAGTAGGTGTTCACCGAGGAAGCAATGCCTTTCTGCATGTCCATCACGCCGTTGACACCGGTGGAGTTCTTCGGGTTGTACTTCGGGTCGCGGGCAGTCCCGATACAGGTGGAAAACCTGGTGTTACCCAAGTACAGCGGCGAACGGGCGTTGTACCTCTTCGTGATCGGGATGCCCTTCTCCAGAGCGGCCGCCGCCGTGAACGCCTTGAAGGTGGACCCGGCCTGGTAGCCCTCGGCGCCGCCGAGAGCCTGCTCGACCGAGTAGTTGTAGTAAGTCTGACCCTTCTTCTTCTTCGTCCCCATCACCGGACGGCTTTGCGCACTGGCGATGATCAGACCGGTCCCGGGCTCGATCATGTTCATGGTCGAAATCAGCGGATCCGTCGGCCCGACCACCCTGGACACCGCCTTCTGGGCGATGTCCTGGGTCTTCGGCTCGATTGCGGTCTGAATGGTCAGCCCGCCCCGCTTGATCAGGTTGTCGCGCTCCTCAACATTCTTGACAAGGCTCGGGGTGAGTAGCAGCGTGCGGCGTACGTAGTCGCAGAGGAAGGGGTACTTCGTGCCGACACATCCGTTGCGGGTCGGCTTGACCGTGTCCTCGTCGAAGGTTGCTGTCTTGGCCTTCTTAGCTTGCGCGGCGCTGATGAACTCCCAACGGACCATCGCGTTCAGCACGACATCACGGCGATCCAGGGCCGCGCTCCGATTGCTGACCGGATTGACGGTGTCCGGATTCTGCACCAGTCCGGCCAGCATGGCTGCCTGCGGCAAGGTCAGCTTCCATGCATGAGTGGAGTAATAGTGCCGAGCGGCAGCCTCCACCCCGTACGCGCCTTCACCGTAATAGGCGATGTTGAGGTAGCGCTCAAGGATTTGGTCCTTGGTCAGCCGCTTCTCCAGCGCAATGGCGTACCGGAGTTCGCGGATCTTGCGCTCCAGGGTAGGAGCCTGTGCCTCCCGTACGCACTGGGCGTCGCCCTTCGCCTGGCACGCCTCAACTTGCACCATCTTCACGTACTGCTGGGTAATCGAGGAGCCGCCCTGGACACCGCCGTCGCCGGTGGAGTTGCGGATCAACGCCCGCATGGTGCCCTTGAGGTCGAGCGCGCCGTGTTCGTAGAAACGATGATCTTCGATCGCGAGCTGCGCCTGTCGCATGACGGGAGCAATCTCGTCGAGCTTCACCGGGATACGGTTCTCGTCATAGAAGTAGGCCAGCACCTTGCCGTTGCCCATCAGGACCTTGGATCGAGTCGCGGGTGCCGGGGTGGCCAGTTCGGCCGGAATGCTGTCGAGTTCTGCGGCTGCGGCCTTGCTGCCGACGCCCGCCACGCCTGCGATAGGAACGAACAAGCCGGCAATCAGGACCCCGGCTAGGACGCTCACGGTCACAAACATGACCAATGAGTACGCAACGCTCCCCGCGCGTTTCGGACTAAAAGGCATGCCGAACAGCGTACGGGAGGGTACCGACTACACCGAATTCTTGCGTCGTGTCAAGAAAACCCGTAACATCCAGCGGCGCCCGAAGGTCACAAACACGCAAACATATGGGCCCCTGGGCTAGTCAAGGACCTACCTGAGTTCGTAGCATTACCTTTCAGCTGTGCCATAAGGGCCGGGGAAGCTCGGCACGGCCTCGGGGAGAGATTTACAAGGGGAGAGCAGTAGATGACTGCATGGCATCGGGAAGACTGGACCCTGCGCGCCAAATGCCGGGGCATGGAAGATGCCCTGTTTCCGGAAGCATCCGATCAGAAGCGGGCAAAACAGGTGTGCTCGGGCTGTCCAGTTCGACTGGAATGCCTGTCCGAAGCGCTGGACCATCGGATCGAGTGGGGTGTCTGGGGCGGCATGACGGAGCGTGAGCGGCGGCTCCTACTGCGCCAACGTTCCGACGTGGTGTCGTGGCGTTCAGTCCTTATCGGCAAGCAGGACGCCAACGCGCCGAAGCGCGTCGAGATCGGTGACGTCGCTCGCTAACGTAGCGACTAGCGTCGTCGGGACCCCGGGACGGGTCGAGGAGAAGCGTTCGAGCAGGACTTTCTCCTGCTCGATCACGCGCTCCAGGTGCGCGTGCCGACGCAGCGCCTCGACCTCAGTGATGGCTGTGGCCGGGTCCAGGTCCTCGGCGATGGCGAGTGCACGCTCGGCCGAGACGTCGAGTTGGCTGGCGTGCACCCGATTGATCACCAGGCCGGCGAGCGGCATCTGTTCCTCGGTCAACCGATCCACGAAGTAGGCCGCCTCCCGAAGCGCATCGCGCTGCGCCGTGGCCACCACCAGAAAGGTGGTGTGACTAGAGGACAGCAGCGCGTGCGTCTGTGCCGCCCGCTGCCGGAAACCACCGAACAGCGCGTCGAAGGCGGTAATGAACGTCTGCACGTCCCGCAGGAGCTGACCACCGAGGACCTTGGTCATCACCGAGGACACAAGGTGGAAGCCTCTGCTCATCAGCTTCAGAGGGCCGCGAGCCGGCGCGTGAAGCATCCGCAGGAAGGGGCCGTCCAGCAGGTCGCTCAGATGTTCCGGGGCATCGAGAAAGTCCAGGGCGGATCTGGCCGGTGGCGTGTCCACCACGATCAGATCCCAGCTGCCGTCCGCCTGTGCTTGGTGGTGCAGCTGTCCGAGCTTCTCCATCGCCATGTACTCCTGGGTCCCGGAGAATGAGGACGACAGCGCTTCGTAGAACGGGTTTTGCAGTATGGCGGCCGCCTTCTCCGGGGGTGCATGTGTGATGACCACGTCGTCGAAGGTCCGCTTCATGTCGAGCATCATGGCGTCGAGATGGCCGCCGTTGCTGAACTCCAGACCGATAACCGGGCGGGGCGTGTTGTCCAGCTCGCCGACGCCAAGCGACTGTGCCAAGCGACGGGCGGGGTCGATGGTCAGGACGACTACTTTCCGGCCCGCCTCGGCCGCCCGTACGGCCAGGGCCGCCGATGTGGTGGTCTTGCCGACCCCACCCGCACCACAGCAGATCATGATCTTCGCCTGACGGTCGGCGATGATCGCGTCGACGTCGAAGAACGGCGTGCTCATGCAGTGGCCTCAAGGGGGATCTGATCGCGCATCTGGTCGGCGATGCTGAAGAGGGCCGCCTCGTCGATCCCGGCCGCATCGAAGCCAATCTCGACGAGCGGCACGCCGAGCGACGTCAGCCGCCGATGCCGGTCACGCTGTTGCAGCGTGCGGGCGGCCTCGTCTGCGAACTCGGCGGTGAGCAGTCGGTTCTGTTGGTCGTTCAAGGCCCGCACCTGCAGAAGGGTGGTCCCGATGGCGGCCCGCTGCAATTGATCTTCATCGAGGGGGGTGGGGATGACTTTGTTCGCGATCACCGTTTCGACCGAAATGCCCGTCGGCCGGAGCGCCGCGACCGCCTCCTCCGTCTCGGTCACCGGCATGTCCTCCAGCAGAGTGACGAGGTGAACCGCCGTGGTGGTGGAGCGAAGCATGCGCATGATGGAATCCGCCTGGCCGCGGATCGGGCCAACTCGCGCCAGTCCGGCGACGGCCTGGTGAACGTTCAAGAACTGGGCGATGCGACCGGTAGGGGGAGCGTCGAGCACGACGGCGTCGTAGCTGTTCGGGCGGTTCTTCTCGCCGCGCCGTACGGCCTCGTAGACCTTGCCCGTGAGCAACACGTCCCGAAGGCCTGGAGCGATGGAGGTGGCGAAGTCGACCACCCCGAAGCGGTCGAGCGCCTTGGCGGCCAGTCCCAGGTGATAGAAGGTTTCGAGATACTCCAGGAACGCGTCCTCGGCGTCGATCGCTAGGGCGTGCACGGCGCCACCGGCCGGGGTACGACAGACCCGGCGCTCCTCCGCGTCCACCAACCGTGGCGCACCGAACAGCTCGACGATTCCTTGCCGGCCTTCCACCTCGCAGAGCAGCACTCGGCGGCCCGCGGTGGCGAGCGCGCAGGCCAGCGCAGCGGCAATGGTGGTCTTGCCGGTGCCCCCCTTGCCGCTGACGATGTGCAGCCGATGCCGGGGGGTCACCTGACACCAGTGATCTCTATAGCGGCATGGGTCCTGTAGCGCCGATTGATCGCGATGAGATTGGCGGTGAACGCTTCCACCTGTCCAGCGTTTCGCAGTCGTCCCGCGTACAGGCCACCGGCTTCGGTCACATCGTTCGCCAATTCACACACGAGCTCGACGGCTGCACGGTCCTCGCCAAGGACGAGCACATGTCCGGCAACGGCATCGATCGCCGGGTCGTCGAGGTGGATGGCGCTGATGTGGTGGAACGCGGCGATCACGGTCGAGTCGGGAAGGATCTGTTGGGCCTCCTGAGCGGCAGAGCCTGCGGGGACAGACAGTGGGAAAGGACCGTGCGCGTCGAATCCGATCGGATTGACGCAGTCGATCACGATCTTGTCCTTGAGGTCCTTCCTCAAGGAGGCGAGCACTTCCGCGTGCCCGTCGTAGGGGACCGAGACGATCACCAGATCGGCAGCAGCCGCTTCCTGATTGGACCCACCCCGGACCCCGCCCTTATTGGCACTGTAGGCGACGGCGGTGGCTCTGGCTCGCTCGACGGAGCGACTCCCGATCACTACCTCATGACCTGCCTGGGACAGGCGCCGGGCGAGCCCACGACCCTGTGCTCCGGTGCCACCCAGGATGCCGATGGAAGTCATAACCACCGCTGGGGGAGGAGGTCACGTGGCTCCCGGTGTTGCATGGGGCCGATAGTAATGGTCGGGAATTCGGTCAGAGGCTGCCCTGCTCCGGGAGATGTCGACCGGGAAGGCAGTGGAGTCGAAGAAGCAGCGACCGTTCGATCGTCTCCGTGATCATCTCATAGGCGTAGCCCGCGGCGTTCAAGCGCTCGACCAAGACGTTGCCGACACGGGAGGATGCGGCCGGGGTAGGAGCTTCGTAGAACAGCCAAAGCTGACCCTGGTCCGCGAGCAGCCGACGCGCGAGAGTCAGCCCTCGTTGGTCGGGCTCGGTCCAGAAAAGGTTGACGTTGACGGCGAAGATGATGTCGAACTGTCCCGTACTGGACGGGTCAACATCCTCCAGTGCCACAACGCGGAACTGGGCGACGTTGCGCTCGACGTGCTGCTGGTTGCGCTGTGCACTCGAGGTGATCGCGGTAACCGACCGGTCGATGCCCAGGTAGCTTCCGCTGTGCAGCCGGGCGCAGACGAGTTCCGCAGCGGCACCTCGTCCGGCACCGACTTCCAGGACGCGATGATCCGGTCTGACCGGCAGCTGGCTGACCGCCCAGACGACGCGGGCGGGCGTGGCGGGGGTCTTGGTCATCGGATTCAGTCTGCCGGAATGGGAATGTGAACTCGTCGAGCGCGCTGTCAGTGCCGAACGGGAGGATGACGAGATGACTACAGAATCACGGCCGGACATCCGGCTCGACCTCGTTGTGCTGGATACCGACCAGCCACGCCAACTGGCGCAGTTCTACGCAGCCTTGCTCGGTTGGCGGATCACTGACGACAGTGACGACTCGTGGGTGAACCTCCGCGGCGACGGCGGCGCCGGATTGGCATTCCAGTTGGCCCTCAACCACAAACCCCCAACCTGGCCGGCGAACGATGTCCCGCAGCAGTTCCATCTCGACTTGGACGTTCCTGACCTGGAGGAGGCGGCGACATACGCCGAGTCGTTAGGCGCCCGCCGGGTCGAGGGAGCCGGTCAAGAGGGCAACTTCATTGTGCTCCTCGACCCGAGCGGTCATCCGTTCTGCGTCTGTCGCTGAACGGCGCCGCCCGGCACGTGTCGTTGGGCATAACGTGATCACCATGACCAAATGGGAGTACGTAACCGTGCCGTTGCTCGTGCACGCGACGAAGCAGATCCTCGATAACTGGGGTCAGGACGGCTGGGAACTGGTCCAGGTCGTGCCGGGGCTCACTCCGGAGAATCTGGTGGCGTACCTGAAGCGGCCCGTTCCGGGCTCGGGCGAGGCGACTGCGTGAGGTCACCGTCGTCGCGGCTGGCCGAGCTCGGTGTGACGCTCCCGTCGGTGGCGGCGCCGCTGGCCGCGTACGTCCCGGCGGTCAGGGTCGGTGAGCTCGTCTACTCCTCAGGTCAGTTGCCCACCGTCGACGGTCAATTGATCGCGACCGGCAAGGTGGGCGGAGGGGTCAGCGTTGATCAGGCCGCAGACTGTGCTCGGACCGCGGCGCTGAACGCGCTCGCCGCGGTCGCCGCCGAGGTAGGTGATCTGGACGCGATCGTCCAAGTGATCAAGGTTCTGGTTTTCGTGGCGAGTGCCCCGGATTTCACCGGCCAACCGCAGGTCGGCAACGGGGCGAGCCAGCTCCTGCTCGATGTCTTTGGCGATGCGGGGCAGCATGCCCGCAGCGCGGTCGGTGTGGCGGTGCTGCCGCTGGACGCCCCGGTCGAGGTCGAGCTGATCGTCCGCGCTCGGGCCGTACCGCGCGTGCACCCGGTCGCCATGTGATGCTGCAGCGCTGACCATGTCGTCACATTCCTGGGATGTGCTTGCTCGTCTGCCGCTGCAGCCGTCGGCCGACATGATGACGCTTGCCGAGTCGCGGCGCTCAGGTGATCCGGTAGCCAGGCCGGCGCTGTCGGCCAGCGTGATCTTGCTCCGCGAGAGCCGCGCGGGTCTGGAGACGTACCTGCTGCATCGGCACGCGCGCATGCCGTTCGCCGCCTCAGCGGTGGTGTTTCCGGGTGGTCGCGTCGATGCGGCGGATGTAGCGACGGGAAGTGACCCGGCCCGCGCGTGTGCGCTGCGAGAGACTGCCGAAGAGACCGGGGTCCAGCTGAAAAGCGATGATCTTGTTCCCTGGGCTCACTGGGTTACTCCGGAACCGGAGCCCAGGCGTTACGACACTCACTTCTTCCTGGCCGCGCTTCCGGCGGGTCAGCAGGCGCAGGATGTCTCGGGCGAGACCGACCACGCCGCCTGGGAGCTGCCGGCGTCCGCACTGGCCGCTGCGGATGGAGGGGACATCGCGCTGATGCCGCCGACCCGCTCGATCCTCCTCGAACTGGCGGATGCCCGTAGCGTGCGGGAGCTACTCGACGCCGCGACGGGCCGGGTGATCGAATGCGTGCTGCCGCAGATGATCAAGACGGAGTCGGGATGGACACTGCGCTATCCCATCCGCCCGGGGATAGGGCGTTCAGCTGATGATCAGTGAGTTGGTCACGAACTACCTGCGACTGCTCGTCGCCCCGAATCCGGGCCCGATGACGCTCGATGGCACCAACACCTGGATCGTTGGTGATCCGAGCCTGGCTCCTCCGGCCGTGGTTGACCCTGGTCCGCTCGACGACTATCACCTCTCCGCGATTCTGAGCGCGTGCCGAGGTGAGATTGCCATGATCATTCTTACGCATGGCCATATTGATCATGCCGAAGCGGCGGCCGAGCTAGCCGGCCGAGCCGAGTGTGAGGTACGGGCGGCGGATCCGGCCTTGCAGATCGGCCGACACGGGCTCCTAGACCGCGACGCCCTGCTGTTGGGTGGAGTGGGCTTCGAGGTCTTCGCCACCCCCGGTCACACGAGCGACTCCTGCTCGTTGCTCCTGCGTGGTGAGGACGACAACGTGAGTCGCCTGCTGACGGGCGACATGGTGCTGGGCCGCGGCACCACCGTGATCACTCACCCGGACGGCAATCTGGCGGACTACTTCGACTCGTTGGACCTCATGTCCGAGTTAGTCGACTCGTACGAGGTCGTCGAGCTGCTGCCTGGCCACGGACCACGAGTCGGCGACCCCGCCGCCTGCCTCGACTACTACCGCACTCATCGGCTGGAACGGCTTGACCAGGTCCGCGACGCTCTCGCCGCGGGAGCCAACTCAGCGACCGATGTGGTGGCCCGGGTCTACGCGGACGTGGATCCGGTGCTCTGGCCTGCCGCCGAGGAGTCGGTCCGGGCCCAGCTTGACTACCTGGCTCGGGAGTAATAGCCACTTCATTCGAAGCTCACAGCCTGCACACAGAGTCCCGGGCAACTCTCGACACATGACCACAGAGACCCAAGAAGCCGGATGGCAGCCGGTGCCTCAACATCCCGGCTCAACGCCTGGTCCCTACTACCTCCCGGACAGCCGCGTTGGTGGCCACACCGGTGCTGACTTCCCGGCGCCGGCGGGCGTCGGGACCCTCAGCGGGGACCGTCCCCCGGCTAGCACGAAGCCGCGGCGAAAGGCCGGTGTCCTGCTCGCTGCCGCATCGCTGTCCGCGGTGCTTGGCGCCGGGGCCGGCGTCGGCTCGTATGCATATCTCGCGTCGGGGTCCGGGTCACTCACCTCGCCGGTCAGCGTGAGCACCCTTCCCGCTGCTCAAAGTCCGAAGCTCGACGGCACCGTCACAGCGGCCGCGGCCAAGATCGACCCGTCGCTGGTGACGATTACGGTGCAGAACGGCTCCAACGGCGGCCTGGGTAGCGGCGTGGTGATCGACGACCAAGGCCACATCTTGACCAATGCTCACGTGGTGGATGGCGCGTCTGACGCCGGCACGATCACCGTGACCTTCGACGATGGCCGCACCGCCAAGGCAACAGTCGTCGGCATGTCGGAGACCAATGACCTGGCCGTGATCAAGGTCGACGGAGTCGAGAATCTCACGCCGGCGGTATTCGCCAAGTCGGGTTCACTGCAGGTGGGCCAGACTGTCGTCGCCGCCGGAGCGCCACTCGGCTTATCGGAGTCAGTGACCAGCGGCATCGTGTCCAACACGGCGCGACCTGTGCGCTCCGGCAGCAACAACGACGCCGTCTACCTCGCTGTGCAGACAGATGCGGCTATCAATCCAGGCAACTCGGGTGGTCCTCTCGTAGACCTCAACGGCGCCGTGGTTGGCATCAACTCCTCGATTGCCAGCACCGGATCGAGCTCGGGCAACCAGTCCGGAAATATCGGCATTGGCTTCGCCATCCCGTCTGATGTGGCCGTCCGGATCGCCACGGAGCTGATCGATCACGGCAGCTCCAAGAATGCCGCCCTGGGCGTGACCGTCGGTGGCACCGACTCGGAGCTATCCACGGCGACCGGTGTTCCGCTCCAAACCGTTGTCCCCGGCGGTGCGGCGGAGAAGGCGGGCCTGCAAGCAGGTGACGTAGTGACCAAGATCAACGATTTCCACACCACGACTGCTGACGGTTTGATCGCTGCTACCCGGTTCTACGCCCCGGACACTGTCGTGAAGGTCACCTACATTCGCGACGGCGGCAGCCCGCAGACGGTGGACGTCACGCTCGGCTCCGCCTAGAACACGTCGAAAGGCTCAAGCGAGTCAGCCGAGATCTGGGTCAGCGGGCGCGGCGTTCGACACGCTCGACGTCGAGGATGGTGACGGAGCGAGGCTCCAGGCGGATCCAGCCGCGGGCGGCGAAGTCGGCCAAGGCCTTGTTGACCGTCTCACGAGAGGCACCGACGAGCTGAGCGAGCTCCTCCTGAGTCAGGTCGTGATGGACATGGACGCCGTCATCGCGTCGGTCGCCGAACCGCTGGGCGAGTTCGAGCAACTGCTTCGCGACCCGGCCGGGGACATCGGAGAACACCATGTCGGCGACGACGTCATTTGCGCGTCGTAGCCGCGCGGCGAGTTGGCCGAGCAGACTCTGGGCAACCTCGGGCCGACCGGTGAGCCAGCCCATCAGCTCGTCATGCTCGAGGGTACGCAGTTCGCAGGCGGTGACAGCTGTTGCTGTCGTGGAGCGCGGGCCGGGATCGAAGAGCGACAGCTCGCCGAACATCTGGCCTGGCCCCAATACGGCGAGCAGATTTTCCCGACCGGCCGAACCGCTGCGCCCAAGTTTGATCTTGCCGCTGACCACGACGTACAGCCGATCCTCGGCATCCCCTTCGTGGAACAGCACCTCGCCCTTGGTCAGTGTGATCGTTCCCATAGCGGCCGAGAGAGCGGTGGCCGCCTCGTCATCGAGGCGGGCGAACAACGGAGCCTTCTTGAGGACTTCAGGATCCACGCTGCCTCCCGTACCGGCGTCGCCTGCCAACGCTGCAAGGCTACCGTCGCGGGCCGGTGAGCTGCAGGTGCCAGCGACGCGCGCCACGATCAGCCAGCATTCTGGTCGCCGGACGTAGGCTGCTGCCATGCGGCCGGGACCCTCACAGACTGCTTTGGTCCGGCGGGCTCGGATGATCAATCGCGTGTTGGCCGAGAGCTATCCGGACGCCGACATCGAACTCGATTTCGAGACACCATTGCAGCTGCTCGTGGCCACCATCTTGTCGGCTCAGAGCACCGACAAGCGGGTCAACCTGGTCACGCCGATCGTCTTCGCCCGCTACCCGAATGCGACAGCCCTGGCCGCGGCTGATCGAGCGGAGCTGGAGGAGTTGATCAAACCGACCGGGTTCTTCCGCGCCAAGAGCGACAGCTTGATCAAGCTCGGCGTCGCGCTGGTGGAACGCTTCGACGGTGAGGTGCCCTCCCGTCTGGCTGACCTGGTGACCCTCCCTGGGGTAGGGCGCAAGACCGCGAACGTCGTCCTCGGGAACGCCTTCGGCATTCCGGGCATCACGGTGGACACCCATGTCGGGCGGCTGTCGCGGCGCTTCGGCTGGACCACGCAGCGCGACCCGGAGAAGGTGGAGATCGACATCGCGGCCTTGTTTCCGAAAAGGGACTGGACTCAGCTCTGCCAGAACATGATCTGGCATGGCCGGCGTTGCTGCCACGCCCGCAACCCGGCCTGCGGCGCCTGCCCGGTCGCACGCTGGTGCCCTTCGTACGGTGAAGGGGAGACCAATCCCGTCAAGGCGGCGAAGTTGATCCGCGAGCCCAGGGGATGAGAGCTCGAAATAGGCGGGCCGTCGGCCGTGCCCTCCTGGCGGCGTTTGCCGCCTTCCTGCTGATGGCCACCGGCTGTACGGATTCGGGGCTGCTGACCCGATCGTCGTCGGAATCGAGCGAACAGGGCTCGCAGCCGCCGCCGGCTGCCGAGCAGCTGGCCGCCCAGAAGGAGGCGGCGGGGATTGCCGACTGTCCGCCCTCTGATGAGGACGTTCCTGCCATGGCCGGTGGCCTGCCGGACGTCGAGCTCGCTTGCCTCGGCGGTGGCCAGCCGGTGCGACTGGCCGGGCTCCGCGGGCGTCCGATGATGATCAATATCTGGGCTCAATGGTGCGGTCCGTGCCGCCAGGAGGCTCCTTTCCTGGCGGAGATCGCTGCCTCGACGGAACCGTCCGAGTTCTTGATCTTGGGTATCGACTTCGACGACCCACGCCCAGAGCTAGCCATCGAATTCGCGGACCTGGCAGAGTGGAAGTATCCCCAGATGCAGGATGCCGACGTGGTGTTGCGCGAGGAGTTGCAGGTCAGTGGACCGCCGCAGACCTTCTTCGTCAACGCCCAAGGCCACATCACCTACCGGCATGCGGCGCCCTTCACGTCGACCAAGCAGATTCGCCAGCTCGCGGAAAAGCATCTCGGAGTTCAGCTGTGATCCTTCGACCGGCCCAGGACGCGGCCCGTCGACAAGCTCAGGACGCGGATGCTGGAGCTCAGGGCGAGGCTGACACGGCTCAGGGCGAGGAAGTGCCGAGGTGGATCAACTCGTTAACAGCTGCACTGGGCCAACGAGATCGACTGGCGAACGTCGCCGCACTGCGGCCCGCACTCGGCGATCGCGCCCGCCGGGCGGCGGTGTTGGTCTTGATT
>OCZS010000241.1_pt1 | contig 17833 bp, 20 predicted proteins | sample 1539071 | NCBI WGS metagenome assembly OCZS01 (sample SAMEA3113584, study PRJEB22503) | soil metagenome
CGTCGGCCGTCGGCTCCGGGGCGAGCACGTCCACTCGGAGCCCGTGCTCCTCGGCGGTCTTGGCGGTCGCGGGCCCGATGCACCCGACGACCGTGCTCGGGTGCGGCTTGCCGGCGATGCCGACGAGGTTGCGCACCGTCGAGCTCGACGTGAACAGCACGGCGTCGAAGGAGCCGTTCTTGATCGCGTCGCGCACCGGCGCGGGGGGTGGGGCCGCGCGGACGGTCCGGTAGGCGGTGACGTCGTCGACCTCCCATCCCATGTCCTGGAGCCCGGCGACGAGCGTGTCGGTCGCGATGTCGGCGCGCGGGAGGAACACCCGGTTGATCGGGTCGAGCTCGGGGTCGAACGACGGCCACTCGTCGAGGAGGCCCCGGGCTGACTGCTCACCGGTGGGCAGCAGGTCCGGGGTGATGCCCCACTCCCGCAACGCCTGTGCGGTGACTCCGCCCACCGCGGCGACCTTGAGACCGGCGAACGAGCGCGCGTCGAGGCCGAACTCGTCGAACTTCTCGCGGATCGCCCGTACCGCGTTGACGGAGGTGAACCCGACCCACTCGTACCGGCCCGTCACCATGCCCTTGATCGCGCGCTCGAGCTGCTGCGGCGTGCGTGGGGGCTCCACGGAGATGGTGGGAACGACATCCGCTCGTGCACCGTGGTGCTCCAGGCGCGCGCTCATCGTGCCCGACTGGTCCTTGGTGCGAGGCACGAGGACGGTCCAGCCGAACAGCGGCTTGGTCTCGAACCACGACAGCGTCTCGCGCAGGGGGACGGTCGCCCCCACGACGGCGAGCACCGGGAAGCGGCCCTCGGCCATCACCCCTGCAGCCTGCGCCAGCGTCGTGACGGTGGTTCGCTGCTCCGTGGTCGTGCCCTGCTCGGTGACGGCGACCGGGGTGTCAGCGTCCCGACCGGCCACGAGGAGGGCGTGGAGCGTCCCGGCCGCGCTGTCGGGCTGACCGAGGACGACGACCGTCACCCCGGGGTCGACCGCTGCCGCGAGGTCGATCGTGCGCGTGCCCGCGGCGACGACGAGGACCGCGGTGGAGCCACTCGACGTCAGCGGGATCCCGGCATACGACGGGACGGCCGTGACCGAGCTGACGCCCGGGACCACCTCGAAGGCGATGCCGGCCTTCGCGCACGCCTGCGCCTCCTCGGCGAGGCCGTTGAAGACCGCGGGGTCCCCGTCCATGAGCCGGACGACGAGGCCGCCCGGGTGTGCCCTGGCAGCACGCACGACGAGCTTGGCCCGTGACGCCTGGGTCAGCCGCTCGCCGTGCTCGCCGTGTCCGGCGTCGACGACGGACACCTCCGGGCGGCACCAGCGGGCCACGACCTCGTCACGGGCCACCTGGTCGGTGACCACCGCGTCGGCCGCTGCGAGCAGCTCGCCGGCACGGACGGTGACGAGGCCGGGGTCACCGGGCCCCGCACCGACGAAGACGACCCGCGCGGGGGTCCGGGTGGCGGAGGACGAGGAGGTCGAGCGCGAGGGGCTCACAGGGCACGCTCCGTGGCGATGTGGTCGGCGAGGGGATTCCGGTCGGAAATCTCGGAGATGAGGTCGGCGGCACCGTCCTCGAGGAGGAGGCGGGCCAGGCGGTGACCCAGTGCCGCGGGGTCGGCCACCTCTCCCACGAGCGAGCGGCGCAGGTCGGCAGACCCGTCGGGGGCGGCGACGACGGCGCGCAGCGACAGCTCCGGGCCGTCGACGCCCTCGACGACCTCGGCCAGCGCCCCCACGGGCGCGGTGCAGCCGGCCTCGAGGTCGGCGAGGAGCACCCGCTCGGCCGTCGTGCACGTCCGGGCGTCGTGGTCGTCGAGGGCAGCCACGATCACGGCGGTCGCCCCGTCGCCGGCGCGAACCTCGACGGCGAGGGCGCCCTGGCCGGGCGCGGGCAGCATCTGGAGGGGGTCGAGGAGCTCCGTGGCCTCGTCGATCCGGCCGATCCGGCGAAGCCCGGCCGCCGCGAGGACCACGGCGTCGAGGCGGCGGTCGACGACGGCCTGCAGCCGCGTGTCGACGTTGCCGCGGATGTCGACGACGACGAGCCCCAGCCCGAGTGCGGCGAGCTGGGCCTGCCGCCGTGGTGAGCCGGTGCCCACGGTCGACCCCGCCGGGAGCTCGCCGAGGGTGAGCCGGTCGCGCGCGACGAGTGCGTCGCGCGGGTCCTCACGGACCGGCACCGCAGCCAGGGTGATGCCCGCGTCAGGGGTGGTGGGCAGGTCCTTGAGGGAGTGGACGGCGATGTCCACCCGCCCCTGCGTGAGGGCGGAGCGCAGCGCCGAGACGAAGACCCCGGTCCCGCCGAGCTGCGCCAGCGGCGTGGTGCGGTCGCGGTCGCCGTCGGTGGTGAGCTCGACGAGCTCGACGTCGTGACCGCGTGCCCGCAGGCGGTCGGCCACCCAGGCCGACTGGGTCATCGCGAGGGTGGAGCGGCGAGTGCCGATGCGCAGGGTGGTCACACGTCCTCCCCGGGGATCGTCGGCGGTGCGCCGACGAGCGACACGTCACGGGGGTCGAGGTCGAAGAGCTCGCTCAGGGCTCGCGCGTAGCTGCCGCCCTGTCCCTCACGGGCGAGCTCCTTGACCCGGACGGTGGGGGTGTGGAGCAGCTTGTCGACCACCCGTTCGACGGCCCGACGGACCTCAGCGCGCTGGGCGTCGTCGAGGTCCGGGGTCCGGCGTTCGAGCCGGCGGAGCTCCTCCTCCACGAGCTCCCCGGCGCGCGCGCGCAGGGCGGTGACCGTCGGGGCGACCGCCTCGGCAGAGCGGGCGACGAGGTAGCCCGCCACCTCGGCGGTGACGAGGTCGGCGGCTTCAGCGACCTGCGGCGCCGAGCCCGCGTCGGCGAGGTCCTCACCGAGCTCCGCCAGGCCGAAGCGCAGCACCGCCGGCACCTCCGCGACGGCGAGGTCGATGTCGTGCGGCAGGGCGAGGTCGACGTAGACCTGCGGGCGGCCACCGCGAGCGGTCATCGCGGTGCGCACCTGGTCCGCCGTGACGACGCACCCACGAGCTCCGGTGGAGGAGATGACGACGTCGGCCTCCGCGAGCGCGTGGCCGAGGTCGGCCAGCGGTCGGGCGGTGCCACCGACCCGCTCGGCCACCGTGCGCGCCCGGTCGTGGTTCCGGTTCGCGACGACCACCGTGCGGGCGCCGGAGCGGGCCACCGTCGTCGCAGCGAGGGCACCCATGCCGCCGGCTCCGATGACGAGGACCGCGAGACCGGCCAGGCCCCCGAGCTCGGCCTCCGCCCGGGTGATGCCGGCCTGCACCAGGGAGCCGCTCACGAGGTCGATGCCCGTGTCCGTGTGCACCCGTTTGGCGACGCGCAGGGCCTGCTGGAGCACCGCGTTGAGAGCGGGCCCCACATGACCGTGCCGCTGGGCGCGAGCCAGCGCCCGCCGCACCTGCCCCAGGACCTGGGCCTCGCCGACCGCCATGGAGTCGAGCCCGGCCGCGACCCGGAAGACGTGGGCGATGCCCCGGTCCTCGTAGTGGACGAAGAGATGGGGCTGGAGCTGGGCCCGGTCCACCGAGCACGCGGACGCCAGGACGGCGGTGATGTCGGCGACCGCGCCATGGAACGTGAGGCACTCGGCATACACCTCGGTGCGGTTGCACGTCGAGAGGACCACGGCCTCGCTGACGTGCTCGGAGCGCAGCACCGCGGCCTCGAGCGCGGTGCGGTCCTCCGGCGCGAGGGCCACGGACTCGAGGAGCGAGAGGGGGGCGCCGTGGTGCGACAGCCCCAGCACGAGGAGGCTCACACGACCACCTCCGGCGCTGCGACCCGCTGGCCGTGGAAGGCGAGGATCTGGAGCTCGGTCGACAGGTCGACGGTGCGCACGACGACCCCGTCGGGCACCGACAGGACCGCCGGCGCGAAGTTGAGGACCGAGCGCACCCCGGCCTCGACGAGGTCGTCGCAGGCCTCCTGGGCACCTGCGGAGGGCGTCGCGATGACCCCGATCGCCAGCCCGTGGTCGACGACGAGGTCTGGCAGGTCGTGCATGGGCCTCACCACGTCGCCCGCCACCCGGTCGCCGACCACACGTGGGTCGCCGTCGAGCAGGGCGATGACCCGGAAGCCGCGCTCGGCGAAGCCGCGGTAGGCCGCGAGCGCCCGACCGAGGTTCCCCATGCCGACGATGGCGACCGGCCAGTCCTGGGTCAGGCCCAGGGCCGACGTGATCTCCGACGCGAGTCGCTCGACGTCATAGCCCACACCGCGCACACCGTAGGAGCCGAGGTGCGAGAGGTCCTTGCGGAGCATGGTCGAGCTGACGCCCGCCGCCGTGGCGAGCTCCTCCGAGCTCACCGAGGGGATGCCGTTGCGGGCGAGGGCGGTGAGGGCACGCAGGTATCCGGGCAGACGGGCCACCGAGGCGTCCGGGATGTCCCGGCGGGTCGTCGCTGGGGCGGACACGGGCGGTCACCGACTCCTCTCGCGGGCCCGCCGCGCCGGCGGTGCGGCGCGGGGGCGCAGAAGTGCGCCCGCCTGCGGGTATGGGCGCCAGCCTACGTTCTTGTGAACCCCTGCACAAAGTCACCCGCACACCCCGTGACAGACCACACGCCCCGGTGTGCTAGTGGCGTCCGTGGCGCGTGGGGCCGCACCCCTCAGGAGGTCGCCACGGCGGAGGGAACGAGCCCGAGCCAGTCGGCGACCCGCATGACCTCGACATCGAAGACCTCGTCGCGCCGCTCGGGGACGACGGCGCCGGTGAGCTGGCCGAAGAGCTCGAGCGAGACCGCCCCGAAGAGCCAGGTCCACGCCATCAGCGCTCGGACGGCCCACTCGTTCGTCGTGCCCGGGCCGAGGAACTCCACGAGCGGGGCGAGACCCTCCGCCGCCGGCGCAGGCACCTCGGGGCCGACGTCACCCGGCGCGGGGCCGGCGGAGGTCCTCAGTGCGTCCTGCAGCAGGGTGGCGAGCAGCCGCGTCACCCTCGTCGCGGGAACGACGGTGTCCTGCGGTGCCGCGTAGCCGGGGACCGGGGAGCCGTAGACGAGCGCGTACTGCGAGGGGTGCTCGAGGGCCCAGGCGCGGACCGTCCGAGCGATCTGGTGCCATCGGCTCGGCAGGTCCGCTCTCGGGACTCCGCCCTCGGCGCGCTCCACCGCGGCCCCGAGGGCGTCGTACGCGTCGATGATGAGCGCGGTGAGGAGCACGTCCCGGTTCTCGAAGTAGCGGTAGACAGCCGAGGAGGCCATGCCGAGGTCACGCGCGACGGCCCGGAGCGAGAGGCTGCTCACGCCCTGCGTGGCCAGGTGCTCACGGGCGACGTCGAGGATCTCGGTCCGCATCTGGGCGCGAGCGCGCGCCCGTACCCCCTCGGCTCGTCCGGTGGTCTTGGGCATGTCGGCAGTCAAGCACATCTGTGAGATCAGTGTGTTGTTTTGTGAGCACTGCTCTTGCATTGGACCGCGTGAGGGTGTTCACTGATCACTAAGAAGATCACTGATCACAAAGGAGTTCCCGTGAGTACCCACCTCGTCGTCGGAGCAGGTCCGATCGGCACCCGCACCTCCCTGCGACTCGCCGAGGCCGGTGAGCAGGTCCGCATCGTCACGCGCTCCGGCGCCGGGCCGGATCACCCCGGGATCGAGAGGGTGACGGCCGACGCATCGGACGCGCCCCGGATGCGAGACCTCGCCGCGGACGCCGTGGCGGTCTACAACTGCGCGAACCCCACCTACACCCGCTGGGTCACGGACTGGCCGCCCATCGCGGCCGCCCTGCTCGACGCCGCGGCGTCCTCCGGAGCGGTGTTGGCGACGGTGGGCAACCTCTACGGGTACGGCCGGGTCACCGGACCGATCACGGACCAGACCCCCCTGGCGCCGTCCGACCACAAGGGCGAGGTGCGGGCCCGGATGTGGACCGACGCCCTCGCGGCCCATGAGGCCGGACGGGTGAGGGTCGTCGAGGTGCGGGCGAGCGACTACGCCGACGCGGGGGCGAACTCGCACCTCGCGCGCAACGCACCCACGGTTCTCCAGGGCCGGACGGCGTGGGTCCTCGGGGGTGCCGACGCGCCGCACAGCTGGACGACCACGCACGACACCGCCCGGCTGCTCGTCGAGGTCGCGGCCGACGAGCGGGCTCACGGTCGGGCCTGGCTCGTACCCAGCGCCCCACCGCGCAGCCAGCGCCAGGGGCTGCAGGACATCGCCGCCGCCGCCGGGGCGCCGGCGCCGCGAGTGCGCGTCCTCGGTCCACGAGCTCTGCGAGCCGTCGGCCTGTTCTCCCCGATGGTGCGTGAGCTCGCAGGCACGGCCTACCAGTTCACCCACCCGTTCGTCGTCGACCACTCGGCCACCGTCGACCACGTGGGCTGGCAGCCCGAGGAGTGGTCGGACACGGTGGCCCGAGTGGTGCGGGACGCGCGGACTGCGACGGCGGAGGCCCGCTGATGCGCCGGCCGCAGGGCACCGGCACGCTCCTCATCGCCTCGGCAGTGCTCAGCGTGGGCGGCTACCTCGTGCTCGGCACGCAGTTCGGCTGGCCGGCCGTTCTGGACGAGCCGGCGAGCCGTGCGCTCGACGCGTTCGTCGAGTCGGCGGTGTGGGTCCGCTTCGGCTTCTACCTCTTCCTTCTCTCCAGCCTGGTGCTGGTGCCGGCGGCGATCGGCCTCCACGACCACCTGGACCGCCGAACCACCGCGGGTGCGTCGGTCGCGGCCTTCGGTGTTCTCGGCGCCTTCGCCCAGATGCTCGGTTGGGTGCGGTGGCCGATCACGGTGCCCGGGCTCGCCGACGCGTGGTCTGATCCCGGCGCGACCGCCACGTCGCGTGAGGCGACGGCGGCGGCATACGACGTCCTCAACGGGTATGCCGGGGCGGCCCTCGGTGAGCACCTCGGCTGGCTCCTCCAGGGCATCTGGGCGGTCGGCGTCGCCGTCCTCGTGCTCCGGGACGGTCGCACCCCGACGTGGTTCGCGGGTCTCGGCCTCACCCTGGCGGCCATGTGGGCAGTCGCCGTGCCCACCGCCACCGCCGTGGGGCTGGCAACCCTCGAGCTCTGGGGCCTCAACGCGTACACGGCGTGGTACCTCTGGCTGGCGGCGTTCGGCGTCCTGCTCCTGCGCCGACCCCAGGCGCCGGTCGCTCAGGCGGACGCGGTCGGAGACGACAGGGCCGCCCGCAACCGGGTCTCGTCGACCCGCCAGTAGTCGTGCTGACGACCGTCGACCAGGGTCACGGGGATCTGGTCGGCCCACTGGTCGCGCAGATCGGGCTCCACGTCGATGGAGCGCTCCTCCCACCCCACCCCCAGGTCGGCGGTGACCCGGGCAACCGTCTCGCGGGCGACGTCGCACAGGTGGCAGCCGGCGCGCCCGATGAGGGTGACGCGGATCGGGTGCGCAGGAGCTGCCCCGGTCATCAGAAGAACACCGACCGGCGCTGCATGAGGAGGGTGTACAGGGTCTGCTGGATCGTCTCGCGCACCTGGTCGGTGAGGTCGAAGACGAGCATGGGGTCCTCCGCCGCGCCCGGGCCCTGCGTGTCCGTGGCGATCGGCGCACCGAACTCGATGACCCACTTGCTGGGCAGCGGGATGAGTCCGAGCGGGCCGAGGAGCGGGAACGTCGGGGTGATCGGGGCGTAGGGCACCCCCAGCAGCCGGGCCACCGTCCCCATGTTGCCGAGGATCGGCGCGATCTCCTCGGCACCGACGACGGAGCACGGGATGATCGGCACCTGCGCGCCCAGGGCCGCCGACACGAAGCCACCCCGGCCGAAGCGCTGGAGCTTGTAGCGCTCGCTGAAGGGCTTGCCCACCCCCTTGAACCCCTCGGGAAACACGCCGACGAGCTCACCCTGGGCGAAGAGCCGCTCGGCGTCCTCGTTCGTCGCCAGGGTCGACCCCGAGCGACGCGCGATCGTGCCGAGGAAGGGCGTCTGGAAGACCAGGTCGGCCCCGAGCGCTCGCATGACCCGGTGCTGCGGGTGCTCGTCGTGGATCGCGAGCTGCACCATGAGGGAGTCCATGGCGATGGTCCCGGAGTGGTTGGACACGACGAGCGCCCCACCGGTCTCCGGGATGTTCTCGATGCCCCGCACCTCCACGCGGAACCAGTGACGGTAGATCGGCCGGAGCATCGGGTAGAAGACGTTCTCGGTGAAGTCGGGGTCGTACCCGAAGTCGTCGACGTCGTAGTCGCCGTCGATGCGCCGCCGGATGTAGGCGAGCACCTGGGCGATGCGGCGCTCGACGTCCTCCGGAGCGATGCCCGCCGCCTCGGCGCCGAGCCGCAGCAGTCCGACGAGCGCCGCCAGGGCGTCGCCGACATCGGGGAGGGGAAGCCCGGAGCGGCTCGGTGCGTCGGTGACCGTCGGGTCCAGAGGTGGCTCGGCGATCCGCAGGTGTGGCCGCTCGGCGTCGCGGCGGGCCTTCTCGCGGGGGCCCAGTCGGGCCCGCGTGCCGCCGGATGCCGGAACCGCCGGCCGGGTGCGTCGCTCCCCCGCCTGACGGGACGCGCGACGAGAGGGCGCCGAGGTCACCGTTGGGGCGGGGCGATGAGGGCGGCGGGGGGAGGGGGTGGTTTGCGCTGCGGACGCCGCCGCTCGTTCCTGCGTGGTGGGGGTCGCCACGTCCGCGGCGGCCACGACGTCCGTGGTTCCGGCCGGGACGACCTCCTTGCCCGGTCCTGTGGTGCGCGCGGCGGCTGCTGTGGTGCGCGGGGCCCGCGTCGTCGACGCGGCCTGGGTGACGGCGGCCCTCGGCGGCCGGGTCCTCGTGGTGGCTGCCCGCGTCACGGTCGTCCTCGTGCTCGGCTTCGCAGGTGCCTTCGTCGTCGTGCTCGGCTTCGCAGGTGCCTTCGTCGTCGTACTCGGCTTCGCAGGTGCCTTCGTCGTCGCCGTCGGCTTCGCCCGTGCCTTCGTCGTCGCCGTCGGCTTCGCCCGTGCCGTCGTCGTCGCCGTCGGCTTCGCGGGTACCTTCGCCGTCGCCGCGCTTCGGGCTCGTGCCGTCGTGGCGGGCGCCTTCCTCGAGGGTGCCTTCCTCACCCCCGTCTTCTCGGCGCGCGACGTCGGCGCGGACGCCGTCCTCGCCGACGCCTGCTTCATGGGTGCCGTCGTCGCAGGCACCAGGGGCTCGGCGCCGATCAGCGGGGTCGTCCGGCGCCGAGCCCGCTCACCCGAGGCTCGGGCCGCCCCCTCGGCGAGTGCTCCTCGTCGCGCTGCCATCAGCGACCTCTCCCCGTGCCGAGGCTCCGCAGGACTGCCTGGCTGGCCGTGCCGGCGACACCGCTCACGGCATCCCCGATGACGGCCGCGGCCGGCATCGCGGGCCCCACGCTGCGCGCGAAGTCCTCGAACGCACCCCTGGACGTGTAGCGCGGCTCGAATCCGAGCACCGTGCGCATACGGCTGGTGTCGAGCCCCCGGCCGAACGCGAGGAAGGACATCTGGTCCGACGAGAAGTCAGCCAGCCCGAAGCGCTTCGCGAGCGAGCCTGCGATCCCCGCCGCCGGGAGCGGCAGCGGCAGCACCGGACGTCCGACGATCGACGCTGCCTGCAGCACCGTCACGACACCGTCGCCCGCGAGGTTGACGACGCCCTTCGCGTCGCCCGTCGTGGCGCGGACGAGCCCGTCGATCGCGTCGTCCTCGTGCATGAACTGCATCCGGGCGTCGTAGCCCAACGGCACCGGGATGGCCGGCAGGTTGAAGTAGTCGGTGATCGAGGTGCGGATGCGGGGACCGACGATGTTCGCGAAGCGCAGCGTGAGGATGTCGGTGTCCGGTCGGCGGCGCGCGAACCCGCGCACGTAGCCCTCCACCTCGATGGAGTCCTTCCCGAAGCCACCCGATGGCGATCGCTTGGCGCCCATGTCCTCGGTGAACATGGCCGGGTCACGAGGCGTGGAGCCGTAGACGGCGGCGGACGACTTGACGACGAGCCGGCGCACCGTGCGGGACTTCTGGCACGCGGCGAGGAGCTGCATCGTGCCGATGACGTTGATCTCCTTCTGCGGCGTGCGTCCTCCCACGAAGGTCGGCGTCGCGATGACGTTCATGTGCACGACGGTGTCGACGCCGGTGGTCTCGATGACGCGGGCGATCATGGGGTTGCGGATGTCGGCCCGGACGAACTCGACGTCGCCGATGTCGTGCGCGGGCGGGATGACGTCGACGCCGACGACCCGCGCCACGGAGGGCTCGGCGCTGAGCCGTCGCGCGAGCAGGCCCCCGAGGTAACGGGAGACACCGGTCACGAGCACCACCGAGGCCACGCCCTGCTCCTTCACGTCGGGACCGACACCTCCGACCCTACCGAGAGGTCACCGGCGGTGACAGGTGTGATCCGCCGGCCACGGGTGCAGCCGAGCCACCGCAACACAAAGGTCCCCGCGACAGGGGGACCTTGACGTGCAGAGGTGACTCGGGGTCACTTCTTGTTGCGGCGCTGGTGGCGCGTCTTGCGAAGAAGCTTGCGGTGCTTCTTCTTCGCCATCCGCTTGCGCCGCTTCTTGATGACTGAACCCATGAATTGTCCTCGTCGCTGGTGCGTCAGGTGCGGCTGCCCACCCTACCGGCCCCGGAGCACCCACCCAAACGCGAAGGGCGGCCCCGCGGTGCGGGCCGCCCCTCGGCGTGGTGGCGCGTCGATCAGGCGGTGTCGACGAACGAGCTGCGCAGGTAGGTGTGCACCTCGTCCTCCGGCACGCGGAAGGACCGGCCGACGCGGATTGCCGGGAGCTCCCCGGCATGGACCATGCGGTAGACGGTCATCTTCGAGACTCGCATGATCGTGGCGACCTCCGCGACGGTGAGGAACCGCACCTCCGCGAGCTGGCGCTCCGTGGACATCGTGACCTCGATCTTCTGCTCTTCCACAGCGCCGGGAAGTTCCGGCATGGTGCCTGCGGACGTGCAAGCGCAACCATAGGGGCAGTTGTGACGACTGGGGAAGGGATTGACGGACATTCCTGCCGCTGTCCAGTCGACACGCCGACACGGCGTCGACGAGAGTCGCCGCCCGCCGACACGTGGAGGGGCCGCTCAGTCGAACCAGGGGTCGAGACCGTGGTGGCTGAACGTTGCCTGGCGGGTCGCGAGGATCGCCCGGTCCACGGCGTTCTCCGGGTTGTGCCCCGACGACCACGGTTGCACCCAGATCGGCAGACCGCTCGCGGGGAGGTCGCCCATGAGCTCGGGGGAACGCCCGGCCGAAGGTGCGCTCCACGTGGTCGAGGTACTCGTCCGGAACCCTGGTGGCACCGGGCAGCGGCACGTGGGCGGCGATCGCGGTGAGGTGGGTCCACGACCGTGGGACGACCTCGACGAGCTCGTATCCGCCACCGCCGAGCGCCACCCACCGCCCCGCGCTCACCTCGTGGGCGAGGTCGTGGAGCGACTCGTGAGCACGTCGCTGGGCGTCGACGGTGATGGCGAGGTGGGCGAGCGGGTCGTGCATGTGGGTGTCGCACCCGTGCTGGCTCACGAGCACCTGGGGGGCGAACGCCCGCACGAGCGGCGGCACGACGGACTCCAGTGCCCGCAGCCAACCGGCATCCCCGGTACCGGGCGGAAGCGCGACGTTGACCGCCGTCCCGAGGGCGCCGGATCCACCGATGTCTCCCGGCCAGCCCGTGCCCGGGAAGAGGTTCCTCCCGTTCTCGTGCAGGGAGATCGTCAGCACGCGGGGGTCGTCCCAGTACATCCGCTCGACGCCGTCCCCGTGGTGGACGTCGATGTCGACGTAGGCGACCCGCTCGACGCCGTTGTCCAGGAGCCATTGGATCCCGACGGAGACGTCGTTGTAGATGCAGAAGCCGCTCGCGTGGTCGCGCATGGCGTGGTGCAGGCCGCCGCAGTAGTTGACACCGTGCTCGGCCTCGCCCCGCCAGACCCGCCGGCAGAGGTCCAACGTGCCCTGTGCCACACGCGCCGAGGCCTCGTGCATCCCGAGGAACGCGGGGTCGTCCTCGGTCCCCAGGCCGCGGGTGACGTCGGCGTTGTCCGGGTCCTTCGAGGCGGTGCGCACGGCATCGATGTAGTCGCGGTCGTGGACGGTCGCGAGGACGTCGTCGTCCGCGACGCCCGGGCAGAGGAGGTCGACGTGGTCGAACACGCCGAGGGCTCGGCAGAGGCGGGTGGTGAGGTCGAGGCGGGCTGGTCCCATCGGGTGCGTCGGGCCGAAGTCGTACGCCGTGAACGCGTCGTCCCAGATGACGCTCGTCCGTGGGGCCATGTCCGCACGCTACTCGCGCGCGATGGCGTGGCAGGCTGGAGGTCCTTGTCACCGATGAGAGGCGGCAGCATGTCGCGCAACAGCGCCCACGACGACGACGTCCTCGTCATCGGCCTCGGCCGCTTCGGGGCGTCCGCGGCGCTCGAGCTGCGACGCCTCGGCCACAAGGTCACCGCGATCGAGAAGGACGGCTTCCTCGCCGAGAAGTTCCTCGGCCGGCTGAGCCACGTCATCCACGGCGACGCCAGCGATGTGGGGGTGATCCGTGACGCCAAGGCCGGACGCTTCCGCATCGCCGTGATCGCCATCGGCTCCTCGGTGGAGGCATCGGTGCTCGCGTGCGCCAACCTCGTCGACGCCGGCATCCCGGACATCTGGGGCAAGGCCCTCTCCCCCGAGCACGCCCGCATCCTCGACCGCATCGGCGTGCACCACATCGTCCGCCCCGAGGCCGACACCGGCCGACGCGTGGCACACCTCGTCGGCGGCCGGATGCAGGACTACATCGAGTTCGACGACGGCTTCGCGATCGTCAAGATGCGACCCCCCACCGAGGCCATCGGGTTCACGCTGGAGCAGAGTGCCATCCGCAGCAAGTACGGCGTGACGATCGTGGGGGTGAAGGCTCCCGGCGAGGACTTCACGTATGCCGTGCCGTCGACCAAGGTGTCGGCCCACGACACGCTCATCGTCAGCGGGCCCACGACGCTCATCGAGCGCCTCGCGGCGCGACCCTGACGGACCCGAGGGTCAGAAGTCGGCGATGCCCCCTCGGTCACCGGCCAGCGGTAGGGTCATCGCCACCTCATCCTCGCCGTCGTCCTCGGAGACGACTCTCATGGGCCGGCGCTGGGCCGTCGGGCGGAAGCCGAACCCGCTGGCGAACGCCACCGCCCGGCCGTTCTCCGTGCCGACCCAGTAGAGGAGCTGGCGGTTGCCGGCCGCCGCCGCGGCGCGGGCACCCGCGCGGACGAGCTCCGTGGCCACCCCGGTCCCCCGGGCGTCGGGGTGCACCCAGAGGCCGAACAGCTGGGCCACGCCGGGGTCGTCCGCGGCGCCCACGCTGGCGATCCCGAGGGCGACACCCTCGCGCTCTGCGAGCAGGCGGGTGGAGCGCTGCATGCGGGTCCGCCAGAACTCCTCCGGCTCGGCCGCCTCCTCGTCGTGGGTCGCGACGAAGGCGTGGGGCGACTCCTGGAGTGCGGTGAGCCGCACGGCGCGGTAGCGCTCCCAGTCGTCGACGCCCAGCGACCGCACCGTGATGTCACTCATGGCGGCCACTCTCCCACGGCCCCCGTGGGGACCGGCAACCCAGGCGCGGTGAACCGTCGGAAGCGAGCGGGCCGAGCCGTCACGCACCGGCGGGCAGGTCGAGGACCATCATCTCCTCGGTCACCGAGGGGTCCCACGGCATCCTCTCGACCCGCCCGGTGGGCCGGAACCCCATCCGCAGGTAGAAGGCCCAGGCGCGACCGTTCTCGTGCGCCACGTCGAGCACCACACGCCGCCACCCGGATGCCGCGGCGTGGGACAGTGCCGTCCACACGAGTGTCGCGGCCACGTCGGTCCCGCGCGCGGCGGTGGCGACCCACATGCCGACGAGGTGCACCTCGTCCGAGGGCTGGTCGTCACCGTGCCACAGACCGACCGTCCCCACGGGCCGGTCGCCCTCGAGCGCCACCCACGTCGGCCCCATGACGGCCACCCGCTCGCGCCACTGCTCGTCGGTGCGCCGGGCCGCCTCCGCGTAGGTCACCCAGAAGGCGCGCGGGCTGTCGATGAGCGCGGCCAGCCGGACATCGCGGTAGGTGCGCCAGGCCTCCGGCGTGACCGGGGTGACCCGGAGGCGCTCGGCCGGCTCGGGTGGCAGGGCGCGTGACGGGCTCTCAGTCACCGGCGAGCTCCCGGGAACGGGTCGCGGCGGCCTCCATCGCGGTGATGAACGCGGCCCGGACCTTGTGGTCGTCGAGCTCGCGCAGCGCGGCGGCGGTGGTCCCACCGGGAGAGGTGACCTGTTCGCGCAGGACCGTCGGGTGCTGCCCGGTCTCGCGGATCATCGTCGCGGCGCCGTACAACGTCTGGACGACGAGCTCGGTCGCCGTCGCGCGCGGCATACCGAGGACGACACCTGCCTCGATCATCGCCTCGACGACGTAGAAGATGTAGGCGGGCCCGCTGCCGGAGATCGCCGTCACCGCGTCCTGGAGCTTCTCGGGGACCTCGAGCACCTTGCCGGTCGCAGCCAGCAGCGCCTCGGCCTCGCGCAGGTGCGAGTCGTCGCAGTGCGCGCCCGCGCTGACCGCTGCCATCCCCTGGTCCACGAGCGCCGGGGTGTTCGGCATGACGCGGACGACGGCGCGGCCCTCGGGAAGGCGCGACTCCAGGTAGGCCGTCGTGATCCCGGCGGCGAGGCTGACGACGAGGTTCCCCTCCCCGACGTGGTCGTGGATCTCCTCGAGGAGTCCACTCATGTCCTGAGGCTTCACGACGAGCACGAGGGTGTCAGCGGTCGCGGCGGCCTCCGCGTTGTCGACCACCCGCACGCCGTAGCGCTCGGCCAGCTCGGCGGCCCGGTCGGCACGGCGCTCGGTGATGACGAGCTCGTCCGCCGGACGTCCCGCCCGCAGCAGCCCGGAGAGGAGCGTCTCGCCCATGACCCCTGCGCCGAAGATGGCAACCGTTCCCATGGGAGGTGAGTATGCCGCCTGCCTCCTCCGGCGCCGGCGAGCGTCCGGTCAGCCGGTGCTCACCAGGGACCGGAGGAAGAACTCGACGTTGGCGGGGCGCTCGGCCATCCGCCGGACGAGGTATCCGTACCAGTCCTCCCCGAAGGGCACGTAGACGCGCAGCTGGTGGCCTCGGTCGGCGATCCGCAGCTGCTCGTGCGGGCGGATCCCGTGGAGCATCTGGAACTCGTAGGTGTCGGGGCGGCGACCGTGGTGGCCGGCGAGGGCCTGGGCGATGTCGATGAGGCGCGGGTCGTGGCTGGCCACCATGGGGTAGCCGTCCCCGGCCATGAGCACCTTGAGGCACCGCACGTAGGAGAGGTCGACGTCGTCCCGGTGCTGGAACGCCACCGACGCCGGCTCCTTGTAGGCGCCCTTGCACAGCCGCACCCGGCTCCCCTCGCTCGCCAGGTCCCGGCAGTCCGCCTCCGTCCGGTAGAGGTAGGACTGGAGCACGGCACCCACCGAGGGGAAGTCGACCCGGAGCGTGCGGAGCGCCTCGAGCGTGCGGTCGGTCGTCGTGTGGTCCTCCATGTCGAGGGTCACCGTCGTGCCGACGCGGACGGCGGCCTCGCAGATCGCCCGGGCGTTCTCCAGGGCGATGGCGTCGCCGTCCTGTGGCAGCGCCTGCCCGATCGCGCTCAGCTTGACGCTCACCTCGGCCGCGCCGTACGGGGCGAGGTCGGCGTCCGCGAGTGCGTCGAGGAGCCGGACGTAGGTGGTGCGCGTGGCCTCCGCGCGAGCCCGGTCCGTCGTGTCCTCGCCGAGGTAGTCGAGGGTCGTCAGCCGGTTGGTGGCACGCAGCTCCCCCGCGACGCGCACCGCGTCGGGAACGGTCTCCCCCGCGACGTAGCGTGCGACCACCGCTCGGCTCACCGGGGCCTTGAGCACCGCCGATCGGACGAGGTCGGAGTCGGAGAGCTGCAGCAGCGCTCCCCGGAGGAGGTCACTGGGGTCCACGCCGCTCAGGCTAGCCGCCGAGCACCTCAGGGGGTGCGGCGCCGCAGCGTGAGGCTGCCGAGCGCCAAGGAGAGGACGATCCACAGGGCGATGACACCCAAGCTGGGCAGGACGTCGCTCAGCGGGTCGGTCTGGACCGTGACGTCCTTCATGGCGTCGACGGCGTACGACAGCGGCAGGACGTCGGAGATGGCCTCGAGCGCCGGCGGCAGGAGCTCGCGGGGCACGAGCAGTCCGCACAGGAGGAACTGGGGCAGGACGAACGCGGGCATGAACTGGACCGCCTGGAACTCGGTGCGTGCGAAGCCGCTCGCCAGCAGGCCCAGCGCCGTGCCGAGAAGCGCGTCGAAGAGCGCGACGACCACGAGGAGCCCCAGCGGCCCGGCGATCTCCAGGCCGCAGACCCAGACGGCGAAGCCCGTCGCGACGACCGCCTGAAGGAACGCCATCGACCCGAAGGCGAGGGCATAGCCCACCATGAGGTCACCCTTGCCGAGCGGAGTCGTCAGCAGGCGCTCCAGGGTGCCGGAGGTGCGCTCCCGCAGGGTCGCGATGCTCGTGACGATGAACATGACGACGAAGGGGAAGACGCCGAGCAGAGCCGGGCCGATGCGGTTGAAGACGTCACCGGGGAGGTCGGCGTAGATCCAGGCCAGCAGCCCGAGCAGCACGACGGGGACGAGGATCATCAGGGCCACTGTGCGGTGGTCGCCCCGGAGCTGGCGCAGGATGCGAGCGGCCGTCGCGAGCGTGATCCGGGCGTTCATGCCGCCGCACCGCCGTCCCGGGCCGCGGCCTCGTCGATGAGGGCGAGGAACGCCTGCTCGGCATCCGTGGTGCCGGTGCGCTCGAGCAGCTCGGGGAGCGTCGAGTCGCTGAGGATCACTCCTTCGCGGAGGAGGAGCAGCCGGTCGCAGCGGACCGCCTCGTCCATGACGTGGCTGGAGACCAGCACCGTGCGGCCGTCGCCCGCCAGTCGCCGGAACAGGTCCCAGAGGTCCCGGCGCAGGACCGGGTCGAGACCCACCGTCGGCTCGTCGAGGACGAGCACCTCCGGGTCACCCACGAGGGTGCAGGCCAGGTTCGCCCGCGACCACTGACCCCCCGAGAGGTTCTCGACCAACGCCTCCGCGTGGTCGGTGAGGGCGACGGCCTCGATGGCGCGGTCCGCGGCGTCCCCGCCGACGCCGATGACCCGTCCGAAGTAGCGGACGTTGTCACGCACCGTGAGGTCGCCGTAGACGCTCGGTGCCTGGGTGAGGTAGCCGACCCGCTGCCTCAGCGCCGGCGACCCCGCCTCCTCGCCGAGCACGGACACCGTGCCGCCGGCGATGACCTGGACGCCGACGACGGCCCGCATGAGGGTCGACTTCCCCCCGCCACTCGGTCCGAGCAGGCCGATGACCTGACCTCGGGGGACGGTCACGCTGAGGTCCGGCAGCACCTCGCGGTCACCGCGGACGACGCGGAGGTGCTCGACGACGATCGAGTTGTCGGGCGATATATTCGTCATGCGGGGAATTTTGCCACCATCGCATCACCACCGCAAGCGCATCTGCCAGCCGGCCCGCGGCTAGCGTCGTCCCATGTCCCTGCTCAACCCGTTGCACAGGCCGTACCCCGACGACGTCTACACCGCCGACGGTGGAGAGGTGAGCGCGTGGCTCCGCCCGCCGGACGCCCCGCCCGAGCTGACGTACACCAACGGGGGCAGCTGCGAGTACCTCGCGACGGGCGACGCCACGGGCGGGCTGTACGGCCTGTACCGATGGTCCTTCGGGAAGGACGAGTCAGGGCCGGACCCTCACTTCCACCGGTCGCTCACCGAGTCCTTCTACGTCCTCGAGGGTCGGGTCCGGCTCTTCGACGGCGCCCGATGGGTGACCGCAGAGGCCGGGGACTTCCTCCACGTGCCCGAGGGCGGCATCCACGG
>OCZS010000242.1_pt1 | contig 17774 bp, 19 predicted proteins | sample 1539071 | NCBI WGS metagenome assembly OCZS01 (sample SAMEA3113584, study PRJEB22503) | soil metagenome
CTTTTCCCTTATTTGCCGGTCAGGCGCGCGCTCTTGATGCCGCGCTTGGCGAGCAGGTCCTGAACGCTGTCCTTGCCGCCGAGGTGGCCGGCGCCAACGCCCATGAAGACGACTCCCGGCTTGTCGAGCCGCTTGTCGATCCATTCCGCCCAATTGGCATTACGGTCGGTAAGGAGCGTCTTGTACATCGCCGGTGACTCGTCGTTCATGTCGTTCATGAGCTTGGCCATCCCTTCGGCGTCGCCCGAGGTCCAATGCTTGTTCATCTCGGCAAACACTTCCCCGAGCTTGTCCAGCTCGCTCAGCGTTTCCTCCAGCATCTTGATCTGGTCCGCCTCGGACAGGTTGGCGAACAGCGACATCTGATAGTCGACCGTTTCCAGGCCGCTGATCGGCTTCTTGCCGGCTTTGGCAGCCTTCGTGAGGATCGCTTCGGCGCCTTGCTCGCCCGTCATCCCGAGCTTTTGCGCGCCGGCCATGATGACCGTGAGCGCAGCGAAGAAGGGCCTGAACTTGTCGAAGGCGGTCGGCGGAGCGCCAAGCTCGCCCAGCGCCTTTACATACTTCTCCTTCGCCGCCGGAGACAGCTTCTCGGAGAGCGGCTTCCCTGATGTGTCGAGCGCATATTTCATGATGACCGGCTGAAGCGCTGCCTTGTCCTCCATCGGCGGAAGCTCGAGCACGACCTCGCCCGCCTGGTCGAAGGCGGTCTTCACCTCGTCGTTGAACCAGTCCGACTTGCCATCGAGCGCATGGAACGTCCCGAACAGATAGATCGTCGTGTCCGGATCCTTGACGACCCAGATCGCGGGATCGGCGTCTGGCAGGGCTGTCGCCGCGGCGGCTGGAGCCGTGGCCGGAGCAGGAGCCGGCGACTGCGCGGCGGCCGGCGCCGAGAAAAGGAAGGCTGCTGCGAGGAACAGTGCACTCTTACGCTTCAACATGTTGTACCCCCATGGTTTCCGGTTTGATTTCAAGCGGATGATTAGCTGTAGCGCACCTTGCGATACAGATAGACCGCGACTGCGCTGAGCATCGAAGCTCCGAAGATCACCCAGTCGTCCGGTTCGGGAGCCTGGCCGAGCAGATTGAGGGCCCACCAGGCGGGAAAAAGCAGCGCGTAGACGTAAAGGCCGATCAGCGATCCCCAGAGGTTGTCGGCAATCTCCACCTCGTCGACGTTCTGGAAGAATTTCCAGCTGCCGTAGGCGGCGCCGACGACCAGGATCACGACGCCGATCGTTCCGGCGGTCATGTAGCCAGCCGACCCGCCTTCGCGCGCGTCGTTGAAGCCGGCCAGGAAGCCCGTGGCGAAGCCCGCAACACCTCCGAGTACGAAGAGTGCTCCGAGGATCGTCCAGAACCTTTTGCGCCGCTGGGCCTCGAGCCTTTCGCCTTCACCGTGTTCCATCGGAGCCGCTCCCGTCACTGAAGATGTCTTCGATCGATAGCTCGAAGAGTCGCGCGATCTTGAAGGCGAGGGGGAGGGACGGATCGTGCTTGCCCGTTTCGATGGCATTGACCGCCTGTCGCGAGACGCCGACGCGGCCGCCAAGCTCTGCCTGGCTCCAGCCGCGTTCCGCTCTCAATACTCTCAGGCGGTTTTCCACCCTCACTCCTGTGTCACCTTCGCCTGACGAATCGTCAGGTTGAGCTGACACTACAGCGAGTCGGAGTTATGTCAAGACATCCTGACATAGTGTCAGGGAACAGTGACACGCCTACTGGAGACGCTTCACCTTGTAGCCACGGCTCTGAAGATAGCGCTGGACGGATTCCTCGCCCGCGAGATGGCCTGCGCCGACGGCGACCATCACCGTGCCGGGCTGCTGCATTCGGCGCTCGATCCACTGACTCCAGCTGAAATTTCGGCGGGTGAGGAGGGCCGCCTTCAGCTCGGGCGAGGTTTGCAGGTCGCGGTTGAAGGTCTTGCCGATGTCGTCGACATCGCCCGCCAGCCAGGACTTGAGCATGCCGTCGAACTGCGTGCGCATCGCCTGCGGGTTCTCGATCGCGCCTTCGAGCAGTTGTCGCTGCGCGCTTTCGGGCAGGCGATCGAAGAAGGAGAGCTGCTCCTGGTTCGTTTCGAGCTGATCGACGGCCTTGCCTGAAGCGGCGAAAGACTTGCGCAGGACGGCTTCGACGCCTTGCTCGCCTTCGACGCCAAGCATCTGGAATTGCACGCCGAGCAAAGTGAAGGCCGCGGCCCAGCTTTCCATGCGGTCGAACATCGGGCGCGGGATCCGGGTCTTCGCGATCGCGGCCTCGAGCGCTGGTCGTTTCGACGCGTCGATGCGGCTGGCAAGGGGCGGCAGTCCGCTGGAGAAGCCCAGCGCGGCCATGACCCCCGCGAGCTGCTGCGGGTTCGACGTGTCGATCAGCGTTTCGAGCACCAGAGTCTGGGACTTTTGGACTGCTTCATCCAGCTTGGCGGTCCGCCAGCGGGACTCTCGCGGCAGCAAATGGATCGTGCCGAACAGGTAGATGGTGGTGTCCTTGTCGGACACTTGCCACAGCGCAGGTCCCCGGCTCGCGCGGGCGTCCGCCGCGGTCGTCGGCGCGATCGCGAGCGAGGCAAGGCCGAGCGCCGCGAGCCCGCGTTTGATCAGTTTCGTCAGCATGCCGTTCCTCTGGAGACCCGTACGTTGACTGCGGATGTATGAACGCTGGTCCCCAGCGTCCACTTGCCCGCGCGAAATCGATGCGCCAAAGCCCCGTTTCGACCAGCCCGAAACGAGAGACGACTTCCTTGGCCCTCAGCTTCCAGGACCTGATCCTCACGTTGCATCGCTACTGGAGCGCGCAAGGCTGCGTGCTCGTGCAGCCGTACGACATGGAAATGGGCGCGGGGACGTTTCATCCGTCTACCGTCTTGCGCGCCCTGGGCCCGAACCCGTGGAAGGCCGCCTATGTGCAGCCGTCGCGCCGACCAACTGACGGCCGCTACGGCGAGAACCCGAACCGCCTCGGCCACTATTATCAGTACCAGGTGGTGCTGAAGCCGAGCCCGCCTGATCTCCAGCAGCTCTATCTCGGCAGCCTTGTCGAGATCGGCATCGATCCGTTGAAGCACGACATCCGCTTCGTCGAGGACGATTGGGAGAGCCCCACGCTCGGTGCATGGGGTCTCGGCTGGGAAGTCTGGTGCGACGGGATGGAAGTGACCCAGTTCACCTATTTCCAGCAAGTCGGCGGTTTCGACTGCAAGCCGGTTTCGGGCGAGCTGACCTACGGCCTGGAGCGGCTGGCGATGTACATCCAGGGCGTCGACAATGTCTTCGACCTGAAATTCAACGATGCCGGAGTGACTTACGCGGACGTGTTCCTGGAGAATGAAAAGGAGCTGTCGCGCTACAACTTCGAGGTCGCGAACACGGAAGCTCTGGTCGACCTGTTCCGAAAGGCGGCTGCGGAAAACGAGAATTGCATCGCGAACAAGCTGCCGATCCCGGCCTATGAGCAGGCGATCAAGGCCAGCCACATCTTCAATACGCTTCAGGCGAGGGGCGTGATCTCCGTCGCCGAGCGGCAGGCCTACATCGGCCGAGTGCGCGACATGGCGAAGGCCGCCTGCGCAACCTGGATGGAATGCAACGGGTGGGAAGCATGAGCGACCGGCCTGTCTCCGGCGCGACCACTGCGCGCGCGGACTTCCTGCTCGAGCTGTTGAGCGAGGAAATCCCGGCGCGAATGCAGGCGACGGCCCGCAACGATCTTGCGCGTCTGTTCGCCCAGGAGCTGGATGAGCTTGGCGTGACTGCGGAGGCGATCGACGTCTGGTCGACGCCGCGGCGGCTGGCGCTCGTCGCGCGCGGACTTCCGTCCGAAACGCAGGCTATCAGCGAGGAGATCAAGGGCCCTCGAACGAGCGCGCCACCTCAGGCGCTCGAAGGCTTCCTGCGCAAGGTCGGCCTGCCGCACGAGCAGCTTCAGGAGCGCGACGACGTCTGGTTCGCAGTCGTCGAGAAGGCTGGGCGCCCGATGCGCGACCTGCTCGGCCCTATCGTTCAGCGGATCGTCGCAGGTTTTCCGTGGCCGAAGTCGATGCGCTGGGGCGCGGCTTCGGAAAGCACGGCGTCATTGCGCTGGGTGCGGCCGCTCCACGGCATCGTCGCTTTGCTGGGTGAGGATATAGTGCCCCTCGAGATCGACGGCATCGCATCCGGCGCCACGACTGTCGGTCACCGCTTCTGCCATCCGGGGCCGATCACGATCGGCGGAGCGCATGACTATGCGGAAAAGCTGCGGGCGTGCCACGTCATCGTCGACCATGAGGAACGCGAGAAGCTGATCCGCGAAGGCGCCGAGGCAGCCGCGGCGAATGCAAAGCTGCAGCTGGTTGCGGACGAGGGCCTGGTCGTCGAGAATGCCGGCCTCACCGAATGGCCGGTGCCGCTGCTCGGCCGTTTCGACGCCGATTACCTTGACGTGCCGCGCGAAGTCATCGTGCTCACCATGCGCACGAACCAGAAGTATTTCGCCTGCACCGACGATCTCGGCATGCTCGCTCCTGCTTTCGTCTGCGTCGCGAACATCGATGCGAAGGACGGCGGCGAGGCCATCGTCGAGGGCAACCGCCGGGTGCTTGCGGCGCGCCTCGCGGACGCGCGCTTCTTCTGGGAGCAGGATCTGAAGGTTCCGCTCGAGGACCAGGCCGCGAAGCTCGGCGGGATCGTCTTCCACGAGAAGCTCGGCACGACCGCCGACAAGGTCGCGCGCGTCACGAAGCTGGCGGAATGGCTGGTCAAGGAACGGCTGATCCCAGGTGCGGACGCGGAGCAAGTGCGCACCGCCGCGCGGCTCGCGAAGGCCGACCTCGTCACGCAGATCGTCGGCGAATTCCCCGAGCTGCAGGGCACGCTGGGAGGCTATCTGGCAAAGGCCCAGGGGCAGCCCGCCGCGGTCGCCGACGCCATCCGCGATCATTACCGTCCGGCGGGGCAAAGCGACGAGGTACCCACCGACCCGGTGACGCTTGCCGTCAACATCGCGGACCGGCTTGACACTTTGGTGGCGTTCTTCTCGATCGACGAGAAACCGACCGGGTCACGCGACCCGTTCGCGCTGCGCCGGGCCGCGCTAGGCTTCCTGCAGATGCTTACGCGCAACGGGCTTCGTCTTCCGCTGTCCGATTTGCTCGTCCAGGCGGCCGTGCTGCTGATCATCTCGCGCCTTGGCGCAATCGAGACGGTTACCTTCCCCGACCTGCTCGAGCCGGACGACGACGAGCATGAGATCACCGCCGAGGTGGGGTCCTTCACGTACCGCCATGGCGATCGTGTCGTCGTTCGCTGGAAGGCATCGAAGACCCCCACGTTCGAGCGGAGCCGGATCATCGAGGAAGCGACTGGCATTTCCGAAGCGATCCTCGACTTCCTGGAGGACCGCTTGAAGGTCCAGCAGCGCGAAGCCGGCGTCCGCCACGACCTGATCGACGCGGTTTTCGCGCTGGGCAATGAGGACGATCTCGTGCGGCTTTTGGCACGCGTGAAGGCACTGCAGGCGTTCGTCGGCACCGAGGACGGTGTCGACCTGCTTACGGGCTACAAGAGGGCCGCCAATATCCTGAAAAAGGAGAAATGGGACGGCCGGCGCGAGCCCAAGCGGCACGGCTACGAATCCCTGCCCGAGGAGGCCGAGCTCGACGATGCGCTCGACGCGGCGGAACCGCGCGCAGCGCAGGCGGTCGAGGAAGAAGATTTCGAGCGAGCGATGAAGGTGCTGGCGTCGCTCAGGCGCCCTGTCGACGCCTTCTTCGACAAGGTGACGGTCAATGATCCCGATCCCGAGAAGCGCGAGCGCAGGCTGAACCTGCTCACCCGCCTGAGGGACTCGGTGAACCGGGTCGCCGACTTCTCGAAGATCGAGGGCTAGTACCTCAAAGCGGCCGATCGTCGGCGGGGTCGCGGCGGTCCCTCGCTGCAGCGCCGCGAAGGCTGTCCCGCTCGCGCCATTCCTTCTCCTGGCCGGCCCAGTGCTTCTCGCGCTCGTTATATTCGCGCTCGCGGTCTTCCAGCCGCTTGCGCTCGTCATGGTAGCGCGTCTTCCATTTCTTGCGGCCGCCAGCGGTCAGGAAGATGCCGAGCAGCATTCCAAGGACGAACACCAGGGCGAGAATGATCCACTGGTCCTGAGTGAAGGCGGTCATTGCGCAATCCTTCGATTGTTCCGTGCGGGGAACAAGCGTGGAGGCCTCCAATGGTTCCAAGCCTCAAATGGAAACCGCCCGCGTCTTTCGACGCGGGCGGCACCCCCCACCGTTCGTAGCTGAGGTCAGCCGTTGATGAAGTTGTCGCTGATCGCGCAGGCCGCGGGGCCTAGGATGACGACGAACAGGGTCGGCAGGATGAAGAGGATCAGCGGCACGGTCATGATCGCCGGCAGGCGTGCCGCTTTCTCTTCAGCGCGCATCATGCGCTCGTTGCGGAATTCCGCCGAGAGCACCCGCAGCGAGGAAGCGAGCGGCGTACCGTATTTCTCGGTCTGGATCATGGTCGTGACGACGCCGCGGATGGCCTCGAGATCGACGCGCGTCGCCAGGTTCTCGAAGGCGTTGCGGCGCTCGGCGAGGAAGCCCAGCTCGATCGCGGTCAGGCCGAACTCGTCGCCCAATTCCGGATAAGCCTTGCCCAGTTCCTTGGCGACGCGGCCGAAGGCGGCATCGACGGTGAGACCGGCTTCAGCGCAGATGACCAGGAGGTCGAGCGCATCGGGCAGACCCTTGCGCACCGCATGGGAACGCTTGGTGACCTTGTTCTTCAGCCAGATGTCGGGCGCCTTGTAGCCCCCGACGAGGACGCCGGCGACTGTCATGTACCGGCGCCACCACGACCAGTCGGGGAAGTAGTCCACGACATAGATCAGGACGACCGCGGTCAGGCCGAGCACCACCGGCATGAGGAAACGTGCAGCGATGATGAAGAAGGCGAGATCCTTGGTGCGGATACCCGCCTGCATCAGCTTGGTCTGGACCTTCTTGATCTGGTCGTCCTGGAGCATCTTGAAGTTGCCCAGGATGGAACGGACCCGGTCGGCCGCCTGATTGCGGTTGGTCAGTTTCTTGCGCTTGTTGGTCGACGCGACGATGCCCGCCTTGAGCTGCTCGCGTCGCTCGTTGAGCGCCTTCACGCGGCGCGCCATCGGGTCCTTGACGGTGGTCGCGGCATAGATGGCAATCATCACCGCCATCGTCGCGATCCCGCTAAGGATCGTCGCCACCATGATGACGTCGAAACCGAGAAGGGTGGGGCCTGCAGGCTGCATGATCTACTCGTCCCCCTAGATCTCGAAGTTGACCATTTTGGCCATGATGAAGCCGCCGATGCTCATCCAGATGAGCCCGCCAATGCCGGCGACGATCAGGCGCTGGTCAGTAAAGAACTTGCCCATGTACTCGGCGTTCATGAGGTACACGAGCGTGAACACGATGAATGGCAGCGAGCCGACGATATAGGCGGAAGCCTTCGATTCCGAACTCATCGCGCGGATCTTCAGCTTCATCTGGGCGCGCTTGCGAAGCACGTCGGCCAGGTTTGAGAGCGTCTCGGCGAGGTTGCCGCCGGTCTCGCGCTGGATGGCCAGCGTGATGACGAAGAACTGGAACTCAGGCGTGCCGAGGCGGTCCGCAGTTTCCTGCAGCGCGGCCTCCATGGTGCGGCCGATCTTCATCTTGTCGGAAACCGCGCGGAACTCGAGGCCGACCGGACCGCCGATCTCGCCCGCGACGATGCCGAGGGTCTCGGTGATCGGAAGGCCCGATCGCAGGCCGCGGACCATCAGTTCGATCGCGTCGGGAAAGTTCGAAGTGAATTTCGCAACGCGGCGCTTGATCATCTTGCCGACGACGAAGTGCGGCAGGCCGATGCCGACGAAAAGCCCGAGGAAGAGGCCAAGCAGAGGCGGCATGCCGCGAAGCATGAGCGCCACCATCACGAACGCCGCGAGACCAAGCGAGATAATCAGATACTTCGACAGCGTGATTTCGCGGCCGGTCATCTCGAGCCGCTTGCGCAGCAGCGCGGGCTTCGGGATGATCGTCGAGGCCAAGCCCTCGACCCTGTTGGTGCTGCGATTGGCGAAGAGCTTGCGGATCTGCGCCTGGGCGTTGGCGGCGATGACGTCGCCGTGACGCTCCTTGATCATTTCGACGCGACGCTTGACCGCCTTCGACGCGGACGGTCCGCTCATTGCCGTGTACGCCAGGAAGAGCGCTCCAGCGCCGCCCAGGGCGATGATGAGGGTCAACAGCATTCGACCGTCCAATCCTTTTCAGGGGCGCGCGGCCGGTGGCCACGCCCGCCCATTACGCCGCCTTCGCCTTCGGCTTCGGAAGCATCGACCTCAGGTTGTCGACCAGCGACTTGGCGCCGCCGGACGAGGCATCGGCGCTCGCCGAACCTTCCTCCGTCGCATGGCTCAGGACCATGCTCGACAAAGTGGTGAAAGGCGCGGCCATCTTCCCGCTGGCGACTTCCGCCATCGGCTTGCCGAGCTTCGCCGCCTGGGCGGCGAGCTTGCCGTCCTGCGCAATGACGATGTCGACGTTGCGCTCGATCGACTGTTCGAAGTCCTTGCGGCTGATCTCCAGCGCGCCGCCCGAGGGCAGTCCGTTGGCAACCACGATGACCTTGGTCTGCGGAGCGTTCGACTTCAGCCAAGCCAGGATGCGGATGGTGTCGCGCGTGGCGGCCAGCGTGAGCTCGGCCACGACCACGGCAACGTGCGCATCGTGCACCATGTGCGGATACTGGATCAGCATGTGGCGCGGCAGGTCCAGTACCGTCGATTCGAACGCGTTCCGCATCTCTTCCTGAAGCTGGAAGAAGGCGGTGCCGTCCGTGATCAGCGGCTGGTGGATCGGAGCTTCGGCCGACAGGACAGAGAGACGCTCGTTGGCACGAACCATTGCGCGCTCGATGAACAGTCCGTCGATACGGCTCGGGTTCTCGATCGCGTCGGTAAGACCGCGGCCGGGCTCCAAGTCGAGCGCGAGGGCGCCCGTCCCGAAGTGGATGTCGAGGTCCAGCAAAGCGGTCGAGCGATGCGCCTTTTCACCAAGCTGCCACGCAAGCGAGGTTGCGATGGTCGAGGCGCCGACGCCGCCGCGGACGCCGATGACGGCGGCCATGATGTGCGGCTTGTCAACCTGCGCTTCACCGCGCGGACCCGACAGGATCGCCTGAGCATTCGCGAACGTGTCGCGCAGATGGTCGACGGTGAACGGCTTCAGCAAATAGTCGTGGAGGCCGCTCGCGACGAGGTCGCGATAGAGGCGCACGTCGTTGACCTGGCCCGAAGCGATGACGATCGTGCCCGGCTCGCAGACTTCCGCGAGGGCGTTGATGTCGTTCAGCGGGTCGGCCGATTCCGAAAGGTCGACGAACAGGATGTTCGGGCTTGCGGAAACCGAGAGCGACTGCACCGCGTTGCGCAGCCCACCCTTGTTGACCTTTTCAGGCGACCATCCGTGCTCGACCGCCACCGGCCGAAGCATGTCGGCAGTCGCATCGTCGCAGACGAAGGCCTGGAAAGGATCGCGCAGTCCAGCGCGTGCCTGAAACGGGGCGTTCATTAGTTGCTGCCTCCCGACTTGGTGCTGATGTCCTTCAGACCCTTCGTGCCGGTCGGCTCCGAGGACTTGTAGACGCTCACGGCCTTGGTGCCGGTCGTGACATCGGAGACGCTGTCGCCACTCTGGCCGTGAACCAGATCCTCGGGATTGGCGACCATCGCCGCGAGGTTCGTGTTCACTGCGCAGCCGAGGTTCGGCATCATCCTGTTGTTGTAGTTCGGCTGAGACTTCCGCTCCCAATTCGGGCAGTTCGGAACGCTCGCCACATTACGACTGACGACCACGCGGACGTTGCCCGGAGTGACGGCACCGGCAGTTACCGGGGCACCCTCCGCAACGAGCATGCCGTAGTTCGACGCAATGCCGGCGATCTGCGAGCGCGCACCCTCGGAATAGGCCCCACCGTCGATGTAGATGCTGTCGCCGTAGCGCAAGTCGAGGCTGCGGAACCAGCCATCGAGGCGAGCTGCTTCGGACGGAGCGAGCGTCCCGCTGGGCGCAGCTGCATCGAACGCATAGTCCGCGCGGCTGACGACCGGAACGTTCACCGGCGCCATGCCGGCCTCGAAGTCCGGGCCCGGTTGGTAGGCGCAGCCGGAAAGCGCCGCTGCGACGAGCAGAAGTGCAGATTTAGAAGCCATCTTGGCATCCTTCCTCATGAAGCGGCGGATCACAGCTTGAACCCCGGGGTTGCGGCGGCCGCGCCGGCGCCGAACGCTGGCGAAGGGGCAGGGGCAGGAGCCGCAGGGCGACCCTGGCTGCTGTAGCTCTGGCCTTCCCAGACCCGCGTGGCGTCAGACGGAACGCGCATACCGTCTGCCGGCGAAGCGAGCCGCCCTGAAACCGGACGCACGAGGTACGGAGTGACGATGATCACCAGCTCGGTTTCAGACTTGCGGTACCGCGTCGAACGGAACAGGGCGCCGAGGATCGGCAGGTCGCCAAGGAAGGGTGCCTTGTTGATGTCGTTCGTCGACGAGTTGCGCAGCAGGCCGGCGATCATGAAGCTCTGGCCCGAGCCCAGCTCCACCGTGGTTTCTGCGCGACGGGTCGTCAGCGCAGGGACGGTGAAGTTGTTGAGCTCGACAGCGCCTTCGTTCGAAAGCTCGCTGACTTCCGGACGGACGCGCATCGAGATGCGGCCGTCGGCGAGGACGATCGGAGTGAAGGCGAGGCCGACGCCGTACTGCTTGTACTCGATCGAGATCGAGCCCAGCGACTGCGAGATCGGGATCGGGAATTCGCCGCCGGCAAGGAAGCTGGCGGTTTCACCCGAAAGCGCTGTCAGGTTCGGCTCGGCGAGAACGCTCACCAGGCCGTCGGTTTCGGCGAGATCGATCGCACCTGCCAGGTCGAGCCCGAACAGCTTCCCGGCGGCACCGATGGTGGTGCCGTTGAGGATCTGGTTCACGCCGAACGGCGAGGAGCCCGGACCGCTGGTGGCAAAATCGCCCTGGCCGATGCCGAACTTGAAGCCGCTGGTCGGATCGCTGCTGAGAAGATTGACGCCGACCTGCTTGAGCACGGAGCGGTTCACCTCGGCGATCTTCACCTTCAGGTTCACCTGAAGCGGAGTCGCCGTCTTCAGCCGGTTGACGACGCAGATCTTGCACATCGCGCCTTCTTTGGACATGTCGACGCCAGGGTTGAGTTCGGCCGTGACCAGCGAGGCGGCCAGGCTGGCATCCTCCGGAGAACCGACCGTGCCCGACAGAATGGCATGTTGGCCAATCGTGGTGACCCGGATGTTGGCGTCGGGCATGGCCGCATGGACCAGCTCGTTGATCGACGGGAGGTTTTGGCTCACGCGGACACTGGCGCCGTAGACGACCGATCCATCGGCCGCCGTCGCGATGACCGTCGCTTCGCCGAACTCCTTGCCGAACAGATTGATCTGCTTGGGGTTCGTGACGTGGACGTCCGCAACGCCGGGGTTCGAGGTCCACACGTCCGCAACACTGCGCGGAAGACGGATCATCTGACCCTCGCCGACCGACAACTGAACCTGCTGACTAGGGCGGTAGTTGCGGCTGGACTGGGCAGCGGCCGGGGCCGAGGCCGCCACCGTGCCGAGGCCAACTGCCAGGGCGACGAAGGCGGTGCCGAGACGAACCCGGCGGGTTTTGGAACGACTGGTCATTTTAGCGAGCTCCCACCGGAACGACGGTGACACTATTGCCGCGAGCAACACGGACGACCGGACCGGCCGGCGTAGCTGCGGATCCCGAGAGTGCGTTGCCGCCCTGGCCGCCTGCAGCAGGCGCACGGACCGGAACGCTACGACGCTGGAAGCGCGAAACGTCGCCGCCAGTCGAGTAAGTCGTGTTGGTGTCGATCGGACGATTGGCGACGGCGAGGAGCATCTGACGCTCCTGCGCGGGGTTGGTGCCCTCCGGCACGCGAACATCACCCGAAGCAATCGCGCGCTCGAGCTCGGCCGTATTGTCGGCGATCGAACGAAGCGACAGCGAGAGCTGGCCGACGCTCTGCGCAACGGCGATCTTCTCGGCAATGCGCGGAGTGGCTTCCAGCGTGACGTTGGAGAAGGTCCGAACCTCGGTCTTGCCGTCTTCGCCCTTGCTATCGATGCGCTGGTCGGTCGCCAAGACGCGAACGTTGCGCACGACGGTCTCGGAGACCTTGAGCGGCGGGCCCTCCCCACCGGTGACTTCCTGCGTCAGGACGATGTCCACGCGGTCACCCGGGAAGACGAAGCCGGCGACGCCTGACGACGCGTTCACGGGAACAGTGACTGCACGCATGCCCGGGCCGAGCGCCGCGGCGAGGAAGCCGCGATCCTGCGGACCGACGAGGGCGCCACGAGTCATCGGCTGGCCGGCGGTGATGGGATAGCGAACGACCGTACCCAGCAGCTTGGACATATCCGAATCCGGCTGTCCTTCCGTGTAGTACGCGCTCTGCATCATCTCAGTCGGCCAAGGCTGATAGGTGAGGCTTTCCGCGTCGATGATGGTGCCGACCGGCAGCGCCTTGCGCGCGACCAGCACCTTGGGTCCGACGGGAACGGCCTGAGTGGCCGCTGCTGCCTGCGCCTGCTCGGCGCCTGCTCCCGCGAACATGTTCTTGGCCATGATTGCGGTCACTGCCGCGATCACCAGCGCTCCGACGAGCAGCATGATCTTCTTAACATTCATGGCGAAATCGCCTCCCCTTCTCGGGCCCCAGTACGGTGACAGACATCAGGCAAATTGGTTAAGAAACCGTTGGATAAGAATGGCGAGGCCGCCGAAGGCGATTGCTACGCCATACGGAACCTCCGGTTTTCCGGGCTTTTTCTTGGCCCGGTGAACCAATAGGACCACCGCGGTGAGCACGCCGCCGCCGATCGACATCCAGACGAGGAAGTTGACCGTCATGACCGGCGAGAACCACAGCGCCAGGGCCGCGGCGAGCTTGACGTCACCACCGCCCATCATCCCGGCATAGAAGGCCGCAGCGAGCAGGACAAAGACGCCGGCGGCGATCGCGACCTGGATCGCGGCATCGGGCCACAGCGGCAGGCCGACCGAGAACCAGTAGACCGGCGCGAGCAGCGCGATTCCTAGGTTCAGCCGGTTGGAAATGGTGAAGGTGCGGACGTCGACGACCGCTGCGTAGATCAGCAGGATCGCCAGCAGTCCCAGCAGAATTTCGGTCAACCCGACGTTTGTCATGACGCGAGACCTAGACGTCAGGGCTTTCCAAACCGTAACCGGCAGCACGAATGCAGCAATTCGACGTCCTGATAATCGGCGGCGGGATCGCCGGTGCGAGCCTCGGCGCAGAGATCGCCGGGCAGGTTCGGACTGCCATCATCGAGGCGGAAGCGCATTGCGGGATGCATGCGACCGGGCGTTCGGCCGCCTTTTGGCTGGAAAGCTACGGCGGACCTCACGTCGCGGTGCTAAGCGCCGCGTCCCGGGACTTTTTGGCAAATCCGCCTGCCGATTTCTCCCAACACGGGTTCCTCCGCGAGCGGGGCGCGGTTCACCTGACTCAAGATGTGCTCCCGGAGCTTCCGGAAGGTGTCGTGTCGCGAGTACTCGAGCGTGAGGAGCTGGAGCGGCTCGTGCCGGGGATCCGGCCCCAATGGCGGCGGGCGCTACTGGAACCCGGTTGCGCCGACATCGACGTGGCAGGGCTGCATGCGTCATATCTCCGCAAGTTCCGCCGGGAGGGCGGAACGCTCGCGAATGACGCGAGGCTGGAGTCGGCAAGCTTCGCGGACGGGCTCTGGACGGTTCGGCTGAGCGACGGCTCGACCGTCCACGCATCAATCCTTGTCAATGCGGCGGGTGCTTGGGCCGATCCGGTGGCGAAAGCCTGCGGCGTGCGCCCGATCGGAGTCGCGCCGAAGCGGCGGACGATGGTCCAGCTTCGCGTGGGCCGGTCGGGACTTCGCGAGTTGCCGTTGGTCGACGATGCGGCCGGAACCTTCTACTTCAAGGGTGAGGGTGATCGGAGCATCTGGCTGAGCCCTCACGACGAGATCGAAAGCGGCCCGTGCGACGCTGCGCCCGAGGAAATCGACATCGCGACGGCCATCGACCGGTTCGAGCAGGTGGTCGACTGGCCGGTCGAAGCCGTGGAGCGGAGCTGGGCCGGACTGCGGAGCTTCGCCCCCGATCGTGTTCCGGTCTACGGTTTCGACCCGGCTTCGCCGCCGTTTTTCTGGTGCGTGGGGCAGGGCGGCTTCGGCATCCAGACGGCGCCTGCCGCGACTCGATTGGCGGCTAGCTTGCTGCTGCGCCGGGAGGAGCCCGCTGACCTCGACCGGATCGACGCTCAGGTTTATTCGCCGGCACGGTTCTACCGCAATTAATTCTTCCGTGGCTGCAACGACTTGCGGTTTACGGTAAACCGAAGAGTGGGGCCGTTCGGCGACTGGAACCACGCTGGCGGCAACAGACTACGAGTTTACTCATTGTAGTTCCGGGGAGGGACATTTCAGTGAGCATGGCCAGCATCTTCAGGTTCGCGTCGCGCGACATCGCTATCGATCTCGGAACCGCCAATACCGTGGTCTACGTGAAAGGCCGTGGCATCGTCATGCACGAGCCGTCCGTGGTCGCCATGGAATGGCATAACGGCCTTCGCAAAGTCCGTGCCGTTGGCGACGACGCCAAGCTGATGATGGGCAAGACGCCCGAGAACATCAAAACGGTTCGGCCGCTACGGGCCGGGGTGATCGCCGACCTGGAAGTCGCCGAGCAGATGATCAAGCATTTCATCAGCAAGGCCCAGGCGGGCGGAAGCCGGTTCTCGAGTCACCCCGAGGTGGTGATCAGCGTTCCATCGGGCGCCACATCCGTCGAGCGCCGCGCCATTCGCGATGCCGTTTCGAACGCCGGTGCAGGGAAAGTCTCGCTGATCGACGAGCCGATGGCGGCAGCGATCGGGGCCGGTCTTCCCGTCCGTGATCCCATCGGCTCGATGGTCGTCGACATCGGCGGCGGCACTACGGAAGTTGGCGTGATCTCCCTCCAGGGCCTGGCTTACTGCGAATCGTCCCGAGTCGGCGGCGACAAGATGGATGAAGCGATCGCGTCCTTCGTACGCCGCAACTACAACCTGCTGATCGGCGAAGGCACGGCCGAGCGGGTTAAGATGGAGATCGGCGCTGCCAAAAGGACGCCGGAGTCCGATAACATCTCCACTTATGTCCGCGGGCGCGACGTCGCGCGCGGAGTGCCGAGCGAAATCATGCTGACGCAGTCGCAGGTCGCGGATGCCGTCGCCGAGCCGGTCGCGCGGATCGTCCACGTCGTCCGCTCCGCGCTCGAGCATACGCAGCCCGAGATTGCGGCGGACGTGATCGACGTGGGCATCATGATGACAGGCGGCGGATCGCTGCTCCGCGAGATCAGCACCGTGCTCGAATATGAGACCGGACTGCCGGTTCGAGTCGCCGAGGCACCGCTGGATTGCGTCGCGCTGGGTGCCGGACAGACACTGGAAGACCCGACGTTCCGCGGGGCTCTCGTTGCATTCTAGGCGCTCGCGCGCGTCGCCTTGAATTTGTCCGCCTCGGCGCAGGCGAGGGCGTCTACGCGGTCGTTCTCGGGGTGACCGCTGTGGCCTTTCACCCAGTGCCATTCGACGCGGTGCGGTGAGCAGGCGTCGAGCAGCTCCTGCCAGAGTTCGGCATTCTTCACCGGCTTCTTGTCGGCCGTCTTCCACCCGTTGCGCCGCCAGCCGTGGATCCATTTGGTGATGCCGTCGCGGACATAGTTGCTGTCCGTGAACAGTTGGACGCGGCAAGGGCGCTTCAAAGCCTCCAATCCCCTTATCGCGGCCGTCAGCTCCATTCGATTGTTGGTCGTCAGCGCCTCTCCGCCCGAAAGCTCGCGCTCCTTGCTGCCGGTGCGGAGCAGCGCCGCCCAGCCGCCTGGACCGGGGTTCCCGCGGCACGCTCCGTCAGTGAAGATTTCGACCTCGGGAAGCTCCGCCATCAGGGTTCAGACCGGGTACTTGCAAGAGCCGTGACATGGCTCCTGCCGGATGCTGCGCTAGGAGAAGTGTGAAGAGCGGGCCTGAAGGCCCGGTCGAGCGCTTCGACAAAGCGCAGCGCTGGCAGGGCCATGCCCTCCGGGTGGGACGAAAAGCCGTCCTGGCGCGCTCGCTCGATTGGCAGGTAGCCTCTGCTACCTGCCTGCACTCGCTCACTCCCATGACGGCTTTTAGTCACCATCACGGCCTTACAAGTACCCGGCCTGAACCCTCAAGCGACGAGCTCGCGAGGCAGCTTGAAGGTCATGCGCTCGGGCGTGTGGTCGGCGATTTCCTCGGTGACCTCGAATCGCTCGCGAAGCGCGTCGAGAACTTCGCGCACGAGCAATTCGGGGGCTGATGCACCGGCAGTCAGCCCGATCGTCGCGGGCTGGCCGAGCCAGTCCCAGTCGATGTCGCTCGCCCGCTCGATCAGCCGTGCCGGAACGCCCATGCGCTCGGCGACCTCGGCGAGGCGAAGCGAGTTGCTGCTGTTGGGAGCGCCGATCACCAGCATGCGCTCGCACTCGGGCGCGATCGACTTCACGGCTGCCTGCCGGTTCGAGGTCGCGTAGCAGATGTCCTCGCTTTTCGGAGCGCGGATCTCCGGGAAGCGCGCCTTGAGGGCGCCCACGACGGCGGCCGTGTCGTCCACTGACAGGGTCGTCTGCGTCAGGAAGGCGAGATTGGCAGGCGTCGGGACATCGACTGCCTGAGCGTCGTCGACGGTCTCGACGAGCGTCATCGATCCCGCAGGCACCTGTCCGAAGGTGCCGATCACCTCCGGATGCCCGGCATGGCCGATGAAAAGAATGTGGCGGCCTTCCTCGATCAGGCGCTGAGCCTGCCGATGCACTTTGGAGACGAGCGGGCAGGTCGCGTCGACATAAGTGAGGGCGCGGTCCTGTGCCGCGGCAGGCACCGACTTGGGCACGCCGTGCGCCGAGAAAACGACCGGGCGATCGTCGGGCACCTCGTCGAGCTCGTCGACGAAGACCGCGCCCATGCTCTTCAGCCGTTCGACTACGAAGCGATTATGGACGATCTCGTGGCGGACGAAGACGGGAGCACCGAACCGTTCCAGGGCCAGCTCGACGATCTGGATCGCCCGGTCGACGCCCGCGCAGAATCCTCGCGGAGCGGCAATCAGGACTCGCAAGGGCGGTTTGGGGTTCGGATTAGGTTCAGCCATTCGCGGTCCATGTAAGGCATCGCTTGCAGCCTTTGAAGGCGCTTCCTATGAACCGTTGCGACTTATCCAGGCCGTCTAGGAACCCAAGCACAGTGAAGCTTCGCCTTATCCCGCTGATGATTCTTGCCCTCTTGCCGGCCTGCAACCGCGAAGGCGGCATCGAGCAGGGCGGCATTTACGTCCGCCGCAGCGCCTGCCCAATCCCCGGAATCCCTGCCGGTACCGGCGACATCACTCTGTTCAACCCATCGAACAGCATCACGGCCGAGGCAATCGACGTGACGGCGACGATCACCAACCTGCGCGCGACCTGTCAGGAATCGACGGACGTGCTCGTTTCGACGGTCACGTTCGACGTGGTTGCGACGCGGCGGGACCCCACCCAGGCGCGCCAGGTCGTCCTTCCGTTTTTCGACGTCGGCCTCCAGGCGGGCGCCAACGTCGTGACGAAGCGCGTTGGACGCATCGGTCTCGACTTCGCGCAAGGCAGCTATCGCGCGCAAACGTCCAGCCAGGCGACCA
>OCZS010000243.1_pt1 | contig 17768 bp, 17 predicted proteins | sample 1539071 | NCBI WGS metagenome assembly OCZS01 (sample SAMEA3113584, study PRJEB22503) | soil metagenome
CCGAGTTCGCCGACCGATGCATCGAGCGGGTGGCGCAGTTCGCTGCGCTCATCACCGACCAGTCGCGGCGTCTCGGTATGTGGATGGACTGGCCGAACAGCTACTACACATTCTCGGACGCGAACATCGAATACATCTGGCGGTTCCTCAAGACGACGCATGAGCGGGGCTGGCTGTACAAGGGCCATCGCTCGACTCAATGGTGTCCGCGGTGCGGGACCTCGCTCTCCCATCACGAGCAGGCGGGGGAGGAGAACTACCGTGAGCTCGACCATCCCTCGCTCTACGTTCGGTTCCCCCTCAAGGAGCGTGACGGAGAGGCGCTGATCGTCTGGACGACGACGCCGTGGACGCTGCCGGCGAACGTCGCCACCGCAGTCAAGCCCGACGTGGAGTACGGCCTCCGCGACGGGCATTGGAGGCTGAAGGAGGACGGAGACTACGAGCGTGTTGTCAAAGGCGAGGAGCTCGTCGGGCTCGAGTATGAGGGGCCCTTCGACGACCTGACGGCCCAGCAAGGCGTCGTCCATCGCGTGATCCCGTGGGAGGAAGTGTCGCTCACGGAGGGAACGGGCATCGTCCATATCGCGCCGGGGGCGGGAACCGAGGACTTCGAGCTCTCGCGGGTCCACGATCTGCCGGTGCTCGCGCCGATCGACGAGGAAGGCCGGATGGTCGCCGGCTATGAGCCGTTCGCGGGGCTTTCGACCGACGAGGTCGAGGAGCCTGTGATCCAGGCGCTGCGTGAGCGTGGCTTGCTCGTCGAGTCCGGCCGGATCGTCCACCGATATCCGATCTGTTGGCGCTGCAAGACGCCGCTCGTCTTCCGGGTGGTCGACGACTGGTTCATCTCGGCCGACGAGATCCGCCAGCCGCTGCTCGACGCGAACGCAACCGTCGAGTGGACGCCGAGCTTCTACTCGAAGCGCATGGACGACTGGCTTCGGAACATGGGCGACTGGAATATCTCGCGCAAGCGCTACTTCGGGCTGCCGCTGCCCTTCTACCCGTGCGAATGCGGACATCTGAACGTGATCGGATCGCGCGAGGAGCTCGAGGAACGTGCGACCCGAGGCCTCGACCAGCTCCGCGAGCTCCATCGGCCCTGGATCGACGAGGTGACGGTGCGTTGCGAGTCGTGTGGCGAAGACGTCCGGAGGATCCCGGAGGTCGGCGACGCCTGGCTCGACGCCGGCATCGTCCCGTACTCGACGCTGGGCTGGCGCAACCCGGAGCGCAAGCCGGAGGGAAGCGCGAGCGGTGCGGCGAGGGGGTTGACCGGTGCCGACCTGCCGGACCACGCGTACTGGGAGCAGTGGTTCCCGGCGGACTGGGTGTCCGAGAGCCGCGAGCAGATCCGGCTCTGGTTCTACTCGATGTCGTTCATGTCGGTGACGCTCGAGGGCCGGTCTCCCTACGAGCGCGTGCTTGCCTACGAGCGGGTACGGGACGAGACCGGCAAGGAGATGCACAAGTCCACTGGCAACGCGATCGAGGCGAACGAGGCGATCGAGCGGATGGGCGCGGACGTGATGCGCTGGATCTACTCCGAGCAGGTGCCGAGCCAGAACGTGAACTTCGGCTACGGGCCGGCGAACGAGGTCAAGCGGCGCCTGCTGACCTTCTGGAACTCGGTCTCGTTCCTCGTCACGTACGCGAATATCGAAGGCTTCCGGCCGGAATGGGGCGAGCGTCCCGCGCCCGAGCGTCCGCTCGACCGCTGGCTCGTCGCGCGGACGGACCAGCTCGTTGCGGAGACGACTGTGGAGTACGAGCGCTTCTGGACGCCGGGCGTCGTCCGGGCGTGGGAGTCGTTCGTGGACGACCTCTCGAACTGGTACATCCGGCGCTCTCGCCGCCGTTTCTACGGCGACGACCAGGATGCGTTCGGGACGCTGTGGTGGGCGCTCGTCCAGGCGGTGCAAGTGATCGCACCGGTGATGCCGTTCCTCGCCGACCGGCTCTGGCGGGTGCTGGTGGCGGAGCCGCTCGAGGGAGCGCCGGCGTCGGTCTTCCTCGCGGGCTGGCCCGAGGCCCGAGAGGTCGACGGATCGCTACTCGGCGACGTGGCCGAGGCGCGCCGCGTCGTGGGACTCGGGCATCAGGCGCGCTCGGCGTCGGGACTGAAGCTTCGCCAGCCGTTGCGTCGACTCGTCGTCCAGGGAGCAAGCCTGAACGGCGAGCACGTCGACGAGATCCGCGACGAGCTGCGCGTGAAGGAGGTCGAGCAGGGCGAGGTCGAGGCGCAGGAGCTCGTCGTGAAGCCGAACCTGCCGGTGCTGGGCCCGAAGCTCGGAAAGGAGCTCGGCCCGCTTCGGTCGGCGCTCGCCGCCGGCGAGTTCGAGGAGCTCGACGGCGGCCGCTTCCGGGTCGGTGACCGCGAGCTCGAGCCGGACGAGGTGCTCGTCGAGCGGCGCGGCAAGGAGGGCTGGGCGGTCGCGTCGGAGGACGGCGTCACCGTTGCGCTCGATACCCGCCTCGACCCCGAGTTGGAGCTCGAGGCGCGCGTCCTGGACCTGATCCACCGGCTGAACGGCATGCGCAGGGACGCGGGGCTCGAGCTCACCGACCGGATCGCCGTCACCCTGCCCGCCGACCAGTCCGACCTGCTCGAGCGGCACGCCGACTGGATCAAGGACGAGGTGCTCGCCGTCTCGATCGAGGCAAACGGCGGTTCCGCCGAGCCGGAGATCGCGAAGGCCTGACTACACCCCGGGGACGACTCTGCCGACAATGTCGGTATGGAACGTCCTGGAGGCGACCGGCGCCGCGGAACGGACCGGCGGAGCGGCAAGGACCGGCGCAGTCAACCTCAGCGCGAGTTCGAGGGCGAGCGGCGCTCTGGCGACGACCGCCGGTCGGGCAAGGACCGCCGCAAGCCACGGCCCGATTCGAACTAGCAGGGCTTGGCGAAACGCCTGCCGAGCAAGCAGGGCCGCGCTGCTCGCCCCGAGGACGGCGTCCTCAGTCGCGCCTGTTTCTGACTGATACGGGCATTCCCTGCGTCCTTGTCTCGGAACAACCAATCGCACCCCTGCGGCGAGCGACATTCCCCAAGCCCTCCTAGGTCTGGGCGTCTGCGAGCGCGAGCTCGCGGCGAAGCTCGACGGGGAGGCGGAAGACCACGTCCTCGTGCACGGACTTGAAGGGCTCGATGCGCTCGACTCCGCGGGCGCGGAACCAGTCGCACACCCGCTCGACGAGCTTCTCCGGTGCCGACGCTCCCGAAGTGATCCCGACGACGCGCGTGCCCTCGAGCCAGTCCTCGTCGATGTCAGTCTCGTCGTCGATCAGGTAGGAGGCAACACCGCCGGCGCGGGCGACCTCGACGAGCCGGTTGGAGTTGGATGAGTTCTGCGAGCCGATGACGAGCAGGAGGTCGACTTCACCGAGCATGTCCTTCACGGCCCACTGGCGGTTGGATGTCGCGTAACAGATGTCGTCCCGCTTCGGCGCGCGCGCGTTGGGGAACCGTCGGCGGATCGCCGCGATGATCTCGCCAGTCTCGTCGACCGAGAGCGTCGTCTGCGTGATATAGGCCACGCGATCGGGGTCGGGCACCTCGAGCGCTTCCGCCTCCTCGACCGACTGAACGAGGACGGTCGCCTCGGGCGCCTCGCCCATCGTCCCGACCACCTCTTCGTGGCCGGCGTGGCCGATCAGGACGACGGTGTAGCCCTCGGCCGCATAGCGGCGGGCCTCGACGTGAACCTTCGTCACGAGTGGGCAGGTCGCGTCGGTCGTCCTGAGCACCAGCTCGGCGGCGTTCGCGTGTACGGACGGCGCCACGCCGTGCGCCGACAGGACGATCCGCGCCCCCGACGGCACCTCCGTCTCGCTCTCGACGAAGATCGCGCCGCGCTCCTCGAGCTCGCGGACCACGTGGAGGTTGTGGACGATCTGCTTGCGCACGTAGATCGGCGGCCCGTGGAGGTCGAGCAGCCGCTCGACGGTCTCCACCGCCCGTTCGACCCCGGCGCAGTAGCCGCGTGGGGACGCCAGCAATACACGTTCGACCATCCCGGCCATGGTATCGCCGGGGATCTTTCTGCCTTTCAAAGATGGGCCGTTCGGCCTATTGGATTTCCGTCGCCGCAGGGGTAGCTTGGCGTCACTGGGCGACGCGAACCGCGGTGCGCGTACCTGGCAACGATCCGCGGTTAGCACTAGGGAGTGTCCGCCGCACCGACCCCCCCGAGCGGCGGGCCTCCCTCGTTTTCCGGTCCGCCTCCGTATCCTTTGAGGGTCTAGTGGCGGCTGTCGGCTATCTCATGCTCGCTCTCGCGGGGGCCTTCCTCGTCGCTGGCGTGGTTTTTCTCCTCGTCTCCAAGAGAAGGGAGGAGACACCCGAGCCAGCCGACGAGCAGCCCGAGGCCGAGGCACCGTCCCTCTCGGCCGGTTTCGCGCGTGCCCAGGACGCAACGTCGGTCGCGCGGGCACTCGTCGACGAGGTGGTCGCGCTGCTCGAGGTCGAGTTTGCCGCGGTCATGCTGATCAGCGACGACCGCAAGGAGGCGACCGGGCTCGTCGCGCGCATGGACGGAGAGGACGCCGACTGGGTCCGTTCGGTGCAGATTGATCTCGAGCACGAGCCCTCGGCGGTCGCGAGCGCCGCCTTCGAGGCGGCGCCGCTGACGATCTTCGACGTCGAGTCCTCGCCTCGCGTCAGTCGACGCCTCGCCGATCGCGTCGGGGCGAAGAGCGCAGCCTTTGTTCCGGTCGTCTCGGGCGCTCGCGTGCTCGCAGTTCTCATCGCCGCCAGCACGAACCGCCGGCGAACCTTCCCTCCGAACGAGATCGCCCGGCTCGAGGCACTTGCTGGCGAGACCGCTCTGGCCCTGGAGAAGACCCGCTCGGCGGCTCAGCTCGAGGAGGCGCTCGGTCGCGAGCGGCTCGTTGCCGAGATCGCCAGGCGCGTCCGCTCGGAGCACGACGTCGGGGCCGTGCTCCGCATCGCCGTGGAGGAGGTCGGCAAGGCCACCGACGTCTCACGCTGCTTCATCCGCCTGGGCGAGCCCGGCGCGCCCACGCCGATCCGCGCCGAGTGGGAAAGCGAGGGCTTGCCGCCGATCGGCGCCGATGCCCCGAATCTCGCCGTCTCGAATCTCGCGATGCGTGAGCAGAGGACGGTCGCTGTCGAGGATGTCGAGCAGGAGCCGAAGCTGGAGGATTCGAGCCTCGGCGGCGTGGACACGCTGCTCCGGCTGCGGACACGGGCCGCACTCGCCACGCCGATCCAGGTCTTCGACCGGATGATCGGCGTCTTCGCGCTCCACTGCAGTGAGCCGACCGAGTGGACGCAGTCTCACGCCCTGCTCGTCGAGGCCGTGGCGCGCGAGGTAGGGCTTGCGCTCCACACGGCGGAGCTGCTGGAGGAAAACCGGCTACGGCTGGGCAGGCAGGCCGCCCTGGTACAGGCCGCTCAGGTGATGACGAGCGAGCTCGAGGTCGAGACGGTGCTCCAGCAGCTCGTCGTCGAGGTGACGAAGCTGCTCGACGCCGAGGCTGCCGACTGCTACCTCTTCGACTCGCGACGGGGCGTTTTCCGCTGCGCGGCCGTGTACGGGCTCCCGGCCGAGCTCGTCGAACTCGAGTTCCCGGCGGACGGAGCACTCGCCGGCGAGGCCTTGCGTCGCCGCCAGGCAGTCGTCTCACGAGACTACGAAGACGTCGAGCCGCCGCACCCGGCGTACGACGGGTTCACCGCGGCGATGGTCGCGCCCATGACCTGGTGGGGCGAGGTTCGCGGCGTCATCGGCGTCGGGACCACCGACCAGGAGCGCAGATTCAGTCGGGAGGACGTCGAGGTGCTGGAGGCATTCGCGAGCCTGGGCTCCGTCGCCCTGAGAAACGTCGCCAGCATCGAGCAGAGCTCGAGGCAGGTCCGGATCCAGCGCGGGTTCTTCCGGATCGCGTCGGTTCTCGCCCAGCCGCTGTCGCTGGACGAGACGCTGGACGCCGTCGCGCAGGCGGCGAGCCAGGCGCTCAGAGGGAGCTTCGGCGCCGTGCTGATGCCGGGCGAGGGCGGCCTGCGGCTCGCGGGCTCGCACGAGCTTCCGCCGGCGGTCGCGGAGCTGTTACGCGAAGGCATCCGCGGAGCCGAGGCGCTCGAGGACGCGGCGGCCAGGAAGCAGGTGCTCGCTTCGCCCGACCTGGCAGACGACGACCGATTCGGCGACGACTGGCGAGCCCTTGCCGACGCCGAGGGCTCTCGATCGCTCGTGGCGGTCCCGGTCGAGGCTCCGCGGCGCGAGCAGACCGGCATCGGGCTCGTCTTCTTCGCCGAGGAGCAGGCGTTCTCGGACGACGAGATCGAGTTGGCGCACCATCTCGCGGGAGCCGCCCGCGGCGCGCTCGAGCGGGCCGAGCTCTTCGAGGCCGAGCGCCGCAACCGCGCCATCGCCCAGCAGCTTGCGCGCACGGGCACGTTGCTCGCGAGCGAGCTCGACCCCGACGCGATCCTCGAGGAGATCGTGGCGCAGGCGCCCGGGCTCGTCGGCGCCGACGCAGCGGCGGTGAGCGTCCTCGAAGGGGACGAGCTCGTCGTCAGCGCCGCGCACGGGGAGGGCGCCGAAGGGGCGATCGGCAGCAAGGTCTCGCCCGTCGGTGAGCTCGCCGGCGAGGTCGTCCAGTCGCGCGGCCCGGTCGCCGTCGGCGACGCACGCGCCGACGGGCTCGTCAGCGGCTCCGACGCGCTGCTCGAGGCCGGCTACGCCGCGTATCTCGGCGCGCCGCTGCTCGGGCCGGAAGGAGGCGTCCACGGCGTGCTCGCCGTGTACGCGCGGGAGGCACGCTCGTGGCGCGAGGAGGAGGTCGAGGCTCTCGCGGCGCTCGCCGGAAACGTCTCCGCGTTCCTCTCGAACGCCGAGCTCTACCAGCGCGTCGTGCTCGAGCGGGAGCGCAGCCTGGCGATCCTCGGCAACGTCGCCGACGGCATCGTCGCGGTCGACCGGGAGGGCAATGTCGTCCTCTGGAACTCCGCCGCGGAGGAGATCACCGACGTGCCCGCGTCGGAGGCGATGGGCCGAAGCCCCGCGGACGTTCTGCAGCGGAGCCTGGAGGCGGAGGAGACCTCGGCCGAGGGTCGTGGGCTGATCCAGATCCGCCGCGGCGAGGAGGAGGTCTGGCTCTCGGTCAGCGAGGCCGTGATGCGTGATCCCGCCGGTGTCGTCTCCGGCCGCATCTACGCCTTCAGAGACGTGTCTTCGGACCGGCTCGTCGAACAGCTCAAGTCCGGCTTCGTGTCCACGGTCTCGCACGAGCTGCGGGCGCCGCTGACGTCGATCTACGGCTTCGCAGAGACGCTGCTCCGCGAAGATGTCGCGTTCAGTGCGGACGAGCGCCGCATCTTCCTCGGCTACATCGCGACGGAGGCCCAGCGCCTGACCGGCATCGTCGACGCGCTCCTCAGCGTGGCGCGGCTGGAGTCCGGCGACCTCCAGGTTCAGTTCGCGCCGACCGATCTCCGGGAGGTCGTCTCCGACGTGGTCGAGAACGCCGACCGCGAGCTCGCGAACGGGCGCCGGTTCATCGTCGAGATCCCCGAGGAGCCGCTCGACGCGTCCGCCGACCGGGACAAGGTCCGGCAGATCCTCGCCAACCTCGTCGACAACGCGCTCAGGTACTCCCCGAGCGGCGGCACGGTGACCGTCGCCGCACGGAAGACGCACGATGCCGTCCAGGTTCGGGTCGTCGACGAGGGCACCGGCGTGCCGCAGGGCGAGCAGGAGCGGATCTTCAGGAAGTTCTACCGCGCCGAGGCGACTGGCCAGCCGACCGGCGGCACCGGCCTGGGGCTGTTCATCGCGCGCGGGCTCGCGAGCGCGATGGGCGGCCGCGTGTGGGTCGACTCCGACACCGGAGTGGGCGGCTGCTTCGTCCTCGAGCTGCCGGTGATCGTGAGTGACGTGAGGGAGGAACGGGTATAGCGACCAAAGTGGACCGAGCAGCGCCGATTCGGGTTCTCGTCGTCGACGACGAGGCGCCGATCCGGCTGCTCTGCCGCGTGAACCTCGAGGCAGAGAACATCGAGGTGCTCGAGGCGGCCGACGGCATCTCCGGGGTCGAGACGGCGCGGGCGGAGCGGCCCGACGTGATCCTCCTGGACGTGATGATGCCCGGCATGGATGGCTGGCAGGTCGCCGAGAGCCTCATGGACGACGAGACGACCAACCATATTCCGCTGATCTTCCTGACCGCGCGCGCCGAGCTCCGGGACCGCGCCAAGGGCCTCGAGCTGGGCGGCATCGACTACATCACGAAGCCGTTCAACCCCGTCGAGCTCGCGTCGGGCGTCGAGCGGCTCCTCGAGCGTGTCCGGCGCGGCGAACGCGACGAGCTCCGGCGGGAGAAGATCGCCGAGCTCCGGACGTTGCTCGTCGAATAGAGCTAGGGGCCGCCGAAGTCGGCGGTGGCGATGCTGGCGCCGCCGAGGCCGCTGAACGATCCCGTCGCAACCCCGACGCCGACGTAGCGGAAGCCGCGGCGCAGCAGCGTCGAGCGGTGCGGCGGACTGGCGAGCCACATCCGCACGATCGCGCGTGCGGTTCCGTCGGTTCCGACGCCCCAGGCGATCGTCTCACCGAGCGTGCGTCCGCGGGCGCCGTGCCGGCGGAGCCGGCTGTACCAGTCCCCGTGGTCGAAGTTGCCCGTGCGCAGGATCGTGTTCGAGTGCGAGCGGGCGGCGCGCTGGAGCGCGGGGCCGATTCGAAGCGGCGGCGCCCCGTGCCTGGCGCGCGTCCGGTTGATCGCGCTCAGGAGGCCCGCTTCCTGCCCCGAGAGTTGCGCATGGCCAACCAGGCCTGACGATTGCGCACCCGGCGACGAAGCCAGAAACGCAATTCCACCGACGGCAAGAGCGAGAAGTGTGCGGCTCCTCACCACTCGGCGGAAGAGTCTGCCACACAAATGCAAATCTGTTGTCAGTTTTGGAGATATCGCGAGTTATCAGCAGAATTAGCGGGCCGTTTGCGCCAATCCGATCCCGCAGAGCACGACTGCGGCACCCACGAGCTGGATCGGGTCCAGCTCCTCCCGCAGCCACGCGTAGGCGATCACCGTGCCCGCGACGGGCTCGAACATCGCCAGGATCCCGGCGCGGGTGGGGCTGACATGCCGGAGCGCTCCGACCAGCAGCCCGAACGGCACGATCGTCCCGACGACGACCATCCACGCCATCAGCAGCCAGACGGGCAGCTCGATCGACTCGAGTCGGCCGAGCAGCGACACGCTGTCGTCGAGGAGGTCCCACGGAAAGCTCATCCACGGCTGCACCACTGCCCAGAAGAGGGCGGCGAAGAGGAACCCGTAGGCGAGGAGCGAGGACGACGTGCGGCGACGGATGCCGCGATCGGCCATGAGGATGTACAGCGCGAACGTGACGGCCGCTCCGATGGACGCGAGGACGCCGATCCCGTCCAGCACGAGGCCCTGCCAGAGCTGGAGGAGGAGCGCGAGCCCGGCGATCGCGAGGGCCAGCGCGGCCCAGATCCGCCGACGCACGGGCTCGTGGAGGACGTAGCGCGCGTACAGGGCGACGAGCACGGGCGCGACGTACTGGATCAGCAGCGCGATGCCGATCTCGAGGCGCTCGATCGCGACGAAGTAGAACCAGGCGACGAATGCGAGGCCGGCGACGCCGAAGACGGCGAGAAACGGCAGCTCGCCCAGGGTCACTCGAAGGGTGGAGCGCCGCCAGACGAGCAGGACGGCGACGAGGAGCAGGAACGCGCCGGTGGCGCGCACCTCGGTCAGCCGCTCCGAGGTGACGCCTCCCGACTGGAGGATGACCTTCGAGACGGCGCCGTTGAGCGCCCAGAGCGTCGCCGCCGTGAGCACCATCGCGTACCCCAGCGCGGGCCGGCGGGTCACGCGGCGAGCCTATCCGGGCGCCGGCTCTACACTGAGACGGCCGGGACGTGGCGCAGCCTGGTAGCGCGCCCGCTTTGGGAGCGGGAGGCCGCCGGTTCGAATCCGGCCGTCCCGACTAGTCTGCTTCGCTCCGCTCCCAGAAAAGGACGACGAAGAACGGCATCCCGCCGCTTCGCGTCTCGCCGACGCGGTACTCGCAGCTCAGCGGTGTGCCGTCCTTGCGCTTCAGCTCCGCGGCGCCGCCGTGAAGATCGCCGCTCGCCATCAGTTCCATCGCCGTCTCGAGGCGTGCGGGATCGAACACCAGCGCCGCTGCTCCGCCGGCCAGGAGCTCCTCGCGGGTGTAGCCGGAGAGCTTGCAGGCGAGCCGGTTCGCGGCGAGATACCTGCCCTCCTCGTCGAGGACGATGGCCCCGACCGGCCCATGCTCGAGCGCCTCTCCGAGGAGCGTCTCCTGGACCAGGTCTTGCTGGAGGGGGGCGAGCTGGGGGACCGACATCGCTACGCCAAACGCTGGCAGGCCGGGCGGTGGATTGCAATAGGCCGACCGGCCTATTTCGTGCCGGCGGGGGACCTCACGTTTTCCTCGTCGGCGAGGAACCGGAAGAAGAAGATCGCGAAGACGGCGAAGAAGACGATCGCCTGCTCCATCGCCATCGTCACGCCCGCGAGCTGCTGGTCTGCGTGCGCACCGAGCCCCCAGAGCCCGCCGCCCTCGACGTAGTAGTCGTAGGCCGCGTCGGGCGCGAGGGCCAGCAGCAGCCCGATGGGGCTCGCGAGGATGAAGGCGAGGAACAGATAGAGCGCACGGGCGGCGTTCGAGAGGTGGTGCGGCGAGTCCTGGAGCACCGGCCACCAGAGCAGCGCACCGGCGCCGAGATACATGGCGTGCTCCAGGTGGAGCAGGGTGGCCGGGTGCTCCAGTGCGGCGTCGTAGGCGGCCGGCACGTGCCAGGCGAAGTAGACGAGGAGCCAGAGGCCGAGCGCGACCGGCGGCCGGGTCAGCAGCCGGACGGCACCGATTCGCGCAACCCGTTCGCCGACGGAGGGCGGTATGCCCAGGACGAGGAGCGCCGGCGCCCACTCGGCGAGGATCACGTTCTGGAGCAGGTGCATCGAGAGCAGGTGGTAGCTCAGGGCTTCGAGCGGCGTCACCGCCGTGGCGAGGAGCAGCAGGCAGCCGGCGGCGAAGGCGGCGACGCGCCACCGCTCGACCCGCTCGCCGCGGGTGGCGAGGACATAGGCGAGCACGAGCGCTGCGACGGCGAGCGTCGCCTCCGGGTGAACGGTCCAGGAGTAGGGATCGGGGCGAGAGATCGAGCGCTACGCTAGTCCGGCGCGGGCGTAGCTCAATGGTAGAGCCCTAGCCTTCCAAGCTAGTTATGCGGGTTCGATTCCCGCCGCCCGCTTCCTACGGGTCCTCGGGAAGCTCGACGCGCTCGATCGCGACCGGGCTTGCCGGGCGGTCGTTCTCGTCCCGCTCGGCCTGACAGATCCGGTCGACGACGTCCATCCCGGACGTGACCTTGCCGAAGACCGTGTGCTTCCCGTCCAGCCACGGCGTCGCCTCGGCGGTGACGATGAAGAACTGGCTCCCGTTCGTGTTCGGGCCGGCGTTGGCCATGGCCAGCGCGCCGCGGACGACGCGGTGCTCGTTGAACTCGTCCTCGAACTCATACCCCGGGCCGCCCGTCCCGGTGCCGGTCGGGTCGCCGCCCTGGATCATGAAGTCGGGAATCACCCGGTGGAAGATCACGCCCTCGTAGAAGCCTTCGCGGGCGAGCTTCCTGAAGTTCTCGACCGTCTTCGGAGCCTCGTTCGGATAGAGCTCGAGCTCGATCGCTCCCTCGCTCGTGTGGAGGACAGCCTGCCTCATTGGATGGTGTCCGCCAGCGGCTCGAGCGCTCCCGCCGTCGGCTCGAGATCGCCGGACGCGAGCCTGTCCGCGACCTGCCGGACGAGCGCGCGCGCCTCGCTCTCGTGCTCGGGGCCGAGCACCGTGTTCACCGACGCGGCCACCTGGCCGTCCTCGACGAGCTCGATCGCGACCGTGTCGATCTCGCGCCGGGGCACATAGGAGTCGTCCAGCACACCGACCCGGACGAGAAAGACCCGGCCGTCTGGCAGCTCGGCCTCCTGCTCGATCGGAGTCCCTCGAAGGCTCATGCCGCTCCATTTCACCATGCCGGGACCGACCGAAACGTCCGACCGTCCGGCGATCCTTGCGCGGTGCCAGCAGAAGAGCGGATCGTGCGCATTCGCCCGACCACGGTCCTCGCCGTGCTCGGGATCACCTTCGGCTTTCTCCTCCTGCTCTACGTCACCTGGATCTCGCGTCAGGTGCTCACGTGGATCATCGTCGCGATCTTCTTGACGCTGGCGCTGAACCCGGCTGTGGAGGCGTTCGAGCGGCGCGGTTTGCGCCGCGGGATCGCGACCGCAGTCACCTCGCTGCTCGCGCTCGGCGTGATGGTCGCAGCCGGCTCGCTCTTCATCCCGACGCTCGTCGACGAGGCGACGGGATTCGCAGACGAGCTGCCGGACTACGTCAACGACGTCTCGGAAGGGCGGGGGCCGCTCGGCGAGCTCGTCGAACGCTACGAGATCGACGAGCGGGTGCGCGATGCCCTCCAGGGCGGCAACGCTTCGAGCGTCCTCGGCTTCTCCGACACCGCGCTCGCGATCACCCAGAGCGTGATCACGTTCATCGTCGCCGTTGTCACGATCGCGTTCATGACGTTCTTCATGCTTCTGGAAGGGCCGCGCTGGATGGAGCGCTTCTACGGGCTCCTGCCGGAGAGCTCACAGGAGAAATGGCGCGGGATCGGCCGCGACATCTACCGCACGGTCGGCGGTTACGTCACCGGGAACCTGCTGATCAGCGTCATCGCGGGAGTCAGCTCGACGATCGTACTGCTGATCCTCGACGTGCCCTACGCCGTGGCGCTCGGCCTGCTGGTCGCGATCCTCGACCTGATCCCGCTCGCGGGAGCGACCCTCGCAGCCATCATCGTTACGGCAGTCGCGTTCCTGACCTCGATCCCGGCGGGCATCATCGTGCTCGCCTTCATGATCGTCTACCAGCAGATCGAGAACCACCTCCTCCAGCCGCTCGTCTACAGCCGGACGGTGCAGCTCTCGCCGCTTGCGATCCTGATCTCCGTGCTGATCGGCGCGAAGATCGCGGGCATCCTCGGAGCCCTCGCTGCCATTCCGGTCGCAGGGACGATCCAGGTCTTGCTCCTGGCCTGGCTCCGCGGCCGGCGCGAACGCCGTTCGCGCGAGGCTGCCCCCGTTTAGAAGTCGGAAAGATCCCTCGCGGGAGTGACGCCCTCTCGTGAGCGCGGGCCGATGTCGAGGGCATGCGGAGGGGTCTGGCACTGGTGGCCGCCGTCGTTGCGCTGGCATCCGCCCTCGCCGTGGGGCGAGGCGAGGCCGCCGTCTCCCAAGGAGTTCGCACTCTCGTCCACGCCCAGCTGGAGGGCATCGCCGGGGTCGCCGCGCCGACGCGCTCCACTGCGCCGCGGCGAAGCGGAGCCCGAGCGGCGATGGCCGCGCTCGAGGGCTCGGTCGTCGCGCGGATGAACGCCGTGCGGCGGTCTCACGGGCTTCGGCCGCTCCGCATGAGCCGGCGCCTCCGCAAGGCGGCCGTCTTCCACTCGAAAGACATGGGCCGCCGCGGGTACTTCGAGCACGACTCGCTCACAGGTACTCCGTTCTGGCGTCGGATCGAGCGCTTCTATCCCTCCCGGGGCTTCAGCTCCTGGACCGTCGGAGAGAACCTGCTCTGGGGCAGCGACACGTACGACGCCACGTTCGCAGTCCGCGAGTGGATGGAGAGCCCGCCGCACCGCCAGAACATCCTGTCGCGGGACTGGCGCGAGGTGGGGATCGGCGCCGTCTTTTTCGGGCGCGCTCCGGGCGAGTACGGTGGCCGGCCGGTCACGATCGTGACCGCCGATTTCGGCTCCCGCGGCTAGCTTCACGTTTGCCGCTGGGCGAACGGGGAAGGTGAAGCGCCATGGACACCTGGATCATCGTGCTGATCGTGATTGCCGCGATCGTCGTGCTCGCCGTCCTGCTGTTCGGCGGCCGCCGCGCCCGCGAGCGGAAGCTCGAGGAACGTCGCGAAGAAGCCCACGAGCTTCGGCGTGGCGCAGACGAGCAGGCGGAGGAGGCCAAGCAGCGGGAGGCTGAGGCGCAGGAGCAGGCGGACCGGGCGCGCCGTGAGCGCGAGGCAGCGGAAGCGAGATCGCAGCGCGCGGACGAGCTCGACCCCGACGTCGACACGTAAGCCCGGCATACCGCACGCGCGCCCGGGAGGATTCGGACCTCCGACCCACTCCCAGGGCGTCAGTCAGGAGGCCGACGTCGACCTCGCCGCGAACCGACGCCTCGGCGTTTAGGCTGCGCACGCCGCCAGCCTGCTCCGCGGCGCGCCCGGCTCGGCGGGATTCGATGGGCGCGACGACCGGGCGGTGCACTGATGAGAGGGAGAAGGATCTGGGCGATCGGAGGCTTCGTCGCGGGCACCGTTCTCATCCTGTTCGGCGCCGCCGCGCTCTACCTGGGCGCGACCTCGTACCAGCTCGTTCGCGACGAGCTCAGCCAGGAGAAGATCGTCGGCGGGGAGGACATGTCGCCGGAGGCGATCGCCGCCGGCGTCGAGGAGGCCGGGCTCGAGGACGTCGACCTCCCGGACTGCGACGTCGTCGACGAGGAGATCGACACGGGCGAGGAGGCGCGGTGCTTCTCGGAGTACATGCGCGTTCACGCGCTTGAGGCGACGGGTGGCCTGACCTACGCGGAGATGGGCCGCTTCCAGTCCGCCGACGACCCCGGCGACGCGGCCGGTACGAACGACGAGGCCGAGGCTGCCGAGGACGAGGAGGGGAACCCGGTCTCCAACGGCCAGCGGAACATCTGGATCAACGAGACGGCCCTCGCGACCGCGCTCAACGTCTCGTATATGGCCGAGCAGCTCGCGCTGTTCGGGATCGTCGTCGGGATCGCGCTCGTCATCACGGGGATCGGGCTGATCGTGATTGCCTACGCCGTGTTCGTACGCGGGGCAAGCGAGGAGGCGCAGGCGGCGTAGGGACTGGTCCACCCGCTCGGCGACCGTCCGGTCAGCAGGCCTTCGTTCAGACGCGCCGACCCTCCTCGAATCTCCGAAACGTCGAAGCGCTACGGTCTCGATGTGATGCACGGGGGCTCGGAGTCCCGGCGCGGAGGATCACCGTGAGCCCGGTCGAGGTCCGCGACCTCGGCGAGCCCGAGGCGGTGGTGACCCATCCGCTGGGTGCGAGCCACCAGGTGCACCTGGCCGGAACGGTGGTCACCCGCCATGTCCTGCAGCCAGGCTGGAGCTGGGAGGCATACGCCCAGCCGCTGGTCGGCACCGCCTCGTGCGAGCTGTATCACCGCGGTGTGGTCCTCAGGGGACGGATGGGCATCCGGACCGACGAAGGCGAGGAGGTGGTCATCGGGCCCAACCAGGTGTTCGACCTGCCACCCGGCCACGTGACCTGGGTGGAGGGCGACGAGGAGCTGGTGATGGTCGACTGGGCCGGGGGCGCTGGATTCGACACGCAGCCGGGCGAGGGCGCACGCGTAATGGCGACCATCCTGTTTACCGACATCGTCGACTCCACGGCTCACGCGCGAAAGATGGGTGACGCGGCCTGGAAGCGCACCGTGGCGATGCACGAAGACATCGTCCGCACCGTGCTGGTCCGCTTCGGCGGCCGGGAGGTCGAGACCGCGGGGGATTCATTTCTCATCGTGTTCGACGGCGCCGAGCGCGCGATCCGTTGCGGACTGGAACTCGTCGAGGCTCTGGGGGCTATCCGGGTCTCCATCCGGGTCGGCATTCACAGCGGCGAGGTGGCACTGTCCGGCGAACGTGTCCGAGGTGTGGCGGTCCACGCTGCAGCACGCATCCTGGCCGAGGCGGGCTCGGCCGAGGTGCTCGTGTCCGGCACCACGCGCGACCTCGCCGAGGGCGCTGCCGGGCTGGCGTTCAAGTCGCGCGGGCGATACCGCCTCAAGGGTCTGGAGCGAGAGCACGAGTTGTTCGCCGCGGGATCATCCGCCGGGTAGAAGGTCACTGCCCGCGCCGAGGGTCAATCGGCGGCCGTCGACCCTCCGTCCCGCGTAACTAAGCGAAATCGGCTCCACGTCTGAATGGGAACGCGCCCGGGAGGATTCGAACCTCCGACCCGCGGATTAGAAGTCCGCTGCTCTTCCACTGAGCTACGGGCGCCCGTGGCTCAAAGGGTAGCGCCGAGGCATTCCGGGTAAGCCTCGTGCCAAACAACCGAGGAGGGGACATGGCCGAGCTGACCGGCAAGAAGATTGCGTTTCTCGCGACCGACATGGTCGAGCAGGTGGAGCTGACGGAGCCGTGGCAGGCGGTCGAGGAGGCGGACGGCACGCCGGAGCTCGTCTCGCTCGAGGAGGGCGAGATTCAGGGCTTCGACCACTACGACAAGGCGGACACATTTCAGGTCGACCGGGTCGTGAGCGAAGTCACCGCAGACGACTACGACGGGCTCGTGCTCCCCGGTGGGGTCGGGAACCCGGACACGCTCCGGACCGACGAGGACGCCGTGCGTTTCGCACGGGCGTTCGTCGAGTCGGGCAAGCCGGTCGCAGTGATCTGCCACGGTCCGTGGACGCTCGTCGAGGCGGACGTCGTCCGCGACCGGACTCTCACGTCGTTCCCGTCGATCCGTACCGACATCAAGAACGCCGGAGGCAACTGGGTTGACCAGGAGGTCGCGGTCGATGACGCGCTGATCTCGAGCCGGAGCCCCGACGATCTCCCGGCCTTCTGCTCGAAGCTCGTGGAGCTCTTCGCGAAGACGCCGGTCCGCGCCTAGGTGACGGCGGCGCTCCTCGACGTCGACGGAACCCTCGTCGATACGAACTACCACCACGCGCTCGCGTGGTGGCGCGCGTTCAGACACCACGGCATCGCGCTGCCAGTCTGGCGCGTCCACAGGCACGTGGGCATGGGCGGGGACCAGCTGGTTCCCGCCCTCGTCCCCGGTATCGACCGCGACCTGCACGCGAGGATCGAGGACACGCGGGGCGACGAGTACGAAAGGCTCATCGGTGAGGTGCAGGCGCTCGAGGGCGCGCGCGAGCTGATCGCCGCGCTCAAGGAGCGAGGCGCCACGGTCGTCCTCGCGAGCTCCTCGCCGCAGGACGAGCTCGACCGGTACCTCGACCTCCTCGACGCTCGTGACCTCGCCGATGCCTGGACGACCAAGGACGACGTCGACGCGACCAAGCCGGAACCGGATCTCGTGCGCGCCGCGCTCGACAAGGCGGGCGAGGAGCAGGCGGTGATGGTGGGCGACACGCCGTGGGACGTCGAGGCCGCCCGCCGCGCCGGAGTGGAGACCGTCTGCGTGATCACGGGCGGCTTCTCGCGCCAAGAGCTCCTCGACGCTGGTGCCGCCGCTGTCTTCGAGAGCGGGGACGAGCTTCGCAGGAAGCTCGACGAACCCCCGCTATCCTTCTCCTAGCGCGGTGGCGGTAGCTCAGTTGGTAGAGCCCCGGGTTGTGGTCCCGGTGGTCGGGGGTTCGAGTCCCCTCCGCCACCCCTCGCGCTGAAGATCCTCGCGTCACGCCGCTTCCCCGGCCCTGCATGGGACGAGTTGGCGGACGTCGAGTACGGCAACCTCGCGACGCCGCGCGACGACGTCCACGCGCTCGCGGTGGTCGCAGAGCAGGTCGACCGGGCGACACTCGAACGCTTTCCGAACCTGACGCTGGTCGCAAACTACGGCGCGGGCTACGACCTCGTCGACGTCGATGCCTGCCGCCAGCGGGGCGTTGCCGTGACCAACACGCCCGGCGTCACGGCCGCGGCGACCGCCGACCTGGCG
>OCZS010000244.1_pt1 | contig 17759 bp, 13 predicted proteins | sample 1539071 | NCBI WGS metagenome assembly OCZS01 (sample SAMEA3113584, study PRJEB22503) | soil metagenome
TCATTTAGGAGTGGTCTAATTCTAAAGAAATTTCTGTGGCCGACAGACGCCAATGACCGAGATGCAATTAACTATCTTTTGCAGTGGTTGGAATATCAGAGCGGCCTATCTCGCAGCGTGCTCATAATGTCTGTAACAAGATGATTCATCAATTGATGTATCTTTTCCTTGTTTATCACACCTGTGAGGAAGGTAGGTTTTCCGCCACCTCTAGCCCCCAAATAAGAATACTGATTGAATAATTTATTGCAATCAATATGCTCCAAAGACTGGGTTCTTGCGAAAGTCACCGAAGCATTCTCTTCATTATCATTTGGTATATGGGCTAACAAGATTATGGTTCTTTCTTTGGTGTGGGAGGCTATTTTTCCTACAAAGCTTCGAATTTCGTCGTCATCTAGACTATACAATATATCTTGAATAAGGTTCACTTTTCCATGTTCTAGAGTACTAGGCATTATCTTGTCAAGGTACCCGGTTGTAAGTTTTTTTAACTTCAATGTTTTTATCTTTTCTTCTCTGTCGAGCCTTTTGACAGTATCTTCGACTGTATTGATATTTGCCCCTAGGTCCTGACAAATACGTAGCAACTTCCACGATAATATCATTGATGCTTCCTTCGCCTGGCTTTGTACTACAAAGTTTATTTCATATCCTGCGTTTCCTCCGGCCTTTGACATCCTAGTGACAAGAAAAAATTCGCATTCACGGAGATTCGAGGCATGCTCCATAGCACATGCGGCTATATCATGTCCTTCGATTTCTATCACCCTTACAGACTCTTTCTTTTCTTTAATCCTATCCTCATTTGCTCTGAGACTTGGGAAACGTTCCCTTGCTTTATCCAAAGTTTCAAAGCGGTGTGTTTTTATGTTTTTTCCGCTATCAATTAGAAAATTGACTTCCTGCTGGGCTTTAATTACTGTTTGAAGGTCTAGCTGAGGAAGTTTGATAATCACCGTGTTATCCTTTTCTCGGTGTTCTACTTTTCTTACGCTTAGAGTTGAACCAAGAATCTTTTGCAGTGATCCTATAAAAGCATGCTCCGCAGTATGTGCTAATTTGTTATACATACATATTTACAACAACAAACAGAGCAGCAGAGAAATAAGCAGTCGCCGTCATGCTAGAGTTGTGAATACCAAAATATCAGGGTATGATCTCTAACTGTGGCTGTTGTTCTCCTTCTTGCCTGCCTTGAAGGTCTGATTGTGGGATCTCTCCCAATATCACACTAGCTTGGATGTTGCTGCCATCTCTTAAAATATTGAGCTGTACTGTATCACCTGCCTGTTTTTCATTGCCAAGGTATGTCAGAATGTTCTCAAGGGTAGTAACTGTTCTATTATCTATTCCTATTATAATATCTCCACCTAGCGCAATTTCCCTTCCATCAACGTCGCCTATTTTGTACCCCCCTCGTATTCCGGCTTTATCGGCAGGTCCGCCAGCGGCAACCTCTATTACTAAAAATCCTCTAGTATCAGGCGTTAGGCCTACTGCCTGAGCAATTTCTGGAGTCAGAGCAGTTCCAGAGATTCCCAGCCAAGCAGGCTTTCCTTGTTGCTGCTCCTGTTGCGAAGATTGCTGTAGCTGAGAAGCCGAGCCAGGACGAGCCTCCAAGGTCGTTGGTAGGGTTTGCTGTACTTTATCATCTCTAAGAACAGTGATCATCACTTGATCTCCAACCTTCTTCTCCCTTTCTAAATAGCTTAAAATATCATCAATTTTTCTAACTGTGTTGTTATCAATTGCAACTATTATATCTCCACCTAGCGCAATTTCTCTTCCGTCAATGTTGTCTATTTTGTAACCCCCTCGTATCCCGGCTTTATCGGCAGGGCTCCCTGAAGTAATGTCTGTCACTAGAAATCCCTTTGCTTCCATTAAGCCCAATGCCTCAGCTATTTCGGGTGTTACATCGGTACCTGAGATTCCAAGCCAGGGATGCTGATATACTCCCGTGCTTATCAGCGCAGGAACAACCTTGTTGAGCGTATTCGATGGTATTGCGAAGCCGACTCCGGCCGATTCACCAGTAGACGAGAAAATTGCAGTATTCATTCCGATCACTTCACCTCTAAGGTCAAGAAGTGGTCCTCCAGAATTACCTGGATTGATTGGTGCATCTGTTTGAATTATATCCGGAATAGAAAATGAACCTTGTCTTGGCGCTTCCCTAATTTCCTCATCAGGGTTAGCGGGAGGTAAAGATGGAGGTGCTTGATCCCCTGGAGGCAGCTGCGGAATCTCTGGAATAGAAGGATCCTGTGGAGGTGGTATCGGTATCCCATAAGGCAATGGTGGCAGCTGGTCCTCTTCGGAAGATGGAATTAGTCGCCCAAGTCCGCTAACTATACCTTCTGTCATTGAGCCAGAAAGGCCAAAGGGGTTTCCAATAGCAACAACCTGCTGACCTACCCGTAACTCTGAGGAGTTTCCAATAGGCAAGGGAACTAGCCTATTTCTAGCATCCTCTGGAATATCAATTACTGCGATGTCTGAGCCCTGATCTGCTCCTACCAGCGTTGCCGGATAAATAGTTCCATCTTCAAATGCTACGTTGATATCAACTCCGTCATTTGTCTCTCCCCGGATTAGCTCTCCTGGAGGACGAATACTAGGTGCGACTACATGATAGTTTGTTATAATTAGGCCATCGTTATTGTATACAAAACCAGATCCTATGCCAGAACGAAACAAATCTAATCCATCCCTACCAGAAGTGGTAGTCACCTGAACGACTGATTTTTCTGCTCTTTCGAATAGTTCAGGCAAAGTTAAATCCTGAATGGTATTATTGCTGCCAATATCCAAAGTATTATTGGCTAATGTGGGAGCGGTCTCGTTGTTATTGTTTTCATTCGTACTGTCTACAGTGTTATTCAGTATTTGAGCCTGTGCAAATTTAGAGTGGTTTTCGTTTTGGGGTGCTGAAACAATGAAGACAAGAAATAAAAATATTGTGAGGGTCAAAGCAATCCAGCTAAGATTAGGATTAGGATTAGATGCATTAACTATTATCTTACTCATACCACACGAACTGTACAAAACACCTCCAAGAGCAGTTATAAATTTTTGTTATGGACGATGAAACGGGAAGTCTCAAATGCAACCATTGTATTGTAATTCATTGGCATTCTAAATTCGCAATTAGAATAAAGAGCAGGAATAAGAGCGAAAGAGTTGCCGTGGCTTAATCCTATGACACATGTCCTAAAAAAGCCTCGAAGCAGCTTATGATAAAAAACCAGCGTACTTAGCAGCAGAGAAAGGTTGTTCGATTATTCAATAATATTAATAACTGACGACAAATATAACCAAGGGGTTCTGTGGTATTTTGCAACTCACGATGTCTGACTATAGACAAACTATTTGCCGAGTAAAGGCGACAATTTAAATCCAGCAAATTTTAGGTAACATATAGTTTACGTCCTAATACTATAGGAGGAATGACAAGCAAGAGAACAACAAGACCAGTGTAAATTCCTACAAGTCCGCTTAAAAATATAGAGTCAAGTATAATTATCGATAAGATCATGGTTTTAATAGTGCGCTGGATTTCACGGCTTGCTCCCATGCCGTCAATATCCTTGACCCCTTCTTCATTCATCTTGTATGGTTTTTCGCCCGTCGACTCTGTCAATCTTTTAAGCGTCACACAAAGGCGCAAGAAGGTTCCACTCATCACGCACGAAAATATAATCAAACTAAAGATAAAATCAAAACGGAAGTATCCATAAATTCCTACAACAAGGATGGATACTATTATGAGGACTATAGTTGAAGCTGACAGAACTATAGGAATCCAAGATGATCTGCTAAAGAATGTGATGGTGTCGGAAACTTCCTTTCTGCTAAGTAAGCTTATTGCTGCTATATAGAGAAACAGACAGTAGCCCACAAAGAATAGTATCAAATCATTTGTCAGAACCAAGCCCAGAGCCGGGCTGCCGCCTAAAACCACATTTAGGAATCTTGCCAAACCCATCGCAAGCGGATTGCTAATCGCATTACGTTTGAGTCGATAATTATAAGCAAAGATAACGAGTGTTAAAGAGCCTGAAATAATGAAACTAGTCCAACTCACAGACAAAGCCAGAATGTTGCCAGCAACAATAGAAATGACTGCCAGTAACAGGGCACTTCTTTTCGTTATGCGACCTGAAGCTAATGGCCTGCTTGGACGTTCTTTCCTATCCACATTTATATCGAAATAGTCATTTAGAACAATCCCGGAGACATACAGAAGAACAGATGAAACAATCAATGACAGTAGTTGGTCAACATCTGCATTCGCTGTCGATATTGTAGCAAAGTAACCTGCCAGGATATTAGATGGAACAGTAAAAAGATTAGGAACTCTGATTAAAAGAAGATATTGCCTAACCATAAATTAGCATTCTTGTCTATTAGACCCATCAAGTAGATAAGTATGAGAGGGTGAGCTCATACTGATTTTAGACCAAGTCCACGTCGGGCATCTCAAAAGAGGAAAGGAGCATGCATAATGTCAGTTCTTCCACTTCATTGATAAGACGTGCTTTTCGTCGTATTCCTCTTTTTTCTCAAAGTGAAAAAAATAATGGCTGAAGCAACAACAACAGCACCTATAATCAATGCTATTTCAAAGTCAGAGAATCCAAAAACTGATTTGGAATAGACTTCAATAGGGAATGTAAAGAGAATACTTTGTGCTCGTGACTGTGAAGAGGGTAATGATGATGATGGTTCTGTTTCACCCATGGCGTAATAATTCTGTATCTCAATATCGATTCCATAAATCCCAGATTCAGCAAACTGGAAGGTATGTGTATAATGCCCATCGGGAACAACTATTCTATTCGTCCTGTCTATTTGCTCGCCCTGTTTTGCTAGCTTCATTGTGATTGGCATATCTACCACGTCATCTCCGTTTATGGTACCAATTCTTAGGAACATCTTTGTCTTCTCACCGGCAAGGGGCTTTTCAGGAACTGTTTTCAGTTCCACATCAAAGTTTCCGATCCTTTGAGTCAGAGCACCGCCAGTTAAGGAGTCTGAAAATACTGAAGGCAGAGGGAAAGTTAAAGTCATTGCAAGAAGAAGAAAAAGAAAAAGAAAAAGAAGAAACGATATGAACGTGATAGTACAATGGTCATGATTGGTCAAATTCTGTATGCCATCTCTGATCAAACTTTACTCCTCATTCATAATAAGTAGCTTTCCTAGCCTTCCCAGTCTTTTTCACTTCATCTTCATTGAACCCATGGAAGTATGCAATTCGTGTATCTTAATCATATAGTAATTAGTCTTATGCTCACAGTTTACTGATGATAAGTCTTTTTCACTTCATCTTCATTGAACCCATGGAAGTAAGCAATTCGTGTATCTTAACCACATAGTAATTAGTCTTATGCTCACAGTTTACTGATGATACTTCGAATCAGTTTCATATCTTCTGCATGTTTTTCTCTTGGGGTTTCCATTATAAATGGAATAGATGAAATCGACTTTTCAGTGCACAAAGCCTCAATACCGTCATTTCCTATTTCGCCTAATCCCAATGTTTCATGTCTATCAAGGTTCGAACCGAGTTTTCCTCTGGAATCATTGAGATGTATTAGTTTTAAGTTTTTTTGTCCCACCATATCATCAAACTTCTCAAAGGTTATTTCGACTCCTGCCTCGGACCGCAAGTCGTATCCCGCTGCAAAGGCATGACACGAGTCAAGGCAAATCCCGATAAAATTCTGAAAAGAGTTGAGTTTATCGAGAATCAATCTTATATCTTCGAATTTGCTTCCTATTGTGTTCTTATGACCGACGTTATTTTCTAGCAAAATAGTTACCTTGTGAGAATGAGCTGAAGCCGAAGATTTTGAAGACGATAATGACGAAGTATGTTTCTCAAGAGCAAAACTGCAAGCACTGATGAATTGGTTAATTCCGGCTTCTCTTCCAGAACCAAGATTGCTTCCGAAATGTAAAACAAGATATGGTATTCCCAACATAGAACATCGTTTGAGTTCTTCTAAAAGCACTATGACTGATTTTTCATGGAGGGATTCATTTGGAGAGGAGAGATTCGGAAGATAGGGCATATGAACATAAACTGAATCTCGGGTTATATTGGATCTCTCAAGTCTTATTTTAAAATCTTCTAATTCCTGTGGTGCGAGAGGTTTCGCTGTCCATCCCTTTGGATTTCTACTGAATATTTGAAATGCACTGCAACCCTGGCGTGATGCATTATCAACAGAGTTTGAAATACCACCAGCGATGGGTACGTGCAGGCCTATTCTTCTCTTCGCCGTCGTGTCTTATCTGTAGACGCAGGTGAAGTGCTTCCAATATAAAAATTACGGAGATCAAAATCAATGCTGCGGAATCTTCTGATGGCAAGTGCAAGAAAAGATCCGAGTGAGATATCTATCTTTTTTTGTAGTCCGTATTCTTTCATCCCGTTAGAAAATATCAACAGCTAAAACATCTTAAACGCATTATTATCTACTTCCCAACTTCACGATAACCGTACTACGGACACCTTGTAAGCTTCTTAATTATGTTAGTATGCTCTGGATACATATTTGTCAGACTCGTTCTATCAGCAAGTTCAAAATCAGCAAACGTAAATGCAGGTGAAACGGTGCAGCCTACAAGTGAATAAGAAGACGAATCATCTACCTTTGCTCCAAACCATGAGCCTCTTTTAATAAGGATCTGAAACATCTCTCCGCTTTGGGGTTCGCACCCAAGTTTCAATTCCAAAAGTTTTCTCGTTGCTTCTTCTATCAGGTAGATAGTTAGTGAACTTCCTGAGTAAAAGTGCCATATTTCATCTGCATCCCTCATCCTGTGAAACATCGACACTTGAGCTCCTTCAAGCAGATAATATATCGTACTGGAGATTGAGCGACCCCTGTGATCTGTTAAATCATTCTGTCGTTTTTTCCTAGTTCCTTCGCAAGAGTCAATTGTAATGTCAGCTCTATAAGTCTCACTATAAAAACCGCCTTCTGGATGTTGCAAAAGTTGGAGTGTTTCAATCCAGTATTTTGCGTTCCTTACATTGCAAAAAGCTACCATTTACGATATGTAGATATCAACTGCTAAAAATAAACAGAATAGCCATTATGTATTGAGCTTTAGTTTCAATTGCTTTTGCCGCAGATACGCAAGCATTTAGTTCTGATAGAATGGGTTCCGCATGGAAGCTACACACCATTTGTCTGAAAGAATTCCATTGGTTTTGATAGTCTGCAATAAGTTGCATGTTCTGATTCTGATAGTTGTTTGTTTGATTGAGATTGAGAGGCTGCTAAGATGAACATCACTGAATCAGGATCTTTTATTGCAGCTTATCCGCTGCAATAAAATCTTTTGTTTCTGAATTATAGAACACCTGGGAATGTACAGAAACTTTTCATATATGAGCCACTAAACTCTGCTAGATGAAAATCCTCATAGCAGAAGATGATAAGGATACTGCTCTCCTGTTCAAGATGGCTTTACAAAAAAGAGGACACAGTGTAATAACCACTCACAACGGGGAAGATTGCCTTAAGATCTATCATGAGGAATCACAAAAAATACGCCTTAAAACGGATTTAAGTGAGCGGCAACAACCATTCGATGCTATAATATTAGATTATAAGATGCCCAGGATTAATGGAATGGACGTTGCAAAAGAAATCTTGGCCGTTAACCCCCATCAGAGAATAGTATTTGCTTCTGCATACGTAAAAGAAACTTTGGTTGATTCAATTAAGCAATTAAATCAGGTTGTCGAATTAATGCAAAAACCATTTGGTGAAGATGCATTAATAGACACAATAGAAGATAAAGGAATCTATTCCGAATTACAAAAGCTGAACGTCAATGTAAACGTTGTAAAGGCAGCTAACCTGAGGCATGAACAAATTAGAGAGATACTTGAAATTTTGAGAAATATTCAAAAGGGCAGAACTTTCTAATTCTATGTATATTGTTTTCTTCTTCTTCTTTTTGTTCTTATGTCATAATTGACTAGACAAGCTACTGGTGCAAGTCATTTCTTCTTTAAACATCAAGCATGTTCTCCCTCCTGTGCGGCGGCTAGGGCATCTCTTATCCCTGATTTGGGTTAGGCGGCAGTACCGAATAAGTAGCAGCAGAAGGCAATCGCATATCTGGTGGGGATGCAGGCAGGCTAAAGCTGAAAGTGGCTCCCTTTCTAGATCTATTATTCTCAGCCCAGATTTTGCCTCCATGCGCTTCAACAATACTTTTGCAAATGAACAGTCCCAGTCCAGTTCCCCCAGCATCAGACTTTGTAACAAACTTTGAGAACAGCCTGGGCAAAATCTCGGGGTCAATGCCTGAGCCGGTATCTTTAATACTCACTACGACCTCTTTTGCATCAGCCAATTTTTGAGCGACTATGGATATGGTTCCCGCGTTTGTGAATTTCACAGAATTGTTGAGGAGATTGGAAACAACTTGGCCCAGTCGGTCTCTGTCTGCTTCAACAAAAATATCTTCTCCACCGGGTTCAAATATCAGATTCACTTTCCCTTCTGCTATTGTTTGATGGTTTAGCAGATCCTTTAGGCTATGGACGATTATTTCATTTACGTCCACCTTCTCTTTATTCAGTTTTAGGGTCTTACTTTCAATCTTGGTGATATCCAAAATCTCATTTGCAAGCATCTGGAGCTTTTTTGCATTTCTTATTACAATAGAAATCCTCTCCTCATCAGGCATACTGCCCTTTAGCGATTCAGAGCTCAGTACCAGAGGTTGTATGGGATTTCTAAGCTCGTGCGCAGCGATATTGATAAATTCTTTTTGCATTCGGTCATGTACTTTTAACTGTTCATACATGTCGGTCTGTTTCCAGAGTGTCTCAAAAAATGAGACGTAGGAAAGCACTGTTGCCTTACTATTGGAATAGGTTGCTAATCCCATTTTCACCAGTGTAGAAGATTGTCTTGTGTAATCCTTCAGTTCTATGGCCAAAGAGAATACCTTGTCGACTACAACGACTGAAACTTTGGTTTGTAATTGAGGCTCCATATATCGTAACTCTATTAACTTTTCCCTGTATTGTTCAGATATTTCTGAAACAAGGATCCGAAGTGTCTCTTGTAGGGAATCCTCTTTCGACGCTACTATTCTAACCTTTACTCCTCGGTGAACCGATTCTTTTAATAGTTCCATCAGGCTTATTGTTTGTGTTTTTTCGCCTGGGAGATGAACATATTCTAAAGAAGCGGGGTACACCATTAATATCTCCTCCTGAGCAGATTTAATGAGGCGTTGACGAAGATTTAGTATTTCAGTGGGATTTTGGATAATTTCTATTCCTTCTGAATCTACTCCTTCTTCAATGGCATTTATTCTGCTTTCTGCTTCAACACCACCTTTCCAAAGCTCCTCAAATATCGAAGCAAAATGGCCCAGGTATGCTGCTTCGTTACTGACTAGCAGATTCTGATTCATTTCGCCGTAATCAGATTTTAGAATTGTTGCTACCATGTCCTTGTCTGAGACAGAAAAATCTAGTGGTGGCAGATTTTTTACGTGTCTAACCTGTACTCCTATCTTAAGAAAAGCTCTAACGAGATCTACACTATCCTTGTCTATAGAGGTAACTAATCTAATACCGTCGTGGTCTCCCTTTCTGTACCTTTCCATAATCTTCTCATAAACATCAAAGTAATTGTTATAGACCAACCGAAGCCCGCTAGGTCTAAAGCAAGCCGAGTAATCGACCGATGTCTCGAGAATTTCTTTTCCTTTTATTAGAATCTCCTCAACATTTTGTAATAACTTGATTTCTTTTAAAACAACATTCAGATATTGCCTCATGTCTCCATCAGTAAGGGATAATTGAACGCCTGTTTTTCTCGTCATCTCCTCGGCTCTCTTTTTAGCATTTTGTAGAACCCTTTTTTCAAGCTGCTGTTGCATCTGCGCAGAGCCTATACTTACTAATAATTTTGCTTCTTCTGTGGCGGTTTTTTTTATCGACCGCCGCAGGTTTATATCCCCAGATATGGATATTCCTGCAGAGTATATACCCACAAGTATCAAGTAGGCCGACAACCCCATCATGGAAACACTAGCCAGACCGAAGGGTGGATAAGGAGTTGGAGTCAGAATGGACTGGTTTGAAATAAATAGTAACGCAAATCCAAAAGCTGCAATGATCATATAGCCTCTTACTGCGCTAGTTTGACGGATGCTTTTCGCGACAATCCTAAAGGCAAGAGCAAACAGAATGCCTGCAGCTGTGGAGTTTAACGACGTATAAATATAAAACCAAAACAATTCTGAGTCAGTCTCAGGAGAATAAAGCTCAAAGACTCCAGCAAACGTACTTAAAAAATAGATCAAAGGGAGAGTGATAAGCACCCAGACCTTAATTTTCGCAGATCTGCTTAGCCTATCAAAGTAATGGTACAATAGCAATACCGTGGTGGACCACACCAGTATTGTAGCAATAAGATCTGAGTAATGATAAATATCAGAAAGAAGATAAGATAAAGTCCCTGGCTCGAAAGAGGGAAAAGATATGGGTAAATCAGGAGTAATAATTGGTTCTTTTATTATCATGTTACGAAAGTCTCCAATCATTGCGATGAGTAAACTAAATGAGATGACTACAGCCGATATGCCATATAACAACACTACTAGTGAGTTTTTACTTGATTGATACCATCTGAAGAGGCGTTCAGCAAATAATAATAAAGTGACTATGCTAAGCGAATAGCCTAAAGTCTGCGCTCCAAATAAATTTAGTATATGGTATTGCCCCCCAGTCAGCATCTGCACTATAGTTAGGATCAAAACTATGGCCAGAGAATATTGAACTATTGTTACAAAATTGTGTACATTGCGTAAGTATCTTGACCTCAGTCTTATTTCCCGAGTTTTTTCTTTTACGAACTGCAAAACAAAATACTGACCTGTTACAAAAGCGCATGCTATAAGTATGAAAAGCGCCATTCCTGTATAAGACGTAATCCGGTCTTGAAGAAAATCTACGACGGTAGAAATCAGAGAGTCAATGATAAGCGCAAGCACCAGAAAAGATATAATCACGTAAACATGAAAATTGCTGTCGTGTCTGAGCTGGGACAATATGTCAGATATTTGCCCATTCATAGCATAATTTCCCTAAACAATTAAAATAGCGAGACGATGTATATAACTTCTTATCTAATCTTATCATTACCTGAGGTAAGAATTTCTAATATTGGATTTTTGTGACAAGAGTATCAGGATAGGGAAAACAATGAGGTATCCCAAAATTCTTCCGGAAACGTAGAAATTATGACCATTTTTAGTCCGAAACAAAAAAATTACCCTTATTCTTTGAAGGAATTATGAATAATGCAATCATAGCATCAATATTTATCGCAATGATGTTTGCGATGGGACTCAGTACGGCATACATATTCACGCCCTCACCGGCAGTGATCTTCGAGACAACTGAAGGCGAAAGTATAACCGATGGTTTACTAAACGAGGTAGGCTCGCGCAGACGCTAGGATCTAAATAGTTTTCCCTTCACTATTTAGTGCCGACCGAATCCCTTTTTTTTGTCTTTTTTTATATTTCTATTATCGTTTTATTCAAGTTATCTCTGTGCAATAAATTCTCAGCAGGCCAGCCATCTACTTGCGATCTTGTCGCCGAGAAAACAAGAGCAAATTTTCCAAACTCTCCTTGGATCATCATTCGAAGTTCGGTCAGAGAGGCATATTCCTCTCACACAAGCAAAAAGTTTAATGTCTTTGCTCAGAGTTGCGTTATTGTTACTGAAAATCTCCCAATGCTATTCTCAGATAGAAAAAATAGGAAAAAGCTATTAGCTACAATAGCGTGTGCTGGTATTTCGATGGTAATTATGGCAATTGTTGCATCAAGTCACAAGTTCTATGTAGTTGTTAGCGACAGTATGATTCCAAATCTAAACACTGGAGATATTGTCATAATAGATAATGGCAATAGTGTCACAGGTTCTTCATTTGTCCACCTGGAAAAAGGCGACATCATTGTCTTCGAGGTATCTTCGCAGCCAGGCGAGCCTGAAGAAGGCAAAAGAACAATCGTTCATAGGGTTGATGAGATTAGTATCGATTCAAAGGGTCAAAGAGTAATAAGAGCTAAAGGTGATGCGAATCCTTTGTCTATCCGAGGAATCGACTACCCTGTTACAGTGGATAATTACATCGGCAAGGTTGATTATTCTGTTCCTTACCTAGGTTTATTCTTAATGTATCTAAATTTATTTTACAGTGGATAATTACATCGGTAAGGTTGATTATTCTGTTCCTTATCTAGGTTTATTCTTAATGTATCTGAATTTATTGGTTCGAATTATCACTCAACCAATATTTTATCTTATTATCGGTGTCGTTGTCGCTACTATAATATTTCTGGAACATCAAAAAGGAAAAGGTTAGAAACCCTGAGCAATAGAAAGGCATCTATTGCAATTTGGTGTAAGATTACATGCCGGCTGATGCATTATCTCGTTATTCTTCGACCATTTTCCCTTGCTAGAGGACTAGCATCCAAAAGAACTATAATACGGTATACGTATGAATAATCTAGCATATATGTCAAAATCTGGCTCGGTGGCCAAAGTCCTGAGATCAATATCCGACAATATGTCACTTGATCTCTACAATTCTATCGCTGCTTCAAGTGGAGGCGAAAAGGGCGACGACCTGCTGGCTAAAACCAAGATTACTCGCAAGCAATATTATTCAAGGCTATCTAGCTTGACTAAGGCTGGATTGATCAAGAGAAAACGAGGGCGTTATTCTTTGACTGCATTTGGTAAGGTCGTCTATGACTCAGAAAAGGCAATTGAGAACGCATTCAATATCTATTGGAAACTGAAGGCGCTTGATTCAATAGGCATATCTAACGAGCTTCCTAGAGAAGAGTACACGAAAATTGTTGACACCCTAATAGATAACTATGAAATCAAAGACATGCTAATTAAGGGCGATAAAATCAAAGATAAAGTATCTGTTGTAAACAAGGCTGGAGGAGCTTCTAACCTTCGTGAGACAACCAATGTCGAGAAGATAAGCTAGCTATTTGTTGATAAGAGAGTAATGATCAAACAGAGTGATCTTTCATAATCCCCAAACGCGTGCTACTACTATATTCCGGCTTTTTGCAGCGGCGCAAATAAGAGTTATATTGTTCTAGATACAGGTTTAGGTCTGGGCAAATTCAAAAAAAGAGGCAGGCCAAAGCTAAGGCTTGTTTCCTATGCAGGTCTGGCTTCTAATTTTGCGTCGACGTTTCTGATGTTGTCGTCTGTTGTGGCCAAAGTGAACTGCAGGTTGTCTCCAACTTGTTTGTTCCCCAAATAGTTTCGGAAATCATTGAGGTCTCTAATAGGATTACCGTCCAAGCGAATAATTACGTCGCCTCCGATAGGAATCTCTACCCCATCTATAACTTTTAGATTATCACCACCATTTATTCCTGCCTTATCCGCAGGGCTCCCGGGGGCAACCTCCAATACTAGCAATCCAGATGATTCCGCTAGCCCGATCTCCTTTGATATTTGTGGAGACACCTCCACAGCCGCTATGCCAAGCCATGGCTGACCTTGGTTCGGAGACGAGATGGGTAAGGAAGAATTAGAGATGGATCCCACATAGGCAAAGGATAAGCCAACTAGAGAAACTAGGATAAAAATTGGGACAATGACTTGGCTGGTTATGGGAAACACAGGTATCATATGCAAGAAAAGAATAACAACATTTCGGCTCATGACTTTGGGCAGCGCTTTGACAAACATATATTGGATAATTGCAAAATATTACGAGCAGGTATCCTACCATCTTAGAAGAAGATATTTTTCTGTGATGGGATCATTACTTTACTTTAATTTGAATGCCGGCAAAACGAATATGAGCACAATCAGGCCGCCTAGAAGCCATGCAAAGGAAAACCCAAAATGGTCCACTGCAAGTGAGAAAAGAACCGGAATCCAAAAAGCACCAAATAGCGAAATACCATTTACAAAACTTACGGCTAATGTTTGGTACTGAGGATTAAGGTGCTGAATACCACTTGTCCTCTTTGCCTCAGCATAAACTATAACAAATCCAGCAGAAAGAAATATTGCTGAAACAATCATCGAAGGGATTATGACAAAGATTGAGGGAACTGACATCCCCCAGATGCTAAACGCGGAAGCGAGACCAGAGATAATCAAAATCCTCTTAGCTTTTTTTGTCCTGTCGTATACACGGCCAAATATCGGAGAAAACAGGAGCGCTATTATTAAATTCAGGCTTCCAATAAAACCTGCAACGGTGAAATCTATTTTCAAGCTACCTCCTAGGTAGTAGACAACAAAAGTCAGGATGATACTGGATCCTGCCTGAAAGGAAAGTAATGTTAGACCCAGTATGACTAGAGATCTATTAAATATTGTGCGTCGTAATCCTGATAGGCTTATTCTGGCTCCATTTTCAGGAAATTCAGTTGCCATATTTGGGTCAGCCACTTCATTTTGAAGAGTTAAACTATCGTCTTGCGATTTGATCTTCGGTTTTGACACTAAGTTGCCATATTTGGGTCAGCCGCTGCATTTTGAAGAGTTAAACTATCGTCTTGCGATTTGATCTTCGGTTTTGCCACTAAAACCGATATAATTAATACCAGGCCTGTAACCAAACCAAGTGCTCCTCCAATAACTAGGCTTGACCTCCAACCAAAAAGTTGGGCCAATATCACCCATCCAAATATACCTATAATTCCGCCTATGGCGTGTGCCGAGTTGATCAAGCCTATACCTAGACCTTCAGACTGTCTGCCCAAGTACTTTGAGATCAGTATTACGCTCGGTCCAAAAAAGCATGCCATTCCCATGCCAACAACGAATCTTAGAATAGCTATTTGAGGAATGGTATTTGAAACACCGGTAAGAAGAGCGCAGAAAGACGCAAGCAAAATTCCAAACACAGCTATTTTATCTGCACCATATTTCGCTGCCAAAATGCCAGCAGGCACTTGGAAGACACCAACGCCAATGATAAAACTCGCTGTTACTAGACCAAGCCTAGAAATATCTTGTTCTAGGTCCAATGCTATAAGGAAAAAAATAGCCGCAATATTGAACCAATTAGCAGAATAAAATACCCTGGCTAGCAGCAACGAGACTACCTGGGCATTTCTATAGTTTTTTCTCTTCGAATTCATATATAATTCTCAGATATCTGCGACTGCTATTTTGGATAACAATAGCACAAGTATAAGGTTGACTGATAGGCCAAAGATACAATATAGCATGTGCCAATTTCGGTCTTATAGTTATCCCCAATATAAGTAGAGACAATGAAGCCAAAGGTTTTCGTCACAGAAAAGAAAATATTAAGAGTGACTAAGTAATGAAGGCTAGGCCAGTGATTTAGGTTTAGGATTACATCCAATTATTCCAGGTCTTTGCTTCAGCTGTAAATAGATGGGAAACTTTAATGAGTGAAAGCCATCTATGTTGAATTTGAACAATTGGATCTTTCGTTACTTATCGATACATTTGAGCAAATGGAGAAAACAACAAGTCGAATAAGTCTTACCGGCAACCTCGTTGATTTATTTAAGAAGACACCAGGGGAAATCATTGATAAGGTTGTGTACCTTATCCAAGGAAAATTAGCGCCTGATTACGAATCCTTGGAATTAGGGCTGGCTGAAAAAATGGCTATTCGCGCTATTGCTTATTCTTCTGGCTCGTCTGTTTCTTTGGTTGAGAAGGCTTACCAGTCCACCGGTGATATCGGCGATGCGGCGGGACAAATAATGAAATTAAGGAATCAAACCACCTTGATATCCGACACAATGACTGTGGAGAAGGTCTTTTCAACCTTAGAAAAAATTTCGAAAACGACAGGCCCGGGATCTCAAGAGTCAAAACTAAGACTTCTGAGCAGCATACTTAATGATACCGAGCCTCGTGAAAGCAGATATATTATGAAATTTGTTATGGGTACTTTACGCCTAGGAATAGCAGATTTTACAGTGATGGATGCACTGGCCTTGGCCTTTACGGGATCTAAATCAAACAGATCATTACTTGAAAAGGCATATAACGTAACTAGCGACCTTGGCACTATTGCTAGAACCTTGGCAAAGCAAGGACTTGAGTCAATAAAGTCACTACGAATCACATTATTCAAACCAGTGCGCCCTATGCTAGCCGAGCGTGTGACAACTACGGAAGATGCCCTCGACAGGATGGACAGACGAGGATTAGCAGAATACAAGCTAGACGGAGAAAGAATACAGGTTCACAAGGATTCTAAAAATGTGGAGCTTTTCACAAGAAGATTAGATAAAATCACTCATCACTTCCCAGACATCGTACAGTCAGTCAAGTCGCTTGACGTAAATGAAGCGATCATAGAAGGAGAGGTAGTAGCTGTGGACCTTAATACAGGGGCTTATCTCCCCTTCCAACTCCTCATGCGCAGACGTAGAAAACATGGGATAAATGAAGCAATGGAAAATTATCCAGTTATAATAAACTTCTTTGATATTCTATACCTAAATGGAACGGAAACAACATCAATGCCATTATCTGATAGACGTGCCTTATTGGAAAAAATAATTCACAACAATGGGAGGGGAATGGAAGCTTCTTCACAAATAAAAACAAGTAAGACGGAAGACGCCACTATTAATATCGAAAAGGATAGCGCCAGTACTACACATACACAGCGAAATGATCATGGTAATGATAAAAGAATTAAATTAGTTCCTCAGACCACTGTGTGCGAACCCTCGCAAGTTGAGACGTTTATGGCATCTGCAATTGAAAACGGCTGTGAAGGACTGATGGTCAAACATCCAAGAAGCACGTATCGAGCTGGAGCTAGGGAGTTTGCCTGGGTGAAGCTTAAGAGGGAGTATAGGTCAGAGCTTGCCGACACCTTGGACCTGGTAGTTGTCGGAGCGTTGTACGGGAGGGGTAGAAGAGTCGGAAAATATGGCGCACTTTTATTAGCAGCTTATGACACAAAAGCGGATCAATTTAGAAGCACAACCAAGGTAGGGACGGGTTTTACGGACGAGAGTCTAGCACAATTCTTTAAGGACTTGGAAAGGTATGTAATATCGCATCGTCATTCTCGTGTAGATACCGGAATGAAAATGGATGTTTGGTTTGAACCCAAAATGGTTATCGAAATCATAGCCTCTGAGATCACTTTGAGCCCTGCTCACACAGCTGGGATAAATTCTCTAAAGGAAGGTTTTGGTTTAGCATTGAGATTCCCAAAATTCACGGGCAAGATACGAGATGACAAGAAACCAGAAGATGCTACGGCGGTTGAAGAGCTGGTTACGATGTACAAGCAGCAGTCTAGGTCGTTCAAATAGAGCAAACTAAAAAGTGACAAAACACTCTAACCGCTGAAGTCCTGTCCTATGCCTATGTACAGATTGCTCTTCCCAAAAGAGACTCCTCGACGTGTGACTTGGATAAAATGAAGGATGAACAGGCTTCGCTGCTAGATAATGTCAGTGTCCTAAGAAACGACAGAATATGACTTCTTCTTATATTCTCATCTCTTGGGCAATCTTAATCTTTGCTTGACAGTTTCTGAATCCGAGCTGTCTTGCGAACCAGGAAACAAATTTATCCTCAAACTTTTTACCTCTCGATCTTTCGATCTGATCACAATATCTCTGATACAATTTTTCAACGAACTGTCCAGCAATAAATAACTTGGCAAAAGACCATCCAGCACTTGATA
>OCZS010000245.1_pt1 | contig 17748 bp, 18 predicted proteins | sample 1539071 | NCBI WGS metagenome assembly OCZS01 (sample SAMEA3113584, study PRJEB22503) | soil metagenome
CGGCTCGCTGCCGAACCCGGCGATGCGCGGCCGCGGGGCGGGCGTGGTGGTGCCGGACGGCGGTGGGCCGTCAGGGATGGTCACGACCCCGGTGGCCGGGTCGGGAGCGGGGGCCGGGGCGGCCAAGGGCTCGCTCTGGGCGGCCGTGGTCGCGGTGGCGTTGTCGTCGGGTCCCGGGTACGCGCCGCGGGCGCCGAGGGCCCAGCCGGTGAGGCCGACCGCGATGACCGCGATGGCCACGAGCAGGATTCGGACGGGTCGCATGGTGACTGCCTTCTTCGGATAGCTGGTGTCGCCACCATGCTGTGCTCCGGGCCGGGCGGCGGCAGTGCCGCGCCGCACAGCCCAGGTGTGCCGTCCGTCACAACTGCATGACCACGGCCTTGGCCTCGGTGAAGAACTCGCGGCTGTAGCTGCCGCCCTCGCGGCCGATGCCCGAGTCCTTGTAGCCGCCGAAGGGGGCCCGCAGGTCGCGGACGAAGAAGCAGTTGACCCAGATGGTCCCGGCCCGGACGGCGGCCGCGACCCGGTGGGCGCGGCGCAGGCTCTCGGTGAACACCATCGCGTTGAGGCCGTAGGCCGAGTCGTTGGCCAGGGCCACGGCCTCCTCGTCGGTGTCGAACGGCTGGACCACCACCACCGGGCCGAAGATCTCCTCGCGGCAGACGCGCATGCCCTGGTGGACGTCGACCAGCACGGTCGGCCTGACCCACCAGCCGTCTGGGTGCGGGCCGCCGCTGCGGACCTTGGCCCCCTCGGCCGCGGCCAGCTCCAGGTAGCCGGTGACCTTGGCCCAGTGCTCGGAGGAGGAGAGGGGCCCGACCTCGGTGGCCTCGTCCAGCGGGTCGCCCAGGCGCATGGCCTCGGCCCCGGCCACGAACCGGTCCAGGAACTCCTCGTACACGGGCCGCTGCACGTACAGCCGGGACCCGGACAGGCAGACCTGGCCGGCGTTGAGGAAGATGGCCCGCAGCGACCAGTCGACCGCGTTGGCCAGGTCGGCGTCGGCGAAGACCAGGTTGGCGCCCTTGCCGCCGAGCTCGAAGCTGACCCGCTTGAGGGTGGGGGCGCCGGCGGCCAGGATGGCCCGGCCGGTGGCCGACTCGCCGGTGAAGGTGACCAGGTCGACCCCGGGGTCCTCGGTCAGGGCCTGGCCGGCCTCGCCCGGGCCGAACCCCTGGACGACGTTGAGCGTCCCCGGCGGCAGGCCGGCCTGGCCGGCCAGCAGGCCGAGGCGGTGGCAGGACGCCGGCGACTGCTCGGCCGGCTTGAGCACCACCGTGTTCCCGAAGGCCAGGGCCGGGGCGACCTTCCAGCTGGCCAGCATGAGGGGGAAGTTCCAGGGCGAGATGGCCGCGGCCACCCCGACCGGCTCGTGCCGGGTGTAGACGTGGTGGCCGGTCGGCGAGGGCAGGGCCTCGTCGGTGGCCAGGGCGGCGTAGTCGGCGAAGAAGCGGAAGTTGAGGGCGGCCCGGGCGGCGTCGTTGTCGCGGGCCTGGCGGATCGGCTTGCCCATGTCGGTCGAGTCCAGCCGGCCCAGGGTGGCCGCCTCGGCCTCGATCAGGTCGGCCAGCCGGTGCAGGGCCTTCCCGCGCTCGGCCGGGGCCATCCGCGGCCACGGCCCCTCGTCGAAGGCGTGCCGGGCCGCGGCCACGGCCGCGCCGGCGTCGGCCGCCGAGCCGCGGGCCACCCGGGCCCAGGCCGCCTCGGTGGCCGGGTTGACCGACTCGAAGGTCCGGCCGTCGGCCGCCGGCCGCTCCTCCCCGTCGATCACGTGCGGGATCTCGACCAGCGCGCTCATGGGTTCCCTCCTGTTGCTCCGCCGAGCCCGATGGCCTGGCGGACCTGCTGGTAGCTGTCGTCGGGCCGGGTGACGTCGAACCAGACCGGGGCCATCCCGGCGGCCCCGGCCCCGGCGGCGTTGGCCGGCTGGTCGTCGACGAACACCGCCTGGTCGGCGGCGACCCCGAGGCGGTCCAGGACCAGCCGGTAGGCGGCCGGCTCCGGCTTGCGGGTCCCGTGGCGGGAGGTGTCGACCACGCAGCCGACCTCGGCCAGGACCCGCATGCGGTCGATCCACGCCTGGGCGTGGAAGTCGTAGAGGTCGTTGGTGAGCACGGCCGTCTCCAGCCCGGCCGCCTTGGCCTCGGCCACCAGGGCCCGGGCCTGGGGGCGGACCAGCTCGTCCTCGGGGCCGTCGAACAGCCGGGCCATCATGGCCGGCACCCCGGCCTCGCCCGACACCGCGGCCACCTCGGCGGCCCGGCCCGCCCAGTAGGCCCGCTCGCTGAGCTCCCCGGCCTGCATGGCCCGCCACCGCGGGTCGGCGGCCGGGTCGAACGGCCCCCGCCAGTCGAAGGTCCGCTCCGGCACCCCGAGCGACCGTTCCAGGGCCCGCAGCCGCTCGAACGGGGTCAGCAGCACCGGCCCGCCGAAGTCCAGGACCACCGCCTTCACCTGGCCGTCCCCTCCCGGGCGTGGTCGAGCAGGATCTCGCGCCAGGAACGGGGCGGCGGGGCCGGGGTGACGGTGACCAGGACCTCGCCGTCGACCACCCGGACCGGGTAGCTGGCCACGGCCAGCCCCGGCTGGCCGAGCCGCCGGCCGCTGCGGACGTCATAGCGCCACCAGTGCATCGGGCAGACCAGCACCTCGCCGTCGAGGTGGCCGCAGGCCAGCGACCCGCCCCGGTGCAGGCAGGTGTCGTCGAGGGCGAACAGCCGGCCGCCGGCGTTGCCGACGGCCACGCGCCGCCCGGCCGCCTCCAGCAGCCGGACCGTCCCGGCGGGCAGCTCCTCGGCCCGGCCCGCCGCCACCTCCACCGGGGGGCCGGTCAAAGGCCCTGGTCCCCCGGCGGCGGCTGGGCGTCGACCGGGCCCCTGGCCACCGAGTAGGGGACGCCGCCGATGCCCCACAGGTCGGGGTCGACCTCGGAGACCATGACCCGGACCCGGTCGATCGGGGTGTCGAGGGTGTCGGCCACGACCTTCGACACCTCCTCGACCAGCCGCATCAGGACCGCCTTGTCGCGGCCGCGGACGAGGTCGATGCGGACGAACGGCATGGGTCCTCCCGGTTGCGTCTAGCGGACGGCCAGCTCCACGGTCCCGAGGCGGCCCAGGCGGGCCACGACCACGTCGCCGGGGGCCACCGCCACCGCCTCGGTGAGCCCGCCCGACAGGACCACGTCCCCGGCGGCCAGGCCCCGGCCCCGGCGGTGCAGGGCCCGGACCAGCCAGGCCACGGCCGCGGCCGGGTGGCCGAGGGCGGCCGCGCCGGCGGCGGTGGCCCTGACCCGGCCGCCGACCTCGAGCACGCAGCCGACCAGGCGCAGGTCGATCCCGTCGACGGCCTGGCGGACCCCGCCCAGGACCAGGCGGGCGGCCGAGGCGTTGTCGGCGACCACGTCGGGCAGGGTGAAGGCGTAGCCGGCGTAGCGGGAGTCGAGCACGTCGATGGCCGGGGCCACGGCGGCGGTGGCCGCCAGCACCTGGGCCGCCCCGACCCGCTCCCCGGCCAGGTCGGCCCCGAGCAGGAAGGCGATCTCGGGCTCGACCCGGGGCTGGATCAGCTGGCCGGTGTCGAGCGGCTCGCCCACGTCGAGCAGCATGGCGTCGGTCAGCTCGCCGTACAGCGGCTCGGCCACGCCCATCTGGGCCTGCTTGGCCCGGCTGGTCAGGCCGAGCTTGAACCCGAGCGGCCGCTCCCCGGCCGCGGCCAGCAGCCGCACCCCGGCCTCCTGGACGGCGTAGGCCAGCTCCAGGTCGAGCCCGGGGTGCTCGGCGGTCAGGCCGGTGCCCGCGGTCCGCCCCTGGCGCAGCCCGGCCAGGTGCTGGGCCAGGGCGACCGGGTCGGCGGCCGTGTGGTTCACGCCCTGGCCTCCTGGCGGGCCAGCTCCAGGGCCACGTCGAGGATCATGTCCTCCTGGCCGCCGACGATGCGGCGGCGGCCCAGCTCGAGCAGGATCTCGCCAACGTCGACCCCGTAGCGGGCCGCGGCCCGCTGGGCGTGGAGCAGGAACGACCCGTACACCCCGGCGTAGCCGAGCAGCAGCCCGGCCCGGTCGATCACCCCCATCTCGGGCCGCAGCGGCCGGACCAGGTCCTCGGCCACCCCCATGGCCTCCAGCGGGTCGACCCCGGTGGCCAGGCCCAGCTTGTCGCAGGTGGCCACCAGCACCTCGGTCGGGCAGTTCCCGGCCCCGGCGCCCAGCCCGGCGCAGCAGCCGTCGAGCTGGCTGGCGCCCACATCCAGGGCGGCCAGGGAGTTGGCCACGGCCAACGACAGGTTGTTGTGGGCGTGGTGGCCGACCTGGCAGCCGAGCCCCTCGGCCAGGGTGCCGACCCGGGCCCGGGCGTCGGCGGTGGTCATGGCCCCGGCCGAGTCGACCACGTACACGCAGTCGGCCCCGTAGGACTCCATCAGCCGGGCCTGGTCCAGCAGCTCGGCCGGCTCGGCCATGTGGGCCATCATCAGGAACCCGACCGCCTCCATGCCCAGGCGCTTGGCCAGGCGGATGTGCTGGGAGGAGATGTCGGCCTCGGTGCAGTGGGTGGCGATCCGGGCCACCGCCACGCCCCGGTCGGCCATGTCGCGCAGGTCGTCGGCGACCCCGATCCCGGGCAGGAGCAGGACCGCGATCCTGGCCGTGGTGGCGGCCCCGACGGCCGCCGAGACCAGCTCGCGCTCGTCGGTGCCGGAGAAGCCGTAGTTGAACGAGGAGCCGCCCAGCCCGTCGCCGTGGCTGACCTCGATCACCGGCACCCCGGCGGCGTCAAGGCCACGCACGATCGAGGCCACCTGCTCGGTGGTATAGCGGTGGGACAGGGCGTGGGAGCCGTCGCGCAGGGTCGAGTCGGTCAGCCGGAACGCGGTATCGGTCACGCCCCCACCCCCTGGGCCACGCGCGCCTCGGCCAGGGCCTCGCCGACCCGGACGGCGGCGGCGGTCATGATGTCGAGGTTGCCGGCGTAGGCGGGCAGGAAGTCGCCGGCCCCCTCGACCTCGAGCAGGGCCACCACCCGGGCCGCGGCCGGCCCGCCCGGGGTCGCGAACGGCCCCTCCTCGAACACCGGCGGGCGCTTGAGCCGGTAGCCGGGCACGTACCTGGCCACCCGCTCGACCATGTCCTCGACGGCGGCGGCCACCGCGGCCTCGTCGTAGCCGTCGGGCAGGGCGCAGAACACAGTGTTGCGCATCAGGATCGGCGGGTCGGCGGGGTTGAGGATGATGATCGCCTTGCCGTGGGCGGCCCCGCCGACCTCCTCCAGGGAGCGGGCGGTGGTGCGGGTGAACTCGTCGATGTTCTGGCGGGTCCCCGGCCCGGCCGAGCGGGAGGCCACCGTGGAGACGATCTCGGCGTACGGCACCGGGCTGGCCGAGGCCACCGCGGCCACGATCGGCGCCGTGGCCTGGCCGCCGCAGGTGATCAGGTTCATGTTGGGGGCGTCCAGGTGCTCGGTCAGGTTGACGGTGGGCACGACCGGCGGCCCCAGCCGGGCCGGGGTCAGGTCGATGGCGGTGATCCCGGCCGCGGCCAGCCGGGGCGCGTTGGCGGCGTGCACCCGGGCGCTGGTCGCCTCGAAGGCCAGGTCGATCTCGCCGCCGTGGGCCTCGACCCAGTCGATCCCGGAGGCGGTCGCCTCCACCCCCAGCTCCCGCGCCCTGGCCAGGCCCTCGGAGGCCGGGTCGATGCCGACCAGGGCCCGCAGCTCCAGCGAGGGCGAGCGCAGCAGCTTGGCCATCAGGTCGGTGCCGATGTTGCCCGACCCGATGACCACACAGGACAGCGTCATGGTGCGGTCACCTCGCTCCGGCGACGACCAGGCCGACCGGGCCCAGCCAGTCGAACTCGGCCCGGAACACGTCCCCGGCGGCCAGCGGGACGGCGGCGTGCAGGGCACCGGTCATGACCACGTGCCCGGCCTCCAGGGTCACCCCGAGCGGGTGGAGGGTGTTGGCCAGCCAGGCGACCGCGTGCAGCGGGTCGCCGAGGGCGGCCGCGCCGGCGCCGGTCGCGACCAGCTCGCCGTTGCGGGTCATGGCCACCCCGGCCAGCCGCGGGTCGAGCCGGTCGAGCGGGACCAGGCGGCTGGACAGGGCGATGGCGGCCGAGGAGGCGAGGTCGGCGATGGTGTCGGCCAGGCGGATGCGCCAGTCCGCGACCCGCGAGTCGATGATCTCGACCGCGGCCACCGCCCCGGCGGCCGCCCGCCGCACCTCCAGGGCGGTGCAGTGGGGGCCGGCCAGGGGCGCCTCGAGCACGATGGCGATCTCGGCCTCGACCTTGGGCTGGATGAGCCGGCCCAGGTCGACCTCGACCCCGTCGGGGTGGACCCCGGCGGCCAGCACCGGGCCGTAGTCGGGCTGGTCGATGCCCAGCTGCTCCTGCATGGCCCGGCTGGTCAGGCCGAGCTTGTAGCCGACGATCTGGCCCTCGCCGTCGGCCTGGAGCAGCTCGACCAGGCGGCGCTGGACGGCGTAGGCGTCGGCGGCGGTCATCTCCGGCCGCTCCTCGGTCAGGGGTCGCACAGGGACGCGGTCCCGGCGGGCCCGGTACAGCGCCCTGGCCAGGTCGTCCACGGGCAGCGGGGGCTCGACCCCGCCCGAGCCCCAGTCGACCGGCAGCCCGCCCGGCTCGGCCGCGCTCACGACGCCCCCCGCACCCGGCGCTCTGGCCGACGCTCACCCGCAACTGGTTGGATGGAGGCGGCCCGGCCTCGACCTCGACCGGACCGGTCTCGGTCGGGGCGCCAGCCGAGCTGGTCGGAGATGGCGTCGGCGGCCTGGATCACCGAGGCCCGGAAGTAGCGGCGCAGGGTGTCGCCGTTGACCCGCATGGTCGGCCCGGCCACGCTGACGGCGGCGATCACCTCGCCCCGGGCGTTGCGGACCGGGGCGGCCACGCTGGCCACGCCGAGCTCGCTCTCGCCGATGTTCTCGGCCCACCCCTGGGCCCGGACCCGCTCCAGCTCGGCCCGGAGCAGGGCCGGGTCGCAGATGGTGGCGTCGGTCTTGGGCTCGGGCCGCCACCCCTCCAGCAGCGCCGCCAGGCGCCGCTCGGGCAGGTGGGCCACCAGCACCTTGCCGGTGCTGGTGCAGTGGGCCGGCATGCGGTGGCCGACCCGGCCGAACATCCGCAGGGTGTGCGGGCTCTCCAGCCGCTCCACGTAGACCACCTCGCGCCCGTCCAGCACCGCCACCTGGACCGTCTCCTTGGTGGCGTTGCGCAGCTCCTCGATCACGCTGGTGGCGGCGTCGTGCAGCACCCGGTGGACCGACACCCGCGCCCCCAGCTCCCACATCATCAGCCCCAGCCGGTAGGTGCCGGTGGCCGCGTCGTGCTCCAGGATCCGCTCGGCGGTCAGGGTGGCCAGCAGCCGGTGCACGGTCGACTTGCCCAGCCCCAGCCGCCGGGCCAGCTCGGTCACCCCCAGCGACCCCTCGGCGGTCCCGAACTCCTTGAGCAGCCGGGCCGCGTTCTGCACCGACGACAGGGTCGCCCCGTCCCGGGGAGCCGCCCCGTCCCGGGGAGCCGCCCCGTCCCGTGCCCGGGCGCGGGTCACCTCGACCCCCCTGGTTCTGGGGCCCCTGAACGGGAGGGTAGCCCACCCGTCCCGGAGGTGCGCGGGGTTGTCCCCAGGGCCTTGACCAGGGCGGCGCGGATGGCGGCGGGGTCGGTGGCGGCGGCCACGGCCGGGTCGCCGGGGGCGAGCTCGCGGGCCAGCAGGGCCTGGGCGCGGACCAGGCCGGCGGTGGTCGCCCCGGCCAGCTCGTCGACCAGCTCCTGGCGGCCGGGGGCGTGGGCCCGGATCGTCTCCAGCTCGCGGGCGGCGGCGGCGTGGGCGCTGGCCAGGCCGGTGCCGGCGTGGGTGGCGTGGTGGGGGGTGAGCTGGGAGCCGGGCTCGACCACCAGGTGGTACAGGTAGGTCCCGACCCCGAGCACCCGCCGGACCTCATCGGGATTGGGCCCGTCGGCCTCGGCGACCAGGCCGAGCACGGGCAGCACCACCGGGTCGAAGAAGCGCAGCTCCCAGGCCAGCCCGTCGGCCTCCCCGGTCAGCTCGACCTCCTGGCCGACCGGGGCCGGGAACGACTCGGCGGTCCCGATCACGTGCAGGTTGCGCGCCCCGGCGGCGGCAACGGTGAGCCGCGGGGCCTGGAGCAGGGGCAGCCGGGCCTGGGCGGCCGGCGGCAGCAGCCGGGCCTGGGCCAGGTAGGCCTCGTGGACGGCGGCCACGAAGTCGGCCATGGCCTGGCGCATCAGCTGCGGGTCGGTCCTCTGCATCGTCTGGCGACCATAGCCCACGTTCCGGCATGCGGGAAGGGACGCTATCCCGCGGAGCGGGACGCCCCGTACCTTCTTGCCCAGCCGCCACGACAAGGAGCGTGCATGGGGATCCTCCGCCTGTCGCACGTTGACGTGCGCGTGCCCGACCTCGACCTCGCCACCGCCTACTACACCGAGGTCATGGGCCTGCTCGAGGTCGAGCGGACGGCCACCGAGGTGTTCCTCAAGTGCTGGGACGAGACCGACCACCACTCGGTCAAGCTGAGCTACGCCCCCCGGGTCGGCCTGGACCTGATCAGCTTCAAGGTCGAGGCCGACGAGGACCTGGCCGAGCTCGAGTCGCGGGTCGAGCGCTACGGCTTCCCGGTGCGCCGCGTCTCCCGGGGCGAGTCGGTCGGCCAGGGCGAGTCGATCCGCTTCGAGACCCCATCGGGGCAGCTGATGGAGCTGGTCCGCGAGGTCGAGCGGGTCGGCGGGCTGCTCCCCAAGGTCAACCCGCCCCCGTTCCCGCCCCAGGGCCTGGTCGGCATCGCCCCGCCCCGCATCGACCACGTCCTGGTCACCGCCGAGGAGGTCGGCGAGGCGACCCGCTTCTACATGGAGGTGCTGGGCTTCCGCCTCACCGAGCAGCTGCTGGACGGCAACGGCCACCAGATCGGCGTCTGGATGGAGCGGTCCCACTCGCCCCACGACCTGGCCGTGGTCACCGGGGCCAACGGGGGGCTGCACCACTTCGCCTTCTGGCTGGACGACTGGGACCACGTCCGCAAGGCGGCCGACATCCTGGCCTACAACGGCGTCCAGATCGACGTCGGCCCGACCCGCCACGGCATCACCCGGGGCAACACCATCTACTTCTTCGACCCCCTGGGGACCCGCAACGAGGTGTTCACCGGCGGCTACCGGCCCGACCCGGACTTCCCCACCATCACCTGGACCGAGGACAACATCGGCCGGGCCATCTTCTACTACGAGGGCGACCTCAACGACCGGTTCATGAAGGTCCACACCTGAGATGGGCATCCTGCGCCTGTCCCATGTCGAGATCCGGGTGCCCGACCTGGAGCTGGCCACCGCCTACTACACCGAGGTGCTGGGGCTGCTGGAGACGGGCCGGGACGCCGAGCGGGTGTTCCTCAAGTGCTGGGACGAGCACGAGCACCACTCGGTGATCCTGCGCTACGCCGCCACCCACGGCCTGGAGCACATGGGCTTCAAGGTCGAGCACGCCGACGACCTGGAGCGGTTCGAGAGCAAGGTCGAGAAGGAGGGCGGCCAGGTGACCCGCCACGCCCGGGGCGAGCTGGCCCCCGGGCACGGCGAGGCGATCCGCTTCCAGACCCCGACCGGGCACCGCTGCGAGCTCGTCCACGGGATGGAGAAGGTCGGCAACCTGCTCCCCCGGACCAACCCGCCGCCCCGGCCGCTGGGGCTGGTCGGGATCGCCCCGCCCCGCCTGGACCACATCTTCGTCACCGCCGAGGACGTCGACGAGGGGACCCGCTTCTTCCGCGAGGTGCTCGGGTTCCGGCTGACCGAGCAGATCCTGGCCGACGACGGCCACCAGCTGGCCACCTGGCTGGAGGTGTCCCACACCCCCCACGACATCGCCCTGGTCACCGGCCCCAACGGCGGGCTCCACCACTTCGCCTTCTGGCTCGACGACTGGAACGAGGTCCGCACCGCCGCCGACACCCTGGCCTACCACGGGGTGCCGATCGACGTCGGCCCGACCCGGCACGGGGCCACCCGCGGGTACGCCGTCTACTTCTTCGATCCCCTCGGCAACCGCAACGAGGTGTTCACCGGCGGCTACTGGGTCGACCCCGACCACGAGGTCGTCACCTGGACCGAGGCCGAGATGGGGCGGGCCATCTTCTACTACGAGGGCGCCGTCAACCAGCGGTTCCTGACCGTGCACAGCTGAGCTGAGGGGAGGCGACGTGGCCGAGGAACCGCCACGGCCGGAGGGGTCCGGGGAACCCCGAGGGGGTGCCCCGGTGAATCGGGGCGAACCGGCCCTGCCGCGGACCGAGCGGCCCGACGCGCCCCTGTACCTGGCCAGCTACCAGCGCCGGCGGGCCCGGGCGGCCGCCCCCCAGGCCGGCCCCGGCGCCGCCGAGGAGGCCGACAGCGCCACGCCGCTGTACCTGCGCCGGTTCCGGGAGCGGCGGGCCGACCCGGACGCCCCCGACGCCCCCCCGCCGGTCTGGAACGGCGAGCCGCTGGAGGTGACCAGGGCCTGGGCCGAGATCACCCGGACCAAGGAGATCGTCCCCGAGGCCCCGGCCGGGGCCTTCCGGGTGGCCGCCCAGGTCCACATCATCCGCCACGGCGAGACCCAGGGGTACTCGACCGAGAGCGGCCTCACCCCCCTGGGCGGCTGGCAGGCCCACCGGCGCGGCTTCGACCTGTCCAAGGGCATCCGCGACGGCGAGCAGGTCCAGATCGTCTGCGCCGACACCAACCGGGCCCGCCAGACGGCCGAGCACCTCCACCGGGGCCTGCTCGACGGCCTCGACCTGTGGCGCCGCGACGCCAAGGTGGCCGAGCCCCGGCCCATGGCCGAGTTCCGCAACTTCCAGGTCGCCACCCCCGACGGCCTGCGCGACGTGACCAGTGCCTTCCGCATGTACCACGCCCTGATGGAGCGCTATGAGCGGGTCGCCCTCGGGGACCGGCCGATGTGGCTGGTCGAGGTGGACCGGTTCTGGAGGGTCCAGCAGGGCGGGGCCGACCCCATCCACCACTGGATGACCATCCCCATGCTCCACTTCGAGCCCCCGGCGAGCTGCGTGCGCCGCTTCTGGTCGGGCTTCCAGCGCCTGGTCGACGAGGCCCCGGGGGCCCGCATCCTGTGCGCCACCCACTCCGGCCCCATCCGCGCCTTCGCCGCCTGGGCGGTCGGCTACGACCCGGGCGAGCCCTACAACACCGAGGAAGTCCTGGTGAAGCTGAAGGAGGGCGGCGGCGAGGCCCTGGTCGCCTACCGCAACCGGGTCCAGGAGGTCCAGGTCCCGCCCCTGGGCGAGCGGCCCGACTGGTGGGAGGGCGTCCGATGAGCTTCGTGTGCTGGCTGGACGACTACGACCCGGCCCAGCGGGCCCGCCTGGGCGGCAAGAACGCCAGCCTCGGGGAGATGCTGGCCGCCGGCCTGCCGGTGCCGCCCGGGTTCGCCGTCACCGTCGACGCCTACCACACCGTCCGCGGCCACCCCGAGGTCCGCCAGGCCGTCACCGGGCTGCTGGACGAGGTCGACCTGGACGACCCGGCCGCCCTTGAGGAGCTGAGCGCGGCCATCCGCCGCCGCATCGAGCAGGTCCCGCTCGACGACGCCGTCGCCGCCGCCGTCCGCGCCGCCTACGCCGAGCTGTGCGAGCGCTGCACCGCCGAGGCGGTGCCGGTGGCGGTGCGCTCCTCGGCCACCTCCGAGGACCTGCCCGACGCCAGCTTCGCCGGCGAGCACGACACCTACCTGTGGGTCCGCGGCCCCACCGACCTCCTGCGCCACCTCACCCGCTGCTGGTCGAGCCTGTTCACGGCCAGGGCGATCGCCTACCGGCGCGAGCGCGGCTACGACCACGACGTGGTCGCGATGGCGGTCGGGGTCCAGCAGATGGTCCGCCCGACGGCCTCGGGGGTGGCCTTCACCCTCAACCCGCGCGACGGCGACCGCTCCCAGGTCGCGGTCGAGGCCGCCTGGGGCTTCGGCGAGGGCATCGTCTCCGGCGAGGTCACCCCGGACAGCTTCCTGGTCGACAAGGTCCTGGGCGAGATCGTGCAGCGCACCATCTCCGACAAGGCGGTCGAGTACCGGCTGGGCGACGGCGACCGGGTCGAGCGGGTCGAGGTCGCCGCGGACCGCCGGACCGCCCCCAGCCTCAGCGACGACCAGGTCAAGGCGGTGGCCCGGCTGGCCCGGCGGGCCGAGCGGCACTACCGCTGCCCCCAGGACGTGGAGTGGGCCCTTGACGCCGACCGGCCCGACGACCAGGCCGTGACCCTGCTCCAGGCCCGCCCGGAGACGGTCTGGAGCCGGAAGGCGGCCAAGCCGGTGGCCAGCGTCGCCGACCCGATGGCCAGCATCGTGGCCACCCTCGTCTCGCCGCTGCACACACGTGGAAGCTCGGACACGCCCGGGCCGTGACCCGGGCCTCGACGGAAAGGACAGGGCCATGGCGGACCGGTTCCCCAGCCCCTTCGAGATCGAGACGCCCGCGGGGGCCGAGGGGTGGCAGGAGCTGTACACCTACTCGCTGCCGTTCTCGACCGACCGGCGCGAGTACGAGGACTCGATGTTCTGGTTCCAGGACGGGGTCCACTGGCCGGAGGTCATGAGCCCCTGGGACGCCACCTTCTACGAGTTCGCCCTGGCCTCGCTGTCCCAGTACAACACCCGCCACTACCTGATCCCGCCGGCCCTCGGGGTCGACTTCCGGGTGCTCAACGGCTACGCCTACCTGTCCCCGGTCGGGGTCGCCGACCCGGCCGAGATCGAGGCCCGGGTCCCCCACTTCCTGGAGCGGGCCGGCTTCTACTTCCAGAACTGGGCCACCCTGTACGAGCAGTGGATGGGCAAGATCCGCGGGCTGATCGACGAGATGGAGTCGCTCAGCTTCGAGCCCCTGCCCGACAAGGAGGACCTGGCCGTCGTCACCGAGGGCCGGGGCATGGGCTCGGGGTTCGAGCTCCAGCGGAGCTACCACCGCCTGGTCGACCTGGCCCTGCAGCTGTGGCAGTACCACTTCGAGTTCCTCAACCTCGGCTACGCCGCCTACCTGGACTTCTTCGGCTTCTGCAAGCAGGCCTTCCCCAGCATCCCCGACCTGGCCATCGCCAAGATGGTCGCCGGGGTCGAGGTCGACCTGTTCCAGCCGGACGAGGAGCTCAAGAAGCTGGCCCGCCTGGCCGTCGACAGCCGCGTCGACGGCGCCTTCAGCCAGCCCTCGGCGGCCGAGGTGATCGAGGCCCTGCGGGGCAGCGACGCCGGGCAGGCCTGGCTGTCCCAGTGGGAGGCGTCGGCCCAGCCGTGGTTCAACTTCTCCTCGGGCAGCGGCTTCTACCACACCGACGAGGTGTGGCTGGAGCACCTGGAGATCCCGTTCGGGTTCGTGCGCGACTACATCGCCAAGCTGCGCGAGGGGGTCGACATCAGCCGGCCCATCGAGGCCATCCGGGCCGAGCGCGACCGGATCGTGGGCGAGTACGGCGAGCTGCTGGCCACCGACGAGGACCGGGCCGCCTTCGAGCAGAAGCTCGGCCTGGCCCGGGTGGTGTTCCCCTATGTCGAGAACCACAACTTCTACGTCGAGCACTGGAGCCACTCGGTGCTGTGGCGCAAGATGCGCCAGCTCGGCGGGGTCCTGGCCAAGGAGGGGTTCTTCGGCGGCGAGACCGACATCTTCCTGCTCAAGCGGGACGAGGTCCCCGAGGCCCTGTGGGACTACTACAGCGCCTGGGCGGTCGGGACCCAGCCCCGCGGCCCGGTCTACTGGGGCCGGGAGCTGGAGCGCCGCCGGGGCATCCTGACCGCGCTGCGGTCCTGGTCGCCGCCGCCCGCCCTGGGCCGCCCGCCCGAGGTGGTCACCGAGCCGTTCACCATCATGCTCTGGGGCATCACCGGCGAGAGCGTCAAGCAGTGGCTGGGGGCCGGCGACGGCGGCGGCGACGGCAGCCTCAAGGGCTTCGCCGCCTCCCCCGGGGTGGCCGAGGGCCCGGCCCGGGTGATCTTCTCGGCCGACCAGATCGGCGAGGTCCAGGCGGGCGAGATCCTGGTCGCGCCCCTGACCGCCCCCAGCTGGGCGCCGATCTTCGGCAAGATCGGGGCCACCGTCACCGACGTCGGCGGGATGATGGCCCACGCCGCCATCGTCTGCCGCGAGTACGGCCTGCCCGCGGTGACCGGCACCGCCTTCGGGACCAAGACCATCAAGACCGGTCAGCGCATCCGCGTCGACGGCAACCAGGGCACCGTCACCATTCTGGAGGGCTAGGAGGCAACCCCATGCTGACCGCCGAGCAGAACGCCGAGCTCACCCGGGTCGGCCCGGGCACGCCCATGGGCGAGCTGCTGCGCCGCTACTGGTACCCGGTGGCCTTCACCCGCCAGCTGGAGGAGTTCCCGGTGAAGCGGGTGCGGCTGCTCGGCGAGGACTGGGCCCTGTACAAGACGCCCGACGGGTCCTACGGGGTGGTCGAGGAGCAGTGCCCGCACCGGCGGGCGTCGCTGGTCTACGGAGTCGTCGAGCCGGAGGGGCTGCGCTGCGGCTACCACGGCTGGCTGTTCGGCCGCGACGGGACCTGCCTGGACCAGCCGGCCGAGCTCGACAAGACCTCGTTCAAGGACCGGGTCCGGGCCCGGGCCGGCCGGGCCCAGGAGCTGGGCGGCATGGTCTGGGTGTACGTGGGCCCGGAGCCGGCCCCGCTGCTGCCCCGCTACGACGTGTACGTGATGGACGGGGTGCGCGACTTCGGCCATGCCCTGCTGCCCTGCAACTGGCTGCAGATCATGGAGAACGCCGTCGACCCCCACCATGTCGAGTGGCTGCACGGCCGCTACTTCGAGTTCCTCGGCAACCGGATGGGGTTCGAGGCCCCCAAGTCGTTCCAGCGCAAGCACGTCAAGGTCGCCTTCGACGAGTTCGACCACGGCATCATCAAGCGCCGCCTGCTCGAGGGCCACAGCGAGGACGACGACGACTGGGCCATCGGGCACCCGATGGTCTTCCCCTACTGCATGCGGGTCGGGGGCGCCGGCATCGAGCAGATGCAGATCCGGGTCCCGGTGGACGACACCACCACCTGGTTCGTGCTCTACACGGTCCACGCCCCCGACGGCGCCCCCGCCCCCACCCAGGCGGCCATCCCTGACTACCAGCTCCCCTGGCTCGACGAGCAGGGCAACCACATCGTCGACTACGTCGAGGGCCAGGACATCATGGCCTGGGTCACCCAGGGCCCGATCACCGACCGGACGGTCGAGCACCTGGGCAAGTCCGACGTCGGCATCGCCATGCTCCGCAAGCAGTTCAAGCAGCAGCTGGCCGCGGTGGCCGCCGGCCGCGACCCGATCGCCGTGGTCCGCGACCCGGCCGCCAACGACCGCATCGACCTGCCGTGCGAGAAGAACAAGTTCGGCGCCGGGGCCGACTTCGCCCTCCAGTGGATGAACCTCGGCTTCACCCGCTACTCCCCCCAGCTCCAGTTCCTGCTGCGCCTCCACACCGACGCCGCCGAGGCCCGGGCGGCGACGGCCGATGCCTGAGGTGGGGGTGCTGCCCGAGGACCCGCACCCGCTGCCCCCGCCGACGGCCACCTTCGCCCGCGACGCCGAGCGGCACCTGCTCGACGCCCCCCGGCACTGCCCCCGCTGCGGCGCCGCCATCGCCGGCCCCGGCGGCCTGGTGGTCGAGTACTGGGCCGCCGACGACCGGGTCTTCTACTGCTGGTGCCGTTCCTGCGACTGGACCGGCACCGTGGTCCAGGTCGACCGCCACATCGGCCACGAGGCCGAGTAGCCCGGCCGCGGCCCTCGCCGTAACGATCCCGGGACGGTCGGCCCCTAGGCTGTGCCCATGCGTGCGCGCTCGACCCGGGTGGCCTGGAGCCTGCTGGCGGTGTTCGCCATCGGCTACCTGGCCGTGCCGTTGTCGTTCGCCAACGGCAACGTCCAGCGCGAGCCCGGCTTCTACCTGGCCCTGGTGCTGGCGTTCACGGCCTTCATGGTGGTGGGCGCGGTGGTCGTCGCCCACCGGCCGGGCAACGCCGTGGGCTGGATCTTCTCGGCCATCGGGCTGCTGTCCTCGGTCGGCGTGCTGGCCCTGGAGTATGCCGAGTACGCCCTTGTCACCCGCCAAGGGACGCTGCCCGGGGCGGCCCTGGCCGCCTGGTTCTCCTGGTGGTGGCTGCCCATCCTGGGCCTGATCTTCGTGTTCACCCTGCTGCTGTTCCCGACCGGCCGGCTGCCGTCGCCGCGCTGGCGGCCGGTGGCCGTGGCCGGAGGGCTGGCCATCGCCGCCGTGACCGTCCTGGGGGCCGTGCGGCCGACCCTGAAGCTGCAGAACGAGGAGGTCTACCTCTCCAACCCGGTCGGGGTGGCCGGCGCCCCCGACCCGGAGGCCGGCGCGCTCGGGGCGGTGCTGCTCGGGGTCCTGGGCGCCTGCATGGTGGCCTCGGTCGTCTCGGTGGTGCTGCGCTTCCGCCGCTCCCAGGGGGTCGAGCGCCAGCAGCTCAAGTGGTTCACCTACGCCGCCGCCCTGATGCTGGCGGCCAACCTGGTCACCATGACCGTCCTCCCGGACGGGGTGGCCAGCGACCTGCTGTTCGGGCTGTCGATCGCCTTCGTCCCGATCGCCGCCGGCGTGGCCATCCTCCGCTACCGGCTCTACGACATCGACCGGCTGATCAACCGCACCCTGGTCTACGCCGCCCTCACCGCCGTGCTCGGCGCTGTCTACGCCGGGCTGGTGCTGGCCCTGGGGTGGCTGTTCGGCGGGGTCGGCGGGGAGCTGCCGAGCTGGGGCGTTGCCGGGGCAACCCTGGCCGTGGCCTCCTGTTCCAGCCGGCCCGCCGCCGCGTCCAGGCGCTGGTCGACCGGCGCTTCAACCGGCGCCGCTACGACGCCGCCCGGACCGTCGAGGCGTTCAGCGCCCGGCTTCGCGACCAGGTCGACCTGGACACGCTCTCGGCCGAGCTGCTGGCCGGGGTCGAGCAGACGATGCAGCCGACCACCGTGTCGCTGTGGCTACGGCCGTCGGCCGCCCGGCCCTGACCCGGCCGGCGGACGGGCCTGGACGACCGCCTCGACCTCGACCGCGAACCCGAGCGGCAGGGCGGCCACCCCGACGGCCGTGCGGGCGTGCCGGCCCCGGTCGCCGAACAGCTCGACCAGCAGGGCCGAGGCGCCGTCGACCACCGCCGGGACCTCCCCGAACCCGGGCACGCAGGCCACGAACCCGGTGACCTTGATCACCCTGGCCACCTGGTCGAGGGAGCCGAGGGCGTCGCGGGTCTGGGCGAGCAGGTTCAGGGCGCAGTCGCGGGCGGCCGCCCGGCCCTGCTCGATGGTCAGGTCCAGGCCGAGACGGCCGGTCCAGCCGTCGGCCCCCTGCCCGGCCAGGAACAGCAGGTCGCCGGAGCGGACCCAGCCCTCGTACAGCCCGGCCTTGGGCCGCAGCGCCGGCAGCTCCAGCCCCAGCTCGGCCAGCCGTCGTTCGGGACCGGGGTCGCTCTGGTGCCGCCCGGGCCGTCGTTCCGGGCCGGAGTCCCCCTGAGGGCCGGAGTCCCCCTGAGGCCCCCCGGGCCGGGGTGGCACGGCGAACACCCGGCCTGGGCTCATCGGACGGAGAACACCCGGCCGCGCCCGGGCGGCGGCGGTCCCGGGTCGAGGCCCAGCCGCGCCAGCAGCGCGGCGACCGAGGCACCCGGGTCGCGGACCTCGAACAGCAGCGTCCCCATGC
>OCZS010000246.1_pt1 | contig 17680 bp, 22 predicted proteins | sample 1539071 | NCBI WGS metagenome assembly OCZS01 (sample SAMEA3113584, study PRJEB22503) | soil metagenome
TCCCGCCGGTCCCAGCGCGGCAAGGCTCTGATGAGTTGCATGAGGTCTCCTCTCCTAGTAGATCACGAGCAACGCCGGCCTCACGCCAATCGGTACAAGATGGGCATCGCCGCCACCCTATTCGCCTCGAAGTTCGCCAGGACGTAGGTGCGGAACGACCTCTTTAGGAGCAGGGACGGCAGCACGTCTCGCAGGCGATCCCACCTGCAATGGTTGATGATCCTGTAATCGGGGCGCTCGCCCTCACGAGGCAATAGGACGGTCGAATTGTCGAGGCCCGTTTCGTTCTGGAACCAGCCGGCCGTGTACTCCCAGACCGCCAGGTTCTGGGCGGTGTCCTCGGCGAAGAAGTAGTTGAAGAGGAAGACTCCTCGCCTTTCGTGGTCGACCGGCCCCATGCTCTTCGGGTTGGTGGCCGTGACGAAGTGAGTGAACGACGCCGCCTCCCGGACAGTGCGCTCCATGGCCGTGTAGACGGGAGACGTCTTAAGGGCGTCCGCAGTCTGCGGATTCGTGGTCTCGATCAGGATCGCGAGGTCGAAGCGGGCGACGTGGACCTTGCCGGGCCGCCTCTTGAGGAACGCTCCCCTGCCGGGAGCGTTCAGGACCGCGTCGAACACCACGGCGCTCAGTACGTCCGGATCCTCCTCCAGTTGCCGGCACCACTCCTTGCAACGCGCCAGCAACCGCCGTTTTTCCCGGCTGTTGAGCAGGAACGGCGGCTTGCCGTCCACCTCAGCGGCGATGTGGACGAACCCGGAAGGGAGGGGCTCCGCCAGCTTCGCCCGCGGGAACCGGGCGTCGTCGTTCACCACGGTCAATGGCCCCATGGTCGATTGCGTCGTCAAGATCGACTCCTTTCGTCGTGTTTGTTATTAGTCATCACGTGGTTGATGGCGAGGACTCATCGGAAGTCCTCGGCGTGATGGGCCGCCCGCCTGCGGAGGCTTTCTCGTATCTCGTAGCTCGCCGTCGTGCGGCTGTTCGGGAACGCGGGGTGAGGGATTGCCTTTCCGGTGCGGCTCGGCCCGGCCCGGATCTCCCTCGGAAACCGGAAGTCGGCGTGGCCATCGTCGCGGACGTGCCCGATCTGGGACACTCCAGACATGGGGTATCCGTACCTGTATCCCGTTACGCCGATCTCGACGGGTCCGTCCTCGTTCCTCGATCTCCAGACCCCGGCCAGCCGGGCACTTCCCGCTCCAACGGTCCGTCGTCTGCCAGGGGCCTTTCCGGGCGGGCGTTTTGCGGCGTCCTCGGGGGGTTTGAATCCTGTTCCATCCTGAGCCTCTTTCAACTGGCTCTCTCCGTCAAGACCCTTGCTCTATCTGCATCGTCGCCTTCGTTCGGTCGTCCTCCAGCGGGAGGGAGGCGATGGCACGCAGACCTTGGACGGCTTCGCGCGGGAATAGGGAGACCGACCGCCTGAGCCGCTCTGGCAGCCGGGGCAGCAGCCGCGCCACCTGCATCCCCAGCCAGATCTGGGCACGCGAGGTGGGGATCAGGGTCTTCAGCAACGCCGGGCCGATGGCGAAGCTGCGCATGACGGTCTCCCGGATCGCGTCCTCGTAGTTGCGGAACCCCGCGGTGTGCTCTCCGCCGGCCGCGGCCAGCTCACGGGCGAGCACGTAGGCCGCCATCACGGCCAGGCTCGTCCCGCCGCCGACCCCCGCCCCCGGGGCGTAGCCGGCGTCGCCCACCAGCGCCACCCGCCCACGCGAGAAGGCGTCCATGTGGATCTGGCTGATGGAGTCGAAGTAGAAGGCGTCGGTGTCCTCCAGGTACCCCAGCAGGCGCGGCACCTCCCACCCGCCACCGGCGTACGCTCCGCGCAGCAGGCGCTTCTGCTGTTCGACGTCGTGGTAGTCGTAGTCGAGCTCCTCGGCACGTCGGAACATGAACAACGCCCTGGCGTCGCCGCTCTGCCAGACGGGGTACACGACCACCGTCCTGTCCGGGACGCTGTAGGTCAGGATCCGGCCGTCCAGCCCCAGGAAGTTGGGGACCGTGCAGACGGCGATGTAGCCGCCGAGGTATCGCCGGAACCGCGACTCCGGCCCGAAGGCCAGCCGCCGCACCCTGGAGTGCAGCCCGTCGGCGCCGATGACGAGGTCGAAGCGGCGGGGAGCCGAGCGCTGGAAGGCGACCCGCACACCGTCGGCGTCCTCCTCCAGTGCCGCGACCGAGTCGCCGAAGACGTACTCGACGTCGCCGCTGGTTGGCCGGTACAGCAGCCGGGTCAGCTCGTCGCGGGGGATCTCCACGGCCCGGTCGGAGAACTCCACCGCCAGCTCGCCGACGTCCACGTCGATAGGCGGCTTTCCCAGGCGTATCAGCGAGGACGCGTCGTTGCGGGTGCGCGCGGCCTCGACCTCGGGCAGGATCCCCATCCGCTCGACGACATCGACCGCGGACCCCCACAGGTCTACCGCGTGGCCGCCCGCCTTGCGGATCTCGGGCGCCCGCTCGACCACCGTGGGGTCGAAGCCATATCGCTTGAGCCAGTACGCTAGGACCGGCCCGGCGACCCCGGCCCCGGAGACAAGGATCTCGGCGTTTTCTATGCTCGTCCGTGGTTCCTGTTTCCGCTCTGCCATCTCATTCACCACCTTTGTCCGTGCTAACCGAATTCGAGGCCAGCCTGGCGGGAGAGTTCCCGGAGGCTCTCCGCTGGCGGAGTTGCGTAGCAAGGTATCTGACTGGCAGCCGCGCCGGGAGGGGCACCACCAGCTTCACCCGCGGGAACCGCGAACCCTCGTCCATCGCTTTCAGCGTCTTCGTCATCATGGGCGTCTCCTTATCCTCGATCCTCCGCGGTCTCACCTCCGGCCCACCACTATCCGGTGGGCGAATCCTCGCGGTGCTTTGCACTGATCTCCTTGCCATGCCGTAACCACACGAAATAAATCCTCCTAGAACGGTCCCTCGTAGTCGTCGGGCATAAGGTGTCCCTTGTAAGCAGCCTCGGGCAGGGGCCGGCCGAGCAGGAACGCCCGCAAGTTCGCCATGTAGCGCCTGGGCTCGTCCTGGTAGGCGTTGTGCCCGGAGCCCTCCAGGTACAGGAGCCGGGCGCTGGGCAAGACCTCCAAGTACTCCACCGCCGAGGACCACGAGAGGTAGTCGCAGCGCCCCTTTACGACGAGGGTGGGGATCTCCCGTCCCTCTAGGTCGGGCAGGAAGTCCGCGTTGGACTCCCTCGTGGCCGACTGGGGGTACTGGTTGGCGTAGAAGCCGAGGCCGTGGAGCTCGGGTCCCGGAGGCTTGCCGCGGCAGTGCAGCGCGGGCCTGGTGCGGTTGTAGATGCGGTCCTGGCGGGCGTCGAGCTCCGCATCTCCGGCGAAGGCGCGGGTCGCCCATCGGGAGCAGGGCCGTCCACGCGAAGGTGCCCGCGACCAGGACGGTGCCGGCGCAGAATAGTGCCACGCGGACGCGCCGCTTGCGGAAGGCATCGACCTTGCGCGTAGCGAGCCACAGGCCGAGGAGGTAGGTCGCGCAGAAGGCGATAAGACCGGTCAGCACGAACAGGGGCGGCCGGGCCGTGATGGTGGCGGCGCAGAGGAGCGCGCCCAGGCCCGCCGCGACCCCGATCAGCGCTGCCAGACCTACCTCGAGCACGACGAGGGCACCGCGAACTTTCCGAGGGAGCGGTTTCATACTTGTGTCTCCATGCGCATCAGACAGACCCGCGCCGGAGGCCCCGATCCCGGGCCGTTCTCCTTGTCGCATTCAAGATCGCGTGGCGCAGCCGACAAAGGAGCGGGTCCTTCGCGCCAAAAAGCGGCGCGCCGAACGGCAGGGCCTTCGACACCTCCCGGGCCACCGACGAAAACCCTTCCATCAGGCGGCCTCATGTGTGGCCGAGATCGTGAGCCGGATGCCGTCGCCGTAGTTCGGCACGGAGGGCGTCCAGCCCAGCTCATGCTTCGCCCTGGCATTGGAGACGCGCAGGGTGCTCGTCATCATGAAGGCGAGGTACGGCGCGACGAGACGGAGCGCCCAGCGTGGAAGCTCCAGGGGCCGCGGTGTCCGATACGCCTCGGCCAGAGCCCACGTGAAGTCCCGCCAGTTGACCGGCTCGTCGTCCACGACGTTGTAGGCGCGGCCGGGCCGTCCCCGCTCCAGCGCGGCCACGGTCGCCGCTGCGGCTTCTTCGACGTGGATCCAAGAGAGGCTCCCTCCGCCTCCGCGCGGGATCGCGAACCGGCGTCTGCGCATCAGGCCGACGAAGAGGTCGCTGAACGTGCTGGGCCCGTAGAAGATCCCGTAGCGCAGGGCGATGCCCTCCATCCCCTCGGCCTCCAAAGTCTGCTGTTCCGCAGATTGTAGGCTGGCGATGAGCGGGTCGGTATAGATGCCCTGCGGCCGGCCGAAGGGTACATCCTCGGTGAGCGCGTTTGCGCCGTGGTCGCCGTAGCCGTAGCCGAAGATCAGGGACTGCGTGACGAAGCGAAGGGCGCCCACCAGCCGGGCCGCGTCGAGGAGGTCGGCCGTTCCCCTGGTTCGCAGCGCGTTGGTCGGGTCGTCGGCGCGAAGGCGCGGGGAGGCGTCCTTCAGCGCCGTGAGCTCGTGGACGACCGCGTCCGCCTCGATGCCGTCGACGGCGCGGAGCAGGGCGTCCCGGTCCATGGCGTCGGCTACCAGAGGTTCCGCGCCGAGCGCGCGCAACTTCTCGCCGTTTGCCGGGGTCCTGGTTATGCCGGTGACCCGATGACCGGCCGCGAGCAACTGCCGGGTAAGGGGAACCCCTATCGCGCCGGTCGCCCCGGCCAGGAGAACATTCATAACGACCTCCCGTACGTCCAAGTGCTAGTTTGATCCAGTGCCTCTGTCAGGTTCTTCGTCATCTTCGCTCCTTCCTTAACATGGGCCATGGAGATCGGTGTAACGGCGCATCCAACGCCGAACGACTTCACGCTCGGGCGTTCCATCATCATAGACCGGAGAGACGAGCGGCGCGGCGGAATCTACCCTCATGAGCACGACGGCCTTTACCCTCTCTCGCCGCGTTCCACGTCTCCTCACGAAGATACGGCACTTGCGCTCGAACTCCTCGCCCTGCGTCAGGACGCGTCCGACCCCCTTGAACCTGTATCCTTGCGAAGGATCGGGTCGACGACGTTGACCTCCACGCCCGGATTGTGGACGAGGTTCGCGACCGTGCCCGGCGAATGTAAGTGCAGGAAGACGAGGTGCTCGTCGTCCCAAACACTCGTCGTGCCCTTCGGTGAGAGGTTGGGGGTCCCGTCCGGACAGACGGTCGCGACGAACCCGAGCGCCTGCTCCTCTACGACCTTCTTCATGTGCTCGGTGAGCCTCACCCTTCTACTCCCTGGCTCGACGTGCCGCCGTATCTCGTTCCCGAGCCGGTTTAGTCCACCGGGCGCTCTGCACCGAGGGTGCGGGCTCCAGGCCAGGGAGACCGTCGATGCTCCGCGTGTTCCTGCGAGCCCGATACCCGGCCATCTTCTCGGGACCCTTGCGCTCGGCGGAGACCAGCAGTTGGTCGCGAGACCCCAGCAGCTCCATGCGCGGCACGCCGTACCCGCACGAGCTCGCGACCCGGCTTACCGCAACGTCGACAATAGCCCTCTTGCCCGGCAGATCCGGGAAGCGGGGACGCAGTTCTTCGTAGGCTGTGGCGCCGGGCTCGTGGACGCGGCCGTGCCCGTACAGACGGACTATCTGTGGCGGATCGTGGAAGGCGCAGAACATGAGGGTGATTCTGCCGTCCGCCTTGAGATGGGCTATGGTCTCGACCCCGCTGCCGGTGAGGTCCAGCCACGCGGCCCGGTTAGGGTCAAGGACCCTGAACGTGTCCAGTCCCCTGGGTGAGACGTTGACGTGGGTCTCAGGATCCGAGGGAGCGGTCGCAACGAAGAACACCGGCTGCGCCTCCAACCAGCGGACCGGTTCGTCGGTCAAGCTGTCGTATACTTTACCCATCGACCAGCACCTCCCTGTGTCTCTCCGAACGCGTGCTCGTTGGGCACATTTTTCTCCTTCCTTCGTTCCGGTCGGCATCCCGCCGCACGGCGCAAGGTAGGGCTGGTCCGCCGATGTGATCCGTGACGCGTTCACCGCCCATCGATGGCCTCTCCGATCAGCTCTACCGCGCGCTCGACGCCGTCCTCGGCGCGGATGCGTTCCCCCAAGGTCGTGGCCCGCCCCCGCATACGTCTGTCGCCTAGGCTCTCCCGTATCGCCCGGGCGAGCCGCTCGGCGGTGAGCCTCCTCCTCGGTATCGGCGCGGGCCCGACCCCGAGCCTCTCCACCCGGCGGCCCCAGAAGGGCTGGTCGCCGCCTGCGGGCACGACGACCGTCGGCCTGCCCGCACGCAGGCCCTCGGCGGTGGTGCCCGCCCCGCCGTGATGGACGACGGAGGCCACCCGGGGGAGGACCCAGTCGTGCGGCGCCTCCCGGACGAGCAGCACGTCCTCAGGGACCTCGGATGCGGAGAGCCCGCCCCAACCGGAGGAGAGGACGGCGCGCACCCCGGCCTGCCTTACCGCCTCCAGCACGGTCATCGCAGTGGCCCGCGGGTGCTTGCTTGCCGTGCTCCCGAAGCCGACGAAGACGGGGGGTTTCCCCGCGTCGAGGAAGCGTGCGAGCTCCTCGGAGGGTTCCTGGCCGCGCGGCAAGAACCAGTATCCGGTCAGGTGGACGTGCTCGCCCCATTCGCGCGGTTTCGGGAGCACCGAGGGACTTATGCCGTACAGCGTCGGCGTGCTGCGTTGCCGGATCAGGGCGAACGAGTTGATGGGAGAGGGGGGCAGTCCGAGCCGTTTCTCGCGCCAGTGGTTTATCTGGCGTCCCACGAACGCCCGGGTGAGGCCCTCGAAGGCCCGGTAGGTGAGGAGGTTGTACCGCTCGCCGATCCTTCCGCCGACCGGAAGGGACGGCAACATCACGGCGGGGAAGCGGCCCGTGGGATCCAGGTAAGGCTGCAAGAGGGCCGGGAGGGCGGGGATGCCGAGCTTTTCCGCCACGTGCGGGGCGGTCAGGGTCGTGGTGGGGGAGCAGATCACGCAGTCCGCATCCCGGCAGAGGCGCTCGGTCTCCGAGAGCAACGTCCGGAAGACTGCCCACTTCGCCGCCCGCGCGCCCTCTTGCGGATCGGCGACGGCCCGGCGCAGGTCGAGGTCGGTGGTCAGGCACTCGATCCCGTAGGACTCGACGAAAGGCCGGAAGTCCGCCGTCGCCGCGATCGAGACTCCGAAGCCCGCGCGCTTCAGACCCAGACCGAGGGCGATGTAGGGTTGGACGTCGCGTCTTGTCCCTATGGCCAGCAAGCGCACGTGCATCCCGGACCCGTTCCTCAGAGATCCCGCCGGTGCACGCCGCGGGCGGCTGCTAGGCGAGCCGCGTCCAGAGCGAAGCCCCTCGACGCTTCCGTGTTCATCGCCTGCCTCGGCCACCGCTTCCTCGACGCCCGACCCCGAGGACCACAAAAGCCGGAACGAAGATCGACCAGAACCCGGAGCGTGGCAGGAGTGCGCTCCCTACCGTGCCGATGCCGAGGAGCATCCAACCCGTCGAGGCGGGCAGCGACCCGGTCCGCAGTTCCGTCCAGCGGGCCAACCGGCCCGTGAGAACGACAGACGCCCCGCACATGAGAAACCAGAGCGCCTCCCCTCGCTCGAAGTCACCCTCCACCGCATCGACCAACCCGTCATGGGCTATCTCCCGCAAGGCGCGCCGGTACTTCGCCAGCCCGGCGGCCGTGTGCAGCACGCCGACCGCTGTAAGCGCGTCGCCCGCGGTAAGGTGTGGCAAGCGGATCATGGGTGCTCTTCTTTCCCCGAGTACTTCAGAGTTCTCGCGAATTTGTTCAAGAGACCGGCCGACCTCCCAAGCTCCCACGTCACTAGGAATACCCGGCTACCGCGTGTCTTGCAACCCGCTCGAAGGGTCTTTGCCAGGCGGTTTAGTCTCACTTCCCGCACCATCTCCTCGCGACTTTGCTGCCAAGCTTCCCAATTCGTCATCTCCCGCACCTTCTTCCTTTCTTCCGTGGTCCGCCGTGGCGGGCCCTTCTCGTCGTGGTCTGGCGGAGGCCGTGCACCTCACAAAGCTGGCCGGGTATCTGTCGGCCAGAGTACGTCCGCCAGCAACTTCTTGGCCTTCACCTATCCACCGTCTTATAGAGTTCGCTCAGCCGCGGGACGGCATGCGGCTTGTCCGGGTTTCGCACGTTGCGAACAGCCTTTATCCGCCCGTCCGTGATCTCTAGGGTCAGCACGCTGTCCGGGAGATTCCCCGCGTAGCAGATGATGCCGGGCTGGCCGTTGATCCCCACCAGCCGGACCGCAACCCCGGGCGGCCTCTTGCGGGCCAGCCCCAGCAGCAAGCGGGCGACCCTGTCCGGCCCGTGTACCGGGTTGCGCGCCGTGACGGCCCTGTCTCCGCCGTCCGAGTAGAGAACCACGTCCTCGGAGAGCAGCGAGAGCAAGCTCTGCATGTCCCCGCTCGCGCAGACCTCGACGAACAGCCTGGTCATCCTCTCCTGTTGCTCTTCCGAGCTCTCGAAGCGCGGGCGCCGGGCCGCGAGGGCCCGCCTGGTCCTGTGGGCTATCTGCCGGCAGTTCGTTTCGGTCTTGCCAACCACGCGTGAGACCTCCGCGTAGTCGTAGTCGAAGACCTCCCGCAGCAGGAAGATGGCTCGTTCGACGGGCGTCAGGCTCTCCAGCAAGACCAGGAAGGCCATCGAGAGGGATACTTCCATTACGGGAGCCTCGGCTATGTCGGACGCTTCTCCGGTCGTGAGGGGCTCCGGGAGCCAAGGGCCCACGTACTGCTCTCGACCGACTTTCGCGGAGCGGAGTCGGTCTATAGAGAGTCGGGTGACGATGGTAGAGAGGTAAGCCTTGGGTGACCGGACCTCCTCTTCGGTTCCCTGCCAGCGCACATACGCCTCCTGCACGATGTCCTCGGCGTCCATGGTGCTGCCGAGCATCCGGTAGGCGATGGAGAACAGCAGCGGCCGGTGCCGGTCGAATGTCCCTGCTGCCCTCTGCGGGGAAGGTTCTCTTCGGTTCATCGGGCCTCCGTTCTTGAAGCGCGCCGGGAGTGTTCGGGCCCAACGGTGGACAGTGCTTCGGCCCGGGAGCGCGAGATCCTGACCACGGCCCAACCTCCGACCAGAGTTCCTAGCCCGCTGACGGCAACCAAAAGCACAGACGAGCCCCAGAACATCCCCAGCCACGCGCCTGGTTGCAGGGTGAAGACGTTGTCCGGGCCGGGAATCAGGAAGTGGTAGGCGAAGTCGAAGAGGAATGACCCCGCCATCGACGCAAGCAGTAGCCACGCGCCCGCCAACCGGTAGGGGGTCCAGAGCAGGACCGTGGCAACGATCGGAGCAAGGTAGATGACGCAGATCACATACGCCCACTGCCACGCCTCGAGGGTCAGGACGTGCTGCCCGACGTGGGAGACCGCGTGCACCAGGTTAGTCGCCGTCGCCAGAAGTACCATCACCGTTCCAAAAGCTGCCGTCTTCCGCATCATCTCTCCCTGGTTCGTTTGTCTTACGGGCCATCGTAATTGGGACGAGACGGCGACGGTCGCTGTGACATCCCTCCCTCACCCCACGTCGCGGCGGCAAAACGCTACAAGGCCGGCGGCGATGAGCGTCGTGGCGATCACCGTAAGCCAGATCAGTGGCCACGCGGCCATCTCCTCGGTGAGACCGCGCCCGGGTGCTCCACCGTTTCGCTTATCATCGTAAGGTTTGCCGCGTCGTTGGGTTCGGCTCTGTTGGTGATCATCTTTGCTGTCTCCTGTTCCAACGTTCCTGCAACCGGCCGCATCTCGATTTCCCGTAGGCGACGCTGACATAGGAGCCGTCTTCGCTTGCTCCGCCTCCACACCGGCGACGCCGCGGGCGTGCGCGCCACCGTGATCGTTTCCGGAAGCACCGTCACTCCATCACCACGTCTCCCGCCGCCCGGCGTGGGCTGGGCGGGGCCTGCTCGGTCGGGTACCCGACACGGAAGGTGAAGATCCCGCGCCAGGAGGGGTCGCCGAGCAGTTCCTTCAGGGCGTCACCGAACCTCGGTTCGATCCCGAGCTGCGCCTCCCTGTCCGCTCGCTCGTTGATCTGGTTCATGGGCTGCATCGCCAATCCGCGGACGGTGGCCCACAGGTGCATCCTCTGCCAGAGCCTGCCGGCCTTAAGCCTTTGGGCGTCGTCCCGGTCGTCGTGGACGGCGAGGATGCCGAAGGCGGCCGCGGTCGGGGCCTGGCGTTCTTCGATGGCCCGAAGCCAGAACTCGTTGGAGCTCTGTTCGGAAGGCTCCGGGAGCATCTTGCCCGCAACGAGACCGAACGCGGAGGGGCCTAAGATGTCCAGGGTCAACCCGTCCCGGTGACGCTGGATGGCGTCCTGATCCTGGCGGAGCCACTTTGGGCCGTTGTCGTAGGATTGTTCCTCGTCGGCGATGATGGCCCTCGTGCTCTCCACGAGCAGCCCGCCCACCTTCCGGCGCTCCGCCCCCGTGGCGAACCAGAAGACCTCGACCTCCGGATCGTCCTCGCCCAGTGCTCCTAAAGCGTCCAGCGTCTCGCGCAGAACCGGGCGGGAGGTGTCGTAGTCGTAACGGTTGGTGTGCCTGTCGGGGATGGCCTCGTACAACGGCGAGATCTCCTTGCCGCCCGGCGAAAGGTCCACCCTTGCGGCGTGAGTAGGGTCGGAGCGGTCCGGCGCGAGGGTAAGAGCGTATTCGTAGCCGTTGGCCCTGGCGCTCAAGAGAAGGTTCTCCAGGGCGCACCCGAGCCCGATGTACATCTCGCGCAAGAAGGGGTCCACGGTCCCGATGTCGCGGCTCCGGTCGGCGAAGAGGTCGATCCGGGCGTCGCTCACCTCGAAGAGCCAGGGCTGGGTGTTATGGGCGTTGGCCGCCAGGATGGCCGCGGACACGAGCGCCATCGGACCTTCCGCTTCCCGCCAGTCCGCCCAGGGCTCGTAGGCCGGTCCTTGCCCGGAGCCGAAAACCCCTTGATCGACGGCCCGCCACACCCCACCGCCGGCCACCAGCACCAGGGCGGACCCGGCGCCCTTCAGGAAAGCCCCGCGGGAGAACCGCCTTTTGCCCTTCGTCTTGTCCATCTCTGGCCGTTCCTTTCTCCGCCGTTTGTTCTCCAGCAGGTCTTCCATGGCTATAGCCTTTCCAGCAGCCGCCGCAGGGCGTTGCCCATCTCCTCTCTTGCCTTCTCCGGGTCGTCGGCGATAGCTATAAACAACGCGGCCCCCATGGCCGCCGCGTGGATCAGATGCGCCAGCGGTCTGATGGGCTGCAGTTCCACGACTTCGAGGTCCATCAAGATCTTCAGACCGCCCTCGATCTGGCCAATGGCATGGGCAGCGTCTATCCCGCGCCACTCCTCCCACCCGAGCACGGAAGGCCCGTCGAGCAAGAGTATCTGCCTCACGTCCTGGTGCAGGCAGGCGTCGAGGTAGGCGTAGATCCCCGCCATGAACGCCCCGAAGGGGTCCCGGTTCTCGTCCCTGCTCTTTCGCGCCGCCCCCAAGACCTCCTCGTCTAGCTCTTCCTCGATCTCCTCGACGACCGCCCGCAACAGGCTTCGCTTGTCCTCGAAGTGGTGGTAGAGCGCCCCCTTGGTCATCCTCGTACGCACTACGATCTCCCCGATGGTGACCCCGCCATAGCCCTTCTCGGCAAACAGCTCCCTGGCAGCGTCCAGAAACGCCCGCCGCGTGGCCGCCCTGCGCTCCGCCTGGGTGCGCCGTGCTCGTCCTCCCCGATTGTCCTCGTCTCTATACATACCGACCAATGGTATGTTATTGCTTGAGGAAAGCGTTGTCAAGAGGGTAGGGTTTATTGAAGAGTGCGGACACACGACCTTGGCTCGGTGCGTCGCCACGATTTTTTCCGGGTCGTCGGCGGTGGCTATCAAGCCGGATCGAACCGCGCGTTTGGGTCCGAGCAGCGGCGGGTTCGCCCGTCCACCGGCGTTCAGCCCTTCCCCGCGATTACGCACCCGACTCGGGAGCGCCCGAGATCGTGCTCCAGGATCTCGGCGACGGTGAAGCCGTTGCCCTCCAGCAGCGCGGGCACCTCCTCGGTGGTCGGGGGCGCGGTGCTGCCCGGTGGCGGCTCGTGGAAGAGGAAGAGCCTTCCGCCGGGCGCGAGGCGCTCCCTGAGAAGCGCCAGCTCGCGGACAGGCCGCTGGCGCCAGAACATCCCGACGTTTACCGCGAAGATCTTGTCGAACCGGACGCCGCCGAGGTCGGCCTCTAGGGGCGTGGCGGTCTGGAAGGTCGCCACGCCCGCAGCGACGTACTCCGCGTTTCGCCTCCTCGCCGCCTCGATCATCTTCTGTGAGCGGTCGATGGCGGTGATGGTGCCGCCGCCCAGCTTCTCGCACACCAGCGACACCGCTACGCCGTGCCCGCAACCGATCTCCAGGATCCTGTCGTCGGGCTCGATGGCCAGCGTCTCCACTGCCCAAACGAGCCGCTCTGCCGCTCTAGGTCTGTTCACCAAGCACCTCCAACGGTTCATCTCCTCGTATGACGTCGCCGAACGCAAACTTCCTGGCCGACTCGGCGTCGTGGCCGTCATCTCGCATTCTCCGGGCGACTTTCTGCCAACACCAGCCTCCTAGCCAGGCGCCGCCGACCAACACGTAAGCTCTCATCTGCAAGACCTCCCAACAGAGATGGCGTACTCAGTCATCTTGAACCCTTACCTCCAAACCAAGCCCTAACGACCTGTTCTCGCGAAAGACTCCGCGGGCGTGCCCGAGGCTTTGGCAACGTCGCGCCTCCTGGTGAGGCGTATCCAAGCCTCCGCCACCGAGGCGCGCAGGACAAACGCCGCCGCGAACGCTACGACCGAGAGCGTCTCGATCTGCGCGTCGGTCGGATCTGCCAAAATGAGGAGCGAGGCGATAAAGATCAGGCGCTGCGTGGCTATGGACAGCCCTACGGCGAACGCCCGGATCATCCATTCTCTGTGCAGCGCGTTTCGTCCGGCGCGGAAGCAGAGGAAGCCCTTGACTAGAGCTACGAGAGACGCACTCCTGAAGAGGCCGATGATGACCCTCTCCGACCAGCCGGAGGCGGGGATCACCAGTCTCATGAACAGGGCGGACACCCCGACCACCAAGCCGATGGCGACGAGGCCCCTTCCCATCCGTCGATGGTATCCGAGATGCCGCGACCGGATGCGCCTCACGGACTGGAAAGGCGCGAATACCAGGTAGAGGCCGCCCAGAACCACGTGCACAGCCACGATGGTCGGGAACTCCAGGAAACCGGGGTTGACGGGTTCGCGTAGGTAGAAAGTGGCGGATGCCGCGACGCCTATGAAGACCAGGAAGCCGATCACCGCTCTCAGGGACTCCTACACGACTTTTCTCACCATCGAATCGCTCTGGTTCCTCTTCGGGACCGCCCAGAACGGATGGTCGGTGTCCTCGCCTGGGTGGACCTCCTTCGTACGCCTCGTCCTCCCGCCCGGCGTCGACGACGCTACTGTCGGCTGCCTTCACGCTTGCCCTCTTTCTGCAGGATGCGCTTGTACTGTGTATGCCTTGAGTCTGCTCCCGCACCGGTGAGCGAACCAGACACGCCGCTAACACTCTTCTGGTACGCTCTAACCGTACGAGTGTCGGGGAACCCTATTGAGCGAAGCATACGGGGGACTCTCTCCGTCCCGTAACAATTGCTCGTAGCGATCCGCAGGTGCTAGTATCCTTCGGAGCGTAATGAAGCGAACATCACAAGAAGCGACACCCGGGCAGGGCGCATCGTTCGGGACGCGGCTGCGGCGGTTTCGGGAGAATGCTGGTCTCACGCAGGAGGAGCTGGCCTCCCTAGCTGGCCTGAGCGCCACCACCGTAAGCGTCCTGGAGCGAGCGCAAGCGGCCCTATCCCCACACCATGAGGTCCCTCGCGGACGCCCTGGGCCTCTCGGAGGACGAGCGAGCATCCCTACGTGCAGCGGTTCCCAGGAGGGGGGCCACCGCCCCCGAGGTCCCGTCTCCCGTCCAGGGGTCCCTCGTTTCCACACTTCCATCGCCTCCGACCCCGCTCGTGGGCCGGGAGCGAGAGCTGGAAGAGATAAGGGGGCTCCTCCTTGGTGGCCCGGAGGCCAGGCTTCTCACGCTCACCGGCGGGGTGGGCAAGACGCGCCTGGCCATGGCCGCGGCTCGTGGGGCCGAGGACCGCTTCCCGGACGGCGTGGCCTTCGTCGCCCTGGCGCCGCTTGGGGACCCGGCGCTCGTGGTTTCTACCGCCGCGAGGTCGCTGGGCCTGAGGGAAGACCAGGGCCAAAGCGCGGCTGATGCCTTGGGCGCCCACCTCCAGGGGAAGCAGACCCTCCTGGTGTTGGACAACTTCGAGCATTTGCTAGAGGCGGATGCTGAGGTGGCTCACCTCATCGAAGCCTGCCCCGAACTCGTTGTGATGACGACCAGCCGGGCGCCATTACGGGTTAGAGGCGAGCAGGAGTACCCCGTCCCTCCCCTGGCGCTGCTTTCCTCAACCCAGAATCCCACAGCGCAGGAGGTCTCAACAACCCCCTCCGGGCGGCTTTTCGTAGAGCGGGCCCGGAGGGCCTCCCCCGCGTTCGAGCTTACCGGGGCGAACGCGGCGGCGGTGGCGGCAATCTGCTGGCGCCTCGACGGGTTGCCCCTGGCGCTGGAGTTGGCGGCGACGAAGGTAAGGTATCTGGACCCCGAGGCGCTGCTCCCGCGCCTGGATCGGGCGCTCTCTGCCGGCTGGGCGCGAGACCTGCCGGCCCGCCAGCGTACGATGCGTGCGACCCTCGACTGGAGCCATGACCTGCTGCATAGCCCCGAGAAAGAACTGTTCCGGCGCCTTTCCGTGTTCGCTGGGGGCTTCACGCTGGAGGCGGCAGAGGACGTGTGCGCGGCCGGGGCGGTCGAAGCCGAGGACGTTCTCGTGCTACTGGGAAACCTGGTCGAGCAGTCGCTGGTAGCGGCGGAGACGAGCCTCGAGGTGGTAACGCGCTACGGGATGCTCGAGCCGGTCAGGCAGTACGCCCTGGAGCGGCTCCACGAGAGCGGCGAGGAGGACGAACTGCGGCGGCGGCACGCCCTCCGCTACCTCGCGCTCGCCGAGTCCGCGCGACCGCGCGTAAGGGGGAAGGATCAGGTCACTTGGCTCGCTCGGCTCGGTCGGGAGCACGACAACCTGCGCGGGGCACTGGCCTGGGCGATCTCGACCGAAGAAGCGGAGATCGCCGCGCGACTAGGCTGGGCACTGGAAGTGTTCTGGTGGATCCGAGGCTATCAACGTGAGGGGCGCCGCTGGATAGAGCAAGTGCTCGCGATGCGCGGCCAACTCTCCCTTCACCTACAGGCCCGCGCCCTCATGGCCGCGTTTACAACGGCATACGGTGAGGCCGACGACGATGCGGTCGTGCGCTACTCCGAGGAGGTGATGGACCTGTCGCAGCGGCTCGGGGAGATCCGTATGCGGAGGCTTTCGCCAGAACAGGACTCGGTCTCGTCGCGACCAAGCGAGGCCACTACCGGGGAGCCGCGGAGCACCTCAAGGAGGCGCCGAGGCTCTTCCACGATGCCGGTGACGAGGGCATGGCGTCGCAGGCGTATAGCTGGATCGGTACGTTGCTGCTCGTCCAAGGCGACCACGACGGGGCAAGACGGAGTATCGACAAGGGGTTGGCGCACGCTCGTAGTCTGGGGGACAGGCTCGGGATCTGCAACGCCCTCTTCAACCTCGCGCAGCTTGCGCTATCTCGTGGTGAGCACGATGAGGCAACGCTCAGGTTCACGGAGGGGATCCAGCCGTCCCTGGAGATGGGGGACAGGCCGAACGTGGCGTACATCCTGGAAGGGCTGGGGGTCGTGGCTGGGGCACAGGGCCGGGCCAGCCGCGCAGCCAAGCTGTCTGGAGCGGCTGAAGGCCTGATAGAGGCTGTCGGCTTGCGGGGGCATACCTACTACCTGCCCGACCGCTCGCTCTACGAGCGCGCCATCGCCACAGCGCGCGCGGAACTCGGCGAGGAGGCTTTCGGGACTGCGCGGGCCGAGGGACGCACGATGACCTTCGAGCAGTCCGTTGCCTACGCGCTCTCGGAGGCCGGCGAACCAGGGTCCTGAAGCTCTGAGGCGCCGACCTAGGCCGGCCCTCCGGCCGTACTCCTGGTTCGAGACACCACCGACGCCGGCTTACCCGGCGGCTCGGTCGACTCTTGGCGCACTAAAGCCACCACGATTCGATCGGTCACGATCGTGGGACACTCTCTGCCACCCGCGTGACGGAAATGTATTGCCTCGGCTACGGCTAGGTTTAATAGGACTGATGCGGATTCAGTCTTACGTGTCGCTCAAGATGGCGGCGCTCGCGTACTGCAACCGGGCTGATACGCGCCCGCACGCAGTGGACAATCTATCTCCCTCCAAACCTTAAAAAGCCTGCAAATAGGCGGATTCTACGGACACGTGAGGACACACCAGGACAGGCCGGAACAGCCTGACTAGATTTGTGGCTCCGAAGGTGGCGGATTCAAGCCCCGTCGGTCCCCCTCATTCACAGGTAAAAACATGAAGGTAAAGAAGCGAGTCAGGACACCTCCCAGCCTAACTTACCGCAACCGGACTGCAACCTGAATAAGGCTGTGCTGAAGGACCGTTCGCGATCCCGTCAAGGTTTCTTGTTCAGTGAATTGCGAGAGACCCACGACGAGGCTGCCGAGCTCTCGCGGTGCCGCGCTGCTGAGTAACCCATCGTCATCGGGGTATGCGAAAAATGGAGCCACAAGTGAGCAGTCAATAAGTCAGATCCTCCAATTCGACCTGGGAAGGGGCTTCCGCTTCGCCGGTGGGTTCGACGGGTTCCTCGCCAAGCCGGGTCTCGACCTCGCGCGCCGCGGCCGCCTTCGATGGGACGTCCTTCATTGGCCAAGGCTGTGCTCGCCCGTAGGTAGAACCACCTTGGCCAGCGCGGTGACTAACACAAGCGTGTGGTGGAATCTCTACCCCCCTAATACCACTTTTGGGAGATTCCTCTACCCCCGGCCTCGCAGTACCTTCTTACAAAAGGCCTTCGGCACCGGGGACGCTAACACACCTCGGCGCTAGGAGAGTCGGAGCGGAGAAGAGGAGCACGAAGATGATACGCGTGAGCGTAGAGATTCGCGAGGGTGTCTTCACGCGCCGAGTGCGGATCACCGCCCCCTCCATCGAGCTTGCGCTGGAGATCGCAGGTGAAGGGAAGTCTGGACGCGGGGTACGCCTCCTCTTCCCGATAGACCCTGAGGCTTTCTTCGTCCCCGGGCGCTCCGACGAGAGAGAGGCTGCCTGAGATGAAGCGTGTGGGCATCTATGGCGTAGACGAGGCGATCCCCCTCCGGAGAGAGACGGAGCCGCGCGTCTGGCGCACCCAGATCGTCAGCCAAGGAGAGGAGGCGCCGGGGATTCTCACTAGATACCTGGGGCCCTTCAGCGGGAGCAGGCTCCTCGCCCAAGAGGAAGAATCGGACCTGGGCCGGCGGACAAGGACCGGAGACGCGTCTGATCGCGGGATCAACCGCGAGCTGGTGCGCCAGCCCCAGTACAACCCAGAGCGGCGTCTCAGACGACGACTCGTGTCGGCACGGTGCCGTAGAGATACGGCCTGGCAAAGGATCGGCGACGCACGGAGGAACATGCTATGAAGGTCTCACCAATC
>OCZS010000247.1_pt1 | contig 17653 bp, 13 predicted proteins | sample 1539071 | NCBI WGS metagenome assembly OCZS01 (sample SAMEA3113584, study PRJEB22503) | soil metagenome
CAGGCCAGTTCCGTCTGGAGCCGACCAGATCGACCCAGAGCACCAGCCTACGGAGCTGGCGGTTGGGCTTCGGATCCCTCGCGGCACCCGGCATTGGCCTGTGCCGCGTCCCTGAATTCCTATGCGCCAAACGGACTGAACAAAGGTTGGCTTGACCCGCGTTCCGCAGCTAATCAGGGTTTTGGGCCGTGGGTGGGTCGGAAGTCGCAGGTGAGCGGCGTGCGGCATGGTGAGAATCCCGGATCCGCATAGATACACGCCTGTTCGAGGGAATGTTGATCTGCCTTGGAAGATGTGAAATGTTCTAGTCCATGTACCTGCGGGCCACGCCCCGGAAGAACAGCGACGGCTCGGTCGTGCGCTACCTACAGCTGGCCCACAACATCTGGGATCCCCAGGCCAAACGGTCCAAGGTGCAGGTCATCTACAACTTCGGCCGCGAGGACGCCAACAACCGCGCCGCGCTGCAACGCCTGGTCGCTTCCGTCACGCGGTTCCTGGACCCCGATCAGGCGCTGGCCGCGCAGGCGGGCGAGGGCCTTGCGTTTGTCGAGTCGCGGCCGCTGGGTGGGGCCTGGGCGCTGGACGGGCTGTGGCGCCGCCTGGGGATCGACCAGACCATGCGGCGGCTGCTGGCCGGCCGCCGGCTGGACCCCTCGGCCGAACGGGTGCTGTTCGCCCTGGTCGCCAACCGGGCGCTGGCGCCATCGTCGAAGCTGGCCGCCGCCGGCTGGATCAGCGACGACGTGGCCATCCCGGGGCTGGAGCACACCAGCGACGACGCCTGCTACCGGGCGATGGACTGGCTGCTGGAGATCCACCACGAGCTGGAGCGCGAGGTCTTCGGCCGGGTCGCTAACCTCCTCAACCTCGAGGTCGACCTGCTGTTCTTCGACACCACCTCGACCTACTTCGAACTGGATGAGCCTGACGAGCCGATCGCCAGGGACCAGCGCGGCCATGCCCTACCCGAGGCCACCGACCCCGCCGCAGATGATGGTGACGGCGCCAAGCCGGCCGGGTTTCGCAGCCACGGCCACTCCAAGGACCACCGCGACGACCTGCCGCAGATCGTGGTCGGCATGGCGGTCACCCGCACCGGGATCCCGGTCCGGGTGTGGTGCTGGCCCGGCAACACCAGCGACCAGGTGCTGATCCGCCAGGTCAAAGCCGACCTGCGGGACTGGACGCTGACCCGGGTCATCTGGGTCGCCGACCGCGGCTTCGCCTCGGCCGACAACCGCCGCTACCTGCGCCGCGGCGACCACCACTACATCCTCGGGGAGCGGCTGCGCTCGGGCTCGGCCGAGGCCACCGCCGCCCTGTCACGGCAGGGCCGCTACCAGCAGGTGGCCGACAACCTGCGGGTCAAGGAGGTCAAGATCAGCGAGGCCGAGCGGTTCGTGATCTGCTACAACCCCGAGCAGGCCGAGCGTGACGCCGCCGTGCGCCAGCGGCTGCTGGCCCAACTCCAGGAGCTGATCGCCGGCACCGACCAGCTGCGCGCGACCAAGCGGGCCGAGCTGCGCGGAGTGCTGTCGACCAAGCCGGGGCTCAACCGCTTCCTGCGGGTCACCCCCGGTGGGCTGCTGCGCCTCGACCAGCGGGCGGTCAAGGCCGAGCAGGGCCTGGACGGCAAGTACCTGCTGCGCTCCAGCGACCCGCACCTGAGCGCCGAGGACATCGCGCTGGGCTACAAGCAGCTGCTCCAAGTCGAGCGCGGCTGGCGCGACATGAAACAGGTGCTCGACCTGCGGCCGGTCTACCACCGCAAGGAGGAACGCATCCGCGCCCACGTGCTGCTGTGCTGGCTGGCGCTGCTGCTGACCCGCACCATCGAAACCACCTGCCAGCAGCCCTGGCCCGCCCTGCGCCGCGAGCTGGAGCGCATCACCCTGGGCACCTTCGCCGGCCCGGCCGGGACCTTCCGCCAGCGCACCGAGCTCACCAGCCCCCAGCGCACCATCCTGGCCAAGCTCCAGCTGGCCGACCCCCCGCGTATCTGCCAGCTCACCCCGGCGGCCGCAGCCTCCTGACCAGCGCCGACGCTCGCGCCTAGATACACGCCGTGTGCGCCTGCTATCGCCCATCTCTGCTGGTCACCGACCAGATTCGTGGACCACGCGCAACCCGAGCTGCGGAACCCGGGCGTTCAGCAGGTCAATGGGGTCGGTAGCGGGCCATCACGCGTGCGGCATGGTGCCGTCGGCGTGACTCGCTTCTTGGCAGCTTCCTCTGAAGGTGCGGCGATAGGCGTGGGGGCTGACGCCGCGGCGGAGGGTGAACTGCTCGCGCATTGCAGTGGCGCTGGCGTAGCCGACGCGGTGGGCGATGTGGTCGACGGTCAGGTCGGTCGTCTCCAGCAGTTCCTCTGCCCGGTTGAGCCGCTGGGTCCGCAGCCAGGCGTGCGGCGTCGTGCCCGTGGTCGTCTTGAACCAGCGGTAGAAGGAGCGGCGACTGCACATCGCCCGGTCGGCGAGCGTGTCGACGCTGAGGGCGGTGTCAAGGTGCGCGGTGGCCCACGCTAGGACGTCGGCGAGGCGGTCGTCGGTGGCGGGTACCGCCGGAAAGGCCAGGTACTGCGCCTGGCCGCCATGGCGGTGGGGCGGCGCGACCAGGTCGCGGGCGATGGTGTTGGCGATCGCCGAGCCGTGCTCGCGGCGCAGCAGGTGTAGGCACATGTCGACGCCGGCCATGGCGCCGGCGCCGGTCACGACCTGCCCCTCGTCGACGTACAGCACGTCAGGGGTCATGCGCACGCGGGGGTATCGGGCGGCGAAGGTCGCGGCGAAGCGCCAGTGGGTGGTGGCGCGCCGCCGGTCGAGCAGGCCCGCTTCGGCCAGCAGGAACGCGCCGACGCAGGGACCGGCGATCAGCGCTCCCCGGTGGTGCGCAGTCTGGAGGGTGGAGACGGCGTCCGCGGTGGGCGGCGAACGGAACCCACTCCAAGGGCAGGCAATGACGAGATCGGCGGCGGCGAGGGCGTCCAGGCCGTGCTCGACGGTGATCGGGACGCCGATGTCGCTGGTGACGGCTCCCGGACGGTCGCTGCACAGTGCGATCTCGAACGTGGGCGTGCCCGGCAGCGTCTTGGCCCCGAAGACTTCCGCGATCACTCCGAGACCGAACGCGGAGACGCCCGGCGGGCAGTACGCGGCGATCGATCTGAAGGGAGTCACTGGAGCGGATGGCACGGAACCTGTGGTCGCTGACATTGTGACACGGGACCACCGGCGCGTGATGGCAGATAGTGATTCCGTCAGCGACTGAGGGGCATCCAGGGGAGGGAGTGCCGCTTCGACCCCCCGGGAGCTACGCATCGATCGTCCGTGAAGGACATTGACCTCCAGATTTCAGGAGGAGCGGCGGCATGACGGAACTGACGACGCACACCCTCGAGGTACCGGGCGCGGTGCTGACCTATGACGTCCGGAGGAACGGGACCAGCGACGCGCCCGTGTTGCTGCTGATCGCGTTGCCAATGGGCGCCGCAGGGTTCGGGACGCTCTCCCGATACTTCACCGATCGCATGGTCGTGACGTACGACCCGCGCGGTGTCGAGCGCAGCCGACGCACCGACGACGCGGCCACGTCAACGCCCGAGGAGCACGCGGACGACCTCCACCGGCTCATCTCGGCCCTGGACCCCGGACCGGTTGACCTTTTCGCCAGCAGCGGCGGCGCGATCAGTGCACTCGCTCTGGTCGCGCGCCACCCCGAGCAGGTACGGACGCTCGTCGCCCACGAGCCACCGGCGGCCGCGGTGCTGCCGGACCGCGAGTTCGCGCTGGCCGCGAACCGGGACATCCACCAGACGTATCTGCGCAGCGGACTCGGCCCGGCGATGGCCAAGTTCATCGCCATCGCCAGCCACAAAGGTCCGATCCCGGCCGACTACCTCGAGCAGCCCGCGCCGGATCCTGCAATGTTCGGACTACCGACCGAAGACGACGGCTCACGGAACGACCCGATGGTCGGTCAGAACATCGTGTCGTTAACCCACTATGAGCCCGACTTCGAGGCGCTCCGGACGGCATCGACCCGCATCGTCGTGGCGGCCGGCGCGGAGTCGACGGGCGAGCTGGCCAACCGCGGCGCGCATGCCGTTGCCGAGCGGCTCGGAACGACGCCGGTCACGTTCCCAGGCGGCCACGCCGGGTTTCTCGGCGGCGAATACGGCCAGATGGGCGAGCCGGAGGCGTTCGCGGTCCGCCTGCGGGAGGTCCTCGCCGCCTAGGGCCGCCGCGAAAGACGAGGTTCCTCAAGGCCACCGCGGTGCACAGCTGGCTCGACGCTCGGTCACGCGACTGGCTGGCCCAGGTCGCCACGGTCGCGCTGGACCCCCGGCGCGGCTATGCCAGCGCCCTGTTCGTACCGCTGGATTACGCCAGGGTGGTCGCGGCTACGAGCCGGCCTTCGGGCTGGGGATCTGACCGGTGAGGTCGCCGCGGCCTGGCAGGGCAAGGAGCTGCTGCGAGCGGTCTACGCCGCGGTCAGCATGCCGGCGGCCGCGCCGCCCTGCAGCGCTTCTATCGCTGGGCAGACGGCGTCGGCGTGGTCGAGCTGTCGCGCCTAGCCCGCACCTCACGAGCCTGGCAGGGCCGAGATCCTTGCCTGGCACGTCACCGACGGCTGCTCCAACGGACCGACCGAGGCTGTCAACCTGCTCATCAAGAAGATCGAGCGCATCGGACACGGCTTTCGTGCCTTCGCCAGCTACCGGCTGCGGCTGCTATTGCACTGCGGCGTCAGGTGGCAGACTGACCGGACCGCGAGACTGCGAGGTCGCTCACCACGCTTCATGACGAAGAGCCTTACCCCGGATGGTCGACCCGGCGGCTCGGGAACCTGGATCGGCGACGGCGGCGCCGAGCTCGGAGTGGTCGGCGCCGTGGAGATTGGTGAGGTCGGGGACGTCGCCGCGGGTTGAGGGCGTCAAGTGGAGCAGTCAGCGTCGATGACCTCGGCATCCGCCCGGGTTCATTTCAACCGGCCAGCAGGCGACGGCTGTCGCGGCGTCACGGGATCGGCGGCCCGTTCCGATTCGATCGGCCGGGACCCCGGCTCCCTACACCTGGCGATCCAGGACCTGGTCGGCGACGGCCTGGAGGGCGGTGCGGACCGGACCCGCGGGGACGCCGTCGAGGGCGGCGCGGGCGGCGTCGACCTCGGCCTGGGCGGTGCGGCGGGCCTCGGTGAGGGCGGGCGAGCGGCGCAGCAGGTCGAGGGCGTCGTTGATGGCGCCGTTGTCGTGGTCGCCGTCGAGGACGGTGGTGAGCTTGGCCGCGTCGGGGCCGCCCTGGCGGAGGAGGTAGAGGACGGGCAGGGTGCGGACCCCGGCCCGCAGGTCGCCGCCGGGGGCCTTGCCGGCCACGCCGGCGTCGCCGGTGATGTCGAGCAGGTCGTCGCCGAGCTGGAAGGCCCGGCCGACCCGCTCGCCGAACTCGGTCAGCGCGGCCACCACCCGCGGGTCGGCCCCGGCCAGGTAGCCGCCGAGCCGGCAGGCGGTCGCGATCAGGGCCCCGGTCTTGTCGGCGAGCACGGCCAGGTAGTGCTCGACCGGGTCGTCGCCGGGGCCGGGGCCGCGGACCTCGCGGATCTGGCCCTGGGTGAGGCGGGCGATCGCCCTGGCCAGGACCCGGGTCGCCTCGGTGCCGAGGCTGGCCGTGACCTCCGAGGCCCTGGCGAACAGGTAGTCGCCGGTGAGCACGGCCACCTTGTTGTCGTAGCGGGCGTTGGGCGAGCGCATGCCCCGGCGCAGCTCGGCCTCGTCCATCACGTCGTCGTGGTAGAGGCTGGACAGGTGGGTGAGCTCGATGGCCACGGCCGCCCCGACCAGGCGGGACTCGTCCGGGTCGCCGGTGTGGCCGGCGATCAGGACCAGGGTCGGGCGCAGCCGCTTGCCGCCGGCGGTGACCAGGTAGCTGGCCGCCTCGGCGACGAACGGGTCGGCGGTGGCCACCGCCTCGGCCAGCGCCCCCTCGACCCGGCCCAGCCCGGCCTTGACGTTCGCCTGGATCGAGGCGAGATCGTCGGTCACGGGAGGGCGGGACCGGGCCACGGCTACCCCAGGATCCTCTCGGCCGACCGGGCGGCCGCGATCAGCGCCTCGGGGGCCAGGCCGATGGCCACCGTGAGCAGGCCGGCCAGCCCGAGGGCGACCCCGAGGGCCGGGGTCCGGCCGGGCGCCGTCTCGGCCCCGGGGTCGCCCACCGGCTCCTGGAGGTAGGCAACGACCAGCACCCGCAGGTAGAAGAAGGCCGAGATGACCGAGCTGATCACGGCCACCACCACCAGCCAGGTCAGCCCGGCCTCGATGCCGGCCAGGAACACGTAGTACTTGGCCCAGAAGCCGGACAGGGGCGGGATGCCGGTGAGGGCGAGCATGAACACGGCCAGCAGCCCGGCCGCCCACGGGTGGCGCCTGGCCAGGCCGCGGTAGTCCTCCAGGGACGACCGCTCCCCGATGGCGTCGTCGTCGGGCGGGCCGAGCCGCGACACGTACTGCACGACCATGAACGCCCCCATCACCATGAAGGCGTAGGTCAGCAGGTAGAACATGGAGGCCGACACCCCGGCGGGCACGGTGGCGGCCGCGGCCACCCCGACCAGCAGGTAGCCGGCGTGGCTGATGGAGGAGTAGGCGAGCATCCGCTTGAGGTCGGTCTGGACCACGGCCAGGGCGGCCCCGACCAGCATGGTGAGCACGGCCGCCCCGGCGATCACCGGCCGCCACGACACGACCAGCCCGCCCAGGGCCCCGGCGAACACCCGCAGGAACACCGCGAACCCGGCCACCTTGGTGGCGGCGGCCATGAAGGCGGCCACCGGGGTCGGGGTGCCCTGGTAGACGTCGGGGGTCCACATGTGGAACGGCACCGCCGACACCTTGAACAGGAAGCCGACGGCCAGCAGGCCGACCCCGGCCAGCAGCAGGGTGCCGTCGGCGGTCGGGTCGCCGGTGGCGTCGGCGATCTCGAGCAGGTTGGTGCTGCCGGTGGCCCCGTAGCACAGCGCGATGCCGTAGAGCAGGAAGGCCGAGGAGAACGCCCCCAGCAGGAAGTACTTCATGGCCGCCTCCTGGGCGGCCAGGCGCCGGGTCTCGCCGGCCATCACGTACAGGCTGAGCGAGAGGATCTCCAGGGCGATGAACACCACCAGCAGGTCGGAGGCTGCGGCCAGCAGCACCATCCCGAGCAGGGCGAACAGCAGCAGCGGGAACACCTCGGGCGGGCTGTCGTCCGGCTCCCCCTCGCGGCTGTCGCCCTGGGCGACCATCAGGGTGGCCAGGGCGCCGACGGCCAGCAGGACCGCCCTGGCGTAGCGGGTGATGCCGTCCAGCGACACCGCGCCCTCGAAGGCGACCCGCTCCAGGTCCCAGTTCCAGACGGTGAGGGCGGCGGCGGCGGCCAGGCCGGCCAGGGTCAGGCCGGCGAGCACGCCCCGCCCGGCCCGCGGCCAGAAGGCCACCACCAGCAGGAGCACCACCCCGGCGACGGCCAGGGCCAGCTCGGGGGCGATGGCGCGCCAGTCGACCTCTGGCAGGGGCAGAGGCTGGGTGGTGGCTTGGGCCAGCGGGTGCACGGAGCTCCTCCGGGGTCAGGGACTCGGGGCCTGGGTCTGCTCGACGACGCGCTGGGCCGACGGCTCGACCCGGTCGAGCACCGGCCGGGGGAACAGGCCCAGGACGATGATGGCGGCGACCAGCGGGGCCAGGATGGCCCATTCCCGCCTGGTCAGGTCGGGCAGGGACCGATTCTCTTCCCGCTCCAGCGGCCCGTGCCACATCCGCTGGTAGGCCCAGAGCAGGTAGACGGCGCCCAGGATCACCCCGACGGTGGCCAGCACGGCGTACACCCGGTTCTCGAGGAACGCCCCGAGCAGGGTGAGGAACTCGCCCACGAAGCCGACCAGGCCGGGCAGGGCGACCGAGCCGAGGGTGATCACCAGCATGACCCCGCCCATGCGGGGCACCACCTGCTGGAGGCCGCCGAACTCCTCGATCCGGCGGGTGCCGCGGCGCTCCTCGAGCATGCCGGTGATGAAGAACAGCCCGCCGATGACCAGCCCGTGGGCGACCATGTAGAACACCCCGCCCTGGAGCCCCTGGAGGTTGAAGGCGAAGATGCCGAGCACGATGAAGCCCAGGTGGGAGACGGAGGAGTAGGCGACCAGGGTCTTGAAGTCGCGCTGCATGGTGGCGACCAGGGCGCAGTAGAGGATGCCGACCACGGCCAGGGTGAGCAGCACCGGCTGGGCCCAGCGGGCGCCGTCGGGGAACAGCGGCAGGGCGAAGCGCAGGAACCCGTAGACGCCGAGCTTGGACATGACCCCGGCCAGCAGCACGGTGGTGGTGGTCGGGGCCTCGGTGTAGGCGTCGGGCAGCCAGGTGTGGAACGGCCACACCGGGGTCTTGATGGCGAAGGCGGCGAAGAAGGCCGCGAACAGCCAGCGCTGGGTGGAGGGCGCCTTCTGGAAGTCGACCAGGGCCTCGTAGTCGAAGGTCGGGGTCCCGGTGGCCTGCTGGTGCAGCCAGAACAGGGCGATGATGCCGACCAGCATGAGCAGGCCGCCGAGCAGGGTGTAGACGAAGAACTTGACCGCCGCGTAGACCCGCCGCTCCCCGCCGAAGGAGCCGATCAGGAAGTAGGCCGGGACCAGCACCGCCTCCCAGAACACGTAGAACAGGAACAGGTCGAGGCTCACGAACACGCCGAGCATGGCCGTCTCGAGCACCAGCAGCAGGGCCAGGTAGGTGCGGGGCCGGTCGGCCATGCGCCAGGAGCCGGCGATGGCCAGCGGGGTGAGCACGGCCGTGAGCAGGACCAGGGGCAGGCTGACCCCGTCGACCCCGACCCGGTAGCTGACCCCGAAGGCCGGCACCCACTCGGCGGTCATGCCCAGCTGGAAGCCGGCATCGCCGGTCTGGAAGCGGGCGGCCAGCACCACCGCCAGGCCGAGGGTCACCAGGCTGGCCGCCAGCGCGACCAGCCGGGCCGACTCCTGCCGGGCCGCCGGGACGAGGGCGACCAGCAGCGCCCCGGCCAGGGGGGCGAACAGGGTGGCGGTCAGCAGCACGGCGGCGGCTCCAGGGAGGAGGGGGTCATGGCCGGAACACCAGGAAGGCGACGATCAGCACGGCGCCCCCGAGGACGCCGAGAGCGTAGCTGCGGACCAGGCCGGACTGGAGACGCCGGCCGCTGCGGGCGCTGCTGCCGACCAGCTCGGCCACGCCGTTGACGGCGCCGTCGATGCCCCGCTGGTCGACGTTGCGGGCCAGGAAGGCGGCGAGCGCACCGCCCAGGTTGACGGTGAAGAACTCGTAGACCTGGTCGACGTAGAGCTTCTCGGCCAGGGGCCGCCAGGCCCCGGCCCAGCGGCGGCGCAGGGCCAGCCAGTCGAACGGCCGGACGTACAGCAGCCAGGCGACGATCGCCCCGACGGCGGCCAGCCCGGTGGCCGCCGCCGACAGGCCGGCCGCGGCGGCCAGCGACTCGTGCTCCTCGGGGGCGCCGAGGACCGGCTCCAGGAAGGCCTGGAAGCGGCCGCCCTCGCCGGTGAAGGTGGTGAGGGCGAACCCGGCCACCAGGGCCAGCACGGCGAGCACGATCAGGGGCACGGTCATGACCGGCGGCGACTCGTGCGGGTGGCGGCCCTCGGGCCAGCGCCGCTCGCCGAAGAAGGTCAGGAACACGTAGCGGGACATGTAGAAGGCGGTCAGACCGGCCGTGAACACCCCGATCGCCCAGGCCAGCAGGCCGATCCCGCCGTGCTCGAAGGCGGCCGCCAGCACCTGGTCCTTGGAGTAGAAGCCGGAGGTGAACGGCACCCCGACGATGGCCGCCCAGGCGGCCATGGTCGTCCAGAAGGTGATCGGCATGGCCGAGCGCAGCCCGCCGAAGTGCTTGATGTCGGTGTCGTCGTCGTTGCCGTGCATCACCGACCCGGCCCCGAGGAACAGCTGGGCCTTGAAGAAGGCGTGGGTGACCAGGTGGAGCATGCCGGCGGCGTAGCCGATCGGGCCCAGCGCGACACCGATGAACATGTAGCCGAGCTGGGAGACGGTCGAGTAGGCGAGGATCTTCTTGATGTCGTCCTGGCCGATGGCGATCAGGGCGGCCAGCAGGGCGGTGCCGGCGCCGACCAGCAGCACCACCGTCTGGGCGGTCCCGGAGGCCTCGAAGATGGTGTGGGTCCTGGCGACCAGGAACACGCCGGCGGTGACCATGGTGGCGGCATGGATGAGGGCCGACACCGGGGTCGGGCCGGCCATGGCGTCGGGCAGCCAGACGTACAGCGGGAACTGGGCGCTCTTGCCCGTGCAGGCCAGGAACAGCAGCAGGGCGATGGCCGTGGCCGTCCCCGCGGCCAGCGCGCCGGCCTCGCCGAAGACGACGTCGAAGTCGAGGCTGCCGGTGGTCGCGAAGATCAGGAACATGGCCAGCAGGAAGCCGACGTCGCCGATGCGGTTGGCCAGGAAGGCCTTCTTGGCCGCGGGCGGCGCCCACACCTCGCGGGTGTCGTCGGGCTCGCCCTCGACCAGCCGGCCCAGCGGGTTGACGACCAGCAGCCGCCGGTTGAACCAGAAGCCGACCAGCAGGTAGGAGCAGAGCCCGACCCCCTCCCAGCCCAGGAACATGACCAGGAAGTTCTGGGCCAGCACCAGCACCAGCATCGAGGCCACGAACAGGTTGAGCCAGGAGAAGAAGGTCTCGCGCCGCTCGTCGTGCTCCATGTAGCCGATCGAGTACAGGTGGATGAGGCTGGAGACGCCGGTCACGACCAGGGCCATGAGCGCCGACAGGGGGTCCCAGCGCAGGTCGAAGGCGACCCGCAGGTCGCCCGAGGTGAACCACTCGTAGCCGCGCAGGATCTGGGTGCGCTCCTCGCCGGGATGCGACAGCAGCTCGAAGAAGGCGGCCAGGGCGACCACGAAGGCGGCGGCGACGGCCAGGGTGGCGATCCAGCCGGCCAGGGCGCGCAGGCGCTGGCCGAACAGCACGTTGACCGCGAACCCGGCCAGGGGCAGGACCGGGAGCAGCCAGATCAGGCGGGTCGCGCCGGTAGCGTTCAGGGCACCGTCACCCCTTGAGCAGGTTGACGTCGTCGACCGAGGTCGACGAGCGCTTGCGGAAGATGGCGACCAGGATGCCGAGGCCGACCACGACCTCGGCGGCGGCCACCACCATGACGAAGAAGGCCAGCACCTGGCCGTCCAGGGAGCCGTTGGTCTTGGCGAAGGTGATGAACGACAGGTTGACCGCGTTCAGCATCAGCTCGATGCACATGAAGACCACGATGGCGTTGCGCCGGATCAGCACCCCGGCCACGCCGATGGCGAACAGGATGGCCGAGAGGAGGAGGTACGCGCCGGGCCCGACCCTCATGGCTGCCGCTTCCCCAGCACCAGGGCGCCGACGGCCGCCACCACCAGCAGGATCCCGGCGGTCTCGAAGGCGAAGGTGTAGCGGGTGAACAGGATCCGGCCGATCGCCTCGACGTTGCCGCCCTCGTTGGCCGCGGCCAGGCTGGCCGGCTCGGCGTCGAACACCCCGGCGGCCAGGGCACCGACGATCGCCACCAGCAGCCCCAGGGCGAGCAGGACGGCGGCCGGCCGCTGGCCCCGCATCTGCTCCTTGACCACCACCTCGTTGCCGATGCCGAGCAGCATCAGCACGAACAGGAACAGGACCATGATCGCCCCGGCGTAGACGATCACCTGCACGGCGGCCACGAACTGGGCCTCCAGGAGCACGTAGAACCCGGCCAGGCAGAAGAAGTTGACCACCAGCAGCAGGGCCGAGTAGACGGCGTTGCGGGTCAGCACCATGCCGAGGGCGGTGACCACGGCCAGCGGGGCCAGGATGATGAAGACGATCAGCTCGGCCTGCTCGGAGGACGTCACTTGGCCACGCCCTCGTCCGCCGGCAGCTCGCGGTCGGCCTGGCGGCTCTCCTGCTCGCGGAGCAGGGCCCAGACCGGCTCGACCGACTCCTGGGAGACCGAGGCCTGGGGGCCGTAGCGGGCGATCGCGGGCGGGCCGTCGGTGGCGTCGGTGTGCGGCGGGGGCTTGGCCCCGGCGGGCACGGCGGCCAGCAGGTCGGGCTTGTCGTAGACCAGGCCCTGGCGGGTCGGCGACGACAGCTCGTACTCGTTGGTCATGGTCAGGGCGCGGGTCGGGCAGGCCTCGATGCAGAGGCCGCAGAAGATGCAGCGGTTGTAGTTGATCTGGTAGATGGCCGCGTACCGCTCCCCCACCGAGTAGCGGGCCTCGGGGGTGTTGTCGGCCCCCTGGACGTAGATGGCGTCGGCCGGGCAGGCGTAGGCGCAGAGCTCGCAGCCGATGCACCGCTCCAGGCCGTCGGGGTAGCGGTTGAGCTGGTGGCGGCCGTGGAACCGGGGCGAGGTCGGCCGCTTCTCCTCCGGGTACTGCACGGTGTTGCGCTTGCGGAACATGCTCCGGAAGGTGACCGACAGCCCCTTCAGGATCTCGCTGGGCATCATGGGGTGGACCCTCCGGGGGCGGTGCGGTCCGCCTTCTCCTTGTCCGAGGAAGGCAGCAGGAACGAGAGCAGCAGCAGGGCGAGCAGCACGCCGATGGCGCCGAGCAGCACCGGGCGGGGCAGGTTGACGTCGACCACCAGGACCACGGCGGTGACCGCGACCCAGGCCAGGGCGACCGGGATCAGCACCTTCCAGCCGAAGTCCATCAGCCGGTCGAAGCGCAGCCGGGGCAGGGTGGCCCGCAGCCAGATGAAGATGAAGATGAAGAAGAAGACCTTGGCCGCGAACCACAGGATCGGCCAGAGCCAGGGCAGGAAGTCGGGCGCGGGCCCGTCCGGGCCGCCCAGGAACGCGGTGGTGGCCACCGCCGACACGGTGACGATGTTCAGGTACTCGGCCAGGAAGAACAGGGCGAACTTCACCCCCGAGTACTCGGTGTGGTAGCCGCCGACCAGCTCCGACTCGGCCTCGGGGAGGTCGAAGGGGGCCCGGTTGGTCTCGGCGATGCCCGACAGCAGGAACACCAGGAACAGCGGGAACTGGAAGATGACGTACCAGCGGGGGATGAAGCCCAGCAGCGGGTCGCCCTGCTGGGCGGCGACGATGCCGGCGGCCGACAGGGTGCCGGCGGTCATGAACACCCCGACCAGCGACAGCCCCTGGGCGATCTCGTAGCTGATCATCTGGGCCGAGGAGCGGACCGCCCCCAGCAGCGGGTAGTTCGACCCCGAGGCCCAGCCGGCGAGCACGATCCCGTACACCTGGAGGCTGCCCATGGCCAGCACGAACAGCAGGCCGACGTTGAGGTCGGCCAGCTGGGCCCGCTCGCTGCCGAAGGCGAAGCCGAACGGGATCACCGAGAAGGCCAGGAAGGCCGGGATCATCATGATCACCGGGGCGACGCCGTAGAGGAGCTTGTCGGCGTTGCTGGGCCGCACGTCCTCCTTGAAGAACAGCTTGATGCCGTCGGCCAGGGTCTGGAGGACCCCGAAGGGCCCGACCCGGTTGGGGCCGACCCGGGTCTGCATGAAGGCCACGATGCGGCGCTCGAGCCAGATGGTCAGCAGGACCGTCACCATCAGGGCGGCGAACACGCCGACGACCTTGACGAGCAGGATGAAGATGTCCCAGACGGTCCCGGTCACGCCGCCGCCTCCTCGACCGCGGTGACCTTGACCCGCAGGGCCGGGGACGGGCCGAGCAGGGCCCCCAGGGCCAGGTCGGGCTGGTTGGCCGGGACGAAGGCGCAGCCGGGGGCGACCGTGGGGGCGACCCGGACCGGCAGGCGGGCCGTGCGCTCCTCGCCGAAGTCGACCTCGGCGCTGGCCCCGTCGGCCAGGCCGAGCCGGCCGGCGTCGTCGGGGTGGAGCTCGACGAACGCCCCCGGGGTCTCGCGGTTCAGGTCGGCCGCCCTGGCCAGCATCGAGGCCGCGTCCAGCAGCAGCGGATAGGTGACCAGCTCGAGGCCGTCGTTCTCGGGCTCCCCGGCGCCCGAGGAGGGGGGTGTGGACAACGATTCGCCTCCGTCCTCGCCCGCGGCTACCCTCCCGGTAGGGGCCCCATGGACCGGTGGGGCGGGTTCCGGCACGGCCGGTGGGGCGGGTTCTGGCACGGCCGGTGGGGCGGGTTCTGGCACGGCCGCCGCTCCGGGCGGGCGCTTCCGGAACCGCTCGAGCTCGGCGGCGGCCAGGCCGGGGCCGGCGAACCCGAGGTCGGTCCCGAGCCTGGCCGCGAGCTGGGCGGCCAGGTCCCAGATCTCCTGGGCGGCCCCGCCGACCGGGACGGCCCGGTGGGTGGCCTGGACCCGGCCCTCCCAGTCGGTGAAGGTGCCCTCGGTCTCGGCGTGGACGACCCCGGGCAGGAGCACGTCGGCCTGGCTGGTGGTGTCGTTGACCTCGTGGTCGACGGCGATCACGAAGGCCCGCTCCAGCGCCTGGGCGGCCAGCTCGCGGGGGCCGTGGTCGCGGTGAAGGTCGACCCCGGCCAGGACCAGCACGCCCAGCTCGCCGGCGGCGGCCGCCGCGACCATGGCCGGGCCGTCCAGGCCGGGCCCGTCGGGCAGCTCGGCCCCCCAGGCCTCGGCCAGCTCGCCCCGGGCGGCGGCGTCGCCCACCGGCCGCCCGCCGGGCAGCAGGCCGGGCCGGGCGCCCGCGTCCAGCGCCCCCCGGTCCCCGGCCCGCCGTGGCACCCAGGCGAACCGCCCGCCCAGGGCCGCGGCCAGCCGGGCCGCCGCGGCCAGCCCGCCGGTGGCCCCGCCCCGCCACCCGGCGAGCACGATCACCTCGCCGTCGCCCTCGGTGAGCAGCTTGCCGGCGTCGCCGTCGCCCCGGCCGAGGCGGCCGAGGGCCTCGGCCTGGCCGCCGGGCCGGGTGGCGACCACGGTGGCGAACTCGGCCAGCCGTCCCGGCCGCGACCCGACCGCGACCACCGGCACGCCCCGGCGCATGGCCGCCTTGCGCAGCCGCAGCCAGAGGATGGGCGACTCCTCGTGCGGGTCGAGGTCGACCACCACCACCGCCCTGGCCGCCTCCAGGTCGCGGTAGGTGGGCATGCCGTCCTCGGGGCCGCGCCCGGCGACCGAGGCGGCGGCGGCCGCCCCCTCCTCGTCCTCGGACCAGGAGCGGGCGTCGACGTTGTTGGTGCCGAGCGCGACCCGGGCCAGCTTCTGCAGGGCGTAGGCGTCCTGGTCGGTCAGGTGGCCGCCGACCAGCACCCCGACCCCCTTGCCCTTGGCGGCGCGGATCCCGTCGGCGGCCCGGCGCAGCGCCTCCGACCAGGAGGCGGTCCGCAGCTTGCCGTCCTCGGACAGGTGCGGGATCAGCACCCGGTTCGGCGACTGGGCGTAGGCGAAGCCGTAGCGGCCCCGGTCGCAGTTCCAGGCCTCGTTGACGTCGTCGTTGTCGCGGGCCAGCTGGCGGGTGACCATGCCCCGGCGGGCGTCGATGCGCAGGTTGCAGCCGGCGGCGCAGTGGTTGCAGACCCCGTCGGCCGAGGACAGGTCGAACGGCCGGGCCTGGAACCGGTAGGAGGGCGAGGTCAGCGCCCCCACCGGGCAGATCTGGACGACGTTGCCGCTGTAGTGGCTCTCGTACGGCTCGTCCTCGTAGATCGCCACCTGCTCCAGCGCCCCCCGCTCGAACAGCTCGATGAACGGGTCACCGGCGATCTCGCTGGAGAAGCGGGTGCAGCGGGCGCAGAGGACGCAGCGCTCCCGGTCGAGCAGGACCGTCTCGGAGATCTTGATCGGCTTCTGGTAGTGGCGCTTGGTCTCGACGAAGCGGGTCTCGCCGGGGCCGTGGGCCAGGGTCTGGTCCTGGAGCGGGCACTCGCCGCCCTTGTCGCACATGGGGCAGTCGAGCGGGTGGTTGATCAGCAGCAGCTCGAGGTTGCCCTCCTGGCCGGCCCTGGCCACCTCGGAGGTGACCTGGGTCTTGACCTCCATGCCGTCGGTCACCGTGGTCGTGCAGGCGGTCAGCGGCTTGCGCTGGCCGGCCACCTCGACCAGGCACTGGCGGCAGGCCCCCAGGGGGGCGAGCAGCCGGTGGTCGCAGAAGCGGGGGACGATCGTGCCCAGCTGCTCGGCGGCCCGGATCACCAGCGTGCCCGGAGGGACCTCCAGCTCCTGGCCGTCGATGGTGATCTTCACGGTGGTCGGCTTGTCGGCCATGCGGCTCCTAGTGGGCGCCAACGGTGACGCGCGCCCCCGGGAAGGGGCAGCCGCCGCCGCTGACGTGCTCGTCGAACTCGTCGCGGAAGAACTTCAGGGCGGAGACGATCGGGCTGGTCGCCCCGTCGCCGAGGGCGCAGAAGGAGCGCCCGAAGATCGAGTCGCAGATGTCCTTGAGGGTGTCCATGTCGTCGGGCTGGCCCTGGCCGCTCTCCAGCCGGCCCAGGATCTTGCGCATCCAGTCGGTGCCCTCCCGGCAGGGGGTGCACTTGCCGCACGACTCGTGGGCGTAGAACTCGGTGAAGTTCAGGCACGCCCTGACCATGCAGACGTCCTCGGAGAAGACCATCACCGCGGCCGTGCCGAGCAGGCTGCCGGCGCCCTGGATGCCCTCGAAGTCCATCGGGGTGTCGAGGTGGTCGGCGGTCAGCATCGGGGTCGAGGACCCGCCGGGGGTCCAGGCCTTCAGCTCCTTGCCGTCGCGCATCCCGCCGGCCGCGCCCATGATCACCTCGCGGGCGGGCACGCCCAGGGGGAACTCGAAGTTGCCGGGGTTGACGACGTCGCCGGAGACGCTGAACAGCTTGGGGCCGGGCGACTTCTCCGAGCCCATGGAGCGGAACCAGTCGACGCCCTTGCGGATGATCCAGGGCACGGTGGCCACCGTCTCGACGTTGTTGACGGTGGTCGGGGCCCGGTACAGGCCCTCGACGGCCGGGAAGGGCGGGCGCAGCTTGGGCTGGCCGCGCTGGCCCTCCAGCGACGACAGCAGGGCCGTCTCCTCGCCGCAGATGTAGGCCCCGGCGCCCCGGTGCAGGACCACGTCCAGGTCGAACCCGGAGCCCTTGATGTCGCGGCCCAGCAGCCCCTTGTCGTAGGCGGCGTCGATCGCGCCCTGGAGCCGGCGGCCCGGCCAGCCGCACTCGCCCCGCAGGTAGATGAAGGCGTTGCGGCAGCCGATGGCGTAGGAGGAGACGATCACGCCCTCGACCAGGGCGTGCGGGTCGCGCTCGAGCAGCTCCATGTCCTTGAAGGTGCCGGGCTCGCTCTCGTCGGCGTTGACCACCAGGTAGGTCGGCTTGCCGGTCCCCTTGGCCAGGAAGCCCCACTTCATCCCGGTCGGGAAGCCGGCCCCGCCGCGGCCCCGCAGCCCGGCGTCCTTGACCAGCTGGACCAGGTCCTCGGGCGCCTTCCCGAAGGCGGCGTCGAGGCTGGCGTAGCCGTCCAGCTCGCCGTAGCGGTCGATCTCGTGCGCCCGGTTGTCCCCCCAGCGGGAGGTCAGCACCTTGACCTGCTCGGTCATGGGCCCTCCTTCCGCTCCGGGGCCGGCCCCTCGTCCTGAGGGGCCTCGTGGGCCGCCTCCGGGTCCTGGGGCTCGGGCTCGGTCGGGGCCTCGGGGGCGGCCGCTCCGGCGCCCTCGGCCGGCTGGGGCTCGCCGGCCTCGCGCTGCTCGGTCGGCTCGGGCGGGGACGGCTCCCGGCC
>OCZS010000248.1_pt1 | contig 17599 bp, 15 predicted proteins | sample 1539071 | NCBI WGS metagenome assembly OCZS01 (sample SAMEA3113584, study PRJEB22503) | soil metagenome
GCGGGCGTTGTGGTGGGCAAGGACTCCGACATCGGCGGCGGCGCGTCGATCATGGGAACGCTCTCCGGGGGTGGCACGCAGGTGATCTCAGTCGGAGAGCGCTGCCTGCTCGGCGCCAACGCCGGGATCGGGATTGCCTTGGGTGATGACTGCGTCGTCGAAGCGGGCCTTTACGTCACCGCAGCGACGAAGGTCACTCTGCCCGGGGGGCAGATCGTCAAGGCGCTCGAGTTGTCTGGGCAGGACAGCCTGCTGTTTCTGCGCAACTCGGTGACCGGCGCGATCGAGGTGCGCCCACGGCTGGGCAAGCCGGTCAAGCTCAACGAAGCGCTGCACGCGAACTAACCGATGGCAGTCCGTACGGCCCGAGCGGTGGGGTGCATGGTGATCGCGCTGGTCATCGTGGTCGTCCTGGGGGTCGGGGGGTTCCTGTGGCTGCGCAGCCGGGGATTGACGGGCCCTGTCCCCGGCCAGCAGCGCTGCGTCGCCACGGCCGACGACCAATCGGTCACGTTGGACCTGGAGCAGGCGCACTACACGTCGATCGTGGTCGGGTTGTCGGTGAAGCGAGGGCTGCCGCCAAGGGCGGCTTCCATCGCGATGGCGACCGTTTACCAGGAGACCGGCATCCGTAACCTCAACTACGGCGATCGCGATTCGGTCGGCTTGTTCCAACAGCGACCGTCCCAAGGCTGGGGTAGCCGCAAGGAGCTACTCGATCCGTACTACGCCACCGATAGGTTCTACGACGCATTGGTCAAGATCGACGACTGGGAGACCGGGGACATCACGACGGTGGCGCAGAAGGTCCAGAACAGCAGCTTCCCCGACGCCTACCGCGATCATGAGGCTGATGCCCGAGTGCTGGCCAGCGCACTGACCGGACGCTCGGCCGCGGGATTCACGTGCCTGGAACGAGAAGGCAATCCCGGCAAGCCCTCGGCACTCGTTTCCTCCATCGAGAAGACCTTCGGCAACGTCTCCGACGAGAGGACCCAGGACAAGGTTGTCGGCATCGACGCTCGCAGCGGCGCCCTGGCCTGGGCCTACGCCGCCCACGCCCTGGCCAACGCCGATCGCTACGGCGTCGTGGGGATCAAGGTCGGGGGGCGCCAATGGCAGACCGAAGCGATCGACCTGCCAACCTGGACGAAGCTCACTCCAGCACTGGAGAAGACGCGGGTGGAGATCACCGTGCGCTGAGCCGCCGCGCCGCCGCTTCGATCCGCTCATCCGGCGCCGTCAGGGCCAGCCGTACGTGCCGCGCGCCGGCCGGTCCGTAGAAGTCGCCTGGAGCGACCAGAATCCCCTGCTGGGCAAGAGCGGCGACGGTGGTCTGGCACTCTTCACCCCGGCTCGCCCAGAGGTAGAGCGAGCCCTCCGAATGCTCGACGGTGAAGCCCGCGTGGTCGAGCGCCGGACGCAGCAAGCGGCGCCGTGCCGCATAACGCTGCCGCTGAACCTCAACGTGATCATGGTCTGCCAGCAGATCGATCATCACTTCCTGGACCGGACCTGGCACGATCATGCCGGCGTGCTTACGGATGGCCAGCAATTCTGCGACCAATAGGGGGTCGCCCGCAACGAAGCCGGCGCGGTATCCGGCGAGATTCGAGCGCTTGGATAGCGAGTGAACCGCCAGCAGGTTCCGGTAGCTGCCGTGGCTGACCGCCGGGTGCAGCACCGAGACCGGGTCGATCTCCCAGCCGAACTCGCCGTAGCACTCGTCGGAGGCGACCACCGCCCCGCGGTCACGGGCCCAACCGACTCGCTCAGCCAAAGTCTCGGCCGAGAGTACGGCGCCGGTCGGGTTGGATGGTGAATTCAGCCAGACGAGGGCCGGCTCGTCGTCACCCAGCTCCTCCAGATCATCGCAGGCGATCGAGCGACAACCAGCGATTCGGGCACCAACGACGTAGGTGGGATACGCGGTCCGCGGGTACACCACCAGGTCATCAGGGCCAAGCCCCAGCAGCGTGGGCAGCCAGGCCACCAGCTCCTTGGTGCCGATCACCGGTAGGACCGCCGTCGGGTCGAGCGAGACGGCCCCCCACCGCCGCGTGAGGTAGCCGGTGATGGCCTCGCGGAGGCGAGCGGTGCCCGAGGTGAGCGGGTAACCGGGATTGTTGGCAGCGCGGCTCAGGGCTCGTCGGGCGATGTCCGGCGTCGGGTCGATGGGCGTCCCGATGGAAAGATCGACGATTCCATCCGGGTGATCCTCGGCAACGGCCTTGGCGCCGGCGAGCGTGTCCCAGGGAAAGTCAGGAAGGTCGCCAGCGAGGCTCCGACGGTTCTTCTTGGCTGGCGCCAGAGTCACTCGTCGTGCTCTTGGGGCGGTAAAGCCTCGATCAGCGGATGGTCCTTGTCGATGAGACCGAGCTTGGCGGCACCACCGGGCGAGCCGAGGTCGGAGAAGAATTCCACGTTCGCCGCGTAGTAGTCCTTCCACTCCTCCGGCGTGTCGTCCTCGTAGAAGATCGCCTCGACGGGGCAGACCGGTTCACAGGCGCCGCAATCCACGCATTCGTCGGGGTGGATGTAGAGCATCCGCTTTCCCTCGTAGATGCAGTCGACAGGGCACTCTTCGACGCAGGCTAGATCCTTCAAGTCCACGCACGGCTGCGCGATGACATACGTCACGGCTGTTGCTCCTTGGCTACCGAATGCGGCGCTGGCCTCGGCGGGCCCGCCTGTTTGACCTATTATCTCGCCGTTGGACAACAATCTCGAAGGACCCCAGCCCGTGGACGCGCTCACCGGTGCGCGCCCGGGCGAGCGCTGGGTAGTGCGACATCGACTGGCTGACGGCTCGGCTACTGATCTGATCGGCTGGATTGCGGGGATGGAACAGGATTTCGTGTCGATCGCGATGTCGGACGGTCGAGTGGTTCAGTTGCCTATGGCGGACATCATCATCGCTCGACGGGCGCCCGCGGCGGCCGGTGGGCCGAGTCCACTGCGGACCACGGCGGAAGAGCTAGAGCGCTACGCGCTGCCGGGTTGGCTCCAGATGAGCGAGCCACTGGGTGAGTGGACCCTCCGGGCAGCTCACGGCCTTACGGCCCGGGCGAACTCCTGCCTGGCGGTCGGTGATCCCGGGATGCCCATCGCAGCCGCGGCGGCACAGATCGTCAGCTTCAGCGGTTCTCACGGCATCGCACCGAGAGCTCAGGTCATCGCGGGTTCTCACATCGAGGCAGATCTCCGCGCGCTCGGCTGGGTCGACGCCTCCGAGCAAACCGACGTCCTGGTCTGCCGGCTGAGCGACATGGTCGGCGAGGAATTGCCGGATGCGGCCGTGCAGGTCGTCGAGACGCTGACGGCATCATGGCAGGCGGCGTACCAACGCAGTCGTCCGAATGACGTGGATCCCGCCGTCGTTCGAAGGATTCTGGACGGTCAGCCGCCGCGAGCGTTCGGCGGCGTGGCCGACCGCGGCGAACAATTCGTTGCCATTGGCCGCGGTCACTTGAGCGGCCCATGGCTTGGGCTGGCGTCGGTGTGGACCGATCGCGACCACCGCGGACAGGGCCTCGCCACCAAGATCATGATCGCGCTAGGTCACTGGGCCGCTCGGCGCGGCGGCCGCTATGTCTACGTGCAGGTGTCCAGCGGGAACGAGCAGGCGCGACGTCATTATGTCGGCCTGAGATTCACGCTGCACCACCGCGTCCGCTACCTTAGGGCGCCCCGCTAGACGCAGGTGACGCGGTCAGTCGGAGCGTACCGCCAGTGGAAGTTCTCCCGTTTGACGACCGTGCCGCCCTTATAGAACAGCCGCTGAAAGTCGACGTCGAAGCCGCGAACCGGGCTCATCTCTTCGCACTCCTCCGAATCGTCTTCAATGTCACGCCCGGTGGTGAACTTCGACTTGACCGGTTTGGTCGCCACAACCTTGTCGTAGGACTTGGTCGACCACATCCGCACAGTGATGGAGCCCTGCTTCCCGGGAGCGCCCTTGACCCGCCAAGCTTGCACCAGGACTCCGTACCTGGTGTCGTTCTGGAACTTCAGGTCGAGGCTCGGCCAGGCAACCGTCGCTTCGCGGCCGGGCGGGTATCGGTCGATGTACAGGGTGTGCGGTTGGTGCTCGATGTCCTTCAGTCCGGCGAAGAACATGGCGTTGAAGGTGGTAGTCGCCGACTGCGACACTCCCCCGCCGAGCTCCTTGCGGAATTTGCCACCTTCGATGATGTAACCCTCGGTGAATCCGTTGGCGGCGGTCCGCTCGCCGACCACCCCATTGAGCGAAAAGATCTCACCCGGTTTGAGCAGCGTGCCGTTGATCAACTCAGCCGCGCGGCCGATGTTGACGTTCCGGTAGGGCAGGTAGGGGAAGTAGGTGGTGAACTCTCCGGTCACCTGCTTGATGCCGAGACTCTTGGCATCGGCGGTGGAGAACTCGGCCTTGGCACCCGTCAACTGCACCGATGCCGTCCGGGCGCCCCCGGCCTTGGTCAATGCCGGTTCGACTGCCTTGGCCAAGGCGTCCGCTTCGACCTTCGTCCCGTTGACGGCGGGGATGACCTTGGGCCGTCCATCGACGAGCCGTACGGTGGCGTTCTTGGGCTTGGTCAGTTCGACGGTCGCCACCGCGCTTGCCGCGTTCTTCAACAGTGCCTTGGGGTCCAGCTTGGGCACCAGCGTGCCGTCCTTCGGCTCGAACGTGATGGATTTGCCGATCATGGTCGGTGACACCGAGAACGTTCCGTTGTTACCGGCCTCGACCTTGACCGGGGCGGAGACCGCCGCCGTGCCGAAGTCATTCGCCACCTGCTCAGCCTCATCAGTGGTGATCTCGGGCTCCGACAGGTCGGCTGGGAGATCCACTGGAGTCGTCGCCACGAGGAAGGCGCCCCGGATGGTGGTCGCTGCCTCCTGCTGACGCAGGACAAAACCGGTCTTGGCCGGCGTCTTCTTGAGCTTGGCCCCGGCGTAGGAAAGCCGCGCATCAGCCGGTTTGCGGTCCCAGGCCGTCGCCAATCCATCGACGGCCTTGGCAAGCTTCGCCTGATCAACGACCACCACGGCTTCGGTGGACGTGCCACCGGTGAGTACGGTCAGGATCTGCCGTGGATCCACGCTTCGGCCACCGCCCGCCTCGGCGATGCTCTGCTCGTAGTCGATCTGCAGCCCGGCTTCCGCCGGCTTCAGCTGAGATTTGTACCGGCCGGCCGTGACCTTGATCGGCTTCGCCGCTGCGGGGCCCAGCTCGTCGGCCAGCTTGGTCACCGCCTCCTCGCGGGTGAGGCCGCCGACCGGAACGCCGGAGACCACCGCATTCTTGGGTACGTTGTCACCCGCCATGGCGTATGCGATGCCGTACAGCCCGCCGACGATGACCAGCAAGGAACCCGCGACGATGGCCACCACGACGCCCGGGTGCAGCCGCCGCACGGGTGGCTTCCCCTGAGGCGCGGGCGGTGCGATAACCCAGGTGTTGTCGTGCTCGGGCGTTTGGGTGCTCACCAGCGGACCTTACGGTGCTATGGGGTCAAAGTACGAGTGCCGATAGTACGCCAGCGGGCGTCCGGACGGCGCTTCTCGACTGGCGCGGACGACCAATCCCAAAACGATGGTGTGGTCGCCGCCGTCGTAGGTCGCGTAGGTATCACAGTCCAACCAACCGTGTGCTCCCGCGATGAGTGGAGCGCCTGAGGCGGGCGAGCTCCGGTGCTCCACGCGGTCGAACTGGGTCTTCAGATCCCGACCGCGGTTGCTGAAGTGCCGCGCAATCGGCTCCTGGTCGTCACGCAGCAGTGAAACCGCCCACCGACCGGCGCCGAGGACGGCGGCGTGAAAGCGGCTTTGTTTGCTGACGCAGACCAGGACCAGGGGCGGGTCCAGGGAAACGGCACTGAACGCGGTCGCCGTCATCGCGTGCGCAACGTCTTGCCAGACCGTGGAGACGACCGTGACCCCGGACAGAAAGGTTCCCATCACGTGGCGCAGGGCGTCACCCGATCCGACCGCGCCCTCGTCGGCCTCCGCTGGGGCGCTCACGTCCTAGGTCAGACCAACGAAGAGATCGTCCGCCCAGCCCTCGCCGGGAAACGGTTGGCCGGCCGCCAATCGGTAGAACTCGTGGGACCACATGTCATCGCCGAGGATTGGGCGGGCGGAGAAGAACGGTCCGTCCGGGGTGATTTGGGTGGCGTGGGCACGCATAGCGTCGATCTTCCGGCTCACGTACGGTCCCCCGTCGATTGCCGCCGCGATGTCGTCGTCGTCGGAGATCATCGGGAGCAGGCCGCCTTCGGGGTCGAACCCCTTCATGGTCTCGGTGTCCCCGGCTTCCCGAAGGCGCCGGATTCCCTCCGCCATGCGGGTTCGGCTCATGGTGCTCCACAGCACGCGGCCGACCGACCAAGCAGGGCCGAGGTCAGGTCGATAGGAGGACACTCCGGCGAGCAGATATCCGTACATGGCGACCCGGTGAGCTTGAACGTGATCGGGATGGCCGTAGCCACCTACCTCGTTGTAGGTGATCAACACGTGGGGGCGACGCTGCCGGATCAAGGGCACCAGCTCGTTGGTCGCCTCGAGGAGGTCGGTGGTCCAGAAGATCCCTTCGCGCAGCTCCGTACGGGCAATGGCCATACCCCGGTCGCTGTAGGCCATGCCGGAGTCGCGGAAGCGTCCATCGCCTCCGAGCCGGACGAAGTCGGTGACGCCCAGGATGTCCATCGCCTGCTTGAGCTCACCCAGCCGGTGCTGCCCCAACTCGTCACCTTGATCAGCGGCGAGATGACTGAGGTCGTCGACCAGCACCTCACCCTCCTCGCCCAAGGTGCAGGTCACCAGGCACACCTCAGCGCCCTCAGCCGCGTACTTGGCCATGGTCACGCCGTTGTTGATCGTCTCGTCGTCGGGATGAGCGTGCACCAGCATCATGCGGCGCGCCGCCGTGCCCACCTTCGGGTCAGCCTCAGCAGTCACGGCCACCACCCTATTCGGTGTTCAACCAGGTGGCCGAAGTCGCGCCTGGCTCACTCGAAGGTGGTCAGCGACCGAACAGCTCGACGTATCCGGTCGGTGCCATCCACCAGCGCCCGTCGGAGGGCCGTGGCCAGCTCGCCAGCCAGCGTCTGCTCCGCCAGTTGCAGCGTGTCGGGCGTGACAGCGGTCCAGGGATAGGCGCGAGCGGCCACCTCGCCCAACGGCCAACCCGAACGAAATTGTGCGGTGTTTGCGATCTCGGCGAAGTAGCGGGGCACGAATGGCTTGAGGAGTTCCGACTGGTTCGGGCGGAAGAAGCCCTCACCTGTGGCATAGAGCTCATGCGCGGAAGCGGCGGAGGGTTGCATCAACAGCGACCACGCCGCTTCCTTGGCTTCGCTATTCGGCAAAGCGGCTCTGGCGCGCGCGGCGTGCACATGGGCCGCTGCCGTCGGGTCACGGTCAAGGGTGTGGGCGATCAGGTGGCTATCGTCGGCAAACACAGAGGACCTCTCGACGATCTCCCACGCCAGCTCAGGGTCGAGGTCGAGTCCTTGGGGAAGTCGATCACCTCGATACCAGTGGCGCAGTAGGTCTAGGTCATCGGCGCTGCGCACCGCTAACCGAAAGGCTGTCAACTGATGGTCAGAGCCCGGTTCGCTGTCGGCCAATACCTGCCGTGCCACGCCGTGCACCTGCGCGACCCGTTCTGAGCGCTCAGCTACCGGACAGTAGGCACCGGCAAGTTGATCTTGAGCAAAGGCGCCCAGGGAGGCCAAGATCACGTCTGATCGACAGGAGCGGAGGCCCCCACAGATCAAGTCGAGCGCGCGCGCTGGTGCCAGAGAGGCATCACGTACGGCATCCCGAATGGCGTTGTAGATCACCACCGCGGCCCGTTCATCGGTGATGCCAGGTAGAGCCGCGGCTACTCGCGACCAGCCGTCGGGACCGAATCTGATCTTGGCCCAGGTGTCGTCATGCAGGTCGGGAATGACCAGCAGGGCGTCTGCCGGCACGGTGATCGGTACTGGCGTATCGGCGACCGTGGCCTCGGTCGCGATGCTGGCGTGGCCGCGGGTATCGATACTGCCGACGCTCAGCGCGTGTGAGCGGCTCAGCGGAGCGTCGGTGGTGGAGGTCTTGAGCACGGCAACCGCCGGAGGTTCCCCGGCAACGTCGATGACATCCATGCCCGTAGTCCGTAGCCAGCCGTCCGCCCAGGACGGCAGGTCGACCGCTCCTGCCTCCGACCAACACTCGATCAGGTCGCCGAACGTCGCATTCCCGAAGCGGTACCGGTCGAAGTACGTGCCCAGCCCACCGAGGAAGACTGAATCTCCCACGTGGGCGGCCAGCTGTTTGATCACGGCCGCCCCCTTGGCGTAGGAGATGCCGTCGAAGTCTTGCAGGGCCGAGGCGGCGTCGGCTGAGCCGTTTGCTGCCACCGGGTGGGTGGACGGTGACTGATCAGCCACCGAGCCCCAGTCCTTACGGATGACGCCGAAGTCGATCCAGAGTGGGTAATCCGTGGCCTCGGTACAGCATCGGTGCGACATGTACTCGGCGAACGACTCGTTCAGCCACAGGTCATCCCACCAGCGCATCGTGACCAAGTCACCGAACCACATGTGCGCCATCTCGTGCGCGATGAACCCCGCCCGCAAGGCCCGGTCGGTACGGGTAGCGCGACCACGGTAGACGAAGGTGTCCCGGAAATTGACACAACCGGGATTCTCCATCGCTCCGGCGTTGAAATCCGGCACAAACGCCTGGTGGTACTCGCCGAACGGATACCGACGTGCGAAAGTCCGGTGGTAATAGTCGAGGCACTGCTTGGTGACCGCGAACATGTCTGCCGCCTGCTCACCAAGCTGCTCTGTCAACGACTTCCGGACATGGAGTCCGAGTCTGATGCCGTCGTGCTCGTCGAGCACCGACGCGTACGGGCCGGCCACCAGAGTCACGAAGTAGGTCGACAGAGGCATCTGCTGCACGATCTGCCAGCTACCGGGGCCGACCCGCTGGCTCGGGCCGTTGCCGAGCACCGTCCACTCGGCCGGAGCGCGGACGTTGATCTCATAGCCCGACTTCAGATCAGGCTGGTCGAAGCAGGCGAACCAGCGTGGGGCCACGTCCAAGAAAGACATGGCGTAGAGGTAGATCTCACGATCCTGTGGATCGACATGGCGGTGCAAACCTTCGCCGTTGAGAGAGAAGCTCATCTGTCCCTCGACGACCACCGTGTTCTTCGGACGAAGGTCGGCCAACGTAATCCGGCCGGCACGCCACGCGCTCGGGTTCAGCTCGACGCCGTTGAGCCTCGCCGAGGTCAGGGTGTGCCCCTTGAAGTCGAGGAAGCTCTCCGTGCCGCGACTGTCGAATGAGATGGTGGTCTGGGACGTGAAGGTGTCAGTTGATGGGTCGGTGAGGTCAAGCTCGATGACGGTGCGGGTGATCCTGAGCTGTGCGGCCCGGGTCTCTGCCTCACTCCGTTGCAGACTGGTCGCGCTGAGGTCACCGTGCATCTCACGATCGTCTCTCGACCGGGGAGCCGACAGCGGGTCGGGGTCCCGACACAATGTGATCGTGAACTGGACCGTGCGCCGATTGACGTCCGACGATGCCGGGCAGGCGCGACGACTCGGATTCGAAGCGTTCGGTGTACCGGCAACGCCTCCGGCGGACCCCCCTTCTGTGGACGAACCGGGGTTCACGTGGTTCGGGGTTTTCGATTCCGACATGCTGGCCGCGCGGATAGTGGACCGGGAGTTCGAGTCGTGGTTCGGCGGCGTGCGCCTGCCGACCTGCGGCATCGCCGGGGTGACGGTCGCAGCTGAGTACCGGGGACGGGGGCTGCTGACGCCGCTGTTCGTCGAAGCACTGCGGCACGCCAAGGAGCGCGGCTCGCTCATTTCCGGCCTCTTCCCCACGGCGGCGAGAATCTATCGCCGGTTCGGTTATGAACTGATCGCGGATTACGTGTCAGTGGAAGTACGGACCCACGCGCTGGCCGCCGTGACCCCACCCCAGTCGGTACGGACCCGCCGAGCCGACGTTGCGGATTTTGATGCCGTCCGCGACATCTACGACGCTTGGGCCAGTGGCCAGAACGGTCCGCTGACCAGACGTGGAGTCTCATTCCCCGCGCCCGCGGAACAGTTCCTCGACAGCTTCACCGGGGTCACGCTGGCTATCGACGAAACCGAAGCGGTCCGCGGCTTCGCGTCCTGGAATCGTGGGCCGGGCTACGGCGAGAAGGCAGCGATCGAGGTCGCGGCCCTGCTGGCCACCACGGGCGACGCCTATCGGGCGCTGCTCGCGGCGCTGGGAAGTTTCGTCACCGTGACTCCCACCTTGCGCATCGACACCTCCGGAGATGATCTTGCCCGGCTGTTCCTGCCGGGGGTCGAGTGGCGGGTCGCCGAGTCGTCGCCGTACATGATCAAAGTCCTCGACATCCGTGGCGCGCTCGGCGCGCTCCGCTACCCGGCCGGCATGACGGTGGAACTCGATTTCTCGATCGCGAACGACTTCCTGGTCGAGAACAACGGGTCGTACCGGCTTGAGGTGGCCGGGGGTGAGGCACGCTGCTCCGCAGGTGGCGACGGGCACCGCGTCCTCACGCCGCAAGGGCTTGCACTCCTCTTCGCCGGGGTTCAGTCGTGCGCCAACCTGCGCGCGACCGACCACCTGAGGGGCGGCGATGTTGATCAAGATCTGGATTGGGATGCACTCTTCGGTGGCCGTCAGCAACACATCCGCGATTACTACTGAGCGGCTTCTCTCCTGCCGGCTTGGGGTCGCCGCAGAGCTGGGCGGCCCACGGACCCGCTGAGCACCCGGTTCAAGCCTTGGGTCGCCGTCAGGCTTGCTTGCCAGCGAAGCTTGGACTGAAGCGGAACTCCACGACGTCCCCGTCCGCCATCACATAGTCCTTCCCTTCCAGACGCACTTTGCCCTTGGCTCGAGCGTTGGCCACCGAGCGCGCAGCGACAAGATCATCGAACGAGATCACTTCAGCCTTGATGAAGCCCTTCTGGAAGTCAGAGTGAATTACTCCAGCGGCCTCCGGGGCCGTGGCGCCCTTCGGAATCGTCCAGGCCCGGGACTCCTTGGGGCCGGAGGTCAGGAACGTCTGTAGGCCCAGGGTGTCGAAGCCGACTCGAGCTAGCACGTCCAGCCCCGGCTCGGCGATATCCATCTCGGCAAGGAACTCCCGGGCCTCGTCCGGTTCCATCTCCACCAGCTCGGACTCGATCTTGGCGTCCAGGAAGATGGCCTCAGCCGGTGCCACGAGGGCGGCCAGCTCGGCCTTCAGGGCACCGTTGCCCAGCTCGTCTGAGTCGCAATTGAACACGTAGAGAAACGGCTTGGCGGTGAGCAGGAACAAGTCCTTCAGCGGTCCCCGATTCAGCCCGGCCGAAAACACCGTACGGCCGCTGTCCAGCACCTCCTGTGCCTCACGGACCGCGGCCAGGGCTTCGACCCGGTCCTTGTTGATCCGCGCCTCCTTCTCCAGTCGGGGAAGCACACGCTCGAGGGTCTGCAGGTCAGCCAAGATCAACTCGGTGTTGATTGTCTCGATGTCGCTCGCGGGATTCACGCTGCCGTCGACATGGGTGACGTCGGGGTCGGTGAACACCCGGGTCACCTGACAGATCGCGTCGGCTTCGCGGATGTAAGCCAGAAACGCGTTGCCCATCCCTTCACCCGTGCTCGCGCCGCGCACGATCCCGGCGATGTCGGTGAAGCTCACCGTAGCCGGCACGATCCGCTGCGAGTGGGAGATCTCGGCCAGTGTGGCCAGCCTCGGATCAGGGACACCGACCACCCCGAGGTTCGGCTCGATAGTGGCGAAGGGATAGTTCGCGGCCAACACGGAATTACGCGTCAGGGCGTTGAACAGCGTCGACTTGCCGGCATTGGGTAGCCCGACGATGCCGATGGATAAGGCCACGGGCGACAAGCCTAGGGCGTGTCCTCGAGGCCGAGGAACGCTTCCATCGCCTGCGCGAGGGCTGGCGGATCAGCCACTCCGGCCAGTTCACGCGCCGAATGCATGGACAACAGCGGGATGCCAACATCGACGGTCTGCACACCCAGCCGGGTCGCGGTCAGCGGACCGATGGTGGATCCGCACGGAACGGTGTTGTTGGAGACGAACTCCTGGGTGGCTACCCCTGCTCGCCGGCAGGCCCGCCGCCAAAGCGCCGAACTCTGGGCGCCGGTGGCGTAGCGCTGATTCGAGTTGATCTTGAGCAGCGGTCCGCCGTTGAGCATGGGACGGTTCGCCGGGTCATGGCGTTCCGGGTAGTTGGGGTGGACGGCGTGTCCGGCGTCAGCCGATAGGCAGGCACTGCGGGCCAGCGCGCGGGCTCGCTGGTCATCGTCGGCACCCAGGCCTCGGGAGATCCGCGCGACTACGTCGGCGAGCAGCGGGCCCGAGGCGCCGGATCGGGACTCGCTGCCAATTTCTTCATGATCGAAGGCGGCCAGCAACGGAATCGCCTGCACATCGGCGGCGTTGATCAACGCCGTCAAGCCGGCGTGCACGCTGACCAGGTTGTCCAGCCTTCTCGAGGCCAGAAATTCCGAGGCGGCTCCGAAGATCACCGGTGGCGCGGTGTCGAAGATCGTCAGATCGAAGCCGAGAATGTCAGCAGCAGCCAACCCCACCAGGTCGGCCAGATGATCAAGAACGCTTCCTTGCTGATCACCGACCGTCCAGAGCGGCGCCGTGTGCCGCTGCTTGTCGAGCTTGAGGCCCTCGTCGTTCACACCTCTGTCGAGGTGGAGTGCCAGTTGTGGAATCCGGGCGATGGATTCGCTCTGCACCAACGTGACGCCAGTGTCGGTCACCAACCGTCCGGCTACGCCGAGCTCGCGATCCAGCCAGGAGTTGAGCAGTGGGCCGCCGTAGACCTCGACGCCGAGCTGGCCGTAACCCGAACCGCTCAGATCGGGTTTGGGTTTGAGCCTGAACGCCGGCGAGTCCGTGTGGGAACCGATCATCCGAAACGGCGTCAGTCCATCCGCCCCGTTCGGAATTCGCCAGGCCAGCACCGCTCCTTCCCGGACCAGGACATGGCCGCCCGGCGACGAATCCCACGCCTCGGTCTCGGCTTGGATCGCGAAGTTCGTCTGCCTCAGCCGCCGGGCGACTTCCATGGCCGTGTGATACGACGACGGACAGGCTTGGATGAAGTCCACAAGATCATCAACGTGATCATCGGCAGCGGCCACAATGCCACGGTAGCGGGAGTCCTGCGCAGTTCGGCCGCGACCGCCGGGGCGCGGCATCCCCGGTTTTGTCAGCCACTCGGGGCAAGATCTCCTGCATGGACTCCTTGACGGTCACCGCACTGATCTTGGGGCTGCTGCTTGGTTTCTTGCTCGGGGCACTGGCCAGCCTGCTCCTGGGTCGCTCGCGGAAGGATGCCGAGCGGGCGCAGGCCGAAACGGTGATCGCGCAGGCCCGCGGGGAGGCCGCCCAGGCCAGGGCAGAGACGGCCCAGGCCCGTCAAGAGTCGGCGAACTTTCGGGCCAACGTGGCCGAGGCTCGCACTGAAACCGCGGACGCGAAGGCGGAGGCTGCCTCGGCCCAGGTGGAGGCGGCCGAGGTATCCGCGTCGATGGCCAAGGCGCTCGCCGAGCGGAATGCGGCTGTTGATCGAGCGCAGGAGATCGCTGCGGACCGGCAGGCCATGCTTGACCAGTTCAAGATCATGTCGACGGAGACCTTGGACCGGCAGTCCCGTGCCGCCGACGTGCAGGCGGAGGCCCGGCTGAAGGCCACTGAGCTGCTGATGACCCCGGTCCGGGAGGGCCTGGAGCGTTTCGACAGGCGGTTGAGCGAAGTGGAGAAGGAGCGGGTCGCGATGGTCACCGACCTCCGCTCCCACGTACGAGCCGTGCAGGAAACCGGCGAGACGTTGCGCCGGGAAACTGCGACCCTCGTCACCGCGCTGCGCAAGCCCCAAACCCGCGGAGCCTGGGGGGAAACCCAGCTCAAACGGGCGGCGGAGATCGCCGGAATGATAGAACGCTGCGACTTCGACGTGCAGCACACTGCTCGGGCAGACGACCGTCTGATGCGACCGGACATGCGCGTCCACCTGGCGGGCGGAAAATACCTATTCGTCGACTCCAAGGTGCCGTTGACGGGCTTCCTGGACGCTCAGGAGACCGACGACCACCAAGCCAAGGCGGAGCACCTCTCCAGCTATGCGCGCAATATTCGTCACCACATCGACCAGCTGTCGGCCAAGCAGTACTGGAAAGCGGCGGACACACCTGAATTCGTCGTCCTTTTTCTGCCCAGTGAAGCGTTCTTCGCGGCCGCCCTGGAGCTCATCCCAGACCTCTATGACTACGCGGCGGCGCGCGATGTGGTGCTAGCAACCCCGACGACCTTGATCGCGTTGCTGCGAGCGGTCGCCTACGGCTGGCGTCAGGCGGCTCTGGCCGAGAGCGCGGCCGAAGTGTTCAGATTGGGCCGGGAGCTGCACGAGAAGCTTGGCTTGATGGGCAATCGCCTCGACAAGCTGGGCCGGGCCCTGCGCACATCGGTGAATGCCTACAACGAGACCATCGCCACGGTGGAGGGCACGGTGCTCGTGCGGGCTCGCCGGTTCCGCGAACTTTCAGTCAGCGAACGCGACCTCACCGCACTGGCCCCGATGGATGATCCGGTGCGACAGATCTCAGCGGCCGAGTTGGTCGAGGACGCTGTGCAGGTCGAGCCGATTGTCGGCCGAGGTGCACGCCGGAGGCGGCGCGGCGCGATGCCGGAAGAGCCGGAACTGGTCCGACCGGATCCTGACCTGCTCGATCTCGTGGAGGACGATTCCGGCCGCCGGATGGACGACGGCGATGAAGAGAACGTCTCGTCCTGAGATTCTCGCCGCTGGACCTCTGGTCCGAAGCGCAATTGCCCTCGATGAGCACCGGCCTTCCCGGCCCGGCTCAGGAACCAGCGCGGGAGCCGGCGAGGTCCTTGCGTAGCTCGGGAGGCAGCGCGAACACCAGTGATTCCTCGGTGAGCCGCTCCTCGCTGGCCGGCGGAAAGCCATGGCTCTCCAGAAACGCGAGCACGCCGGTAACCAGATCCTCGGGAACCGAGGCACCACTGGTCACACCGACATTCACGACGCCGTCCAGCCAGCGTGGGTCGATCTCGTCTGCATTGTCCACCCGATGTGCCGCCTTTGCGCCGACCTCCAGGGCGACCTCCACCAGCCGTACGGAGTTGGAGGAGTTCGCGCTCCCGACCACGATGACCAGGTCAGCATGTCGAGCGATCTGCTTAACGGCGAGCTGCCGGTTCTGCGTGGCGTAACAGATGTCGTCGCTAGGGGGATTCATCAATAGCGGGAACTTTGTCCTGAGCCGATCGACGGTCTCCAACGTCTCATCGACGCTGAGGGTGGTTTGGCTCAACCACGCGACTCGCGACGGATCTCGCAACTCAAGGTCGGCGACCTGGTCGGGCGTTTCCACCAAGGTGATGTGGTCGGGCGCCTCGCCGGTGGTGCCTTCGACCTCCTCGTGACCCGCGTGCCCGATGAGAAGAATGTCTAAGCCCTCGCGAGCGAACCGCTTGGCCTCCTGGTGCACTTTCGTGACCAGCGGACAGGTCGCGTCGATGACCTTGAAGCCCCGGGACTTCGCCTCCGCGTGGACGGCTGGCGACACGCCGTGCGCGGAGAAGACAACGGTGGCACCAGCCGGCACCTCTGCGAGCTCCTCGACGAACACTGCGCCACGCCGCTCCAGATCCTCCACCACATGACGGTTATGGACGATCTGCTTACGGACATAGACCGGTGAACCGTACCTGTCCAGCGCTTTTTCCACCGTGACCACAGCCCGATCGACTCCTGCGCAGTAGCCCCGCGGGGCGGCGACGACCACCCGCCTGTCGGTTGCGGGCGGAGGTGTGGTTGATGAAGTAGGCGCAGGCACGGGACCTAAGTTTAGGTGGTCGATCGCGCAGAGCCGGCCCGTGAGAGGCGAGCATCGTAAGCTCGCGGCATGCCGCTGGAGTCCTCGCCGGAGCATCCGGTCCCACTCGGCCGGGTCCTGTCGCTGGTCCGGCAGTGGATCGACCGCTTGGGATCGGTCTGGGTGGAGGCCCAGGTGATCGAGATCAATCGGCGCGCAGGCACGTCCAGCGTCTTTCTCACGCTTCGCGATCGGCTGGCCCAGGTGTCCGCGAGCGTTCGGGTCTCGACAGCCACCCTCGACTCAGCCGGCCCACTGAACGAAAACGCCACGGTGGTCGCCCGGCTCAAGCCCGCCTTCTACGAGGCGAGGGGCCAGTTCACCTTCTACTGCGACGCCATCACGCCGATCGGTGAAGGGCGGTTGCTCGCGCAGCTCGAGCAGACCAAACGCCTGCTCCAGGCGGAGGGCCTCTTCGATTCGGCGCGAAAACGCCGGCTGCCCGCCCTGCCGCGAGGCATCGGCTTGATCACCGGCGCCGGTAGCGCAGCCGAGCGAGATGTGGTGGAGAACACACGCCGTCGCTGGCCTGCCGTCCGGATTGTGACCCGGCATGTGTTGGTGCAGGGTCCCCTCGCGGCCGCTCAGCTGATGGAGGCGGTACGTGCGCTGGATGCCAACCCAACGACCGATGTGATCGTGATCGCGCGGGGAGGCGGGTCACTCGAAGACTTGCTGCCGTTCTCCGACGAGGGACTGATCCGCACGGTCTTCGCCTGCCGTACGCCGGTGGTCAGCGCCATCGGGCACGAGTCCGACAGTCCCATCCTCGATCTGGTCGCCGATCTGCGGGCGTCCACCCCGACCGACGCCGCGAAACGCATCGTCCCCGACGTCAGCGACGAGCTCGCCCAGCTCGCGCAGCTACGGCGCCGGTTTGCTCAGTCCATGATCAGCAAGATTTCGGCCGAGCAAGAGCGGCTGACCGCGCTGCGTTCCCGGCCGGTGCTGGCGGATCCCACGGCCAGCTTCGCGGTCCACTCCGACCAGATCCAGTCGCTGCGAGAACGGTCACGACGGGCGATCAGCACGCGGATCGAGCACGAGACCACCGCGGTCGGCCATCACCTGGCCCGAGTGCGCGCGATGTCGCCGCGGGCCACCCTGGAGCGCGGTTACGCGGTCCTGGTCGACGCTGACGGTCATGCGGTCACCTCGGTGCGGAGCGTGTCGGTGGGCGATCAGCTGACCGCCCGGTTGCTCGACGGCGAGGCGGTCGCTTCCGTGACAGCAGTCGCGCCGGGCCAGCCCACGACGCTCGGATCGGAGGTGCCCGCGTGACGACGCCGGGCCACGAGAAGTTGAGCTACGAGCAGGCCCGCGAGGAGCTGGTCTCGGTGGTTCAGCGGCTGGAGTCCGGCGGTGCCCCGTTGGAGGAGTCGCTCGCGTTGTGGGAACGGGGCGAGCAGCTGGCTGCCATCTGCCAGGAGTGGTTGGACGGCGCCCGGGCCCGAGTCAGCGCCATGCGGGACGCCGCCAGGCGGGACAGTGCCGGCGATGCAGCCGCTGAAGACCAGCGCTAATTGCTGGCCAGCGTGGCGGCGAACGCCTCCAGTCCGGCATAGGAAGTGTCGCCAACCACGATCGTCGTGACCGGGGCGGTTCTTCGGACCAACGAGCGGGTGCGGTCGTCGGGACTCACGCGACGCTCCCA
>OCZS010000249.1_pt1 | contig 17580 bp, 19 predicted proteins | sample 1539071 | NCBI WGS metagenome assembly OCZS01 (sample SAMEA3113584, study PRJEB22503) | soil metagenome
CATGGGAGCAGACAACACACCTTCTACTATGGCGTGCGAAAGTTGTTCAACCACTTTTGCTTCGCTTGGCCCTATTTTGTCCCTGAGCATATAAAATGCCTTTTTCAGCTCACGGTCGCGGATTTCGTTAACATTCTTAAAAATAGAAACTACCATAGGCTCAACTCTCTTTCTCTTCAGCAGGATATCGACAGATTTCATCTCTGTATCAATAATCTTTTCTGCGGATTGAATTTCATTCTTACGAGAACGAATATTTTTTTCAACAATCTCTGCAATCTGATCCATATTGATTAGTTTTACCTTCTTTACCGAGGCGACCTTTTCTTCTACCGTTCTGGGATTGGAGAGATCAAATATCATAAGAGCTTTTTTTCGTCTTTTCATAGCCTTATGTATTCTCTCATATGTGACCAGATAGTAGGGGGCGATAGTAGATAGAAACATTAAATCAACTGAATGGAACTTTTTAAGGGCCTCTTCAAATGGAATTGGTTTTCCTGACATGGCATCTGCGAATGATTTAGCTCTTTCAAAGGTTCTGCTTGTAACCATAAAATCAATGTTCCGTAATCTAAGAGATTTAGCTATAAGACTGGCACCTTCTCCCGATCCTATAAGCAGAATTCTCTTTGTTTTCAGATCATCAAAGTATTCGCTGGCTAGGTTTACTGCCATGGATCCGATTGAGACACTTCCTTTGTTTAATGCTGTATCTGCTCTTACCCTGCTCCCTACCTTGATAGCTCTTTCAAATAGGATTGAGAGATGAGGGCCAATGTACCGTTTAGTACGAGAAAATTCAAACGCCCTTTTCACCTGGCCAAGTATTTGATCTTCGCCTATAACTAATGAGTCTAAGCCGGCCGCAAGTTTCAAGAGATGCAACATTACCTCTTTATCACTGCCAGTCTCAACGACATTCTCAAATTCACTCTCCTCCAGATTGACTGCAGAAGCCCACGCCTGAACTAATTTGTTCGGGCTTGGAGTTCTAGACGCACCAAAGACTTCTACTCTGTTACAAGTCTGTAAAATGATACATTCCTTTAGTCCAGATTTGTCCATAAAAGTATTGTAAGCGCGATTAATATCGGAGAACGCAAATTTTTCTAGTAGATGGATTGGTGCATTTCTGTAGGTCACTTTTGCATTGACTATGTGTATACTATCGGCAATGGCAGAAGCGGCATATTGTGTCAAGTACTCTGTTCTCCCCATTTTTCTAGTAGCTCGATTGTTGAACTTTTTGCATCCTCAATTCGGTCATCTCTGATAAGGTTTTGGATGTATTTATCATTGATTAATGAATAGAGAAACTTTTTTCGGTCTTCTACCGAGTTTATTTTTGATTTTGCGGCATTTCGTGCAAACTCCTGCAACCGCGTATTCTCGATATCTGTTTTTTTTATTACCCTCTTCAACACCCTCTCTGCTTTAATCCTAACCTGGCGAGCCATGATAGGGCTCTTTCCAGAAGTAGATATAGCAACTTGCATCACTCCTTCTATATTAATTATAGATGCGTAGGAGAAATCGCTGTGTGAAGGGTCGTCAACGGAATATACGAATGCGCCCATGGAACGACCTTTCTCAACGAGCTTTCTGTTAAGAAATCTGTCATCTGTGCACGCAAGCAATAGAAATAGACTGCCATTATAGTCATCTAGTATGGCGATGTCATCCACCTTTGCTTTTATAATTTCTATTTGGCCTTTACTCGCTAGGTCAGACAGGTACGTATCAAAATGGTCACTTATCACAGTGATATAACAATTCTGACCTAATAATCCACGAACCTTTCTACCACCTTCGAGTCCCCCGCCTATGATCACTGCCTTTTTATGGTAAAGGTTCAAGTCAATTATCATTAATGACACCCAAAATGAGATAACTAAAAGACATGATTTTCATTATTTATTTGTTACAGGCACACAAAGGGAGAGCACTATTGGAGAATCAATTTCTATCACTAATCCTAAGCTAAACAAAATAAGAATAACGCACCGTGCTCATGACAGGATGGTAATTCATGGAGAATGAGAAACCAAGCGCTCTAAAATATGCAAGTCTTTGTCTGCTAGTCAGACAAAGTGTCTTCAATTCAAAATACTGCAATCACAGAATGTGGCATTAAGGCTAAAAGCTAATTATTAGCCATGATATGTGGATATTATTATTGGAAGAAGCTGACGACGATGCGCCTGGGGAGAGACACAATTACTCAGAAAGTAGCGAACTGACGCTGGATTCTCTTGAAGATATTGGGCCTACTACGAAAGGCTATCTTGAAAAAGCAGGATTCAAATCAATAAAAGATCTGATAGTAAGAGGACCTGTCGACGTCTCTGAGGCGACAGGCATGCAAATGGATAAGTCAGTTCATTTGTGCAACAAGGCAAGATCGAAGCTGGAAGAGATTGGAATTATTGAGAAGAGCTTTACCAAAGCAACTACTCTTTATGAAAAAAGAAAAAACGAAGAGCGCATATCTACTGGCTCCAAGAATCTTGATGATCTTTTTGGCGGAGGAATAGAGACAAGAGCAATTACCGAAATTTATGGTGAGTACGGTACAGGTAAAACCCAAATTTGTCATACTCTCTGTGTAGTCGTCAACCTAGACAAACCACAGGGGGGCCTGAAGTCTGGGGCGCTATACATTGATACAGAAAATACTTTTCGGCCTGAAAGAATAGTATCGATAGCGCAGGCAAGGAATTTGGATCCGGACGGAATACTTGACAATATCCTAGTGGCCAAGGCATACAATAGCGCACATCAAGAACTAATAATTGAACAAACGGGGCCCGTAATTGACGCAAATGGCATTAAATTAGTTATAGTAGATTCTGCCGTTGCCCATTACAGAGCAGAATTCCTGGGACGAGCAACTTTATCGGAAAGACAACAGAAGCTAAACAAGTTCATGCATTTGCTACTCAGAATATCCGAGACCTATGGTGTTGCTGTTGTGGCAACCAATCAGATTCAGTCCTCTCCTGATTCGATCTTTGGAGATGCTTTAAGGCCCATTGGAGGGCATGTGGTAGCACATACAAGCACATACAGAGTCTATCTCAAACGATCTGGTAAAAATAGGATAGCCAGGATGGTTGACAGTCCTTATCACCCCGAAAGGGAAGTGCTTTTTACCTTAGCTGAAAGTGGAGTCGAAGATCCAGTCTAACAATAGAATTATAACATATTGGCAAGCCGCCGATGCAGATAATATTAAATTAAGGCTAAAATAGTCACTTCTTTATGCCTAGTTCCCATGGGACAAGAAGAAAATCACGAACAGTTCTGACAAAGAGAAATGTGCTCAGAGGAATATCCTACCTGCTTGTGGATTATCACGTAGGCGATAAAGTTGTAATAGATATTGATTCCAGAGAACATACAACCACCCCTCACAGAAGATTTCAAGGCAGGATGGGTGTCGTGAAAGAAGTTGGCAGGAGAATTCTAAAGATATCTGTGATGATGGGGGAAAAACAAAAGATCCTGCAAGTAAAATTTGATCACGTTAAGCCACTTACTCAAGGAACCGTGAAAGATATCGAGGCAGGAGAAGAGGCTAAGAATTGACCGATATAATAAAAAAAGAAGTTATCACACTTCCACAGGTTAAGAAGGTGCTGGAGGCGATAAAGCCTGATGAGATGGACCAAATCCAGAGGTGGACCTACGATTATGTTCGAAAATTTGCAAAGACAGACTCAGAGCTTGCTGAGAAAATGGTAAAGCGTCTCGTAGAAGAGTGTGAACTAAAACCAGAAGAAGCGATAGAGATTATAAATATAATGCCTACGTCTATAGAAGAACTCAGAGCATTTACATATGGCTGGAAAAAGCTAATATTGACAGAGACTCTAGAAAAGATGCTGAATATCCTGAAACTCCCTAATGAAAGTTAAATAAAAAGATAATTAGTATATTAATGCAGGAAGACTGGTATTGTCAGCACCACCCTCATATTCTAGCTACCGTGGTAGGGGTACCGGTTTCAACACTACTTCTTCCAACTACTCCCCCGATATGCAACAACCTCCCAGGAAATACGAAGAATATGCGTATGTATTAGATTACACTCAAAGAGGCAAATCAAGTACGGTCAGAGGAAGAGAAGGGCTGATTGTCCAGGGTATCGGGGAAGAACATTTAACTTTACTTGAATTACTTGGCGTCCAGAATATGAATTTTGAAGTGGGGGAGCGCGTATATATTGGACGAGAAGGCCGTGATAAGGTCATCAGCGTTTTAGGAAGACTTGAATATGAGGATATATCACAATCTGCAAAAAACGACCTTCCATCCATTGTTGAAAAAATAGTACTGCAGAACCAAAAAAGATTTGTAGATCATATTAATAATGCGCAGCCAGTAACACCGAGAATCCATGCGTTGGAACTAATTCCCGGCATCGGTAAAACCTACATGCTGACAATAATAAAGGAACGTGAGAAGAGAAAGTTTGATTCTTTTGCGGATCTTCAAGCCAGAGTAGGGCTCAGGGATCCATCCAAGTTAATAGTAAAACGCATCGTAGAGGAAATAGCCGGGCAAGCAAGAATGAATTTGTTTGTTAGAAAATGAAACATAAGACGTACGAATGAGATGGTCCAAAACACGCGCTTTTGGCCAACATTATTTGGCTGATAAAAGAGTTCTAAGAGAAATTATCGAGTCATCTCAAATAAGCCGAGAGGAAGTAGTATGCGAAGTGGGTACCGGTGAGGGTATACTAACTCAAGAACTTTGTAAGCACGCAAAGAGAGTAATATCTTTTGAGACAGATATGGCTTTATATTTACGAGCATTGAATTACCTTTCTGGCTTTTCTAATCTATTGCTGATGCACTCAGATATTTTTAAGAGCAGCAGTTTTGAGTTTGATGTATTTGTATCGAATTTGCCATATTCTAGGAGTAAGGATGCCATTGAGTGGTTAGCACTAAAGAAGTTCAACAGGGCAATAATCATGCTCCAAAGAGAATTTGTTGACAAATTACAAGCAAGAGCAGGAGAAGCTAATTATCGTTCTATATCTGTCATAGGGCAATATTGTTTTAGAATAGAGAATCTCTTTGAAGTAAACAGAACATCATTTACACCTCAACCTCGAGTTAAATCGCAGGTGGTCAGATTGACACCCAAAGGAGAGAATCATTTAATCATGCAGACCCTCAATAACATAAATTATATTTTCTCACGTAGAAACAAAAAGGCCGCCTCGGTACTAAAAGCTCTTGGAAGAAAAGAATTTTGTTATCACAATTGGAATGACAAAAGAATTGACGAGCTGGCTCCAGAGGAGTTGGTGGTCCTAGCTCAATCAATAACCAAAAAATGAAAAAGTCAGTGAAAAAGTGCCAATATATAAAAAAAGAAAAAGGGCAGAAAAGGTTAGATAGTTAGGTAAAAGTGTCATTAACCCCGGCAAATAGTAATCCTAACCAAAAATGATTTGTATTACAGATCATGACAAAGATCATTTATCTATGGGCCCTTATGATAACAATATCATCGTAGTTGTATTTACCCTCCGACGATTCTGTTCTCTTAGCCAATTGCTTGAAAGATTATAGTGGAAATTTGGCATTAGATATTGGAGCTGGATCGGGAATTATTACGCATGCATTATGTGAAAATTTCGAATATGTAATAGGGACCGACCTAGTTTTTGAAATGCTAAGGAATTGCAAGAAAGATGCTGTTAGTCATACTTCAGAGGATAGTGAAAAAATGTCGAAAAAAGACAAGAGATTTGAATTAGTGTGTGCAGACGCTGCCTCTGCATTTAGGAGCAATACCTTTGACTTGATAGTAAGCAATCCTCCATACTTGCCAGATGATTATAACAATGAGGGTAGAAGAGTTTATGATAGAGCAATATATGGAGGGGAAAGCGGAATTGAAGTAACAATAAATATAATCAGGTCTTCCCTGATGGCTTTGAAGAGAGAAGGCAGCCTGTTGATAATTGTTTCAAATTTGTCCGATACTTCTCAGCTTCATGCATTATCGCATCTATTCAACTTAAGTATGAAAAAAGTAGTTGAAAAGAGTCTATTTTTTGAGACCTTATCAGTAGTAGAGATCAGGTTTTGAAATACATAGTAACACGACTCAGGAATCCTTTTTATTTCTTTAAGCTGCTTGCGCTCAACTGGGCTATCTTGGCTGTCATTTCACTAAGGGTAGCATTACCTCCAAGGTCATACGTCACGTATTTGTTTTCATTAATAACCTGGTCCGTTGCTCTAAAGATGGCCTCTGAAATGTCGTTCTCGCCGAGGTACTCAGCCATCCAAGCACCGGACAAGATAGCAGCGACGGGATTTACCTTATTCTTGTTGGCATATTTCGGCGCGCTGCCGTGTGCTGGTTCGAACATAGCAAAAGTGTCCCCATAATTCCCCGAGTACACGTTTCCTATAGATCCTACATGTCCTGATGCGCATTCCGATACTATATCCATAAACAGATTAGTACTGAGAATCACGCTGTCATTGAATCTCTCGGGATTTTTTACTATCTGTTGGGTCATGTTGTCTATGTAATATTCTTCGACTTCTATGTTGGTAAATTGTTTGTTAGTGTTAGTGACAGCTTCCCAAAATATTCCATCTGTTTCTTTGAGAATGTTTCTTTTTGTAACTGCATATACTTTATGAAAGCCTCTGCTTTTTGCGACTTCAAAGCCTTTGAGGGCAACTCTTTCACAGCCTTTCTTAGTAATTTTTCGGATTGCAATTGCCGATTCATCACTTGTTTTAAACTCTATCCCTGCATAGAGACCCTCTGTAGCCTCTCTAACGCATACAAAATTTATTTGGCGAGGAGAATTCCTATATGTCTTGATCGGCCTGACATTTGCATAAAGTTCGAACTTTTGCCTAATGCTTACTGCAACACTCCTTGGAGCATTAGGATTTGGGATTGTAGTAGTCGGGCCTTTAAAGCATGCATCACTATTTTCAAGAAGACTCCAAACCTCTGGAGAAATATATGAATTTCCTCCTTCTTTCTCCCACCATTCAGATCCTGCATCACAAGTAATCAATTCGATTCTAGAATTGCATTCCTTGAGTACCTCCATCATTGCTTGGACAAGTTCAGGCCCAGTGCCATCACCTTTTATAACGGCTGCTGTTGGTTTATTTCTAGTCAAGTAAAATCAGATAAAGGGCAAAAATCTTGGTCTATAATTTATCTATTTGGGTATTAACTCAAATCTTATGACCATGTCATCTGTAAAAGGAGGCATTGCTGATGCATTTGATACAGTGGTAAATTCCTTTTTCTCTGAATAATATGAATATCTGGGATTATATTCTCCAAGGTCAATTAGCTGCTCTGCTGGAACGCCAGTTGTATTATCAAACACGGAAATAGTCTCATTGGCCATCGAATATACTTTGAGAAAGTCTCCCATCGTAAGCCTCACCGGTCTGACATATTGAATATGCAGCTTATTACCTATCTCATCGGTATGTATAACCTTGAGACATTCTTTGCCATCCTTAGGTTGTCTTCCAACATCACCTGGCAGCAACTTCGGTTCTCCGTCCACCACAACTTCAACTGTGGGATGAACGTTAAAAGTGTCAACGTTGTGAGCCTTCAAACAGATTCCTAATACAGGTGGTGGAGGAATTAGTTGCATTATAAGCATCCCGGCTAATGTAGCTGCTCCTATTGCTATAGGCGGTATCAATATCTGCTTCTTGCTCACCTTTTTTCTAGGCTTTTCTTCCTTCGTTTTTCGTTTTGGCATTCACTGTCACACAGATTTAGTATTGTTATTTAACTGTCTATTTACTGTCTATATATTTGCTTTAGCGACTGCTTAGTTGGGAAGTAAGGTTAGATGCATGAAAAAACAATATGCTGGTATTCGCTTTGCAGCAATGCCTTAATTGTCGAAATAACTTAACCTGATTTCAATTCAATTCAATTTTTTCATTCAATGTGTGGCTCTATCTATGGATACAGCACTGTCTCTCGATATAAGATGTACACTATGTGTTGGCACCCATTTATGTTCATTCATCCAAATTCAATATCTTTTATAAGACAGTTTTTAAGAATGCGTTAAGGACTTGCTAAGGATAAACATCGATGGAGCGAGCCGAGGCAACCCTGGTCTATCTGGAATCGGAATAGTCATATCAAGAGGGGGACAAAAGGTCGCAGAATACAAAGATTTTGTAGGAAGCACAACTAACAACCTCGCAGAATACATGGCTCTCAAAAAGGCTCTAAAAATAGCGTCAACTATGAAAGACGATGACATAACCATTCTCTCAGATAGTGAGCTTGTTGTTAAACAGAGAAATCATTCCTATAAAGTGAGATCAAAACAGTTAAAGATTATATTTAGAGAAATCAATAATTTGGAGAAGTATTTCAAGTCAGTATGCTATCGACACATTCCACGAGATTTTAACAGGGAAGCGGATTTGCTTGCTAACCGGGCTATCGATGAATATGTATTAAATATCAAAAAACATAAGAATAGTAGGCAGCTATGAAGACTCAGAGTTAATCCTGATTTATATCATAAAGATGAGGAAAAGGCATTTGACTGAGCTGCCAAAAAAAAGTTGTACTATTTCCAAAATCACAATATTTCCTAAAATGTGAACACAGAATATCCAGAATTCCGATCTCTCCCTCAGTCAATCAAAAATTGTTTTTTTGTTGTTATCTAGAAACATATATGTAAAAAGGTCAACTTGACTAAACTAAAGGTTTATCTAACGAAACTGGCATAAATGAAAGATTAAACTTGCTGAAGAAGAATGAGTCAAGGATACCAAGCATTATAAAAGACGTGGTGATTGTCGTAATTGGTGTTGCCATTATTTGGCTTGGACTTCGTTTTGTTTTTGATACTGGTAACCCCTTCTATGTAGTATCCAGTGGAAGCATGGTTCCAAATTTGAATGTAAATGATATATTGGTAGTTAGAGATGGTGATTCTTTCAAGGATCTCAAGGTAGGAGATATCATTGTATTCGACAGACCTGACGGAGCTGACAGGGTAATAGTTCACAGAGTCGCAGAAATCTTCGACGATTTGGAGGGAAATCACCAAATTATTAGGACAAAGGGCGACGCTAACGACGGATCCATTCCTGGAACTGATTTTCCAATTAGAGAAGATGATTATATCGGAAAAGTTGCATACGTAATTCCAGGTGCAGGAGTTGTTACCAAGATCCTTAGCCCTCCTGTAAATTATATTATAATCGCGGCAATTATTGCATTGATGGTGGTTACTCAGATTGGCAAAAGGAAAAACGATAGAAATAAGAATAATCAATCACAGCAAGCGCCTTCCGAAGAGACAGATAACAAATAATAAAAAATCACCGGACCGAGGGTTTTAGCGTGGATGAAGATAAAGGAATAAGTTGTGGTGCCGGCGGGCTAAGTGTCCGGGTTAACATCTTCTCATAACCAGGACATTACGACGACTACTTCATTATGATCTCATGACTGTTAAGAAGCATCTGTATGACTATTACCTTATCTTTGAATTACCATATCAGAACAATATTTGGCTTCATATGACATTTAAAATTCACGTCATCTGAATTCTCAAATATAGCAATTGAGCACCTATTTTCCCTACTAAAATCGAAACTAGAACGCGCTTACTTTTTTAGTAATAGTTAGAACATCTTGGTCCACCAGTGTGTGATCCAGCCCAACTTTTTGACCGCCAAACTTGGCACTTCTTCCCCAGACCTGGGCGTATTTAAAGTCCCTTGTCATTTTTCGGTGTATTTTATTACAAACTGTTGCGACGCTGCTCCCGTTACGAATTATCAACGGTTCTTCATAGTCTGTTTCACCCGTCTTTGTACGTAAATAAATTCTTATGAGGTCTAGTCGCTGGTATATCGCTTGCTTTAAAGCACTGATGTTGATATTTGCATCTGCGGATATGGGAATAAAGTTATTTCCGATTTTAGACTGAACTTCTTTGAGAAAACCCTGATTCACCAAGTCTATTTTGTTCAGAACAGTCAAAGAGGGAATGTATATTCTATTGCCTAATAGGATGTCGATTAATTGATCGTCCGTTAAGCCAGGTTCTCTTATTATTATACGGCCATTGTGTATCCCATACTCATGCAGAATTTCCTTAATTAGTCTTTCCGATACGGCTATAGGAACTTGCGTACTAACTGAAACCCCCCCGACTGAGGCTTTTTCTAATACCACGTTTGGTGGTTTCCGGTCTATCTTTATACCGATTTCGGACAGCTCTTTTTTCAAAAGGGAGAAATGGTGAGGTTGAAAGACATCAAGAATTATCAGCACCAGGTCTGCAGACCGTGCAACGGAGAGAACTCTCTTGCCAAGTCCTTTTCCTGAGGCAGCTCCTTCTATAATCCCAGGCATATCCAGGATCTGGATCTTTGAGCCAGAATAATCCATCATCCCAGGTACCGCTGTCAGTGTCGTGAACTGATACGATGCTACGCGAGATTTGGCATTCGTCAGTGCATTTAAAAGTGTAGATTTGCCGACACTAGGCAACCCTATTAGTACAACAGTGGCATCTCCTGCCTTCCTAACATCGAAACCGGCGCTAGCACCTCCTGTAGACACTATTTTCCCGTGAGTGTTTTCATCCATTTCTCGCCTAAGACGAGCAATTTTTGCTTTAAGCAGCCCTATGTGAAATTCTGTGGCTTTGTTTATCTGTGTCTTATGAATTTCGTCTTGAATCGCTTTTATCTTCTCAGGAATTCCCATATCAAAGGCTCACGAAATTGCTCTATTCAATATTAAGATAGCACACGGATTAAACTTTATCTATACAACGCTTTGATTGTGATCCTGTGCAATTTGCTGGATTTATGGTGGGAAAGAGTAGCTCGAGAGAAACTAAAGAAAATGAGTATAGTCTAAATGATGGTTCGTTACGGTTATTCCTTATATGTTTCGTTCTGATGCATGACTAACCTCCGTTTATTTTGTTCTAGCTTCCTATGCCAATTCAACAAATACATCCACGACAGTTGAACACATACATTGAATAATGACAATATGCTTCTCCAACGACGCATCTCGAGGTATATTTCACGCTGTACCATTTGTACGATGTAGGTGACATAAAAATGGATATCTTTTCTGCATCAAGATGAGCAGCTCATTTGGGAGCAATATCTTTGGATTTTAATTCTGTGCTCCCTGTGCTGATAGGATCTGAGTATGGAATATTATAGGTATCTAGTTGTATCTCCTAATCACCTTCGCCCGGGTTATATCTGAACTTCAAAGCTCATGTCTGCTCTATGTTGTGAGCATGTCCTTTGCCTGGATTACCATCATTAATCACTTGGGTTAGTTGAGGATAACTTTTTATTATTCCTTCATGACAGGTGTCCTAAAGCAAGAGGCAAATGGTAGCAGATCCTCTCGACCGGCCAATATTATCACATCTTCATGGTCGACTTATCTTTTTGGAGGAAGATGTTGACGTTGCGAGAGCTGTTAGAGAGATGCATTCACAGAAAGCAGAAATTGTCATGGTGACAAAAGATGGAAAACCTGTAGGAATAGTTACTGATAGTGATGTACTAGATAAAGTTGTCATAAAAGGTGAAGACTCTGATCAAATATTACTAAAGAGCATAGCATCTTCCCCTGTGGTAACGCTATCAGCAAATGGAACTGTAAGGCAAGCACTTGAACTCATGAGGATTAACGTAATTAAACATATTCCAATTACCGACAACATACACATCCTTGGCCTAGTGACGCAAGAGGAGTTGGCTAATGCCATAAGAACATCTGTGCTAGAAAGAGCTTTTAGGAATTACAGATCTATCATAAGATATCATTATGAGCCAATATTAGGTAATCTTGGGTTTGTGATGCAATTTGCTGGGATCCTTCTTCTTGCTCCAGCTTTTTTGGCTACTATGCTAAATGAAACAGAGACGGCGACTGGCATTTTTCTTGGACTAACTTCCATGTCCTCAGCTGGATTTGTATTAAATGCTTATGGAGAAAAGGTTCCATTAAACCTGAAACAGGCATCGATACTTATAGTAAGCAGCTTTGTATTACTGAGTTTTTTTGGTAGTATTCCATATATGTATGTGAATCCATTTGGAGAGAAGATAGATCCATTATCACTTTTTGTCGACAGCTTTTTCGAAAGCGCATCTGGGTTTACTACAACAGGCCTTTCTATGATAACACAACCTGAAGAACTACCTCAAAGTTTTGGCCTGTATCGATCATATACCCAATGGGTAGGTGGACTAAGTTTTGTATATCTTGTGGTGATGCTCTTCTATCCTGAAAGGAAACTAGTACATATGAGAGGAATGATTGGTGGAGGCTTACTTAGGTCCAAACAACTGATCATAACAATTAGCGTCATTTTTACGATTTATACAGCATCTTTAACCCTACTACTATATTCTCTTGGCCATATTAATAATCTTAATTCCATTGCCATAGTATTTAGTACAGTTACAGGTGGCGGCTTTGTTCCTACTTCCACGTACGTATCGGCCGAAAATGGCCTAGAGATGCTAGTCCTCATAGCAGGGATGATAATTTCGGCTTTACCTTTCGCGTTCCATTATGCTGTATTTAGTAAGGAGGTTAAGACCACACAATTACGGCCAGAAGTATTGATGTACTTTGGCATCATGCTCATATCTATTGTTGCTTTTCATCTTCTATTAAGTGAACAAGTCGTGCGTTCAAATTGGCTTACCTCTGCATTTCATACAATAAGCGCATCTACTAATTCAGGTTTTCAATATATCAATATGTCCTCAATTCCATTTGAATCAAGGATTCTATTGATAGTAATTATGTTAATTGGAGGGTGTGCATTTTCTACTGCAGGCGGTATTAAAGTCGGCAGACTTTTGCATTTTGCTCAGAGGCTAACAAAGAGGAAGATTTCAATCGATGCATCGAGCAGGTCAATATCTTCTGTGTCATCCAGATACAACAAGTCATATTCCAACTATGAGGGTAGAGCAGTCAAGCACAGGGAGGACAAAACTTTTAGAGAATCGTTACTTGTTATCTGTTTATTTGTATTGGTATCATTTATCACAGGCATAGTGCTAAGCTATTTTGCTGAACGAAACTTTATAGACTCACTTTTTGAATCCGTTTCTGCTCTAACAACCACGGGATTAAGTACTGGAATAACGACTCTTAGTCTGGATTTAGTATCAAAAACTTTTCTTATAATTAATATGGTTGTCGGAAGATTTGAAATTATAGCCATACTCTATATCTTCTTTGGCGCAATCAGAAGGCTTTAGGAAAGGTCCTGACTCAGAGGTTTCAAGTTGTGACACCATTTGGAGATGGAGTAATCGCAGGTTAGACGATGCAAAATAAGGAATGGTTATCTCTGTATGTACTCAGGTCAGCCAGTAGAATTGGTCATTCCACCGCTAGAAGTTTTATTTCCAGCAGATGTCGCATTCTCTTAGAATGTCGTCACGTTACTAGTGTCAACAGCTCCCGCTGTTGTGTTCTGAGCGTTCTGAGCACTTTCTGTGTTGACAACAACAATAGTTCCTATACTTCCCAACGCTGTTAAAGCTATCGCAGCAATAGCAAGTACTGCGAAAGTTGGTCTGGTTTTCATGCGCGCGCGTAATAGAGCATCATTATTTACAAAAGAGTTTATTACTGAACAGCATATACAGCTCTGGATCGCCTTTCCTACGTGAACAAAACAGACTACATAAAAGACAGCATTCTAAACTGGTAATATTGTCAGGCTAAAGGCTGTCAATGCGTCTTATTCATGTATTTGCAACGAAGCTAGATAATTCCGGTAAACTTTAATGCATTGAAGGTCGCAATAGTAGCTGCAAAAAATAGCATTGACTTCCATCTCATTGCAGGCAATTTCGGTGAGTGAAGTTTTATTTGATGATTGTCGAAAATATTTGTAATATAGTCTCTGACCTTTGCATTCCAAATCTTGTATTCTATCTTGTGCTTTTTCAATATTGTCTCTATTTCATAGATAACCGGCGCCCTGACGGAGCGTATATGCTGAATATACTTCCTCGAAATTTCTACTTCTGCCTGAATCGCTATTAGCCCCTGTTGATGTAGGTCTAGAAGCCTGACGTGCAGTTCCCATGGCTTGATTAGCATCTTTGCAAAACCACTTCCTATCTGGGTGGGCTTTCTGTTTTCGAGTTTTACGCGCTTGAATCCTTCAGTAATTAAGGTATTAATTAATTCGTCCTTTTTTACCCTAACCATCAAACTGAGATGGTCAAATTGTATTTCTTCATTTAAAATAAAATCATGAATTCCTTCCATGAAGCCGATGCGTCTTGGGTATTTGGTCAGGAATACAGCCATGGATACGAAGAGGGTTCATTGAATGCGATATTAAAAGGCTCCGCCATTATCAAGAGTAATTATTCTAGATATCTTGTTGCTGTCCAAGACCTCTGATATAGATATCTTGACTTGGATCAATTGTCATATCATCTTTGGATAATTTTCTATCAGTCGGTGTTACTTTGAACCCTCGTATTATTACAGCAGGTATGGACTCGCTACCTTCGCCCATTACGGCTACCCCTGTGGCTGCCAAGCCATCTGCAACTGCTTTAAGGGTCACTTTCAAAATATTTCCAAACAGATCCTTTTTCCCCCGTTCGTCCTCAACAGGCTCAAATCCAGAACAGGCTATAGCCACACCGACAGTACCTATTCGAGTCGGCATAAGCCGACTGTCTGCAATAACAACTCCTACTCTTATTTTGTGGCATATTAGGAACTTGAACCTCAGGTTTTCTGCGCTTTTAAATGCGTCATTTGGATAAAGGATCACAAACCCGGGAGGGACGTTTGATTTGTCTATTCCTGCGTTTGGGGCAATCATACCATCTCTGATCGAGAGCAAAAAGCCAGGTAGGCCCCCGAAAATATAGTCTGATTCTCTTATTGTTATTTCTGCTATCTTCGGGTCCATATGAAATCTAGTAGCTAATACTTGTGCCTTTTTGCTGACCTTTATTTTGCTGAGTTTAAGAACAGCACCTTCACTCATCGAAACAAATTTACTTGAGATCACAATTATGTCGCCATTTTTAAATTTCAAGCCCGATGCTATTAGGCTGTCAAAAAGGTCAAACTTATCCCTTTTAGTGGAAGAGGGTATGGGCAAAACTTCCAAATGTCTTCAGACAATGAGGGGTAAAGACAAGACCTACCTATAGTAATTTCCTTTCTTTGCAAAACGTTTTAACCCTGGTCTAGCGAATCTTCTTAGCTGAGAGAAAGACATTGGCAGGAATGACCGTTACAGAAAAAATACTTGCACGCGCTTCAGATAAACAAAAAGTTTCACCAGGAGATGTAATATTTGCAAAAGTGGACAAGCTAATGATGCATGACGTATCAGGTCCGGGGGTAATCAAGGTATTCAATGAATGGGAAAAGAAAGGGAAGAAATTTGAGGGTATATGGGATCCTGCCAGAGTGTGGATAACAGAAGATCATTTCGTTCCGTCTGCAGATAAAATTTCTGCAGAGAATATAGATACACTTTCGAAATGGGCAGAAAAATACGGAGTAAAAAAGCATTTCAAATACGGGCTGGGACAGTACGGAATTTGTCATACTTTATCCCATGAGGAGGCATTGGTATTACCAGGTGAAGTTTATGTTGGTGGAGACTCACATACAAACACAACAGGAGCAATGGGGGCTTTTGCTGCTGGTTTAGGCCACACAGACATTGCTTATGTTTTAATTAACGGAGTGACTTGGTTTAGAGTCCCCGAAACAATGCTCTTTAGGTTGTCGGGGAAAAAGCCAGATTACATAATGGCAAAAGATATGATTTTGTCGATAATAGGCGAGGTAGGAACCGATGGTGCAAACTACAAAGCCATGCAATTTTCAGGAAAAATAATAAAAGAGCTGCCAATGGAAGAGCGGCTAACTTTGACAAATATGACCACTGAGGCAGGCGCAAAAAATGGAATAATTGAAGCCGACGAAACTACTGATCAATATATCCATGAACGAACTGATGCCAAATATTCTTCTTTAGTGGGAGATGACAATGCGGAATTTTCAGAAGTCTTTGATTACGAAATTGACAAAATGGAACCGATCGTTGCCAAACCGTTTTCGCCTGGAAATATAAGTGCAGCAAGAGACCTGCAAGGAGTAGAAATCAATAAAGCTTACATTGGCTCATGCACTGGAGCAAAACTCGAAGATTTGAGACAGGCTGCCAAATTTATGAAGGGCAAAAAGGTAAGGATAAGGACAGAGGTATTGCCAGCGACTCAGTCAATATATCTCAAGGCTATGAATGAAGGTCTAATTAACACATTTATTGAAGCAGGAGCTGTTGTTGGACCTCCTACATGTGGCGCATGCTGCGGAGCCCATATGGGAGTATTGGGAAAAGACGAAATTTGCATAAGTACAACGAACAGGAACTTCCCGGGAAGAATGGGACATGTAGAGTCCCAGACCTACTTGGCTTCTCCTATTGTAGTTGCTGCATCATCTCTAACTGGAAAAGTCACTGATCCTAGAGACGCGGTGAAGAACTGATGCGAGGAAAAGTCCACAAGTATGCGAGTGCTAATATTGATACAGATGTAATAATCCCTGGCCCATATCTGAAAATTCATGACCATAGAGAACTAGCAAAACATGCAATGGAAGGGTTAGACCTTAAGTTCCCAGAGAAGGTTTCAGAAGGTGACTTTCTTGTAAGCGGAAGCAATTTTGGTTGCGGCTCAAGCAGAGAACATGCTCCCATTGCTCTTTCACACGCGGGCATCAAAGCAATTTTAGCACCTTCGTTTGCCAGAATATTTTACCGGAACGCGGTTGACGGGGGGTACTTGCTTCCTATTGAAATTGAAGAATCCACCATGAAAAGAATCGATGACAAAGATGAACTAGAGATCGATATTTCTCAAAATAAAATTACTAACCTGACTAAGAACAAGGAATCCTACGATATGAAACCTTTTCCGGATCTAATAGCAAAGATAGTAGAAGCAGGAGGGCTAATGAATTTCAAGTATGACACGGAGGAAGGGAAAACTAGAGGAAATATTTAGCAAGGCGTTATATGCCGACGATCCCGGGCTTTATTCAGTAAGCTATCGTGACTTTGAGTCGGTTGTCCAAGTACCACTTTTGGAGTTTTTAGATCTGTCAGAGAATTTTGAACTTATACCTGCAAACAGAATAATAGTTGTCAATAGAGACGGAAAGGAACTTTATAGAAAATTCTCCACGAGGGATCCAGAAGATCACGCTGGCTTGAAAAGCTAGAATTCCGATGTCTGAATTTGTTATTGTGGCAGAGTTGTTCTTGAATTAGTGATAAATCTTACGTCCGCAGCATATGATAATATTCGAATTGATCCCTGCGTATGTGCCTAGAGAAAAAATGAAAAAAGGATAGTTCCTAGATTCCCGGTACTCCTGTATTGTCTCCTTCTGGCGCGTCCTCTTCGTCGGCTCCAGCTTCTTCTTCTTCTTCGTCGGCTCCAGCTTCTTCTTCTT
>OCZS010000250.1_pt1 | contig 17577 bp, 9 predicted proteins | sample 1539071 | NCBI WGS metagenome assembly OCZS01 (sample SAMEA3113584, study PRJEB22503) | soil metagenome
GAAGTGGTCGAGCTGGGCTTGGAGCTGGGCGAGGGTCGGGGCTGGGGGTTGGCGGGCCAGGTACTTCTTCAATGTCTGGTGGAAGCGTTCGACCTTGCCGCAGGTCTGGGGGTGGTAGGGCCGGGAGTGCTTGTAGATGATCCCGAGGGCGGCCAGCTCGTTCTCCATGGCGCAGCGACCGTGGCGGGACTCGGCGGTGAAGATGGCGCCGTTGTCGGTGAGCATCGAGGCCGGGAAGCCCCAGGTGGCGGCGGCGTGGTGGAAGGTAGCGACGACATCGGCGGCCTTGGTTGTCACGAACGCGGCCGAGGCGACCAGCAGCCGGGAATGGTCATCGAGGATGTTGAGGATCTCCACGTCGCTGCCGTCGGCCAGAGCCCAGTGGGTGGTGTCGGCCTGCCAGCACTCGTTGGGCAGCTCGGCCTGGAACCGCCGCCAGGAGCTGCGGGGCCGCTTGTGGGGCTGGGAGGTGACGAAACCGCGGCGGGACAGGACCCGCCAGATCGTGGCCACTGACGGCACGCCCGCCCGAGCCCGCCCCCGCCGGCCCAGGAGATGGAACTGGATCGTGTGGGCGCCGGCGTCCAGGCCTTCCTCGGCCAACCACTTGCGCAGCGCCACGATCTCTTCCTCGAGCGCGGCCGGCATTCTCGTCGGCGACGACCGCGGCCGCTTCGACTGCGGCTTGAGGCCCTCCTCACCGAGCCTGCGGTAGCGGGCGATCAGCTCATACAGCCAGCTGCGCGACAGGTCATGAGCCGCGCAGACCTCCTCGACCCTTTGACCCTCCACGAGAACCGCGTTGATGACGTAACCAGCGAGATCCATGCGCACACCCCTTCATGGTGGTGTCCGCTATGTCTCGCGACAGACGTCCGGGATCTCCTGAAACCGGACACCCCTCCCTCCGCACAGGGGTTCCAAGCGGTCCGTGACCGTGCCCGAGCATACGGCCTGACCTGGGGTTACCGTCCGGTTGGGTCCGCCGTTGGCGTCTGGTGGTTCCGTACCGTTTGCTCGAACCGGCCTTCGGCGCCGACGAGGTGGGCGACTGGCGGCTCGTGCCGACCACCGCCAACCGCATGCCGAGATGTCGGGTATCACGTCAGGCAGCGCGACGCCGGCGTCGGGGGGAGCGGCGAACACGTGACGCATCCGAGATCGGCGTTTACCCTCGTGGCGTGGACGGCGACCGGCTCCGGCGGGCTCGCAACGACGTGACGGAGGTCGCCCGGAGCGGCCCCGACTGGGTGAGCTTCGCCATCGAAGTCACCGACACGGTCCAGAAGGCGATCCCGTTCGACCGGTGCCACTGGCACACCGTCGGTCCCGGAACCGTGCTGTTCACCGGGAGCGCGAACCGCGACGTCAGCTGCTCGGGCACCTGGCTGCTGAGCACGAGTACGCCATCGAGGACGTGGAGCTCTCGCGTAGCCCTCGCCAGCGATCCCAGGAGTCCTATGGGATCGGTGACGAGCTGCGCGGGTCGTTCGTCGCCGGCGACACCTACTGGGGCGCCGCCACCTTCCTGCGCGACAGCGACCGGTCCTGGTCCACAGAAGACGACGTGCCGTGCTCATCTTCCCGGCGGCCGAGCACTGGATCGCCCAGCTGGTCGAGGAGCCACCACCCGGGACGCCGTCGTAGTCGAGGATGGACCCGTCGAATCCACACCACAGGTGCCGTGAGCACGAACTGTGCTGCACCCTGTCGGTGGGTGGGGCCCTAGCATCGCTCGGTCCGGTGGAGGGGAGGGCACCGTGTTCAAGCACATCGAGGGCCTCGTCAACGCACTGAAGCTCGTGTACCTGCGGTTCACGGTCGTGTGGGTCACCGCAGTCCTAGCACTCAACAGCTTCGTGACGAGGTCGCGGATGTCGCACGAGAACGGCATCGTCACGCGTGGGCGCGTGCGCATCGTCGACGAGCCGACGTTCCCCCGCAACGAGTTCTTCACGCCGGGCACGGAGTTCCCGTGCCGGATGCGGTTCGGTGCCGCCACGTGGAAGGACGACGCCAAGATGGTCATCCGCGGGGCGGGGCTGAAGTTCGCCGACGACCGCGACACGTCGCCGCTCGACCTCTTGCTCAACAGCGGGTCCCTGGCGATCTTCTGGAGCGCCCGCACGTTCGTCGGGTTCATGCGCGGCACGATCGCCGGCCGCGGGAAGAACTGGACGCCGTACCTCGGCCAGCAGCCGATGGCGCTCGCCGGCAGCCAGGACGGTATGCGACGCGACCCGACGTCGATCGGCTCGATCGTCTACCACTCGCAGACGTGCTTCGGCCTGGTCGATCTCGACGCCAACGACTATTACGTGCGTTACCGGCTGTGGCCGCTGTCGTACGAGCCCGACGGGACGCCGACGCCCGACGACCTCACCCACCCGTGGTTCCAGAACCCGCTGCCGGACGAGATCCGGAACCGCAACTATCTGAAGGACGAGGCCCGCGAGCGGCTCGCCGGCGGCACGATCGAGTTCATGCTCCAGCTGCAGGCTCGGCGCAGACCGCCCGGCGCCGACCCGGAGTGGGTGACGGCGCAGTACGTGTGGGACGACACCGTCCATCCCTGGCACGACGTCGCCCACGTCGTGCTCGACGAAGCACTCGACTACACCGAGAGCATGCTGACCGGGTTCGATCTCGCTCATCACCCGGACTGCCTGCCCCTGCCACGCGGCCGTTCGATCGACGATCCGCATTCGCTGATGGACCTGCGCCTCGCCGCCCTCTGGACGATGCGGGCCCGGTTGCTCAGTTACCGGCTCCGGGGGATGCCCGCCGAGTTCGGCGACAGCCGGCGCGACCCGGACTGGATCGCGGTGCCGCCGATGCCGGACCCGCCCTGATCCGCCTGCTGCACCGTCACTTGGAGTCGCGACGGTCGACGCCGTCCCAGTCCGCGGGGGCGATCCTCAGCTCGTCGATCCGGTGGAGGTAGGTACCGGCGAGCTGATCGACCGGTGCGATGTCGACGGCGTCGGCGAACCCCGCCTTCGCTGCCTCGAAGTCACCCGCATACCAGGCGGACAGACCGGCCGAGAAGCTCGGGAGCGCAGCGACGAGGCCCGCCATCTCGTCGCCGCGGGCGTCGAGCACCTCGTGCACGGTGACCGGCTCGCGCTTGCCCTTGGCCCGGACCCGCCCGACCTCGCGGAACATGAACCGGCCGGGATCGCGCAACCGGTCGCGCACCGTGCCCGAGAGGAGCACGGCCGCCCCGTACGGTTTGGTGAGCCTCTCGAGCCTCGACGCGGTGTTCACCGTGTCGCCGATGACGGTCGTGTCCATCCGTTGCACCGACCCGACCGTGCCGAGCACGACCGGCCCGGCGTGCAGACCGATGCTCATGCGCAGCTGCGGGCCGTCACGGTCGGCGTTGAACCGCCGCAGCGACCCGGTCATCTCGACCGCGGCCGCCACGGCACCGTCGGCAGCATGGACGAAGAGCGCCATCACGGCGTCGCCGATGTACTTGTCGATGAACCCGCCGTTCGTGTGCACCGGCGGGTCCATGGCCGCGAGGTACGAGTTGAGCAACTCGAAGTTGTCGGCCGCCGAGAGGCGTTCGGAGATCGACGTGAAGTCGCGCAGGTCGCTGAACAGGATCGTGACGTCGGCGGCGACGGCGTCGCCGAGCTGCACCTCGACCACGCTCGAACGTTCGAGGTGCTCGAGAAACGGGCGCGGCACGAACCGGCTGAACGCCGTGGCCATCTCGCGCTGGCGCTCGTAGAGGCCGGCGTTCTCGATGGCGATCGCCGCCTGGCCGACGATCGTGCGGGCGAGCGTGAGGTGACGAGCGGTGAACACGTCGGGCCCGAGCGAGTTCTCGAGGTAGAGCACGCCGGTCAACTCGCCCGCGCGGTGCAGCGGCGCGCACAGCACGGAGCGGACGCGGTGCTCGCGGATGTACGTGTCGCGCTCGAAGCGTGGGTCGGCGGACGCGTCGGGAACGATGAGGTCGGCCCCCGTTCGCGCCACGTAGTCGACCACGCGTGCCGGCCACCCCGTCGGTGCCGTTTCCGTCGGGCCGGGCATCTGCAGGTCGAACGCGCCGTGGTCGGAGACCGTGGCGGCGGCGCGCAGGGCGAGCTTCCCGTCGCCCTGGAGCAGCAGCGTCGCCCGGTTCGCCCCGGCGTTCTCGATCGCCAAGCGGAGCACCTTGGCGACGACGCCGTCGACCTCGATCTCGCGTGAGACGGCGGCGGCGGTGTCGAGCAGCGTGTCGACGTCGATCGATGAGTCGAGCTCGTGTGGCGCCGTCGGGTCGTGCCCGAGGAGCCGCAGTCGCGCGGTGGCGCCGTACCGCTGCCACACGGCGACCGCGCGGCTGAGCAGGTGGCGGGCGGTCTCGGCATGGCCGCGCGACTCGTGCAGCGCGGCCGCACGCTCGAGCGCGAGTCCCTCGAGATACGTGAAGCCGCTCGCCGCGGCGGCAGCGGCGGCGTCGAGGAAGCGGGCGGCCGCGTCGAGTCGGCCGGCGCCGGCGGCACGCTCGGCGGCGATCAGGTCGAGGAACGGCCGGTGGTCACCGGGGTTCGTCTTCGCCCGGCGTTCCAGCAGCCGGGTGATCGCGACGAGCTTGGCGCGGTCGCCCGGGCTCGCGCGTCGAGCGGCCCGTTTGCGCGTGAGCAGGATCGCGTACATGCCGAGGCATGGCATCAGGTATGCCTGCCCGGGCGTGTTGCGCATGTTCGCAAACAGCAGCCCGAGGTGCCGCTCGGCGCGCTCGTCGTCGAGGAGGAACGCGAGGAACCCGGCGGCGCACACGCCCTGCGGGATCGCGTTGCCCCTCTCGGACACGAGCAGCTCCGCCAACCGGCGCTCGAAGTCGATGTGCTCGCCGCGCAGCTCTGGCTCGATGATGTTCGCGGTCAGGTTGTCGACAGCCTGCAGCCACACGGACGTCCCGTAGATCGTCTGCTCGTGGCCGCTCGCCCGGACCGCGTCGACGTACGGCGCGAGACGTTCGGTCAGGGCGGGCAGTGGTTCCCCGGAGACGACCGCGGTGTAGAGGGCGGCCATCGCGCAGTACGCGGCGTTCTCGATGTCGCCTGCGGCGTGGGCCTCGTGGAACCCCTCGAGCACGGACTTGCCGCAGGTCGCCATCGGGTCCACGCCGTGGCGGATGAAGCCGTGGTGGACGAGCGCCGTCTTGCCGACGAGGTGGCGGGCGCCGAACCGGTCGAGGACCTCCATCGCCAGCTCGCCGAACCGGTACCCGCGCTCGGCCTCGAAGAGCACGGCCGAGGCGACGAGGCCGTAGAGCACGTAGCCGTAGGCCGACAACCCGCTGTTGCCGTGGCGGATCGACTGGCGCACCATGGTCAGCCCGATCAACGGCACGAGGTTCGGCGACGCCCAGTAGGCGTTCGTCGCCGTCTTCATCAGCAACGACATCGACGCGTCGACGAGCTCGTCGGTCATCGGCGGGAGGCGGCGCAGGTCGTCGATCGACCAGCCGCGCAGCTGCCACCGCATCTTCGCGATGTCGGCGGCGACCGCCGCCAGCGACGGCTTGAACGGCAGCGCGATGCCGTACTCGTCGGCGAGCACGTCGATGGCGTACCGCGTCGCCTCGGCCCACCGGTTCTGGGCGACACCGATGCCGATGTGGATGTTGTGGATCGGCATCCGCTCGAGCGGGTCCGTCGTGTGGGCGAGGACCGGGGCGGCGTGACGGTCGATGTCCGCGAAGCGACCTTCGATGTAGGCGATGTCGGCGGCTTCGGTGTGGAGCCGGCGGGCGAGGTCCGGGTGCGTGCCCCATCGCTCGACGGGTAGCAGCTCGTCGGCGTGGTCGAGGAAACCCTGGGCGGGTTCGGTGGCCATCACGGCCTTGGCCCGCACGGCACCGGCCACGAGCCAGCGGGCAGCGGCGGTACGCTCCGCAGGGTCGTCGAGGGCGCTGATCCCGGCGCTCAGGTGGCTGGCGACGTCGACCGCCAGCTCGTCGGTCCGAGCCGGATCACGATCGCCCTCCGCCATGCCACGGCGGGCGAGAGCGAGGTGGGCGGCGGCACGCACGTCGGGTCGCATGGACTCGTGGGCCACCTCTTGCACACGGTCGTGGAGGAACGCGAACCGAGGGTTGATGCCGGCCGCGTGGTCCGATGCGTACTGGTACGCGTCGTCGCGGGGCAGGATGAGCCCCGCCCGGAGCGCGGCGTGGATGCTGGCGACGCCGTCGTCGCGGGCGCCGCCGACGATGCCGACGACGGAGTCGAGGTCGAACTCCGGGCCGACGCACGACGCCGCCTGCAGGACCTGGCGCACACCGGACGGCAGCCGCTCGAGCTGGCGCGACACGAGATCGCCGACGTTCTCGCTGACGCCGCGGCGCTCGACGGCGGCGGTGTCCCACGACCACATCCCGGACTCGCCGATGCGGAGAACGTCGTCGGTCACGAGATCGCGGAGGAACTGGCGCACGAAGAACGGGTTCCCGAGCGTCTTGTCGTGGGTGAGCCGGGCGAGGTCCGCGACGGCGTGGGTCTCCTCATGCACGGACGCCGCGAGCCACTCCGTCACGTCGTCGACGCCGAGCGGTTCGAGCACGAGGTTCACGGCCCGCGCCAGGTGGCGCTGCACGAAGGCCCAAGCGTGGTGGGCGGGTCCGACCTCGTTGTCGCGCCACGCGACGATCACGAGCAGCGCCGACGCGGCAACGTCGTCGATCAGCGCGTCGAGGAGCCGCAGTGACGCCAGGTCGGACCACTGCAGGTCGTCGATGAAGAGCACGAGTGGGTGATCGACGCTAGCCACGACGCGCACGAGCGTGCGGATGCCCGCCTCGAGCCGGCGCTGCGCCTCCGCGGGCGACACCTCGCCCGGTGGTTCCTGCTCACCGATGAGGAGTGCGAGGTCGGGGATCAGCTCGCCGAGCGCGGCGGCCGATGCGCGCAGCTCCTCGGTGAGCCGTGCCGACAGGGCGTCGAGCTCGGTCTCCGGGAGCGTGAGCACCTGCCGGACGAGCTCACCCGCGGCCTGGATGAACGCGGCGTACGGGAGGTCGCGCCGGTAGAGATCGAACTTCCCGGTCGCGAACCAGGCGTCGGCCGCGGCGACCGGCCGGTGAAGCTCGTTGACGAGCCTCGACTTGCCGATGCCCGAGTAGCCGGAGACGAACGCGAGCTCGCGGCCACCGGCTGCCGCGCCGTCCAACACCTCGCGGAGCGCGGCCAACTCGGCGTCGCGCCCGAACAACACGTCGGAGAGTCGCAGCCGCGGTTCGACGTCGTGGTGGCCGAGCGCGAACGACGGGGTCCGGCCGGCGGCGATGTCGTCGGCGATCGCTCGGAGGTCCTCGGCCACCGCGGCGGCGGTCGCGTAGCGGTCCTCGGGGTGCTTGTGCAGCAGCCGGTCGACGAGGTCGGCAAGCAGCACGGGGCAGCTGGGACGCCGCTCGTCGAGGCGCGGCGGCCGGCGGGCGATGTGGGCGTGGGCGAGGGCGCGGGGAGACGGATCGGTGAACGGCGGCGATCCGGCCACGAGCTCGAACAGCACGAGCCCGAGGCAGTACAGGTCGCTGCGGGCGTCGACGGCACGGTTCACGCGGCCGGTCTGCTCCGGCGACACGTAGGTCAGCGCCGTGCCGAGACGGGCCGGGTCGAACAGCGGTGACGTCTCGGCTTCCACGTCGGTGGCGCGCTCGAGATCGGCGAGGTGCGCGCCCCCGGTCGGATCGACGAGCACGCTGTCGGGCGACAGGGCGCAGTAGACGAGGCCCACCCGGTGGAGTGCGCTGAGCACCGTGGCGACGGACGCACCGAGCCGGCACAGCTCGACCAGGGTCCCCGCACCGCCCACGGAGGACCGCAGTGGTCGTGCTCCGTCCACGACGGCCGTCACCAGGGCGAGGTCGCGCCCGCTCGGCACGAGGTCGAGGTGCGCGACGACCCCGTCGACCGCGTTCAGCCGCGTACCGACGGCGGCCGCGTGACGCGTCGCCGCGAGCTCGCGTTCGGACGGCACGGGACTGGCGTGGACGCGCACGACGACGGGACCGTGCGCGGGCGACGTGGCTTCGTAGAAGCGGTACCGGTCGCCGTGGTGGATGCACGCGCCGAGCGCGTAGCCCGGCACCACGGGGGCGACCCCGTCAGATGGTGATCGACCGACCGACATCGGACGGCACGAGGTACGTGTACCGCTCGTGAGCGGGCAGCTCGCGGTTGCGGTGCTCGATGGCGAAGGCGATGTCGTCGAGCCGCGACCGGAAGCGGTCGACGCACAGCTCCGCAGGCACGGATCCGATGAAGAACTCGTCGGGGTAGCTGCCGAGCGGCGTCAGCGTCGGCGCGGACAGCATGCGCACCATCGCCATCTGCTCGACCGACGAGCGGTAGCCCGGGAGCGCGTACACGAGGCGGGCCTCGTTCGTCATGTGCTTCGACGTCGGCGGCGGCATGAACAGCGCGCCGGGGGTGTTCGGGATGTAGCCGAACTGATCCCACTGCCCGTTGTTCACCGCGCCGTGTTCGGCCGACACCGTGTAGACGACCTGTTGCAGCAGGCGGACGACGTCGGCCACGGACTCCAGGCGACCGTCGGCGGTCACGGGCGTGCCCCGCACGCGACCACCGTCGTCGGCGACGAGCTCGCGCGCGAACGCCAGCAGCTCGGGATCGCCACGCACGTCGTCGTCACTGCGGTAGAAGACGCCGAGGAGCTGGCCGACGTACTCGCCGATCGCGTCGAACAGCGCGAGGGCGTCGTCGCGGAACCAGTAGCCCGGCAGCACGTCGGGGTCCAGCACGCCGCGGCGGGCGAGCTCGGCGCGTGGGTTCCAGTCGTCGAGGCGCCAGCGGCTGTACTCCTGCTCCGCCAGCCAGAACGAGCCGTCGGACCCTGGCGACATCGTGATGTCGATCGGGCCGCCGGGAGCGAGGAGATCGGTGAGGGCGTCGTCGTTGATGTTGATCGTGCCGGTGAAGTGCGGCGCGAGGAGCTCGTGCACCGGGTGCTCGGGCGGGAGCGTGCGGCACGCCGCCACCCAGACCGGCTCCATCACGAGGTGGGTGCGAGCGAGGTGGGCGATGACCTCGTGGTACGTACCGTCGGCGTTCGTCACGTACATGCGCGCCGTGAGCCACAGCCACAGGTCGTCGGCCGGGGTGAAGATCACCGGTGCCTCGGCCGGCGACTGGCCGAGCTGGATGGCGAGGGGCATCAGCGTGCGGCTGTCGTCGAGCCAGAACAGCGCCATCGGCGCGGCCTGGAAGCGGCCGAGCACGAGCGGTGCCCCGGCGACGTCCTTCCAGTCGCACAGGAACACGCGCCGCTCGTCGAGGAGCCGGGTGAGGGAGACGCCGTCGGGCAGCACGCCGCGCAGGTGCTCGTCGGTGACCGGGAAGCGCTCGGGCAGCTCGGCGATGCACGTGATCAGGAACGGGTTGATGCCGTTCAGGCGCTGGCGAGCGAACTCGCGGTCGGAGCGCCAGCACTCCATCACCCGCGGCGGGTGGCGCAGCGCGTACAACGCGTCGTAGTGCGAGATCTTCATCGGCGACCGTCGCAGCCAGCCGTACACGCTCAGCGCACCGCTGGCGACGGACTCGGCGGCGTCGCTGAGCATCTCGTACGCGCTCGCCCGGCTGAACCGCTCCGGTGCCGGCACGCCCTTGCACAGCGGCGGCAGCCCCGGCCGGCGGTCCCACTCGTACAGCTCCCGCTGGGCCGCCAGGTGGCGCTCACGCTCGTACAGCTGCTGCGGCGAATCGTCCCGAGGCACGCTGATGGCCACGGCCATGCTCACTCCGCTCCTCGCACCACTGCGCTCTGAGCCTCGACACTAGACGGGCCGCGGCCTTCGGCGGGGCAGTCGATCAGATTCGCGACGGGGCCGCCGCCTGGCCCGACATCACATGCTCGGTCGCGTGCCCGGCCGGCAAGCCCGCCGCCGGGCTCATCGCCGAGGCCGACCGGATCGGTGCCACCCTCATCGTCGTAGGCAACAAACGCATGAAAGGCATGAGCCGGCTGCTCGGCGCCGTCGCCAAGTCCCAGTTGAATTGATGCGGCCCGGTGCGGCCCGCGGTGACGAGGTCGGTGCTTTGCGGTGTGCATCCCCGGTTGCTCCCACGGTTGCTCTCGCCGTAGGCCATGACAGGGCGGTTACCGAATCCCACCCGCTCCGCGGGCTACGAATGTTTGTTCGCCGCAATCCTTCTGCGGCACCTCACCCGTCTGTGGGCGCCGTCTCAGCTGTCGCACCCGCCGGCCGGAGAATCCGCCAGCCCCACTGGGCCGGGCGATGGCGTGTGGTCGGGCTCGAGTGCCGGAATGACATCCACCGAGCCGACATGCGGGTAGTGAACCCTCGGTCTGCTGACCCTCGGGCCGCCTTGGCCAGTCGGCGGTCCTCCGCCTCGGCCAACAGCGCCCCTCGGCGCTCCCCAGCAATCGTTTCCATCGCATCGAATGGAATCATTGGTCCGCCTCCTCGTGGTCGATCACCGTTGTGATCTCTGCGCGATCATCCGGCGATTCGAATCCGCGTGCCCTGTCACCTGACACGGAAGAGGGGTGCCATCGGTCGCACCGTGGCAGGAGCTGTCAACGATGGCCGCTCACGGCCCCGCCACCACTCCGTCGGCGGGCCGGCCGACCAGCCACCCAGCGGGTGATGCTTCCTCTCACTAGCGCCGGGGAACGGCCCGCACTCATGCGCACCATCCGCACCACATCGGTGTCCCGGATCGATGTTCCGGCCAGCAGGTCCGGTGCGTGGTGTCCGGCGCCATGGCCGGGGGTAGCTAGACGGCTGTGAAGTCGAGGGATCCGGGCAGGAAACGCGAGGCCCACACCGATCTGCTGGCGGGCCGCTACGCCTTGGGCGACGCGATCGGCCAGGGGCGGTCGACGGTCTACCGGGGCGAGGACCTCCGGCTCCGCCGGCCGGTCGCCGTCAAGCAGGTGCAGCTCTACGCGGGTCCTGAACCAGCGCGCAACACGCGCTCGCGGGCGATGAGGGAAGCCCACGCCGCCGCCCGGTTGAGCAACCCGCGGGCCGTCACCGTGTTCGATGTGGTCGAGGAGCGAGGCTCGATCTGGTTGATCATGGAGCTGGTCGACGCTCCGAGCCTCGCTGCGGTTGTGGCGGCCCAGGGTCCACTTGCGCACCGGCGCGCCGCCACCATCGGCCTTGACGTGCTGGACGCGCTCCGCGCTGCACACAGCGTGGGCGTGGTCCATCGTGACGTGAAGCCGGCCAACGTCCTCGTCAGAGCGGGCGACCGAGCCAAGCTCACCGATTTCGGCGTGGCCAGCATCCGTGACGACGCGAAGCTCACCGCCACGGGGCACATCATCGGGTCGCCGGCGTACATGGCACCGGAGCAGGCCCGGGGCGAGCGGGCGGGGCCGCCCGCCGATCTGTGGGCCCTCGGCGCCACCATGTACTTCGCGGTCGAGGGTGTTTCGCCCTTTCCCGGCACGTCGGCCATCGCCGTGGCGACGGCCGTGGCCTACGGTCAGCACCGCCCATCCGACCGACCGGGACCGCTCACCGCCATCGTCGACCGGCTGCTGTCCAAGGACCCGGCGGACCGCCCGACGGCGGGCCAGATCCGCAGAGCCCTGCAGGCCGCGCGGCGGTCGTCGCCGCTCAACCGACGGCACGCGACCCCCGTAGTGCCGGGGTCCGCTGTCGACCGCACACCGCCCCTGCCGACCTCGGGTCCCCCAGCCGCCGGAGCCGGCGCTGTCGGGATCGATGGCGCCGCTCCCGGCGATGCGGACCGCACCGAGGTCTTCCCGGTCCTCACGACGGCGCCCGACTCCGGACTCGCCGAGCCGCCTGCCACATCGGAGGCGGCTGCTGGGACCCTCGAGGAGCGCGAAGTGCCCGCTGTCATCGGCGACGCGAGCCCGGAAGATGAAGGTGAGGTATCGGGCGACGCTGAGGCCGACGGCAGCGCCGGCGACGACCGCGGGGCGGTCCCGAGCCTGGCGCCAGAGGGCAAGGCGTCGAACGCATCACCGGAGCCGGGTCGCGACGAGCGGAACGCCGCCGACGTCGCGACGGCGGCCGTGACGGGGCACGGTGCGGGTGATGTGGCGACAAGGCGACAGGAGGCCCCCAACGGACGGGCCGGCCCGGCCGGCGAAGCAGCCACGATGACCGCAACGGGTGCCGGCGTCGCCAGTGGCGCTCCCGGCTTCGATCGGGCAGTGGAGCGCCGTCGGGGGAAGCCGGGCCGAGCGAGCCCGAACCGGCGGCAGGGAGCGGCCAGCAAGGGATCGACCACCTCCGGCGGCCGCCGAGCCTGGCTGCTGGTGCTGGTGGTGGGCGTCCTGGGCGGGCTCGCGGTGCTCGCCCAGACGGCGCGCCCGACGTCGGACAAGAGCGACGGCGGCGCCTCCGATCAGGCCGTCGACAACGAGGCCGCGACCGAGACGACGGGCGACACGGCCGGCGAACCCGCGGCGGCCGCCGACCAAGCCCCGGTCGGGACGGCGAGCCCGCCCGCGTCGAGCAGCACTGCGACAACCAGCACTGACTCCAGGACGGCAGAGGCCAGCGTCTCGACCACTGCGTCGCAGGTCCCCGACGGCTGGGTTGCCTTCACCGATCCGGAGGGCGCCTACACAATCGCCCACCCACCCGGCTGGAGCGTCGCCCGCGGTCGCCGCGACCACACGGTGTTCATCCGCGAGTCGGGCACCGGAACATACCTGCTCGTCGAGTGGACCCCCGACCCCAAACCAGATCCCGTGGCCGACTGGCAGGCGCAGTCGGGATACTTCGAGAGCCGGCACGAGGGTTACGAGGAGCTACGCATCGAGCGTTACACCTATCGGGACTACAACGCCGCCATGTGGGAGTTCCGCTACCGAGACGGAGGTACCGTCCTCCACGCGGGCAACCTCGGGTTCGTGACCGCCGGCCGCGGCTATGCGCTGTACTTCCAGACCCGCGAGCAGAACTGGAGCGGCAGCCAGGACACGTTCGCCGGGTTCCGCGAGGCCTTCGACCCGGCGCCCTGAAATGGTGAGGCTCGGGCGCCCTACGTGCCCGGCGTTGCGCTCACCGTGACGGTCCGAGGGGCGACGGCGACTATTCGTGCGGCGAACCGTATCGAGCCATCAGTTGCCGGGTACGAGCCGGGGCATGGCAACCATCTTGTGGATACTCGCTGTGGTCCTCGTCATCGCTGGAATCGTCCAACTCTTCCAGGGACAGGTGCTGCTGGGCATCGTTCTCATCGTGCTCGGGTTCCTGGTGGGACCCGGCGGAGTCTCGATCTTCGCCGCCGGCACGAGCTTGGGGCTGACCACCCTGTGGCCGGTGGACCAGGCGAAATGGGTCGGAGGTCACCGCCACGCCGGTCGGCACCCGTACGCTGAACGAGCTCGCTGACGTTTTCGATCGGGCGGCGTTCCGAGCCCTGTCGACGCCCGGTCCGTCGCCCGAAGCACGCGATCCGCGAGCACCTCGTCGCTTGTAGTCGAACGGATCCGCAGCGAGCCGGCACATCTACGAAACCACCTCAGCGGCCGGCGCGGCGTCGACCTAGACCGGCCAACATGCGCTCGAGGTGGTGCCCCGGCGGCGCTTCTGGTGAGGGCGATGGCGGCGGAGGGCGTCGGCGGCCTCCTCGTCGCGTCCGGCTACGATGGCGTGTCCTCGTGGAGAGGTGGCCGAGTCCGGTCGAAGGCGCTTCCCTGCTAAGGAAGTGAGGGCGCAAGCTCTCCGTGGGTTCAAATCCCACCCTCTCCGCTCCGCCGCCCGGCTTCGTGCCGGGCGGTCACGCGTCTTCCCGCTGTGCTCGTCGGGTAGTCATGGGAGGCAACCGACACGCAGGAGGTGACCCATGCCTCGTGGTCGAAGCCCCGGGTCGAGCATCAAGCGCCCGGGCCAGTACGAGAAGATGCGCAAGTCCGGCATGAGCAAGGGCAAAGCGGCCCGCATCTCCAATGCCGGCCCGAGCGCCTCACGCAAGGGCGGACGGGCCGAGCCGTACAACGACTGGAACAAGGACGACCTCATGAAGCGGGCCAGAGACCTCGGCATCTCCGGCCGCTCGTCGATGACCAAGGGCCAGCTCGTCAAAGCGTTGCGTTCCAACCGCTGACCCGCTCGCGTGCGAGTCGCCCGACGCTACGGCCCCACGGCCGCGTAGCGTTGCGGAGCATGGTCGACGTCGACGACTCCCTTCGACGCGAGCGCACCGCGCTGCGCGACTGGCTCGCGGCCCATGGCGCGTCGGCCGAGCAGATCGCGGCCTGCGAACTTGCGGCGGCCGAGCGGGGCCGCGAGCCCGAGGGGCTGGCGTCCGACCTGGTCCTCGCCCGGGGCGTCACCCTCACCGCCCGCGACTTGGCCGACCGCCTCGGGCTCGACGTCGCTGACATCGTCGCGCTCTACCGCGACCTTGGCGTGGTCGTTCCCGACGTCGATGCCGCCCAGTTCACCGAGGATGACGCGATGCTTGTCACCCGGCTCCTCCGGGCGACGTCGGCGGGTGACATCCCCTCGACGACCAGCGCAGAGCTGCTCCGGGTGGTGGCCGGGGCGATGGACCGTATCGCCGAGGCCGCCGTCGCCATCTACGTCCAGGGACCGGAGGAGGACCTGCGGCGCCGCGGCGCGTCCCTCGTCGAGCACGCCGAGAACACTGCGCACGCCACCGAGCTGGTTCTGCACCTCGGCGCCGGGTTGGCGCCCGTCTTCCGCCACCACATGCGCCAAGCCATCGCCCGGCAACGAGTCACGCAGACCGGGGTGACGCGGCGTGAGCTGGCTCGCCTCACCATCGGGTTCCTCGACCTGGTGGGATCGACGACGCTGCAGTCCCAGCTCGACCCCGCCGAGCTGGCCGCGCAGGTCACCAGGTTCGAGACGCGGGCGTTCGACGTCACGAGCGCCGGCGGGGGTCGTCTCGTCAAGTTCATCGGCGACGAGATCATGGTGGCGGCGCTCGACCCGATCGCCGGGTGCCGCATCGTCCTCGACCTGGTCGAGGCCTTCACCGACGACGGCACGCAGCCCCGCGGCGGTCTCGTGTTCGGCGAGGTGCTGTTCCGCCATGGCGACTACTACGGCCCGGTGGTCAACCTGGCGGCCCGCCTGGTCGATGCGGCGATCCCGGGTGAGATCCTCGTCGACTCGTCGGTTGTCGAGGCGAGCAAGGACGACGGGCTGTGCTTCGACCCGGCCGGTCGGCGCCTGCTCAAGGGGTTCGACGACCCCGTGGCCGTGTGGAGCCTCACCCGCGTCTGCCCCGACTGACACCGGTGCGGGGCGCCGCCCGCTCGATTGGCCTTGGCCACGCAGAGGAGCCGCCGCCATGATCGGTGCCCGTGCCCACCGGCCGCTTCGCCCCTAGCCCCACGGGTCCGCTGCACGTCGGCAACCTTCGCACCGCCCTGCTGGCCTGGCTGTTCGCCCGGTCGTCGGGTTCGACGTTCCTGGTGCGTATCGAGGACCTCGATCGCGCCGCCGCCCGCGAGCACCACGTGCGGGCACATCTGGCCGACCTGAAGGCACTCGGTCTCGACTGGGACGGCGAGGTCGTGCGCCAGTCCCACCGGTTCGGCCGCTACGAGGCGGCGCTCGGTCGCCTCGCCGCCGACGGCCTGCTCTACCCGTGCTACTGCAGTCGGCGCGAGGTGTTGGCTGCGGTCTCGGCGCCGCACGGGCCCCAGCCCGGCGGCGCCTACCCCGGCACGTGTCGTGACCTCACGCCGCGGGACCGGGCGGCGCGTGAGGCGGGCGGCAGGCGGCCGGCGTGGCGGGTGCGGGCGGGAGGCCAGCGGGTCGAGGTGGTCGACCGGTTGCACGGCGGGTTCGACGCCGTCGTCGACGACTTCGTCGTCCGCCGGGCCGACGGTGCGCCCGCCTACCAACTGGCGGTGCTGGTCGACGACGCCGACCAGCGCGTGGGCGAGGTCGTGCGGGGCGACGACCTGCTCGACTCGACGCCGCGCCAGGCGTGGCTCGGCCGGCGGCTGGAACTTCCAATTCCGACATATGCGCACGTGCCGCTGGTCTTGGGCGCCGACGGTGAGCGGCTGGCCAAGCGGCACGGGGCGGTCACACTGTCCGATCTGGCGGCGGCGGGAGCGAGCCCGGTGTCAGTGCTCACCTCGATGGCGGTCTCGCTGGGTCTTGCCGTCGCCGGCGAAGCCGATGCTGCGGCCACGGCCGGGCTGTCGGCGGATGCCCTGGTCGCAGTCCTCGTCGAGCGGTTCGATCCGGCCGGCTTACCTCGCCGTCCGTGGACGTTTCACCCGGTATCGGCGGCCTGAACGCGGGGCGATCGGCGTGTGAACGGCACGCGAAGCCGGGTCTGTTCGACGCAAATTCGTTTCTTGTCTCGCCGCAAGAGCGGCATCCTTGCGCCCATGGACCAGGACCTTCTGGATCTGGCCATCCGAGCCCGTGGCGGTGAGCTCGAGCTTGCGGCGGCCCTTCATCACGATGTGCCGGTCATCGACTGGTGGCGGCGCACCGGCCTGCCCGAGGAGATGCGTCCCTTGCTGGGCGCGCTGGCGGGCGAGGCACACGCGCAATCGGCCTGATCCCGGTGCGTTCAGCCCGTTCGGGGCCACGTTCCGGGGCCTGCCCGGGCCTTCGTTCGGGTGTTCAGTCGACCGGTCCGCGGCGCGAACCTGTGGGAAAACTGTGGGTTCCGTTGTGGAGAACAGCAAGGTTCTTGGGGACTACCAAGAAACTCTGGGGATGACCCTGGGGATTGCGAGAAGGCCCTTGACGTGGGGTTTCGTGTGCCGCAAGCTCCCTCCATCCGCCACGGCGACACGGGCTGACGACAGGAACAAGGGACGGGTTCCGTCAAGGAATCCGGCTCGGAAGCCAGGTCTGATGCACCGATCGGCGTGACGAACCAGAAGGTTGCTGACAGGTTCAACGGAGGTGGGGCGCCCACCGAAGTGGTCCTGGGCCACGCAGGGGTCCGCCCCTGGGTTGGTCGGCGGTTCCAACGACGGGTTCGCCCGGCGGTGGAACTGCCCAAAGCAGCCGGACGGAAAGGTTGGCCCCAAGCGATGGACCGGCTAGCTCCGGTCTGCCGCTCGGGGCCTTCCTTGTTCCAGGGCCAAGAATAATCGTTGGGTCGGCGCCGAACGCGGACCGGGCTCAGGCGGCCAGGGGTTCCAACGCCGAGCCCATCAGGTCGGCGAAGTTGTCAGCGTAGAAGCGTCGCCGCGCGTGATTGTCGATGTTGTGGGCGGCCAACGACGCCTCGAACCGCTCGATGGGGCGCCGCCCGCCCTCCACGTGCGGATAGTCCGACGAGAACAGGGACACCTCGGGTCCCGACTGCTCGATGATCCAGCCCACGTCGTCGGTGGGGTAGGGCGTGAACCGCACCTGCCGACGAACGTATTCGCTCGGTCGCAGCGACAGTGCCTGCAGCCGCTCCTCGTGGCGGGCGAACGCATCGAAGGCCGACTCCATCTGCCGGGTCCACGACGGCACCCAGATGGCACCCTGCTCGATCACGCCGATGCGCAGGTCGGGGAAGCGTTCGAGCACCCCGTCGAAGATCATGGTGGCCAGCGTCTGGGCCGGCGGGCCGGGGATGCCCATGTAGTCGACCGAGCGGA
>OCZS010000251.1_pt1 | contig 17576 bp, 17 predicted proteins | sample 1539071 | NCBI WGS metagenome assembly OCZS01 (sample SAMEA3113584, study PRJEB22503) | soil metagenome
CGCCGTATACGACGAGGTGCTCGCCGTCGGGCGCCTGCTGTTCGACGAGGTGCTCGGGCAGGAGCTCCCCCGAGCGCCGCTCGTTGGTCATGGAACGGAACTCGGCTCCTAGCTCCTTGCCGATCTCCTCGGCGGCCGCAAGGGTGACCGCGACCGTGGAGGGGTCGTGCATGACCACGCGGTTGCCGGTGGTGTCGCCGATCCGGTTGGCGTTCTTCAGGCGGATCTCGAACGGGTCGAGACCGAGCACGTCGGCAACGCGGTTGATGTGCGACTCGACGGCCAGCGACACCGAGGTCACGCCGAAGCCACGCATCGCGGTGGTCGGCACGCGGTTGGTGAAGACCACGTACCCGTCGAAGCGCAGGTTGGGGATCGTGTACGCGCCCGTGTGGTGGAAGGCGTGCTTCGTCAGCCCGTAAGGCGAGAAGCGGGCGTAGGCCCCCGCGTCGTGCAGGGTCAGCATCCGGCGACCGAGTATCCAGCCGTCGTCGGTGACCGCGTCGCGGATCTCCATGTGCCACGGCGCGCGCGTGGAACTGCAGAGGAACTCCTCCTCGCGCGTGAAGCGCCACTTCACGGGCCGCTCGGACTTGATGGCCAACAGCGCGCAGACGGTCTCGGTGGCGGTGTCGACCTTGCCCCCGAAGCCACCGCCCACGGTCCCGCCGACCAGCTTGAGCCGGTTCAGCGGCCACTCCAGATGGGCGGCTACAACGCCGAGTGAGAAGTACATGGCCTGGGTGCAGGTGTAGACGGTCAGGCGGCCGTCGGCCTCGGGGACGGCCAACGCCACCTGGGTCTCCAGCGGGCAGTGCTCGATGGCCTGCGGGCGGTAGACGCCCTCCACGACCACGTCGGCCCGCTCGAACGCCTGGTCGACGTCGCCCTTGCGCACGCGCCGGTGGTCGTAGGAGCCGTAGTGCGGATAGACGGGGCCCCACTGGTGGATCTCCGCGGCGTCGTCGTCGAAGGCCTTGCGCATGTCGAAGAGCGCGGGGCGCTTCTCGAACGCGACGTCGATCGCCTCGACCGCGGCGCGTGCGAGCGCCTCGCTCTCCGCGGCCACCGCGGCGATCGGCTGGCCCTTGAAGCGGACCTCGCCGTCCGCCAGCAGCGGCTCGTCCGCCGGGACGCCGAGCGCCTCGAGGTGGCCGTAGACGTTCTTGGGCACGTCGGCCGCGGTGACGACCGCGTGCACGCCGGGGATCGCCTCGGCCGGGGCGGTGTCCAGGCGGCTGATCGTGGCGTGGTCGTGGGGGGAGCGCAGCGCCTTGACCCACAGCGTCCCCGGCACGTGGACGTCGTCGACGTAAACCGTGCGGCCGGTGACGTGCGCGACACCGTCGTAGCGAGGGAGGCGGGCGCCGACGGCCTTCATGCCGGGCTCCCCGGCAACATCGTGGCCTCGCCCTCGGGCGAGCGGTCGGCCTCGACTTCCTCGGGCGAGACCTCGCCCCGCGCGGCCGCCGTGACCGCGGCGACGATCTTCGTGTACCCCGTGCAGCGGCAGACGTGCCCGGCGAGCGCCTCGATGGTCTCCTCGCGCGTGGCTCCTCCTCCGCCATCCACCAGCGCCGTGGCGGCCATGACGAACCCCGAGGTGCAGAAACCGCACTGCGCGGCGTAGTGCTGGTCGAACGCGGCCTGGACCGCCGACAGGGACGTGGGGGTTCCGAGCCCCTCGACCGTGGTGATCTCGGCGCCCTCGACGCTAGCCAGCGGCGTGAGGCACGACCGCCGGGGCCGGCCGTCCACGAGGACGGTGCAGGCCCCGCAGCCGCCCTGCTGGCAGCCGGCCTTCGGGCTCGTGATCCCGAGCTCCTCGCGCAGCACCTGCAGGAGGCTCGAAAGGGGCGGTGACGCGACCTCCTGCGTCACCTGGTTGACCGTCAGTTGCATCGGGCCTCCTCGGCTTTCAGGCGAGCTGGGAAAGAACGCGGCCGACGAGAACGGGCAGCGTGCGCTCCCGGTACCAGGCCGAGGCTAACGCGTCGTCGCCAAGGGACACGTCCTCGAGCGCACGCGCCGCGTCGCCCTGCTCCGCGGAGCGCAGCCGCACGGCGTGCGGCCCGGCCCCGGAGGCCGCCAGCCGCAGCTCGCCTCCGGTCCGCGCGCCGTGGACGGCCAGGATCGTGTAGGAGTGGGCGTGGGGCCGGCGGACCGAGGCCGACGCGGCTGCCTCGGGCTCGGTGAAGCTGACGTCGAGCACCAACCGGCCGCCGGGGCCCGTGGCGAGGAACTCCTCGACGGGATCGGAGCGCTCGCCGCCCTCGCCGGCCGAGCGGACCTCGGCGTCCAGGGCCACGAGCGCGGCCTGCAGATCGCCGCGCGGGCTCTCGGCGCCCGGTGGCGCGCACAGATTGCCGCCCAGCGTCGCCTGGGCGCGGACCTCGGGATCGGCCACGTAGCCGGCGGCCGTGGCCAGCGGCTCGGGGGCGGCGTTCAGCTCGGCGACCGGCGTCATCGACCCGATCGTGAGCCGCTCGCCGTTGCGGGCGAGCCCGGTCAGGCCGGCCCGCTCGAGCATCAGGACCCGGCTAGGAGACAGACGGCCGTGGACCATCTCGACCATGACGATCGTGCCGCCCGCAAGCACGGTTGTGCCGTCGCCCTCGCCGAAGGCCGACACCGCCTCCTCGGCCGACGAAGGCATGACGACCTCCGCCGCCTGCGTGGGTACCTCGATCATCTCGCCTCCCCCTTCGTGCTGCCTGAATCGTCGAGCCCTTTTATACACCCGCGGCGAACGCGCCGGGTAGGGTTTGGCTGCAAGTGACCGGCGACATCGCCTTCGGGTCTATAGAGGAGGTCGAGGCGGCGCTGCGCGCCCAGTCCTACCTGCCGGAGCGCGGTCTGGCCACCTCGCTGTACCTCTCGCTGGCCGTCGGCAAGCCGCTGCTGCTCGAGGGCGAGGCGGGCGTGGGCAAGACCGAGGCGGCCAAGGCGCTGGCCGGCGCACTGGGCGCTCGGCTCATCCGCCTTCAGTGCTACGAGGGCCTGGACGTCGCGCACGCCGTGTACGAGTGGAACTACTCGCGCCAGCTCCTCCACATCCGCGCGGCACAGGAGGGCTCGGTCGACGAGTCCGAGCTCTTCGGCTCGGACTACCTCATCCGGCGCCCCCTGCTGGAGGCCATCGACGCCGACGAACCGGTGGTGTTGCTGATCGACGAGATCGACCGGGCCGACGAGGAGTTCGAGGCCTTCCTGCTGGAGGTCCTCTCGGACTTCCAGATCACGATCCCCGAGGTCGGGACCATACGCGCCAAGCGCCGCTGTTTCTTCCACTGGATCACCCATCCCTCGCTCGAGCGCGAAGTCGACATCGTTCGGCTGCGGGTGCCGGGTGTGTCGGAGCGCCTGGCCGCCCAGGCCGCGGGCTTCGTGGCCGGCCTGCGGGCGATGGACCTCTCCAAGCGCCCTGGCGTGGCCGAGACCGTCGACTGGGCCCACGCGCTTACGGTGCTCGGCACCGAGGAGCTCGATCCGCTGACGGTGGCGCAGACGCTCGGCTCGGTCGTCAAGTACCAGGAGGACCTCGAGGCCATCCGCGACGAGACCGTCGCCGCGCTGGTTGACGAGGCGCGGGCGGCCGCGGTCGCGACCGCTGCGATGTGAACGCGGCGGTCACCCGGCAGGTCGTGACCTTCGGGCGGATCCTGCGCGAGGCCGGCCTCGAGATCGGCGCCGGACGCGTGGCGGACGCCATGCGGGGCCTGGAGCTGGTCGGCCTCGCTCGCGGGGAGGACGTCTACTGGACGCTGCGCACGACGCTCGTGGCCCGGCGCGAGGAGCTCGAGCCCTTCGATCGCGCCTTCCGCGCATGGTTTCTCGGCGACGCGATCGCGCCACCGACGCGGCCACGGGACGATCCGCGCCGCCCACGGCGCGGGTCCTCACGCACACGCCGTGAGGGGCATGTGGCCGAGACACCACCCGGGGAGGAGCCCGAGCGCCTCGGCTGGAGCGCGCACGAGGTGCTGCGCCGTAAGGACTTCGCGGCCATGACTCCCGGCGAGGCCGCAGCGGCCCGGCGCCTCATCGCCGAGATCGCATGCGCGCGCCCACAGCGCTCCTCGCGCCGGCTACGGCCCCATCGCCGTGGGCGCACCCTCGACGTCCGGCGCCTCGCGCGCGACTCGCTGGCCACCGGCGGCGATCCGCTCCAGCGTCGCTTTCGCCGGCGCGTCCAGAGCCCCCGCAAGCTGGTAGTCCTCTGCGACGTCTCGGGCTCGATGGAGGCCTACAGCCGGGCGATGCTGCTCTACCTGCACGCTCTAGTGCGCTCGGGCCGCGGTGTCGAGGTCTTCGCATTCGGCACCCGGCTGACCCGCTTGACCGAGGAGCTGCGCACGCGTGATCCCGAGGAGGCGCTCCGCCGGGCGGCGGGCCGCGTGGTGGACTGGGCGGCGGGCACGCGCATCGGAGCGTCGCTCAAGGCTTTCAACGACGTCTGGGGCCGGCGGGCGCTGACGCGCGGGGCGGTCGTGCTCGTGGTCTCCGACGGCTGGGAGCGGGGCGACGTGGTCGCCGTGGGGCGCGAGATGCAGCGCCTGCATCGCGCCGCTTACGCCGTGGTCTGGGCCAACCCCATGAAGGGCAGCCAGGACTACGAGCCGCTGGCGGGAGGGATGCGGGCTGCGCTGCCCTACGTGGACCGCTTCGTGTCTGGCCACAACCTGGCCAGCCTGGACGAGCTCTCCGATCTGCTCGCGGGGATCGAGCGCCGCCATGTCGGCTGAGGGCCCTGCTTGGTAGGTTGCCGCGGACGCTGAGGGACCGGGGAGAGGAGGCGCTCAAGCATGGCGGTGCAGGCACACAAGCCGGAGATGCTCGAGCTCATTGCCGAGGACGCGGAGCTCGAGCGCCTCGGGACGGGCTTCACCTTCACCGAGGGGCCGCTCTGGCACCCCGACGGCTACCTCCTCTTCAGCGACATGCCCGGCGACGTCCGCCGCCGCTGGGACGAGGAGAGTGGCGTGACCGAGGTGGCCAACCCCTCCAACAAGGGCAACGGCATGACGTGGGACCTCGACGGGCGGCTGCTCGTCTGCGAGCACGTGACGAGCTCGCTCGTGCGGATGAACCCCGACGGCACCGGCTCCGGGCGCGAAGCCCTCGCCACCCACTACGACGGCAGAGAGCTCAACAGCCCAAACGACGTGATCGTGAAGTCCGACGGGTCGATCTACTTCACCGACCCGACCTACGGGCGCATGCCCGGCTTCGGGCTCGAGCGCGAGCAGGAACTCGACTTCCAGGGCGTCTACCGCCTCCCGGCCGGCGGCGGCGAGCTCGAGCTCGTGGTGGACGACTTCGCGCAGCCCAACGGCCTCTGCTTCACGGCCGACGAGTCCCTGCTCTACATCAACGACACCGACCGTGCGCACATCCGCGTGTTCGAGGTCGGGTCCGACGGGAGCCTGAGTGGGGGCGACGTCCTGGCCGACGGAATCGGCACCGGGGAGCTGGAGTCGGGCGAGCTCGTGGACGGGATGAAGCTCGACGAGCCCGGCAACATCTGGGTCACGGGGCCGAAGGGCGTGTGGGTCTTCAGCCCGGACGGCGAGCACCTGGGGGTGCTCGAGGTGCCCGAGAACGTGGGCAACCTCAACTGGGGCGGGCCCGACTGGAACTGGCTGTTCATCCCCGCGAGCACGTCGATGTACCGCGTGCAGACGAAGGTGTCCGGAAACCGGCTGCCCTACATGAGGTGATGAGGTGAGCGACGAGACTGCGCCCCTGACGCTCGACGGCGCCCACGCGGCGCTCGTCATCCAGGACCTCCAGAACGACGTGATCATCGAGGGCGGGGCCTTCGCCGACTCCGGCGCCCCGGCCCACGCCACGTCCCAGAACGTGGTGGCCAACGTCGCCGGGCTGGCCGACGCCTTCCGCTCCGCCGGCCGGCCGGTCATCCACGTCTGGTACGTCGTGGAGAAGGGGGCGGCCGGCCTGCGCCTCAACGCGCCGCTCTTCGAGGGGGTCAAGGAGGCCGACGCGCTCGTTCGCGGCACGTGGGGCGCCGCTCCGGACGACGGCCTCGAGCCGAAGGACGGCGACCACGTGGTCGAGAAGATGCGGATGAACGGGTTCTATGACACGAGCCTGGACATCCTGCTGCGCGGCCTCGAGGTGACTACGCTCGTCGTCTCCGGCGCGTGGACGAACATGTCGATCGAGCACACCGCTCGTCACGCCGCGGACGCGGGGTACCATGCGGTCGTGCCCTCCGACGGCACCTCGACGGTCAGCGACGAATGGCAGCACGCTGCGCTGAACTTCGCGCTCACGAACGTGGCCCAGGTCGCCACCTGCGCGGAGATCGCAGCCGCCCTGCGCTGACATGACCGCGCTCGCCGGCGACCTGCTGCTGTCCGAGGCGTACATCGACGGGCATTGGGTCGAGGCCGACTCGGGCGCGTCGTTCGAGGTCAAAAACCCGGCCTCCGCGGAGGTGCTCGCGACCGTGCCGCGCATGGGGGCGGCCGAGACCCGGCGGGCCATCGACGCGGCGGCCCGCGCCCTGCCCGGCTGGCGAGCGATGCTGGCCAAGGACCGCGCCCGGATCATGCGCCGCTGGGCCGACCTGATGATGGAGCGCTCGGAGGAGCTGAGCGCGCTGCTGACCGCCGAGCAGGGCAAGCCCCTGGCCGAGTCGCGGGTGGAGGTGGCCTACGCCGCGAGCTTCCTGGAGTGGTTCGGGGAGGAGGGCAAGCGCGTCTACGGCGACACCATCCCCACCTACGCGCCCGACCGCCGTGTGGTTGTGACCAAGGAGCCCGTCGGGGTCACGGCGGGCATCACCCCGTGGAACTTCCCGGCGGCGATGCCCACGCGCAAGGCGGCGCCCGCGATCGGCGCGGGCTGCACGATGGTGCTCAAGCCAGCCGAGCAGACGCCACTCACGGCGCTGTCCGTGATGAAGCTCGGCGAGGAGGCGGGTCTGCCGCGCGGCGTGCTCTCGGTCGTGACCGGCGACGCGTCCGACGCGCCGGAGATCGGGCGTGAGATGACCTCGAACCCCGTGGTGCGCAAGCTCGGCTTCACCGGCTCGACCGAGGTCGGCAAGCTGCTCATGGCCCAGTGCGCGGGCCAGGTCAAGAAGGTCTCACTCGAGCTCGGCGGCAACGCGCCGTTCATCGTCTTCGACGACGCCGACCTCGAGGAGGCGGTCGAGGCGGCGCTCATCTGCAAGTACCGCAACTCGGGGCAGACCTGCATCTCGGCCAACCGGATCCTGGTGCAGGAGCCGGTGTTCGACGAGTTCGTAGGGCGCTTCGCCGAGCGGGTGGCGCGGCTGGTAGTGGCCGACGGCTTCACCGACGGCGTCAACGTCGGCCCGCTCATCGACCGCCCCGCCCTCGAGAAGGTGCAGCGTCACGTGGGCGACGCGCTCGACTCGGGCGCCGACCTGCTCCTCGGCGGAGAGTTGCACGAGCGCGGCGGGCAGTTCTTCGCGCCCTCCGTGCTCACCGGCGTGACCGACACCATGGCCATGTCTAACGAGGAGACCTTCGGCCCGGTGGCGGGCATCACGCGCTTCGCCACCGAGGAGGAGGCGATCCGCAAGGCCAACGACACGCCCTACGGCCTCGCGAGCTACTTCCTCAGCCGCTCGATGCCGCGGATCTGGCGCGTTTCGGAGGCACTCGAGTACGGCATCCTCGGCATCAACACCGGCATGATCTCGACCGAGGTCGCGCCCTTCGGCGGCATGAAGGAGTCGGGCATCGGCCGCGAGGGCTCGAAGTACGGCATCGACGAGTGGCTCGAGCTCAAGTACCTGTGCATGGGCGGGCTGTGATCGTCGAGGAGCGCACCTACCACGTCTACACGGGCAAGCTGCCGGAGGTAGTGCGCCTGTACGCCGAGGAGGGCACGACTATCCAGCAGTCGATTCTGGGCCGGCTCGTCGGGGCCTTCACGGTCGACGTCGGCGACCTGAGCTCGATCGTCCAGCTCTGGGCCTACGACAGCTTCGCCGATCGCGAGCGCCGCAGGGCCGAGCTCGCCGCCCACGAGGGCTGGCGGGAGTTCCTCGGCCGCCTGCAGCCGCTCATCCACACCCAGCGCAGCCGCATCCTTCTGCCGACCTCGTTCTCGCCGCTCCAGTGAGCGCGCTCGAGGGCAAGGTGGCGATAGTCACGGGGGCGGCCAAGGGCATCGGCGCGGCGATCGCCGACGGCCTGGACGCCGAGGGTGCCCGGATCGTCGTGGCCGACCTGCAGGGAGCGCAGGAGGCGGCCAAGCGGTACCCGGACGGGCTCGGGCTGACCGTCGACGTCTCCAGCGAGGAGGACGTCGAGCGAATGGCCCGCGAGACCGTAGAGCAGGCGGGCGGCGTCGACATCCTCGTGAACAACGCGGGCCTGTACGCGTCGCTGGCGATGCGCTCGTTCGAGCAGATCCCGCTGGAGGAGTGGCGGCAGGTCATGGATGTGAACGTGGCCTCGATGTTCCTCACCTGTCGCGCCGTGGTCCCGTGCATGCGCGAGCGCGGCGGCGGGCGGATCGTGAACATCTCCTCGGGGACCCCCTTCCGCGGAGTGCCCTTCCTGCTGCACTACGTGACGAGCAAGGGTGCGATCGTGACCTTCACCCGCGCGCTGGCCAAGGAGCTCGGCGGCGATGAGATCCTCGTCAACTGCGTCGCGCCCGGCTTCACGATGAGCGCCGGGGTCGAGGAGCATCCCGAAGTGGTCGAGGCGCTACGCGACGTGTCGGTTTCGGCGCGCACGCTCAAGCGCGACCAACTGCCCGAGGATGTAGTCGGCGCGGTCGTGTTCCTGTGCGGACCGGGCGCGACGTTCATCACAGGGCAGACGATGGTCATCGACGGCGGCCAGTACTTCCATTGAGACTGTCCCTCTTCGAGCACCCCGACGGTGTCGACGCTGCGGGCGACAACGTGATCGTCTTCGCCCTCGAGGACGAGCGGGCCCACGACGCTCCGGTCCATGTGGACGGGCCAGCCCTGCGCTGGACGCTCGGCGACGAAGACAGCCGAGAGGCGGCGCTCGCGGCCGAGATCACGCTGGCGAACGGCGACTCCTGGCTCTTGCGCTGTGATCGCGTGGACTTCCCGCCGGGCGGGGTCGCGTATCGCCACACGCATCCCGGGGCCGGGATCCGGCGCCTCCTGTTCGGGGAGATCACGATCGAGACCGAGGGGATCAGCACGACCTACGGCCCGGGGCAGGCGTGGTTCGAGCGCGGGCCCGAGCCGGTCCTGGCCACGACGACGGCGGCCGGGCCGTCGGCGTTCGTGCGGGTTATGTTGGTCCCCGGCGGGCTGGCCGGGCAGCGGACGATCCGCTATGTCGCTCCGGACGACGCGCAGCGGCCGAAGACCCAGAAGGCGACGATCCTCCTCGAGCGGCCGGTCCGCGCGTGATCCGCTCGGGCGGACGCATCCTCGTCGACCAGCTCGCGGCGCACGGGGCCGATTTGGCCTTCGGCGTGCCCGGCGAGAGCTACCTCGACGTCCTCGACGCCCTGTACGACGCCCCCGTGCGCTTCGTTCCGGCGCGCCACGAGGCCGGGGCGGCCAACATGGCCGAGGCCTACGGCAAGCTCACGGGCCGGCCGGGCATCTGCCTGGTCACCCGCGGCCCGGGAGCGATGCACGCGGCGATCGGCGTTCACACCGCGCGCCAGGCCTCCACGCCGCTCATCCTGCTAGTGGGCCAGATACAGCGCGGTACGAGCGGCCGCGAGGCCTTTCAGGAGCTCGACCTGCGCGCGGTCTTCGGCAGCGCGGCCAAGTGGGCCACGCAGGTGGAGGACGCCGCGCGGCTGCCCGAGATCCTCGCCCGCGCGTTCTGGGTGGCGCGCTCGGGCCGGCCGGGCCCGGTGGTCGTCGGGCTGCCCGAGGACGTGCTGAGCGCCGAGGCCGACGTGCCCGACGCGGCGCGCGCGCCGGTCGCGGCGGCGGCGCCCCGCGTCGCCGACCTGGAGCGCCTGCGGGCGCTCCTGGCCGAGGCGCGGCGCCCGCTCGTGGTGGTCGGCGAGGGCGGCTGGAGCGCCGAGGCCGGCGAGGACCTCGTGGCCTTCGCCACGGCGGCCGCGGTCCCGGTCGCGGCCTCCTTCCGCTGTCAGGACTTCGTCGACAACGAGGCCGAGATCTACGCCGGCCACGCGGGGATCGGGATGATGCCCGCGCTGCGGGAGCGCATCGAGCAGGCCGACGTGCTCGTGGCGGTCGGCGGCCGGCTCGGCGACATCGCCTCGGGTGGCTACGGGCTGCTCGACATCCCGCGCCCGCGTCAGCGCCTCGTGCACGTGCATCCCGACCCGGACGAGCTCGGTGCCGTCTATCAGCCCGAGCTGGCGATCGTCTCGGGACTGCCGGAGTTCGCGGCCGCGGCGCGCGTGCTCGACCTCGGCAAGGGCGCGGCCGCGCGGCACGGGTACGTGGCCGAGGCCCGCGCGGCGTACGAGGAGAACCGCGGCCGGCACCGCGAGCTCCCCGGCGAGCTGCAGCTGGCCGAGGTCATGGCGCTGCTGCGCGAGCGTCTCGGGCCCGACGCCATCCTCACCTCGGGCGCCGGCAACTTCACCGTGTGGGCGCACCGCTTCTACTCGTTCCGCCGCTTCGGGACGCAGCTCGCGCCCCAGTCCGGCGCGATGGGCTACGGCGTGCCCGCCGCGGTCGCGGCCAAGGCGGTCCACCCCGAGCGGACGGTGGTCTGCCTGGCCGGCGACGGCGACTTCATGATGAGCGGACAGGAGCTCGCGACGGCGGTCCAGGAAGACCTTGGAATCGTCGTGCTGGTGGTCAACAACGGGATGTGGGGGACGATCCGCATGCACCAGGAGCGCCACTTCCCCGGGCGCGCGATGGCCACCGACTTGGTCAACCCCGACTTCGCGGCGCTGGCCCGGGCGTTCGGCGCCCACGGAGCGGTGGTGGAGCGCACGCAGGACGCCGGTGCCGCCCTCGACGACGCGCTCGCGGCCGGGCGGCCGGCGCTGGTCGAGCTGCGTGTCGATCCCGAGGCGATCACTCCGGTGCAGACCCTGAGCGAGATCCGGGAGGCGGCGGGATGAGCCGTGAGGAGCTGCGGGTCGACGGGCTGCCCGAGCCCATCAGCCACTACACGGACGCCGTCCGCGCCGGCGACCTGCTGTTCGTCTCGGGGATCGTGCCGGTCGACGCCGAGGGCGCGCTCGTCGGCGGCTCGGACGTCGTGGCCCAGGCCGAGCAGGTCTTTGCGCTGCTCGGGCGTGTCCTGGCGGCCGCGGGGGCTGCGCCGGGCGACGTCGTCAAGGTCACGCTCTACCTTCTCGACAAGGACGACCGGCCGCGGATCAACCCGGTCCGGCAGCGTTTCTTCGGCACGGCGCGGCCCGCGAGCACGCTCGTCGAGGTCAGCGGCCTCGCGGTGGCGGGGGCTCGGCTGGAGGTCGACGCCGTCGCGCTGCTGGGCGCGTGACCGCCGCAGAGATCGCGGCGGCCGTCGCCGCGGGCGCGCTGAGCGCCGAGGAGGCCGTGACCGAGGCGCTCTCGAAGCTGGAGGCTCGCAGCGATCTGCGTGCCGTGATCACGCTCTGCACCGAGCACGCGCCGGCGCGTGCCCGCGCCGGTGTGCGAGGGCGCCTGGCCGGCGTGCCCCTGGTGGTCAAGGACCTCATCGACACCGCCGGCGTTCGGACCACATACGCCTCCTCCATCTACGCCGAGCACGTACCGAAGCGCTCCGCCCCGGCGGTGGCCGCGCTGGAGGCGGAGGGCGCGATCGTCGTGGCCAAGTCGAACGCCGACGAGTTCGCTTGGGGGGTCACGGGCCAGAACGTCCACTTCGGGGACGTGGTCAACCCTCGCCGCCCGGACCGGATCACGGGCGGGTCGAGCGCCGGCAACGCCGCCGCGCTCGCGGCCAGCCTGGTGCCGCTCGCCCTCGGCACGGACACCGGCGGCTCGGTCCGGATGCCGGCAGGGGCCTGCGGCGTCGTGGGTCTCAAGCCCCGGCTCGGCGCGGTCTCTACGGAAGGTGTGTTCCCGCTGGCGCGCAGCTTCGACACGGTCGGGCCGATGGCCCGGGCGGCAGCCGATTGCGCGCTTGCCCATTCGGTCCTCACGGGGGTTCCTGTGCCCGCGCCCCGGATGCGCGGCCTCCGGGTGGGGGTCCTGACCGGCCCGCCGGATGTGACCGGGGCCGCCGGGAAGATCGTGAGCGACCCGCGCGCCGCCGGGATCGCGGAGCGGCTGAGGGCGCTCGGCACCGACGTGCGCGAGGTCGTTCTCCCCTCGCCCGAGGCGAACACCTGGCCGCTGTTCCTGGGCGACGCCGCCGAGGCTCACTCGGCCACCTTCCCCGCCCGGCGGGACGAGTACGGCCCGGCGATCCGGGCCAAGCTCGACGCCGCCTGGCGGGTCACGCCCGCCGAGCGCCAGGCCGCCCGGGCGGCGCTCGAGGCCTGGCGCGCCCGTGCGCGCGCCGAGCCGGCCGTCGATGTCATCGCCTCGCCCACGCTGGGCGTCTCCGAGCTGCCGCCCGTCGGTGTCGACGAGCTGGACGTCCGCATCGAGTTCTCCGCCTACACGCGGCCCTGGAGCCTGCTTGGCTGGCCCGCGATCGCGCTCGGTGAGCTCCAGCTCGCCGGCCGCGACCCCGACGTCGTCATCGCTGCGGCGCTGGCGCTGGAGCGGGAGGGCGCGCTCCCTTTCCGTCCCCGACGAACGTGACGCAGCCGTGAATACTTCACCGATACGTCACGCTCGAGCGGATAGCGTCCGAGGCATGCGTGCCCTCCGCTTCAACCACGTGAGCATCCATGCCGTCGACATGGACGAGTCGCTTCGCTTCTACACCGAGGTGTTCGGGATGGAGCGCCTGCCCAGCCCCGACTTCGACATCCACGTCGAGTGGCTGCGCCTGGGCGACCAGCAGTTGCACCTCTTCGTGCGCGAGACGGCGACGCCGCCCTACCACCACATTGGCCTCGACGTCGACGACTTCGAGGCCGCCTTCGTCATGGCGCGCGACCGAGGGCTGCTCGACGACGCTCTCTGCCCTCCGGTGCGCGAGCTCATCGACGGCTCGGCACAGATGTATCTCCGCGACCCCGCGGGCAACCTCGTCGAAGTCGACTGGCCGGACGCCTCGACGCTGGACCGTGAGGTCGTGGGGGAGATCGCGCTCCTCGCCGACGAGCGCCCCCAGAGCGATGAGGCGCGGCGCGCCCGGCTGTACCTGGCGCCCGCGGCACCGGGCGAACATCTTCCTTGACTTAAGCCGCCCGGACAAGGCCTTGCGCCTGGATACAAGGTGGTGTTAGCTTCGCCAGGCCTTGGCTTTCACAGGTGTGTCCCGGGGGAGGGCGCTGCGGATCGCGGGCAGCGTGCTGCTCGTATTGGTCATCGCGTTCCCGATCGTGTGGGTGCTGTTCATCGCGTCGGGGACGACCTTCGGCCCCGCCATCGACGACCCCAAGAACTTCCTGATCACGCTGATCAACGGGGTGACGGCGGCGGCGCTGTACTTCATCGTCGCGAGCGGCTTCACCCTGATCTTCGGCCTCATGCGCGTGGTGAACATGGCCCACGGCGCGTTCTTCCTGCTCGGCGGCTACATAGCCCTCGAGTTGCAGCGCGATCTCGTGCCGGGTGCCGAGTCGGCGCTCGGCATCTCGAGCGCCCAGGTCAGCTTCATGAACTGGTTCCTGCCCGTGCTGGCGGCCGGTCTCATCGTGGGCGGGATCGGGTTGCTGATGCAGCAGGCCTTCCTGCGCTGGAACCAGGGGCAGGAGCTGCGCCAGGCGCTTATCACGATCGCGGTCTCGATCATCGCCGCGGACCAGATGCTCGCCCACTTCGGCGGCGTCGCCAAGGACATCTCGTGGCCCGTGACGTTCGACAAGTTCGTCGATCTCCAGGTCGCGGACGTGCAGTACACGCTCACGCGGATCGTCATCCTCGGCCTGGGCCTGTTCATCGGGGCGGCGCTGTGGTTCTGGCTCAAGCGCACGCGCACGGGCATGGTTATCCGGGCAGGCGTCGACGACCGCGACATGGTCTCCGCCCTCGGCGTCAACATCCAGCTGACGTTCGCGATCGCCTTCTTCATCGGGTCGGCGCTCGCGGGCATCGGGGGCGCGATGGGCGGGTCCTTCGCCAGCTTGGCCCCCGGCGTCGACGCCAACTGGCTGCTCAACTCGCTCGTGGTCGTGATCATCGGCGGCATGGGGTCGCTGGGAGGGGCCGCCATCGGGGCGCTGCTGCTGGGTCTGACCACAAATTTCGCCGCCGCCTACCTCCCGGCCGACTACACCTTCTACTCGATCATCTTCACGTTCGTGCTGCTGGCGATCGTGCTCGCCGTCCGGCCGCTCGGGCTCTTCGGTCGGCCGGCATGAGCGCTGCCTCGAGCTCCCGGCTCACGCCCAACCGGGTGGCCGGCGGGCTGCTCGTGGCGCTGGCGCTGCTCGCACCGCTCATTTTCAGCGAGTACTGGGTCGCCACGCTCCTGACCCAGGCGCTCTTCCTGGGCATCGTCGCCGCCAGCCTGATCTTCCTCTCGGCCGACGGGGGAATGGTGTCGCTCGCCCAGGTGGCGATCTACGGCGTAGCGGGATTCGCGCTCGGCAACCTCACGACGACAGGCAACACGAAGGGCATGAACCTCGGCTGGGACCCCGTGCTGGGCATCGTCGTGGCCATCGCCATCGCGGTCGTGGTCGCGCTCGTATTCGGCGCCTTGGCCAGCCGCAGCTACGGGATCTACTTCCTAATGATCACGCTTGTCTTCTCGGTGATCGCGAACCTCTTCTTCGGCCAGGTGACGAGCGTCTCGGGCTTCGGCGGCATCAGCGGGATTCCTATCCCCGAGTTCTTCGACCGCACCGCGCACCCCAACCGCCTCTACTTCGCCACCCTGCTGGTGGCGGCGCTGGTGTACGTCGGCTTGCGGTACGTCGCGCGCACTCCGTTCGGACTCGCCCTTCAGGGGATCCGCGACGACCCGGTGCGGATGCGCTCGCTCGGCTACAGCGTAGCCCTGCACCGCCTGCTCGCATTCGGGCTCGCGGGTTTCGTGGCGGCGCTCGCCGGGATTCTGTTCGTGTGGTGGAACGCGCAGATCGCGCCGTCGACGATCGACCTGACCGCCACGATCAACGTGCTCATGATCGCCGTCATCGGCGGGATGTTCCGGCTGGAGGGCGCGTGGATCGGGGCACTCGTGTTCGTTCTGCTCAACAACTACGCGCAGGACGTCGGCTTCGTGGGCGAGCGGTTTCCCACGCTGATCGGGTTGATCTTCCTGGTCATCGTGCTCGTGTCCCCCGACGGCCTGGTCGGGCTGTGGGACCGGACGGTCGCGCGGCTGCGCGGCTCGGCCGGCCCGGATGAGCCGACCGGGGAAGGAGGTTCAGCCGGTACTGTGCCGGAGGGTGAGCGTGGAGCATCGACGGTCACCGGCTCGTAGGATGACACCGCCGGGGCGTGGGGCCGCGGCGAGAGGAGGAGAAAAGGCAATGTCAGAAGTGACGGAACGGAGGCGCGGCCTGATGTGGCTTGCGCTTCTCCTGGGGATCGCGGCGCTCGCGTTTGCGGGCTGCGGCGACGACGACGACGACGAGGGTGGGGGCGGAGGCGAGGCGGCCTCCGAGGAGGCGCCGAGCACCACGAAGGCGCCCCCGGGTTACGCCGCCGTCAAGCAGGAGACGGGCGGCAGCGGGACGCCGATCAAGGTCGCCGTGCTCTCCGAGTGCAAGGGCGCGTTCGGCACGTTCGACAACCAGAACATGGCCGGCGCCACTGCGGCGATGGCCCAGTTCGCCGGCGCCAAGCCCAAGAACCCGAACAAGCCACGCGACGGGTGGACCGGCGGCGCGATCAACGGGCACCCGCTCGAACTCGTGGGCGTCGGGTGCGGCGACGACACGTCGGGCACGGCGATCAAGGAGACGCGCCGGCTGATGGAGCAGCTCGACGCGGACGTCATGATCGGCCCGCTGTCGGGCGACGAGTCGATCGCGGTGGCCAACTACGCCAAGCAGCACCCGGAGAAGACCTTCGTCAACGGTGCGGCCGGCGCGCAGGACACGACGCTCAAGGTGCGGGCGCCGAACTTCGCGCGCTTCAACGGTGACGGCGCGCAGTTCAACGCCGGCCTGGGTGACCTGGCCTACAACGAGCTGGGTTGGCGCACGGCGGCGGTGATCGGCGACGACTACAGCTTCGGCTGGACGTCGATGGCCGGCTTCATCTCGGAGTTCTGCGCGGCCGGCGGACAGGTCACCAAGCGGATCTTCCCGCCGCTGAACACGACGGACTACTCGTCCTTCGCGCAGCAGCTGCCGGACGACGTGGACGGCACGTTCGTGGCCGTCGGCGGCGCGGGTCTCATCCCGTTCCTGAAGGCCTACGAGCAGGCCAAGGGGCCGATCGACGCCAAGAAGTTCCTGGGCAACGTGTTCTGGGGCACGCCGTCGCAGTTCGAGCAGCTCGGCCCCCGGGTCGCGGGCGTGTACGCCGGCGGCGCGGGCACGGCCGGCGATCTGGATACGCCGGAGGCCCAGTACTACGGCAACGGCATCATCGGCAAGTGGTTCAAGGAGATCCCGCCGGGTGGTGAGTCCGCGCCCCAGGCGGCCAGTGTGTTCACGTACAGCTACTTCGTGAACACGTGGGGGTTGATCGAGGCGCTCAAGCAGGTCAAGGGCGATATCTCCGGCGGCCAGAAGGAACTGCAGGACGCGCTGGCGCAGGTCTCGCTGAACGCTCCGTACGGCGAGATCACGCTGGACGAGAACCGTCAGGCGATCACCGACCAGTACTACCTGCAGTTGGTCGAGGGTGACCAGGGGCTGGCCACGAAGACCGTGGGCAGCGTGCCGGACGTGGACCAGACGTTCGGGGGCACGTTCAGCGAGTCGAGCCCGGCGCCCGGACGGACGTACCCGCCATGCGTCAAGCGGGACATCCCGTGGCTGGGCAAGACCGAGACCCCGAAGGTCATCGGGGGCTAGGTGACGGAGGCAGTATCCGAGCCGGCCGAGCCGATCCTGCGCTTGCGCGGGGTCGGCCGGCGGTTCGGCGGCCTCGATGCCGTGCGCGACGTCGACCTCGACGTCGCGCACGGCGAGCGCCGTGCGATCCTCGGTCCCAACGGGGCCGGCAAGACCACGCTGTTCAACGTGATCTCGGGCGACATGCCGGCCACCTCGGGTTCGATCTTCTTCCGCGGCCGGAACGTGGCCGAGGTCTCGGCGCCGGGCCGCGCGCGGCTGGGCATGGGCCGCACCTACCAGAAGTCGCGGCTGTTCCTGGGCCTGTCGGTCGAGGACAACCTCTACCTGGCGGTGCTCGGCACGCGCAAGGGCCACCTGCGCCTGCGTCGCCGGGCGGTCGATCGCGAGCTGCGCGAGCGTGCGCGTGAGCTCGCCGCCCAGGTCGGCCTGGCCCCCAAGCTCGAGACGCTCGTGGGGTCCATCTCCCACGGCGAGCAGCGTCAGCTCGAGGTGGGCATGGCGCGGGCCGTGGATCCCAAGCTGATGCTGCTCGACGAGCCGGCCTCCGGGCTCTCGCGCGGCGAGCGCGTGGCGCTGACCGACACGCTCCTCGA
>OCZS010000252.1_pt1 | contig 17570 bp, 14 predicted proteins | sample 1539071 | NCBI WGS metagenome assembly OCZS01 (sample SAMEA3113584, study PRJEB22503) | soil metagenome
CCACGGCTGCCACGGCGGTCGAGAGGCTGCCGTTGGTGTGGCCCGACCCATGCGTCCCGGTAGCGCAGGCCCCCGCGACGCTGATGTGCGGCAGCGACCCCAGGTTGTGCAGGGCCCACCCCCGCTCGTGCAGCGCGGCGGTGAGCCGGGCGTACGTCGCCCCACCCGGCACGACGACGAGCCGGTCGTCACCGAGGACCTCGAGAGGAAGGTCCAGCTCGAGGGTGGAGACCAGCGTGCCCGACGTGTCGGCGACCCGCGAGAAGGAATGACCCGTCCCGACCGCCCGGACGAGCCCGCTCGACGCGACGACCTCCTGCAGCTCCGCAACGGAGGTCGGCGCGACGACCCGGGCAGCACCGAACTCGACGTTGCCGGCCCAGTTGCGCATCTGCTCAGCCTGCGTAGGCGTCGACGGAGTCGGTGACGTCGGCAAGGAGCGGGTCGAGCCGCTGCGCCGCATCCGTCGGGATGTCCCCCTCGCCGACCGCCTTGTCGTACTCCTCGACGAGCTTGTCCGTCTCGTCGACGACCTTGTCCGCCTCGTCGTCCCGCAGGGCCTGCTGGATGTCGCGCACCCGGTCGTCGAGCGTCTTGGCGATGTCGTTGTCGATGACCCCGTCACGCTGGAGCGAGTCGACCTCGTCCGAGAACGTGGAGAGGCTCGCCGCGACGGCATCCGCCGGGTTCGCGGTCGGCGTGGGCGACGGTGCGGTGGTCGAGGGAGTCGGCGTCGGGGTGGGGGATGCCGTCGTCGGAGGCGGCTCGGACGTCTCCGCGGCCGGCGAGGAGGCCGTAGGGGTCGGCGAATCCGACGCCGTCGGCCCCGGGTCGTCCCCGACACCGAACAACTGCCAGGCGAGCAGCCCCAGAGCGGCGAGCGCCACGAGCCCCAGCAGCCACGTCAGCGCCGAGCGGTCGCGCCTCTCGTCCCGCGGGTCCGGATCCACCGGAAGGGCGGCCAGTGGGGGCGCCGGGGCGGATGCCGTGTCCAACCGCTGCGTTGCCGCCGCCGCGCCGGCCGCCGCGGCCCCGGCCGCCGGCAGCACTGCAGTCGCCATTCCCCCGACCGGCTCCCGCGCGGCCAGCGCCTCCGCGACCGACGCCGCACCGGCGGGCCGGTCCGCCGGGTCCTTGGCGAGCAGCCCGTGGACCAGGTCGGCCAGCCAGTCCGGGGTCTCGGGCCGCAGCCCTCGGACGTCGGGCACCGGGTCCTGCCCGTGCATCATCATCGTGGCGACCGGTGTCGGCCCCCGGAAGGGCGGGCGGCCGGCGAGCAGGGCGTAGAGCACGCACCCCAGGGCGTAGAGGTCGGCGCGACCGTCCACCCGTCCGCCCATGGCCTGCTCGGGAGCGAGGTACTCCGCGGTTCCCATCACGGTGTGCGTCGCGGTGAGTGCCTGGGACCCGGGCGTCTCCCCGAGCTGGGTGATGCCGAAGTCGAGCACGCGGACCCGGCCGTCACCGGCATACGCGATGTTGGCCGGCTTGATGTCCCGGTGCACCAGTCCGCGGGCATGGGCGGCATCGAGCGCGGACGCCACCTGTTGCCCGACCTCGATGACCTCCTCGACGGGCACGGGCCCGTTGGCGATCCGGTCGGCGAGGCTCGGTCCCGGGAGGAGCTCCATGACGATGTATGCCGTGTCGCCCTCGACGCCGCTGTCGTGCACCGTGACGACGCCGGGATGGCTGAGGCCCGCCGTCGCCCTGGCCTCCCGCTCGAAGCGCGCCGTGCCGGTCTCGTCGGGGACCCTGCGCAGGTCGACGGTCTTCACCGCGACCTCGCGGCCGAGCACGGTGTCGGTGCCCCGCCAGACCTCCCCCATACCGCCCTGCCCGATGGGCTCCTCGAGGACGTAGCGGCCGGCCAGTCGTCGCTGCGCACTGCTCATCCCGGCAACCCTACTGGCACTCCCGTAGCGTGTCCGACGTGCTCGAGACCGTCACCGCCACGCGCTTCGTCCTCCCCCTGCGCGAGGGCGGATCGCTCCCGGGCCTCGTGGAGGCCGACGACCTCGGGACCTATGTCGTGAAGTTCTCCGGCGCCGGTCAGGGGCGCAAGGTCCTCGTGGCCGAGGTGCTCGTCGGTGAGATCGCCCGCCGTCTGGGGATCCCGACCCCTCGTCTCGCCGTCGTCGACATGCCGAGTGCGATCGCGCGCTACGAGGCCGACGAGGAGGTCCAGGACCTGCTCAACGCCAGTCCCGGCCACAACCTCGGCGTGGACTTCCTCCCCGGCTCCTTCGGGTACGACGGCTCACGTGCGCCCTCTGCCGAGGAGGCCGGGGCCATCCTGTGGCTCGACGCGTACACCGCCAACGTCGACCGCACCTGGGCCAACCCCAACCTGCTGGTCTGGCACGGGCAGACCTGGGCGATCGACCACGGTGCCGCCCTCTGGTTCCACCACTCGTGGCCCAGCCGACCGCCCGACGTCCACCGCTTCGTCGGGCAGCCCTTCGACCCCAGTGGGCACGTGCTGGCGGCCGCCGCCGCACCATTGTGGGAGACGCACGAACGGCTCGCGCCGCACGTCACCGAGCCGCTCGTCGAGGAGGTCGTGGAGCTAGTCCCCGACGCGTGGCTCGAGCAGACCGCCAGCCTTCCTGGTCCGGATGCCGCCCGGGCCGCCTACGTCGAGCACCTCACCCTGCGCCTCGCCAAGCCCGACGCCTGGCTGGGAGGTGCGGCATGAGCCACCCGTACCAGTACGTCGTCCTCCGCTACGTCCCCCGGGTCGACCGCGGCGAGTGCCTCAACGTCGGGGTCGTCGTCCACTCCCAGTCCGCCGGGGTGCTGCGGTGCGCGGTGCACGTCGACGAGGTTCGGATCCGCGCGGTGGCGCCCGACGCCGACCTCGACGGGCTGCGGGCCGCCCTGGAGGCGGTCCGGACCATGTGCGACCACGCCCCGTCGGACGCGAACGCGACACTCTCCACGCAGGGCAAGCGCTTCGGCTGGATCAGCGCGCCTCGCTCGACGGTCCTGCAGCCCGGCCCGGTGCACGGCGGATCGGTACCGGACCCCGCGGCGGAGGTCGACCGGCTGCTGGAGCGTCTCGTCCGTTAGCGGGAGCCGTCGCGGACGCGCAGCGCCCAGGCGGCGACGGCCCCCGCGGCGGCGACGTTCAGGGAGTCCACTCCCCCACCCATCGGGATGCGCACAGTGAGGTCGACCGCTGCGATGGTCCGCCGGGACAGGCCGTCACCTTCGGTGCCGAGGACGAGAGCGAGACGCTCCGGCGGGTCCGCCGCCAGCTCGTCGAGCGACGTCGACTCCCCCTCGAGTGCGAGCGCCGCGGTCGTGAAGCCGAGTCCCCGAAGCGTCTCCACTCCCGCGGGCCACGGGTCGATCCTCGTCCACGGGACCTGGAAGACCGTCCCCATCGAGACACGAATCGCCCTGCGGTAGAGCGGATCCGCGCATCGGGGGGTGACGAGGACGGCATCCATGCCGAGGGCGGCGGCAGAGCGGAAGACCGCACCGACGTTCGTGTGGTCGACGATGTCCTCGAGGACGAGGACCCGCCGCGCCCCGTGCACGGTCTCTGCGACCGTGGGAACCGTCGGGCGGTGCATCGCGGCCAACGCGCCGCGGTGCAGGTGGAAGCCGGTGAGCCGTTCGATCACCGCGTGGTCGCCGACGAACACGGGGATGCCGTCCGCCTCCGCACGCTCGACGACGTCGGCGAGCTCGGCGAGCCAGCGCTCGGCCATGAGGTAGGACCGGGGGCGGTGGCCTGCGGCCAGGGCCCGGCGGATGACCTTCTCGGACTCGGCGATGTACAGGCCCCGCTCGGGCTCGGTGCGCCGCCGTAGTGCGACGTCGGTGAGCCCGACGTAGTCGACCACCCTCGGGTCGGCCGCATCCTCGATCCGGCTGGGCACGGTCGCAAGGTTAGGCGACGAGCGTGTCTGCGATGACCCCAGACCGTGCGACGACGAGCCGCCGCGAGGCAAGGCGGCCGCCCTGCCGGCTGCTCAGGGGAACGCGACGAGCCTGGTGATGGCGAGGAGGCCGACGACGACGATGACTCCGCGCAGGACCGGCGCCGGCAGGCGTCGCCCGACGGTGGCGCCGAGCACCCCGCCGGCTGTGGATCCGACGGCGATGAGCACGACGACGAGCCAGTCGACGAGGTGCGGCGCGACAATCATGAAGACGACGGCCGCAACGGCGTTGACGACGGTGCTCAGCACGTTCTTGTACCCGTTGAGCCGCTGCAGTGGCTCGCTCGAGAGGCTGCCGAGGATCCCCATGAGGATGACCCCCTGGGCGGCCCCGAAGTAGCCGCCGTAGACCCCGGCACCAAGGACTCCCGCCTGCATCGCGCGCACGTGTCCCTGCTCGGTCGCCGTCCCCTCGGCCCTGCGGCGCTCGGCCCAGGCATTGAGGCGCGGGCCGAGGACGACGAGGACGAGCCCCACGAGGATGAGCACGGGGACGATCGCGCGGAACAGGTCGGGGTCGAGCACGAGGAGCAGCAGGGCGCCGATGACCGAGCCGACGAGCGACATGGGCACCAGCCGCTGGAGGTCGGGGCGGGCGCCCACGAGCTCGTGGCGGTAGCCGACGCTCCCGGTGAGGCTGCCGGGCACCAGCCCGATCGTGTTGGAGATGTTCGCGGTGACCGGCGGCACCCCCAGCAGGAGCAGGATGGGGAAGGTGATGAGCGTGCCGGAGCCCACGATCGTGTTGATGGTCCCCGCTCCCACCCCCGCCAGGACGACGAGGAGGGCTTCCAGCACGGACACCCGGCCACCCTAACGAGGCGACCGGGTGCCCGAACCGGCTCAGCGGCTGGGCGCGGGCGGTGGTTCCGAGGACGAGCCGGCCGGGCCCTCCGGTCCGGGACCACCCCCGGTCTCCGGTCGGTCCGCCGGTTCGACCGGCGGGGGCGGCGGAGGGGGCGAAGTGGTGGGACGCGGCGGCACGGCATCTGCCCCGGGGGTGATCCGGGGCTGCACGCGCGAAGCGGGGGCCGCGTGCTCCTCAGCCTCGCGGCTCGCCAGGCCGGCCTGGCCGCGGGCACGCCGGAGGGCCTCGGCCGGGTCCTCCAGCGTGGCGTCCTCGAAGGCGTCGGCGAACTCGTCCTCGCCGGGGTCGACCCACTGCTCCTCGTCGCCGCCGTCGAAACCGCCCTGGCCGCGGCCGAGCATGCCGCCGATGCCCTTGAGGGCGTCGGTGAGCTCGCTGGGGACGATCCACATCTTGTTCGAGTCACCTCGGGCGATCTGCGGGAGCACCTGGAGGTACTGGTAGGCGAGCAGCTTCTGCGTGGGTTTCCCCCGGTGGATGGCGTCGAAGACCTGCTGGATGGCGCGGGCCTGGCCCTGCGCCTCGAGGATGCGTGCCTGTGCGGAGCCCTCGGCGCGCAGGATCTGGCTCTGCTTCTCACCCTCGGCCGTGAGGATCTGGCTCGCCTTGGTGCCCTCGGCGTTGAGGACGATGGCGCGCCGGTCACGCTCGGCCCGCATCTGCTTCTCCATCGACTCCTGGATCGAGTGCGGTGGGTCGATCGCCTTGAGCTCGACCCGGTTCACGCGGATGCCCCACTTGCCGGTCGCCTCGTCGAGCACTCCACGCAGCTGGCCGTTGATCTGGTCGCGGCTGGTGAGGGTCTGCTCGAGGTCGAGGGAGCCGATGACGTTTCGCAGGGTCGTCACGGTGAGCTGCTCGATCCCCTGGATGAAGTTGGCGATCTCGTAGACCGCCGACTTCGGGTCGATCACCTGGTAGTAGATGACCGTGTCGATGCTCACGACGAGGTTGTCGCTCGTGATCACCGGCTGCGGCGGGAACGAGACGACCTGCTCGCGCAGGTCGATGTTGGCGCGCACGACGTCGACGAACGGCACGAGCAGGTGCAGTCCTGGCTCGAGGGTGCGCGAGTAGCGGCCGAGGCGCTCGATGATGAGCGCCGTCTGCTGGGGGACGATCCGCACCGTGCGAACGAGCACGATGATCGCGAAGGCCGCCAGGAGCAGAAGGACGATGAGTGGCACGATGCCGTCTGGCATGGGGACTGCCTTTCGATGGGGCCGGTTGGGGTGGTCAGGGCGTGGTGTGCGGGGGCACCGGGGCGACGATGGCCGTCGCACCCTGGATGGCGATGACGCGGACCTCCTCGCCCGGGCCGAGGGTGACACCGCCCGAGGCGAGACGTGCCGACCACGTCTCGCCGGCGAGCTTGATGCGGCCGTCGGTGTCCGTCACGGCCTGCAGGACGCGGGCCTCCCTCCCGACCAGGCCGGAGGCGCCGATCTGGTGGTCGACCTCGCCGTCGATGAACTGCCGTTTGAGCATCGGCCGGATGAGGAGCAGCAGCAGCAGCGAGGCGGCGACGGCGACGACGACCTGGACCGGGAAGGAGGCGCCCAGGGCGGCGGCGACCGCACCCGCGAGCGCTCCGCCGGCGAACATGATGAACACGAAGTCCACCGTGGCCGCCTCGATGGCGGCCAGGACGATGGCCACTCCGAGCCAGGCGAGCCAGAAGTTGTCGGTCAGCCACTCCATCGGCCGGCCTCCTTTCCGCGGTGTGACGCCACCACGTGGACGTGTGCCCGAGACGGGCCGATCCCACCCTGTTCAGCGAGCCCGGGCGGCATACCGTTCCCCTCTGACCTCGAGCTGGAGGGGCAGCTGGAAGGTCGCCTCGAGGTTCTCGGCGGTCAGCGTGATCTCCAGGGGACCTTGCGCGACGACGCGACCTTCGCGCATGAGGAGCACGTCGGTGAAGTTGGGGGGCACCTCTTCGACGTGGTGGGTCACGAGCACGAGCGCGGGAGCCGCGAGGTCGGCCGCGAGCTCGCCGAGGCGGCGCACGAGGTCCTCACGCCCGCCGAGGTCGAGACCAGCGGCGGGCTCGTCGAGGAGCATCAGCTCCGGGTCGGTCATCAGCGCCCGGGCGATCTGCACCCGCTTGCGCTCTCCCTCCGAGAGCGTGCCGAAGCGGCGCTCGGCGAGGTGGCGGGCTCCGAGCGCCTCGAGCAGCTCGTCGGCCCGGCCCTCGTCGAGGCCGTCGTACGCCTCACGCCAGCGACCGACGACCCCGTACGACGCCGTGACGACGACGTTGCGCACGCGCTCGTGCGCCGGGATGCGGTCGGCGAGGGCCGCGGAGGCGAGGCCGATCCGCGGTCGCAGCTCGAAGACGTCGACGGTGCCGAGGACCTCCCCGAGGATGCCGGCGACTCCCGTCGTCGGGTGGATGCGCGCGGCCGCGAGCTGGAGCAGGGTGGTCTTGCCGGCGCCGTTCGGTCCGAGAACCACCCAACGCTGACCCTCCTCGACCTCCCAGCTGACGTCGTCCAGGATGACCGTGTCCCCGCGGACGACGCTCACCCCGGCCAGCGCCAGGACATCGCTCATGTCCGGAACCCTAACCGAGTCAGGACGACGGGTTCCGGCGCCTCAGGACGTCCAGGTAGACCTCGTTGGTCTGGTCGCCGATCGAGTTCCAGGAGAACGACTCCACCGCCCGGCGACGGCCCGCGAGGCCCATCCTCTCGGCGCGCGCGTCGTCGCGAACGGCATCCGTGAGGGCGGCCGCGAGGTCTGCGACGAACCGGTCCGGATCGACGGGGGTGCCGGTGCCGTCCTGCACCTGGTCGATGGGGACGAGCCACCCGGTCTCGCCGTGGACGACCACCTCGGGGATGCCGCCGGTCGCCGTGGCGACGACCGGCAGCTCGCAGGCCATCGCCTCGAGGTTGACGATGCCGAGGGGCTCGTAGACCGACGGGCAGACGAAGACGGTCGCGCTGCTGAGCAGGGCGACGACCTCGGTCCGGGGCAGCATCTCCGGCACCCAGACGACTCCGTCGCGTTGCCGGCGAAGGCCGTCGATGAGCTGCTCCACCTCGGCCTGGATCTCCGGGGTGTCCGGCGCGCCGGCGAGGAGCACCAGCTGGACGTCCGGCGGCAGCTCGGCGGCGGCGCGCAGGAGGTAGGGAAGGCCCTTCTGCCGGGTGATCCTGCCGACGAAGATCACGCTGGGGCGGTCGGGGTCGACGCCGTGGCGACGGACCGTGTCCTCGTCGGGTTCGCGCTGCCAGAGCTGGGAGTCGATGCCGTTGTGGACGACCTTGACCTTGTCGGGGTCCACCGTCGGGTAGGACCGCAGGATGTCCTCACGCATGCCGGCGCTCACGGCCACGACGGCATGGGCACCCTCGTACGCCGTGCGCTCCACCCACGAGGAGACCCGGTAGCCGCCGCCCAGCTGTTCGGCCTTCCACGGCCGCATCGGCTCGAGGCTGTGGGCCGTGAGGACGTGCGGTATGCCGCTCATGAGGCTCGCGAGGTGGCCGCCGAAGTTGGCGTACCACGTGTGCGAGTGCACGAGGTCCGCGCCCTCGCAGGCGGCGGCGAGGGTCAGGTCGACACCGAGGGTGGTCAGTGCGGGATTGGCCCCCGACAGCTCCGCCAGGTCACGATGACCGGTCGTCCCGTCCTCGTCGCGGGGTTCCCCGAAGGCGTGCACCCGGACGTCGAGGTCACCGCGTTGGCGCAGGGCCCGCACGAGCTCCGTGACGTGGACACCTGCTCCGCCGTAGATGGTCGGGGGGTATTCCTTCGTCAGGATGTCGATGCGCACGGAAGCACCCTAGTGAGGTCGTCACCTCCCGGCGACGTTGCCGACCCAATAGCGTGGGCCACATGGCGTACCGCAGCGGAGGTCCGAAGGTCCTGGTCATCGTCCTCGCTGGCGGGGAGGGCAAGCGGCTCATGCCGCTCACGGCGGACCGGGCCAAGCCGGCCGTTCCGTTCGGGGGCATCTACCGGCTCATCGACTTCGCTCTGAGCAACGTCGTCAACTCCGGCTACCTCAAGATCGTCGTCCTCACCCAGTACAAGTCGCACAGCCTCGACCGCCACGTGACGAGGACGTGGCGGATGTCGACGATGCTCGGCAACTACGTCGCCCCCATCCCGGCGCAGCAGCGCATCGACAAGTCCTGGTACCAGGGCAGCGCCGACGCGATCTTCCAGAGCGTCAACACGATCCACGACGAAGGGCCCGACATCGTCGTCGTCGTCGGCGCCGACCACGTCTACCGCATGGACTTCTCCCAGATGGTCGAGCAGCACATCGAGTCGGGTGCCGGCGTCACCGTCGCCGCGATCCGCCAGCCGATCGCGATGTCCGACCAGTTCGGCGTCATCGACGTCATGCCCGACGACCCGATGAGGATCCGGGCGTTCCTCGAGAAGCCGACCGAGCCCGACGGCCTTCCCGACTCACCCGACGAGATCCTCGCGAGCATGGGCAACTACGTGTTCAACGCCGACGTGCTCCTCGACGCGGTGATGAAGGACTCCACGCTCGAGGGGTCCAAGCACGACATGGGCGGCGACATCGTCCCGGCCCTGGTCGAGGAGGGGGCCGCCTACACCTACGACTTCAAGAACAACGTCATCCCCGGGGGCACCGAGCGCGACATGGGCTACTGGCGCGACGTGGGCACGATGGACTCCTACTTCGAGGCCCACATGGACCTCGTGTCCATCCACCCGATCTTCAACCTCTACAACTACGACTGGCCGATCTACACGACGTACGGCCCCTACCCGCCCGCCAAGTTCGTCCACGGCCACCACGGCCGGTTCGGGGAGGCGCTCAACTCGGCGGTGTCCCCCGGCGTCGTCATCTCCGGCGCCCGGGTGAACGGCTCGGTGGTGTCCCCCGATGTCCACGTCCACAGCTACACCGAGATCGACTCGAGCGTGATCCTCGACGGCGTGCAGATCGGCCGCAACTGCACCATCCAGCGGAGCGTCATCGACAAGAACGTCGTCGTGCCGGACGGCACGTCCATCGGGGTCGACCCGGAACACGACCGAGCCCGCGGCTTCACGGTCACCGAGTCAGGCATCACCGTGCTGGGCAAGGGCCAGGTGGTCACCGCGTGAGCGGGGTCGACCGCCGGATCCGGATCGGGGCCCAGCTCCAGCCGCAGCACGCCTCCTACGCCGACATCCGGCGGGCCTGCGCCGACATGGAGGAGATCGGGGTGGACGTCCTGCTCACCTGGGACCACTTCTACCCCCTGAACGGCCCGCGCGACGGAGCCCACTTCGAGTGCTGGACCACGCTGGCGGCGTGGGCCGAGGCCACCGAGCGGGTGGAGATCGGTGCCCTCGTGACGTGCAACAGCTACCGGAACCCGCAGCTGCTCGCGGACATGGCGAGGACCGTCGACCACATCAGCGACGGCCGCCTGATCCTCGGTATCGGGTCCGGGTGGTTCGAACGGGACTACCTGGAGTACGGCTACGAGTTCGGCACTGCCGGTGGGCGGCTCGACGCCCTTGCCCGAGACCTGCCTGTCATCAAGCAGCGGTGGAGCAAGCTGAACCCCGCACCGACCCGGGACATCCCGGTGCTCATCGGCGGTGGTGGTGAGCGCAAGACGCTGCGCATCGTCGCAGAGCACGCCGACATCTGGCACGGCTTCGGCCACGCCGACACCATCGCCCACAAGCACGCGGTGCTGGACCAGTGGTGCGCGAGGCTCGGGCGCGACCCCGCCGACATCGAGCGGTCGGCAGGTGTGTCCGCCAAGCCCGGCCGGTTCCCCGAGGACGTCGCGGACTACGCCTCGGGAGCGGAGGCCCTGTATGCCGTCGGCACGCGGCTCTTCACCGTCGGGCTGTCGGGTCCCACGTACGACCGGGGTCCGGTCCGCGATCTCGTCGCATGGCGGGACGCCCACGCTGGGTAGCCTGCTGGGGTGTCAGTAGCCGCATCCGAGCCACCCTCGGCCCCGCTGCCGGACGCCGAGGAGCGGACGCTGCTCGTCACGCTCAACGGTCCCGACCGCCCGGGTGTCACGAAGGCCTTGTTCGAGGCGGCCTCGACGGTCGGTGCGGAGGTCCTCGACCTCGAGCAGGTCGTCGTCCGAGGCCACCTCGCCCTCTCCATCCTGCTTGCGCCCCGCCGCGACGAGAACGTGCTCGTCGACCGCCTCACCCGGGCAGGCGAGAGCATGGGGATGCGGGTGGACCTCGAGGTCGGTCGCGGTGACAACGCCCCTCGCCGGACCGGCCGGGCCGCGGTCGTCGTCATGGGGGCTCCGCTCGAGACGTACCAGGTCGCGGCCGTCGCTGCTGCGATCGCGGAGCACGGTGCGAACATCGACCGCATCCGCCGCCTGTCGCGCTACCCGGTGACGACCGTGGAGCTCGACGTCTCGGGGGCCGACGTCGCCGACCTGCGCCACGACCTCGCGCTGGTCTCGCACACCGTGGGAGCCGACATCGCGGTCGCCCCCGCCGGGCTCGCGCGGCGGGGGGGCCGGCTCGTCGTCATGGACGTGGACTCCACCCTCATCCAGGAGGAGGTCATCGAGCTGCTGGCCGACCACGCCGGCCGGGGCGCCGAGGTGGCCACGGTCACCGACGCGGCGATGCGCGGCGAGCTCGACTTCGCGCAGAGCCTGCACGCACGCGTCGAGGCGCTGGCCGGGCTTCCCGAGTCGGTGCTCGACGACGTCCGGGATGCCGTGCGCCTCACCCCCGGTGCCCGCACCCTCGTGCGAACCCTCAAGCGCCTCGGCTTCACCGTGGGGCTCGTCTCCGGCGGCTTCATCGAGGTGATCCAGCCCCTCGCCCACGAGCTCGGTGTCCACCACGTCCGCGCCAACCGGCTCGAGGTCGTCGACGGGCACCTGACCGGCCGGGTGCTCGGCGGGATCGTCGACCGCGAAGGGAAGGCCGCGGCACTGCGGGAGTTCGCGGCCCTCGAAGGGCTGCCGCTCAGCCGGACCGTCGCGATCGGGGACGGCGCCAACGACCTCGACATGCTCGCCGTCGCTGGACTGGGGGTGGCGTTCAACGCCAAGCCGCTGGTCCGCCGGCAGGCGGACACCGCCCTCAACGTCCCGTACCTCGACGCGGTCCTCTTCCTCCTCGGCATCTCCCGCGAGGAGATCGAGGACGCGGATGCGGGCGACGGGGCCGCACTAGGCTGACGGCGTGCCGCGCCACCCGTCGACCACCCCAACGCTGTTCGTCATCGGTGGCGGCGAGGACCGGGTGGGCAAGGCGTCGCTGCTCCGCCGGTTCGTCAAGCTCGCCGGCGGCCGGCGAGCTCGGCTCGTCGTCGTCCCCACGGCGTCGTCCTTCCCGGACGACGTGGCGGCGTCGTACACGGAGGTGTTCACCCGCCTCGGTGCCTCGGACGTGCTCGTCGTCAACCCCACGACGCGCGACGACGCCCACGACCCGGAGGCGGTGGCGGCCGTCGACGAGGCGACCGGGGTCTTCATCACCGGCGGCAGCCAGCTGCGGCTCTCCCAGCTGATCCCGGGGACGCCGCTCGGCGACTCGCTGCACCGGGCCCACGACCGTGGGTGCGTCGTGGGCGGCACCTCGGCCGGGGCCTCGATCATGTCGGACTTCATGATCTCCATGGGGGAGGAAGGCATCACCCCGCGCCAGCGCGGCAGCCAGCTGTCCGCGGGCCTCGGACTCCTCCCGGGGGTGGTGGTCGACCAGCACTTCGACCAGCGCTCCCGGTACGGACGACTGCTGTCCGTCGTCGCACCCTCGCCGCACCTGCTCGGCATCGGCATCGACGAGGACACCGCGATCGTCGTCCGGGACCGGCGGGAGTTCACGGTCCACGGCGCCGGTGCCGTCTTCGTCCTCGACTGCCGCACCGCGCGCACCGACGCCGCGGAGGCCCGGGCCGGGGCCCCGGTGCTCGTCTCCGGCGCCACGGTCCACACCCTGCCGGCAGGCGCCACCTTCGACCTCGCGGACCGCCGGCTCAGCGACTTCGTCGAGCAGCACCCCGACCTGCTCGTCTCGTTGGCCGCTGCCAAGGCCTGAACGCCGGACTGCCCGCCCGTCCCACCCGAGGAGAAGCTCCGATGGACCGCCCCACCCCGACCGGGCCACCCGCCCCAGACCTGCGGATCGTCGAGTCCCGGATCTACCGCGGCGGCAACATCTGGTCCTACCAACCGGCGGTGCACCTCGTCATCGACCTCGGCGTGCTGGAGGGCTACCCCACCGACACCCTCCCCGGCTTCACCGACCGCCTCCTGGAGCTCATGCCACGGCTCGTGAACCACACCTGCTCCAAGGGCGTTCGGGGCGGCTTCGTGGAGCGGCTGCGCGAGGGCACCTGGCTCGGCCATGTGTCCGAACACGTCGCTCTCCAGCTCCAGCAGGAGGCGGGGCACGACCTGCGTCGTGGGAAGACCCGCATGGTCAAGGGCCGCCCGGGGGTCTACAACGTCGTCTACGGCTACAACGACGAGGAGGTGGGCCTCGCTGCGGGCCACCTCGCGGTGCGACTCGTCAACCACCTGGTCCAGCCCGAGGACGGCTTCGACTTCACGCTCGAGCTGGAGCGATTCCTCACCCGGGCCGAGCGCACGGCGTTCGGTCCCTCCACCGGCGCCATCCTCGAGGAGGCGGTGAGCCGGGACATCCCCTACATCAGGCTCAACCGCGCCAGCCTCGTCCAGCTCGGCCAGGGCGTCCACCAGCAGCGGATCCGGGCGACGATGACGTCGAAGACCAGTGCCCTGGCCGTCGACATCGCGGGCGACAAGGACCTCACCACGACGCTGCTCGCCTCCGCCGGGCTGCCCGTGCCGGCGCAGGAGACCGTGCGAACGGCGGAGGCAGCGGTCGCCAGCGCCCGGAGGATCGGGTTCCCGGTCGTCCTCAAGCCGTTGGACGGCAACCACGGCCGTGGCGTCTGCCTCGACCTCACGACCGAGGAGGAGGTGAGCGACGCCTTCGTCGTCGCCGAGGCGCAGTCCCGCCGCGGTGACGTCATCGTCGAGTCCTTCGTGCAGGGCCGGGACTACCGGTGCCTCATCGTCGGCGGCCGGATGCAGGCCATCGCCGAGCGGGTTCCGGCGCACGTCACCGGTGACGGCATCCACACCATCCGCCAGCTCGTCGACATCACCAACTCCGACCCGCGCCGGGGAGTCGGGCACGAGAAGGTGCTGACCAGGATCAGGCTCGACCCCGCCGCCGAAGGGCTCGTGCACGACCAGGGCTTCAGCCTGGACGACGTGCCGCCGGCGGACACGCGGGTCAAGCTGGCGCTGACCGGGAACATGTCGACCGGTGGGATCTCCATCGACCGCACCTTCGACGCCCACCCGGACAACGTCGAGATCGCCGAGGAGGCTGCCCGCCTCATCGGGCTCGACGTCGCCGGCATCGACTTCATCTGCCCGGACATCGCCTCGCCGGTCCGCGAGACGGGCGGTGCCATCTGCGAGGTCAACGCCGCGCCGGGGTTCCGGATGCACACCAACCCGACGATCGGTGAGCCGCAGTACATCGCCAAGCCGGTGGTCGACCTGCTCTTCCCACCGGGTGCTCCGTCCCGGGTGCCGATCGTCGCCGTCACAGGCACGAACGGGAAGACCACGACGGCGCGGATGATCGCGCACATCATGAAGGGCGTCGGGCGCCAGGTCGGCATGACGTCGACCGACGGGATCGTCATCGACGAGCGGCTCGTCGTGAAGTCGGACGCGAGCGGCCCGCGGTCGGCCCGGATGGTGCTCCAGAACCCGCGCGTCGACTTCGCCGTCATGGAGGTGGCACGGGGCGGCATCCTGCGTGAGGGGCTGGGCTACGACCGCAACGACGTCGCGGTCGTGACGAACGTGCAGCCCGACCACCTCGGCATGCGGGGCATCGACACCGTGGAGCAGCTGGCCGAGGTCAAGGCGGTCGTCGTGGAGGCGGTCCCGCGGGACGGGTTCGCCGTGCTCAACGCGGACGACCCCCTGGTCCGGAGGATGCGTCGGCGCTGTTCCGGCTCGGTCGTCTGGTTCAGCCTCGAGGAGCGCGGCAGCCAGGTGCGCGAGTTCATCGACGACCACTGCCGGCGCGGCGGGCGAGCCGTCGTCCTCGACCGCACCGAGCGCGGCGACATGATCGTTCTCCGCCACGGTCGGCGGTCCATGCAGCTCGCCTGGACGCACCTGCTGCCGTCGTCCTTCGGGGGCACGGCGCTGTTCAACGTCGCCAACGCGATGGCAGCGGCGGGTGCCGCCTTCGCCAGCGGCGCCGGACTCCACGAGATCCGCCAGGGACTGCGCACCTTCACGACGTCGTACTACCTCTCCCCCGGTCGCATGAACCAGGTCAACGTCCACAACGTCGACGTCATCGTCGACTACTGCCACAACGCCCCCGGCATGCGGGTGCTCGGCGAGTTCCTCGAGCGCTATGCGGTGATGAAGGAGGGACAGGCCGACCTCGGCAAGATCTCGCGGATCGGCCTCGTCGCCACCGCTGGCGACCGCCGCGAGGACGACATGCGGGAGCTCGGCGCGGTCGCCGCCGAGCACTTCGACGTCGTCGTCGTCCGCGAGGACCAACGGCTCCGCGGACGCGAGCGCGGGTTCACCGCCGCGAAGGTCGCCGAAGGTGCCCGCAGCAGGATCGGCCAGCCGGGGGTCCGGTGTCGCCAGGTCGAGATCGTCCTCGACGAGACGGCGGCCGTCCGCCATGTCATGGCGCGGGCGAACCCGGGTGACATCGTCGTGCTCACCGTCGACCAGCACGCCGCCGTCATGAGCGAGCTGGAGGCCATGACGTCACAGGCCCAGCCCGGCACCCACACCAGAGGCGGGGTCGGGGACCCGGACCTCGACTCCGGTGCCCTCCACGCGGAGGCGACCGAGGCCGGCGACACCGCGGCGCGTGACCTCGAGCCGGTCCTTCCGGCCGGCTGATCCGTCACGGAGGCGGCTCAGCCTCCCAGCTCGGCCGCGTAGGCCGTGATCGCTCGGCGGTAGTGGACGACGTCCGGGTCGCTGCTGCTGGCCGCCACCGCGGTGAGGAGATCGGCGAGAGCCCGACTGGCGCTGTCGGCGTCGTGCTGCACGAGGGCGCGGAAGGCCGCGACGCCCAGGCTGTCCGGATGCCGTCGGGCCGCGTCGTCGAGGACGACGAGGCCTTCCGCCGCACGCCCGACATTGCGGAGGCTCGACGCGAGCTGCACCTGTGCGCGGTGGCGATGGGGCTCCCGGAGGCCGGCCGCCAGGGCCTCCTCGTAGAGCGGCACCGCCTCGGCCTCGTGCCCGGCGCTGTCGTGGGTTCCCGCGTACTCGTAGGCGATCCGCGCGTCGCCGGGATGGGCGGCATACAGCTGGGCGGCCCGCTCGACGCGCGCGACGGCATCCGTCATCTCCCAGAGTGCCGCGATGTCCTGCTCCGCCTCGTGCTCGCCGCGGCCGCGCACGACCTTCCGGCGGATGGCGGCCGGGTCGTCGGCGGCGCCCCCCCGCTCCCGCAGCCAGCCGACGATCTCCTCCCGCTCCGCGTGGCACATGACGGCGACGACGTCGCCGTCATCGGCGCCGTCGAGGCACGCCCGGAGGCCGGCCAGCTCGGTGGGGTACGACGCGACGTCCGCGACGCCGGCGCGCCCCAGACCGAGCCGAAGGTGTGCCTCGAGGTCTTCGACGCTCCGGCCGCGGAGGTAGTGGGCCTTGTGGGCCGCGACGACGTGGTCCGCACGGAGGCCGGCGATCTCGCCCATGGCCTGGAGGATCTCGTCGGTGCGGTCGCCGGCCGTGCCGAGGGCCAGGTGCACGCGCGCGCCGGGCGCCGCGAGCCCGCGGGCGACATCGAGGAGGGCCTCCAGCCCGGCTTCGTTGTGGGCCAGGTCGAGGATGACGGTGACCTCACCGCGCTCCGTGGGCAGGGTGTAGGTGTTCATCCGGCCGGGGTTGAGCACGTCGTCCGGACGGAATGTCCGAAGGCCCTCGACGACCGCGGACCGGTCGATGCCGAGCCCGAGGGCGGCCGATGCGCCCGCCAGCGCATTGAGGACGTTGTGGTGCGAGAGCCCGGCGAGAGCCATCGGCAGGTCGACGACGCGGAGAAGGCGGTCGGGGCTCCGATCCCCGGTCAGGACCGTGACGTGGTCGTCGAGGACGGTGGTGGCCCGGCCGCCCGCCCCCAGTGCTTCCCGCACCGCCGGGGCGTTCGGGTCGACAGTGAACACCCAGGGCCTGGCCCGTGACCCAGCGCGCATTGCCCAGACCCGAGGGTCCTCCCCGTTGAGGACGACCCAGCCCTGCGGCCGGGTGATGCGCGTGACGATCGCCTTGACCTCGGCGAGCTGGTCGACGGTGTCGATTCCCTGCAATCCCAGGTGGTCGGCGGAGACATTCGTGACGACGGAGACGTCGTTGTGTGCCACCCCCATTCCGCGCAGCAGCATCCCGCCGCGCGCGGTCTCGAGGATGCCGACCTGCACTCCCGGAGCGGAGAGGACGGCCCGTGCGCCGGCGGGCCCGGAGTAGTCGCCCTCCTCCACCAGCTCACCCTGGACGAGCACCCCGTCGGTCGAGCTCCAGCCGGTCCGCAGGCCGGCAGTCATGCAGATGTGCGCAACCAGCCGCGTGGTGGTGGTCTTGCCGTTCGTCCCGGTGACGGAGGCGACGGGGATGCCGGGGGTCACGACCCGCGGAGGCTCACCGGCCGGCGCCCCGGCGACCTTCACCGCTCGCTCGCGCACGGCATCCTCGACGGAACATCCCGCGAGGAGCTCTGCGAGAACCGGC
>OCZS010000253.1_pt1 | contig 17509 bp, 19 predicted proteins | sample 1539071 | NCBI WGS metagenome assembly OCZS01 (sample SAMEA3113584, study PRJEB22503) | soil metagenome
CTCTCCAGGCGCGGATATGATCGCGCCATGATCGAGCAGAAGCGGATCCTGGCGACCGCCGTCCCCGGCCCGGCGTCCCAGGCGCTCCAGGAGCGCAAGACGGCGGCAGTGTCGGCCGGGGTGAGCACCGGGCTACCGGTCTACGTCGTGGAGGCGGCCGGCGGCATCCTGCGTGACGCCGACGGCAACCAGCTCATCGACTTCGGCTCCGGTATCGCCGTGACCACCGTCGGCAACGGGAACCAGCGGGTCATCGACGCCGTGACGGCGCAGATCACCGCCTTCACGCACACCTGCTTCATGGTCAACCCCTACGAGACGTACGTCGAGGTGTGCGAGAAGCTCAACGAGCTGACGCCCGGCGCCCACGAGAAGCGGTCCGCGCTGTTCAACTCGGGCGCCGAGGCCGTCGAGAACGCCGTCAAGGTCGCGCGGCACGCCACGGGCCGGCCTGCCGTCGTCGCCTTCGACCACGGCTACCACGGTCGCACGAACCTCACGATGGGCCTCACCGCCAAGAACATGCCCTACAAGCACCGCTTCGGCCCGTTCGCCGGCGAGCTCTACCGGGTTCCGATGGCCTACCCCTACCGGTGGCCGGGTGGCCCGGAGGCGTGCGCCGAGCAGGCGCTGCGCACCGTGACCGACCAGATCCGGGTCCAGGTGGGCGAGGACAACTGTGCGGCTGTGATCATCGAGCCGATCCAGGGTGAGGGCGGCTTCATCGTGCCGCCGCAGGGCTTTCTTCCCGGCCTTGCCGACTGGTGCCGGGAGCACGGCATCCTCCTGATCGCGGACGAGATCCAGTCCGGCTTCTGCCGCACGGGAGACTGGTTCGCGTGTGACGACGAAGGCGTCGTCCCGGACCTCCTCACAGCGGCGAAGGGCATCGCCGGCGGTATGCCGCTCGCCGCCGTGACCGGCCGCGCCGACCTCATGGACGCCGTGCATCCGGGTGGGCTGGGCGGCACCTACGGCGGCAACCCCGTCGCCTGCGCCGCTGCCCTCGCGTCGATCGCCTCGATGGAGGAGGACGACCTCGCAGGCCGGGCTCGGCAGATCGGCGACGTGCTCACCGACCGCCTGGGCCGGCTGGCCGAGAAGTACGACGAGGTCGGTGAGGTCCGTGGCCGCGGAGCCATGATGGCGATGGAGCTGGTGGCGGACCCGGAGTCGAAGGAGCCGAACCCGGCGCAAACCGCAGCGGTCAACAAGGGTTGCCACGAGCGTGGCCTCGTCACCCTGACCTGCGGCACCTACGGCAACGTCTTCCGCTTCCTGCCGCCGCTCTCGATCTCCGACGAGCTGCTCCACGAGGGCCTCGACGTCCTCGAGGAGTCCTTCACCGCCGCCCTCGGGTGACGGTGGCGACCGGTATTCCGGCAGCGTTCGACCTCGCCGGCCGGACGGCCGTCGTCACCGGCGCCGGATCACCGACCGGTATCGGAATGGCGTGCGGCCGGCTCCTTGCCGAGCTGGGCGCCCGCGTCGTCGTGACGGCGACGACCGAGCGCGTGACGGACCGTGTCGCGGAGCTGCGGGCGGCGGGGCACGAGTCGGTGGGCGTCGTTGCCGACCTCACCACCGAGCACGGCGCCGATCGTGTCCTGGCCCAGGCACTGGACTTCGGGGGTGCACTCGACGTCCTCGTCAACAACGCCGGCATGGTGTCCGTCGCGGGAGGCGGGGACTACCTGGAGGGAGACCTGCTCGGCACCCCACCCGAACGATGGGCGGGCTCGCTCGCGCGCAACCTCGACACGGCATACCTCATGACCCGTGCGGCACTGCCGCACCTGCGCGAGAGCGGCCGGGGCCGCGTCGTCATGGTGACCTCGGTCACCGGCGCGGTGGCGGCGATGCGTGGCGAGCTCGGGTATGCCGCGGCGAAGGCGGGTCTCGTCGGTCTCACTCGGGCCATTGCGGTCGACGAGGCCGGCTACGGTGTGACGGCCAACGCGGTGGCTCCCGGGTGGATCGCGACCGGCTCACAGACGCCGGCCGAGGCACGGGAGGGGCTCGTCACGCCGGTCGGCCGGTCGGGGACACCGGAGGAGGTCGCGGGCGCCGTGGCTTTCCTCGTGAGCCCGGCAGCGGCATACGTGACAGGGCAGGTGCTCGTCGTCGACGGCGGCAACAGCGTGGCCGAGGAGCGGGTGACGGCCCGCTCCTAGACTCGGGCGGTGACCCGTCCCGTGCTCCGCCAGGTGCACAACATCGGGCGGCGACGAGCGTGGGTCATCTGGCTGGTGGGGCTGTCGGTCTATGTGCTCGCCGTCTTCTATCGCACCTCGCTCGGGGTGGCGGGGCTCCTGGCGGCAGAGCGCTTCGACATCACCGCGGCCCAGCTCGCGACCTTCACCGTGGTGCAGCTCGCGGTCTACGCCGCCATGCAGATCCCGGTCGGGGTGCTCATCGACCGGTTCGGCTCCAAGCGGCTCATGCTCACCGGCCTCGTCCTCATGACGACGGCCCAGTTCTGGTTCGCGTTCGCGGGCTCGTTCGAGGTGGGGATCGCGGCCCGGATCATGCTGGGTGCCGGCGACGCGATGATCTTCACCTCCCTGCTGCGCGTCGTGGCCCTGTGGTTCCGGGTGAAGCAGGCGCCGTTCGTCACCCAGCTGACCGGAATGGTGGGCCAGCTGGGGGCGATCGCCGCGGCAACCCCGCTCGCCACGGCCCTCGCCACGTGGGGATGGACGCGGTCCTTCGCGACGGCTGCCGGCATCGGTGTGGTGCTGGCCGCGTTCCTGCTGCTCCTCGTGAAGGACTCGCCCTACCGCGGGCAGGCGGTGGAGCGGATCAAGATGCGCGCGCTCACGAGGACGCTCGGTGAGGTGTGGGGAAACCCGGGGACACAGCTGGGGCTGTGGGTGCACTTCACCTCCCAGTTCGGTGCGACGGTCTTCACCATGCTGTGGGGCTTCCCCTTCCTCGTCCTCGGGGAGGGCCTGCACCCCCGGCTCGCCTCCTGGCTGCTCGTCGTCATGACGCTCACGGCCATGGCGGCGGGGCCGCTCGTCGCGGCCTTCACGGCGCGCGTGCCGTACCGGCGGTCGCAGCTCGTGCTCGGCATCGTCCTGGCCATGATGACGGTCTGGGCGGCCGTCCTCGCCTGGCCCGGCCGAGCGCCGCTGTGGCTCCTCGTGCTCCTCGTCGTCGTCACGGCGATGGGTGGCCCCGGCTCGATGGTGAGCTTCGACCTCGCCCGCACGTTCCACCCCTCCTCACGGCTGGGTCGCGCGACCGGCGTGGTGAACATCGGCGGCTTCACGGCATCCCTCGTCACCATCGCGCTCATCGGGGTCGTCCTCGACCAGCTGGCGCCGGGCGGGCAGGAGGACTACACCCTCGACGACTTCCGCGTCGCGATGTCGGTGCAGTTCCTCTTCTGGGGGATCGGGATCGTCCAGCTGGTGCGCTATCGACGCAAGAGCCTGCGGCACATCGAGGACGCGCATCCGGCGGCGCTCGACGCGTTGCGGTCCGGCCAGACCCTGCTTCCGGGGATCTCACGCGACGTGGATCCCTGATCCCTGGCGGGTCGTGGTGTGGACGTTTCACCCACGTTCAGGCGCGGGCAGCGTGTCGGTCACCCGGGTGGGGGTACCCGGCGCCTATAACGGTGGTGACCGGGCCAGGTATGAGATGGCCCGGTCCCTCATGCGGAGGGCCCTTCGTCGGGCCTGGCGCGGTGCGCCGACCGGCTCGCGTTCAGCCGACGACGTAGCCGGCGCTGGGCTCGTCGCAGTATGCGAAGGGACCGCCGGTTCTGGCGTGGTACTGGAACAGGCCCCCAGCCACCCGCAGGATGAGCAGCTCTCCCTCCACGGTCGCCTGGGTGTACGACATCCCCGGCTCCGGGCATCCGAGCGAGCCGTCACTCCACGTCACCGGGCTCCACGCCGCTACGAGCACCTGTGCCGGGTCGACGCCCTCTCGGGTCGCGGTGTCGGCGATGGCCGCCACGACCCGGGGCTGTTCCCGCAGCCCCGCCGGCACCGAGGCGCCCGGCTCGGTGCTCTCGGCCGGGGGAGGAGGCGTGGGCGGCGCCGAGCCGGTCGGTGTGGGTGTCGGTGTCGTACCGCCGGGCGTCGTGGAAGCAGGGCTTGCCGGCGTCGAGGCGTTGGGGTCGTCGTCGCTGAACGTGGCCCCGCACCCGGCAGTGAGCGCCACGGTGGCGAGCACCGCGAGCAGTCGGAGATGGGTGCGCATGAGTGCTCCTGCTCGTCGGGTCACGTGGCCGTCAGTATGCCGACCAGCCGGGGCTGTGTGCGTTTCCCGGCGCCACAGCGCGGCGGACGCTCCGCGGTGGCGTCGTCCACGCAAGGCGGCGTGACCGGGCGGCCCGCTCAGCGCAGGACGTGGCGGCTGATGACGAGCCGCTGGATCTGGTTCGTGCCCTCGAAGATCTGGGTCACCTTGGCCTCGCGCATGTACCGCTCCGCGGGGAAGTCCTCGGTGTAGCCGGCGCCGCCGAGCACCTGGACGGCATCCGTGGTGACCCTCATCGCGGCATCCGTCGCGGTGAGCTTGGCAACGGCGGCCTCCTTGCTGAAGGCGCGGCCTGCGTCCTTGAGGCGCGCGGCGTGCAGGTACGTCGCACGGGCGCTCGTGACGGCTGCCTCCATGTCGGCGATGAGGAAGGCGAGGCCCTGGTTCGCCGCGATGGGCCGGCCGAACTGCTGCCGCTCCTGTGCGTACCCGGCGGCGAGGTCGAGCGCCGACTGTGCCAGACCGGTCGCGGCGGCGGCGATCCCGAGGCGGCCGGCATCCAGTGCCGCCAGAGCGATCGCCATGCCCTGCCCCTCGGCCCCGATGCGGCGGGAGGCGTCGACGGGCACGTCGTCGTACATCACCTCCCGCACGGTGTCGCAGTGCAGCCCCATCTTGCGCTCGGGGGTGCCGAACGTGATGCCCGGTGCGTCGGCGGGCACGACGAAGCAGGAGAGGCCGCGCCCCTCCTCGTCCGAGGTGCGCGCGAACGTCGTGTAGTAGTCCGCGTGGCCGGCGTGGCTGATCCAGGCCTTCCGGCCCCGCAGCCGGTATGCCGTCGGCTCGCCGTCGCCGCCGCCCTCGGCCACAGCCCGGGTCGTCATCGAGCCGATGTCCGACCCGGCGAGCGGCTCGGAGAGGCAGTAGGCGCCGAGCTGGTCACCGGACAGCATCCCGGGCAGGAGCGCCTCCTGCTGCTCGGGTGTCCCGACGGTTGTCACGGGGTAGGCGGTGAGGGAGTGCACGGTGACGCCGACCGCCACGCTCATCCACGCCGACGCGATCTCCTCGACGACCTGGAGGTCCCGAATGTCGTCACGGGATGTGCGGTGAGGGAGTGCACGGAGACGCCGACCGCCACGCTCATCCACGCCGACGCGATCTCCTCGACGACCTGGAGGTAGACCTCGTACGGCTGGCCGTAGCCGCCGAACTCCTCCGGTTGGGGGAGCGACAGCAGCCCCGCCTTGCCGAGGGTGCGGAAGACGTCGGTCGGGAACGACTCGTCGCGTGCTGCCGCGCGCTCGGCCTCGTCGACCCTGGGCCGGAGCTCCTTGTCGCAGATCTCGCGGGTCAGGTCGATGAGGTCCTGGCCCTCCTCGGTCGGCATCAGCCTCGTCGCTGCCATGGAGCCGAGGGTACCGAGATGCTTGGACGTCCAACCAATCCTTCGCCCCGCCCGGCCGATCGAGGCGAGTTCAGGCGGGATAGGCGGTGACCTCGCTGGCCTTGACGGCGGCCCAGACGGTGGTGCCGGGGTGCAGCCGCAGAGCCGTGACGGACGCGGCGGTGACCTCCGCGACGACCGGGTGGCCGGCACCGTCGACCAGCCGGACGCGGGCGAGCCGGCCGAGGAGCTCCACGGCGGCCACCGTGAGGGGCCAGGTGTTGCGCGGCGAGCCCTCGGGCCGCTCGGGGAAGAGTGAGACGGCTGACGGGGCGAAGGCCACCCACGTCCCACCGTCGTGGGCGTAGCCCGGGGTGACCACCGGCCCGAGAGCGGTGAGCACGGTGTCGACGGCGGTGGCGTTCCCGGCATACAGGTTGAGCCCGACCACCTGGGCGACGTACCGACTGCGAGGGCGGTCCACGACCTCGGAGGGTGTTCCCTCCTGGACGACCCTCCCCGACTCGAGGAAGACGAGGCGGTCCGCGAGGGTCAGGGCGTCGAGGGGGTCGTGCGTGACGAGGACCGTCACCCCGTCGTATGCCGCGAGGCGGTGGGCGAGGGTGACGCGCACGTCGGTGCGGGTGGCCGGGTCGAGCGCCGCGAGGGGTTCGTCGAGGAGGAGCAGACGAGGGTCGGTCGCCAGCGCCCTCGCCAACGCCACTCGTTGCGCCTGACCGTGGGACAGCCCGGCGGGACGCCGGTCCGCGAGGTCGGCGATGCCGAGGGCGCCGAGCTCCGCCGTGACCCGCTCGGCGACGGCCGTGCCCGGCATCCCCCTCGCGCGCGGGCCGAACCCGACGTTGCCCGCGGCCGTGAGGTGGGGGAAGAGGAGGTGGTCGGCGAGCAGGAGCCCGGTGCGGCGGGATGCCGGGTCGAGTGCGTGCTGTGCGCCGGCCCAGGTCCCGCCGTCGACCTGCACGTGCCCCTCCCGCAACGGCAGCAGGCCGGCGAGGGCGTGGAGGACGGTGGTCTTGCCGGAGCCGTTCGGACCGAGGACCGCCAGCACCTCGCCGGGCGCGGCTCGCAGGGTGACGTCGACGTCGAATGTGCCGCGGGTGGCGACGACGTGCGCGTCGAGGCCTGCCGGTCCTCCGGGTGTCCCTGCCATCAGCGGACCCACCGCCCGCGGAGCGCCCCGAGCACCACCACGGACACCGTGAGCATGACGACACTGAGCGCGATCGCGGCCTGCGGGTCCTGCTCCAAGGCGGTGTAGACGGCCAGCGGTGCCGTCTGCGTCGTGCCCACGAAGTTGCCGGCGAAGGTGATCGTCGCCCCGAACTCGCCGAGGGCCCGGGCCCAGGCCAGAGCGGCGCCGGCGGCGATCCCCGGGGTGGCGAGCGGCACGGCGATCCGGGTGAAGGTGTGCCACGGCGAGGCGCCGAGCGTCGCGGCGAGCGCGTCGTACCGGCGGTCGACCTGGCGCATGGCGCCCTCCACCGCGACGACGTAGAACGGCATCGCGACGAACACCTCGGCGAGGACGACCGCCACCGGGGTGAACGGGATGGTGACGCCGAAGATCTCGTCGAGTGGAGCGCCGACCACTCCGTTGCGGCCGTAGGCGAGGAGGAGCGCGACACCACCGACGACCGGAGGGAGGACGAGCGGGACCGTGAGCACCGCCCGCAGCCACGTCGCCACCCGACCGGTGGCCCGGGCCAACAGCCAGGCGAGGGGCGTTCCCACGAGGAGGGAGATGAGCACCGTGGTCGTGGTCGTCACCAGCGACAGCCGGACCGCGGGCCACACGGTCGGTGCGGCGAGGTGCTGCGGAAGCGCCGCCCAGTCGGCGCGCAGGAGGAGGGCAGTCAGGGGGACCACGACCAGGGCCACCCCGACCGCGGCGGGGACGAGGAGCGAGGTGCGGCTGCGGAGCGGGCTCGCCAGGCCCGCGGACGCTGGCCGGCGGTCGATGCTCACGGTGCGAGGAAGCCCGCGTCGACGAGCGCCGCCTCACCCGCGGGGCTCGACACGAGGGCCGCGAACGCCGTCGGGTGGACGTCGTCGGTGAGCCGGACGAGGGGGTAGTCGAGCGTCGTGTTCAGGGCTGCGGGGATCGGGACCCCGCGCACCCGGCCCCTGGCCGTGACCACGTCGGAGTGGTAGACGATCGCCGCGTCCGCCTCGCCGAGAGCGATCTTGGCAAGGGTCGACCTGACGTCGACCTCCCGGGAGACGACGTTCGGGGTCACTCCGGCCCGGCCGAGCACCTCGTCGGCGGCCGACCCACACGGTGCCGTCTCGACGCAGAGCACGACGGCGACGTCGGGGCGGGCGAGGTCGGCCAGACCAGAGACGCCGGCCGCGTCGTCGGGTGGCGTCGCGACCTCGAGGACGTTACGCGCGACGATCGTGCGGTGGGTGGGGTCCTGGGCCTCCTTGGGCAGCTGGGCGAGAACCGCGGTCCCGGCGAGCGCGACAAGGTCGGCCGGGGCTCCCTGGGCGACCTGCTGCGCGAGCTTCGCGCTCGAGCCGAAGCTCACGCGGACGCGGACGCCCGGGTGCTCCGACTCGTACTGGGCCGCGAGGTCGCTGAACGCCTCGGAGAGCGAGGCGGCGGCCAGGACGGTCACGGTGGAACCCGCGGCTGCGCTCCCGTCCGGGCCCGCACCCCCTGCACTGCTCGTCGAGCACCCGACGGCGAGGGAGGCCACGAGCACGGCCACGACGAAGGCCCGCAGCCGGTGTGAGCGGGGCACGCAGGAGCCGGCGTCCGTCCGGCGCCACACGTCCGCCCGCCCTCCCGGACCCGGCGCGGCATCCGCCGACGTCACGAAGGCACGCCCACGACGACGTTGGTCGACTTGATGGACGCGACGGCGACCGAGCCGACCTCGAGCCGGAGGTCGTCGACCGCCTCGCGGGACATGAGCGAGACGACGCGGAACGGGCCGCACTGGAGCTCGACCTGGGCCATGACGGTGTCCTTGACGATCCTGGTGACGATGCCGCGCATCCGGTTGCGGGCGGACTCGTCGGCGACGGCGCCGACAGGGGCCGGGCGCGCGATCTCCCTCGCGAGGGTGGCGAGGTCCTCACCCTGGACGACGAGGCGCCCGGCGGCGTCGCGTCGGCTGGGGAGCCGCCCGGCGTCCACCATCCGTCGCACCGTGTCGTCGGAGACGCCGAGGAGCGAGGCCGCGTCGGAAATCCGCATCTGCGCCATGGTGGGCACCATACCGCCGCAAGTGCGGGTAGTCCGACAACTCAGGCGTCGGGCAGTGCCTGGTGCTCGGGCTCGCCCCCGGGGTCACGGAAGTGCACGAGCTCCGGACGCTTGGCGACGACGCGGTCCCCCGAGGACTGGCCGCGCAGCCGGCGCTGGACCCAGGGAGCCGCGTGAGTCCGGGCCCACTCCGCGTGCCGCACCAGCTCGTCCCGCCGGGCAGCGGGCTCGGCGGCGGGCAGGGGGGTCGTCCAGTCGGCGAGGTCGGTGTTGTGCCCGAGGGCCGTCAGGGCGGCGAGCGCCACCCGCCGGTGCCCCTCGGACGTGAGGTGGATGCGGTCGTCCGACCACATGCGCCAGTCGCGCAGTGCTGGCATGCCCCAGAGGTTGAGGACGTGACAGCCGTGCCGCTGGGCGATCGTGAAGATGTTCGCGGAGTGCACGGCGTGCCGGCCCCGCAGGGCCTTGAACAGCCCCGCGTCGCGGGTGTCCGTCGGCGTCGCGAGCAGCACGTCCGACCCGGAGTGCCGGATCCGTACGACGGCCTCCTCGAGCCGGGCGGCCAGGGCGTCGAGGTCGACATTCGGGCGCAGCACGTCGTTGCCACCGCCGACCATCGAGACGAGGTCCGGTGACATCGTCAGGGCGACGTCGAGCTGCGGACCCACGACGTCCGAGAGCTTGCGTCCGCGCACGGCGAGGTTCGCGTAGCCGAAGGGAAGGTGCTCCGCCTCGGCGATGGAGTCGAGGTGGTGGGCGAGCCGGTCCGCCCAACCGACGTAGACGTCCCGGCGCGATGGGTCGAGGTCGCACATGCCCTCGGTGAAGGAGTCGCCGATGGCGACGTACCGGGTCCACACCCGCCGCGACGGGGCTACGGGGGTCACGGCAGGCCCCAGTCCACGGGTCCGGCGCCCTGAGGGGCGAGCAGGTCGTTGGCGCGGCTGAACGGCCGGGACCCGAAGAACCCGGCGTGCGCGGACAGCGGGCTCGGGTGAGGAGACTCGATGCACGCGATGCCCGGCAGACGAGGGACCAGGCCACGGGCGTCCCGCCCCCAGAGGATCGCCACGAGAGGACCCCTGCGCCGGACGAGGGCGTCGATGGCGAGCGCGGTGACCTCCTCCCAGCCCTTGCCCCGATGGCTCCCCGGCGCGCCCGGTCCCACGGTGAGGACACGGTTGAGGAGGAGAACCCCTTGGTCCGCCCACGGCGTGAGGTCACCGGTGCTCGGCGTGGGCGTCCCCAAGTCCGTCTGCAGCTCCCGGAAGATGTTGGCGAGGCTCTTCGGTACCGGCTTCACGTGCGGAGCCACCGAGAACGCCAGGCCGACGGCGTGGCCCGGCGTCGGGTAGGGGTCCTGGCCGACAACGAGCACGCGCACGGCATCCAGGGGGCGCTCGAACGCGCGGAGGACGTGCGCTCCACCCGGGAGGTAGCCGCGGCCGGTCGCCACCTCGCCCCGGAGGAACTCACCGAGGCGGGCCACCGCCGGCTCCACCGGCGCGAGCGCCTCGGCCCACGACGGGTGCACCAGCTCCCGCAGCGGCCTCGCCGGGAGTGTCGTGCTCATCGCGTCCACCGTAACCCCAGGCGCCACCGGGCACCCGCTGACTCCTCCGGGTGCTCACAGCGCTCGTCGGGCGACGGCACCTCCTGACCCCACCTCCGCTGCGGGCAGACTGGCCGCGTGACGTCCGCACCCACCGATGACGAGCGCTCCGGCGCCCCCGCCGACTCCAGGGCGCAGCCTCGCTGGGAGACGGTCATCTTCGACCTCGACGGCACTCTCGCGGACACCATCCCCCTCATCGTGGCGTCCTACCAGCACGCGTTCCGCACGGTACTGGCGGAGGAGGTGGAGGAGGCGAGGGCGCGCGCCTGGATCGGGCGGCCGCTCCTGCCGGCGCTCCTCGAGGAGCGCCCTCACCATGGGCACGAGCTCGACCGCGTCTACCGGGAGTGGAACCTCGCCAACACCTCGCGGCTCATTCGCCGGTATGCCGGTGTGCCGGAGCTGCTGTCCGCCCTCCACGCAGCCGGCGTCCGGTGTGCGGTGGCGACGTCGAAGCGGCGGGACACCGCCCGGCTGGCGCTGGATGCCGTCGGCCTCGCCGAGATCGTGGACGTCGTCGCCGCGCTGGAGGACACGCCGCGCCACAAGCCGTCCCCGGACCCCCTGCTGCACGCTGCGGCCGTGCTCGGCGTCGAGCCGGCGACCTGCGTCTACGTCGGCGACGCCACCGTCGACATGGTCGCCGCCCGGGCGGCCGGGATGGGGGCGGTCGCCGTCACCTGGGGGGCTGGTGAGCGCGAGGCCCTGGCGGCGACGGGCCCGGATGCTCTGGTGGAGACCGCCGGTGACCTCACGGCATACCTGCTCGGTCACCGCGGCACCTAGACTCGCCGCCGTGCACGGGAAGACCTACCAGCAGAACAAGCACACCGAGCTGGCCGCGCTGGCGGACGCGGTGGTGAGCTACGCGGAGGAGCGGGTGCGTATCGAGCCGCCGCTCGACCGGCCGATGAGCGAGGCCGAGCTCGAGGAGCGGGTGGGCAGCACGATCAGCGCCGACGGCTTCGGCGGCGTCGCCACGATGCGGCTCTTCGCCGAGGAGCTCGCGCCGGCGTGCCTGTCGACCGACCACCCGCGGTACCTCTCCTTCATCCCGTGCGCGCCGAGCGACGCGGCGGTGATGTTCGACCTCGTCGTGGGGGCGTCGTCGATCTACGGCGGCTCGTGGCTCGAGGGAGCCGGCGCCGTCTACGCCGAGAACCAGGCGTTGCGGTGGATCGCCGACCTCGTCGGTATGCCACAGGGGGCGGGCGGCGTGTTCACCCCGGGGGGCACGATCGGCAACCTCTCTGCCCTGGTTGCGGCGCGCCACACGGCACGTCGCCGGGCCAGGTCGGGCCTGCGACCCAACCGGGTCGCCGCGACGGCCGGCGCGCACTCGTCCATCCAGTCGGCGTGCGACGTCATGGACGCCGAGCTCGTCGGGGTCCAGGTCGACGACCAGTGGCGGCTGACCGGGCCGAACCTTCGTGCGGTCCTCGAGAAGCACGGCCCGGAGTCGTTCTTCGCCGTCGTCGCGACGTGTGGGACGACGAACTTCGGGATCATCGACGACCTCGCGTCGGTGGCGGAGGTGTGCCGGGAGTTCGGGATCTGGTTCCACGTCGACGGCGCCTACGGCGGTGCGGGGCTGGCGGCACCGTCGGTGCGCGACCTCTACACCGGCGTCGAGCACTGCGACTCGTTCATCGTCGACCCGCACAAGTGGCTCTTCGCGCCGTTCGACTGCTGTGCGTTGCTCTACCGGGAGCCCGCGCTGGCGCGCGCGGCCCACACCCAGAAGGCGGGCTACCTCGACGTGCTCACCGAGGCGCCGGACTGGAACCCCACCGACTACTCGGTGGGGCTGACCCGCCGGGCCCGTGGGCTGCCGTTCTGGTTCTCCCTCGCGGTCAACGGCACGGACGCGTACCGAGCGGCGATCGAGCACACGCTCGACGTGGCCCGCCTCGCCGAGGCCGAGATCGCCCAGCGGCCGTACCTCGAGCTGGTCCACGGGCGGCACCTCTCGGTGGTCGTGTTCCGGCGGGTGGGCTGGTCGGCCGGCGACTACCAGGCGTGGTCGGACCGGATGCTCGCCGAGGAGTTCGCGTTCGTCGTGCCGACCACCCACGACGGCGAGACCCTCGCACGGTTCGCGATCGTCAACCCGGAGACCGGCGAGGACGACATCATCGCCATCCTGGACACCATGGCGCCGGCCGCCGACAGACCGCTCGATGGGGTCGGTGGGGCCGGTGTGACCTCTGGGTACGGCCCGCCGTGGGCGCCATCGGCCGACACGCGCACGGGCCGGGTGAGCGAATGACACCGGTGTGGTTCGACGGTTACAGTGGGCGCTCGACAGCGCCACACATCGAAGGGTCGACGAACACGTGAACGCCGCCTCCGAACAGCTCAGCACGGCTGCTCCCACCACCGGGCTGACCGAGCGGGACCGCGAGGTCCTCGCCTTCGAGCGGCAGTGGTGGAAGTACGCCGGGTCCAAGGAGACGGCGATCAGGGAGCTCTTCGACATGAGCGCCACGCGCTACTACCAGGTGCTCAACGCGCTCATCGACCACCCCTCGGCACTCGAGCACGACCCCATGCTCGTCAAACGGCTCCGCCGGCTCAGAGCGAGCCGCCAGCGCGCCCGTTCCGCCCGCCGCCTCGGCCTGGAGCCCTGACTCCGGAGCTCGACCCCCATGCCAGTGACGCCCGTCCGTGAGGGAAGCCGGACGGGCGTCCCTGTGCCCGCCTATGGCCGCTAAGGGAGGTTCGGGTCCGGGAACTCCACCGGCCAGCCCTTCTTCGCGAGCTGGTCACGCACCCGTCGCAGGTCGTTCTCGCTCGGCTCGGCGTGGGTGTAGTGGCTGATCGCGGCAGCGATGTCCGACGGCCCCGCGGGGCTGACGTCGGCCCGGCGCAGTGCCTTGGCGATCTTCTTGACCTCCGACCGGGTGAGGCGGCGCTCCAGCAACGCGAGCAGGGGGAGGTAGTCGTGCTCGGGGACGCCCCCCGGGTATCCCTCACGCAGCCAGTTGACGATCCGGGCGAGGGCGCTCCCTTCCCGGGGCGGGGCGTCGTCCTCCCCCTCCTCACCGGCGATGGGCCAGCCGCCGAGGACCAGCTTGGCCGCCACCCGGCGCATCTGCGCGTCGTCCGGCAGCATCGCCGCCGCCGCCCGGTCCGAGAGGAGGCCGTCGCGGTGGAGGCGGCGCAGGACATCGAGGGCGCGGTCGCCGCCGAGCCGCTCGTGGAGCACGGCGTGCAGAGCCGGCGCCTCGTCGTCGGGGACCCCCTCGGGGAACCCCTCGCGGATCCACTCCAGGACCGGGCCGGTCAGCTGCGTCATCGGGCGTTCCTCCTCACTCGTCGACGAACGTGGGGACGCCGCCGTCGAAGGTCAGTTCCTTGCCCAGCCCGGACGCCACGATGACGGTGAGGCCCAGCAGGACACCACCGACGACCACGGCGAACGCGAGGTAGGCGAGCACCTTGCCGAGAAGGTGCGGTGCCTGGGGGTTGACGTCGGTGCCGCTCCCGTCACCGTAGGCGAGCGCGAGCACCTTGCCGAGAAGGTGCGGAGCCTCGGGGTTGCTCTCGGTGCCGCCCCCGTCGCCGTGGGCGAGCGCCCGGACTCCGAGGGCGAAGACGGCTGGGAGGCCGGCGCCGAACAGCAGACCGACGACGAGGACCCTCATCGCGCCGTCCAGGGCGAAGATCACGTTGTGCATGGGGATCAGCTCCTTCAGTGGACGCTGTCGCGGCTGCGGGTGGACGAGGGCGACGACGACGGGGTGCCCTCCCAGGCGTCGTTGACGTTGTGGGCGCCGATGGGTGCGCGGCGCGAGCGCATCCACATCCACGTCGAGAGGGCGACGAGGATGGCGAAGATGACGACGGCACCCATCGCCCCGCCGATGCTGTTGCCGACGAACCACATCAGGGCGCCGACGAGTCCGGCCGACGGCAGGGTGATGGCCCAGGCGGCGACCATGCGTCCCGCCACGTTCCAGCGCACCGGAGCCCGTCGGCCGACACCGGACCCGAGGATCGACCCGGTGGCGACGTGAGTGGTGGACAGCGCGAACCCGAGGTGGCTGGAGGAGAGGATCACGGCCGCTGAGCTGCTCTCGGCAGCCATGCCCTGCGCGGGGGAGATCTCGATCAGGCCCTTGCCGAGCGTGCGGATGATCCGCCAGCCGCCGAGCCACGTGCCGAGCGCGATGGCGGTCGCCGCGCTGAGCTTCACCCAGAAGGGGACGGCCTCGGTGTCGGTCCACCTGCCCGCGGCGATGAGGGCGAGGGTCATGACGCCCATCGTCTTCTGGGCGTCGTTCGTCCCGTGGGCGAGGGAGACGAGAGAGGCCGAGCCCACTTGACCGACCCGGAAGCCGTGCTGCTGATAGCGCTCCGAGACACTGCGGGTGATCCGGAAGATGAGCCAGGTGCCGACCGCGGCGACGAGGAGGGCGATGACCGGGGAGATGACGGCAGGGAGCAGGATCTTTCCCACGACGCCGTCGAGCTTGGTCCCGTCGCCGGTCCACTTGACCCCGCCGAACCCCAGCCCGGCCATCGTCGAGCCGACCAGCCCGCCGAGCAGGGCGTGTGACGAGCTCGAGGGCAGGCCGTAGAGCCAGGTGAACAGGTTCCAGACGATCCCCCCGACGAGACCCGCGAGGATGATGAGGAGGAGGGCCTGGCCGCCGTCGGCCAGGAGTTCCGCCTTCGGCGCGCCGGACTCGTCCTGCAGGTTCACCACCGCGTTGGTGATGGTGAGCGCCACCTCCACGGAGAGGAAGGCGCCGACGAGGTTGAGAACGGCCGAGAGGGCCACGGCCACCTTCGGCTTCAGGGCACCCGTGGCGATCGACGTGGCCATGGCGTTGCCCGTGTCATGGAAGCCGTTCGTGAAGTCGAAGGCCAGCGCCGTCGCGATGACCAGCACGAGGGTGAGGGTTGCTGCGTCCACGAGGCCCAAGTGTGGGGCCGTCGCCTGCGCTTCACCAAGGTGAGGAGCGGTGTTCATTCTCTGTTCATCTGGGCCACGCTGGTCAGGTGGGGCCGCGGCTGTGTCACGATGCGCCGATGAGCGACCTGGACTGGAGCACACCGGAGGGGCTCGCCGCCATCCGCGACCACCTCGCCGACCGGATCGACGGGTGGCGTCAGCCCGTCGCGTATGCCGTGGGGCTGAGTCCGGCGTCGTCCTCGCCCGAGTGGGTGTTCCCACACGTCAACGCCCCGGGCAGCGGTCACGGGCTCGGTGCCGTCATGCTGGCCAGCGTCCTGGGCCACGACGGGTCGACCGCGACGCTGCCCGTGTCGCGCGGCGAGCTGGCCGCGGCAGTGACCTCGCTCGAGCCCGCCGAGGCCTGCACGTCCCTGCCTCATCCGAACCTCGCCGCCTGGCGTGAGATCCTCACCGAGCTCGACGGCAACCCGGCGCGCAACGCCGTGGCGGTCTTCGTCGCCGATCTCGACGACCCGGTCGGGTCCGAGGCCGACGGGTCCATGCGCGCCACCTTCGAGGGGCACGCCCCGGTCCTCTGACCACCCCTCCCCCCACCGCACCGTGCGGGGGACGATCTGTCGCTCTCGCGCGTTCGTGCTCTCGTGGCCTGGGCCCGCGTGGGGAACCTCCTCAGCGGCCGACCGGCGCGCGATCCGGAGGCTGCCCGTGCTCGACACCCTGACGTCCGTCGTCGAGGCCGGGGCCGCGGCTCCATGGGTCCTCCTCGTCGTGCTGCTCGTCGCGGTGTTCGACGCCCTGGTCCCGCCGTTGCCGAGCGAGGGGCTCGTGGTGGCGTTGGCCGCGATCTCCGTGGCCGCGCAGGGACCCGACCTGGTCCTCCTCGCGGTGTCCGCCGGTGTCGGCGCCTTCGTCGGGGACACCCTGACCTTCGTCGCGGGCCGTCTGCACGGGACCCGGCGCCTGGAGCGGGTCTCGAGGCCCGGCATCCGCCGCCTCTTCGAACGCGCGGCCGGCGCTCTCGAACGGCGCGGAGCCCTCGTCATCCTCTCGGCCCGGTACGTGCCGATGGGCCGCGTCGCCGTCAACCTCACCGCCGGGGCCACGGGGTTTCCGCCACGGCGCTTCGGGGGCCTCGCGGCGCTCGCGGCTGGGTCGTGGGCCGCCTGGTCGGTGGGCGTCGGCGCTGCCGCGGGCAGGTGGTTGGAGGGCAGCCCGCTCCTGGGTTCGCTCGCCGGAGTGGGGGTGGCGGTCGTCCTCGGCCTGGCCGTCGACCGCGTCGCCCGCCGGCTCAGCGGCTGGAGGCGCGACGCCACGCCCCCGGTAGCCCCGGGCGTGCCCGCCGTGGCTGGCAGCGGCTGAGCCCAGGGTCGGCTCGAGCGGCGCCGGCGTTTGCACTCTCCCCCCGAGAGTGCCAATAATGGCGTTAGCACTCTCCCCGTGAGAGTGACAATCCTGACCGGTCCGGTGAGGGTCGAGTGCCCCGGCGACGTGAGCCGACGGCATCCGGCTCGTCCGTCGCGGGCACCGACCGGTCTCCACCTTCGATTCGCGTGGGAGGAACCACCCGAATGGCCAAGATCATCGCTTTCGATGAAGAGGCTCGCCGCGGTCTCGAGCGGGGCATGAACACCCTCGCCGACGCCGTCAAGGTGACCCTCGGTCCAAGGGGCCGCAACGTCGTCCTCGAGAAGAAGTGGGGCGCCCCCACCATCACGAACGACGGCGTCTCGATCGCCAAGGAGATCGAGCTCGACGACCCGTACGAGAAGATCGGCGCCGAGCTCGTCAAGGAGGTCGCGAAGAAGACCGACGACGTCGCCGGCGACGGCACGACGACGGCCACCGTGCTCGCCCAGGCGCTCGTCCGCGAGGGCCTGCGCAACGTGGCGGCCGGCGCGAACCCCATGGCGCTCAAGCGCGGCATCGAGCAGGCCGTCGCGGCCGTCTCCGAAGAGCTGCTCGCCAACGCCAAGGACGTCGAGACCAAGGAGCAGATCGCCGCGACCGCGTCGATCAGCGCCGCTGACCCCCAGATCGGCGAGATGATCGCCGAGGCCATGGACAAGGTCGGCAAGGAAGGCGTCATCACCGTCGAGGAGAGCAACACCTTCGGCCTCGAGCTCGAGCTCACCGAGG
>OCZS010000254.1_pt1 | contig 17505 bp, 13 predicted proteins | sample 1539071 | NCBI WGS metagenome assembly OCZS01 (sample SAMEA3113584, study PRJEB22503) | soil metagenome
GCCGACCACCGGGGCACCTCGTTCGTGGAGATCTACCAGAACTGCCCGATCTTCAACGACGACGCCTTCGCCGCGGTCAAGGACCCGGCGACGTCGGCCGACGCGATCATCCCGCTGACCCACGGGCAGCCGATCCGCTTCGGGACCGACGGGCACCTGGGGGTGGTCCGCGACCCGCAGACCGGCGAGTTCTCCGTGGTCGAGGTGGCCAAGGTCGGTGAGGCCGCCCTGACCGTGCACGACGCCCACCTGGCCGACCCGTCGTTCGCCTTCGGGCTGAGCCGGCTGACCGACGCCGGCGTGCTGCACCGAGCCCCGATCGGCATCTTCCGCTCGGTCGATGCGCCGGCGTACGACGACCTGGCCCGCGAGCAGGTCGCCCTGGCCCGCGGCCGCGGCGACGCCGAAGAGGACCTGCAGGCGATGATCAACGGCGGCGACACCTGGCTGGTCGGCTAAGCCGGCCTTATTCGGTAACAGGGTGAACGATTTCGCTTGGCAGACCATGCGAAATCGCTCACCTTGTGGGCTGGGCCTCGGGCAGCCTGTCCGAATCCTTCGATCAGCCTCGACTACTTCCTGACCGGACGCAACCGGCGTCCTCAGATGAAGGAGTCCAGGCATGACCACCACCACCCACCCCGCACCAACTGTTCGCCTCGGTCACGGTGTCGCCACCGACGACCTGCTCAATGCCGGTGTCGCCGCCGGGCCCGTGCTCGCTCTGACCTGGCTCGCGCAAGGCCTGGTTCGCGACGGCTACGACTTCACCCGCCACCCGATGAGCCTGCTGGCCCTCGGCGAGGGCGGCTGGGTTCAGATCGCCAACTTCTGTGTCAGCGGCGGTCTGATGCTGGCCTGCGCGGCCGGGCTGCGCCGCATCCTGACCGACGGTCCGGGCGCCCGCTGGGTCCCGCGACTGGTGGCCACGATCGGTGCCGGCCTGATCGCGTCCGGAGTCTTCACCGCTGACCCCGGGGCCGGCTTCCCGGCCGGGGCGCCCGAGGGAGCGCCGGTGATGAGCTGGCACGGCATCCTGCACGAGGTCGGCCACCTGGTCGTGGTCGTCGCCTGGATCGCCCTGTGCTTCGTGCTGCGTACGCGGTTCGCCTGGCTGGGCGACCGGGCCTGGGCGCGGGCGTGCGTGGCGATGGTGCCGATTGCCATCGCCTTGGTGGCTTTCCCCCACCTGGACTCCTTCCCGGTCCGCATCGTCGTAGCGTCGGTGGTCCAGCTCGGCTTCGTCGGGCTGGCGGCCCGGCGGCTGGGTCGCTGACCGGCTCGACGAGACGAAGGGACGAAGAGCGATGAAGTACATGATCCTGACCTACGGGTCGCAGCAGGACTATGACGGCATGGCCGGCAAGGCCACCGACCTACCCGCCTGGACGCCGGAGGACTTCGCGGCGATGGGCGCCTTCATGGCCGACCTCAACCAGCGGCTTGCCGAGTCCGGTGAGCTGGTGGAGGCGCGGGCCCTCGCCGCCCCCGTACACACCCGACGGGTGCAGAACGGCCCGGCCGGTACACCGATCGTGACCGACGGCCCGTACGCCGAGACCCAGGAGGTCCTGGCCGGCTACTGGATCGTGGAGTGCGACAGCTTCGACCGGGCCACCGAGATCGCGTCCGAGTTCGCCAGCTGCCCGGCGCCCGAGCACGTCCGGGCCACCGCGGTCGCCGACGTACGCCCGATCGACGAGTACGTCGCGGACGACGCCTGAGGCGATGACCGAGACGGCCGCGACCGAGGACCTGCTGCGCCGCCTGGCGCCGCAGGTCCTCGGCACGCTCGTCCGGCGTTACGGGCAGTTCGCCATCGCGGAGGACGCCACCCAGGAGGCGCTGCTGCAGGCGGACCAGGACTGGCGCCGCTCCGGCGTACCGGAGAACCCGCGGGCCTGGCTGATCACCGTCGCCTCACGGCGGATGACCGATCTCGTACGGGCGGAGCAAGCCCGGCGGCGGCGGGAGGAGACCGCGGCGCGGACCTACCCGATGGAGGAGTCCGTGCCGGGTGCCGATGTCCCGTCGGCCGACGAGGACGACAGCCTGGTCCTGCTCTTCCTGTGCTGCCATCCGTCGCTAATCCCGGCGGCCCAGATCGCCCTCACCCTGCGGGCGGTCGGCGGGCTGACCACCGCCGAGATCGCCCGCGCCTTCCTGGTCTCCGAGGCCGGCGGGCTGACCACCGCGGAGATCGCCCGCGCCTTCCTGGTGTCCGAGGCGACCATGACCCGGCGGATCACCCGGGCGAAGCAGGCCGTCCGGGACAGCGGAGCCCGGTTCCGACTGCCGACCGGCGACGCCTACCGGGAACGGCTCGGTGTCGTCCTGCACGTGCTCTACCTGATCTTCAACGAGGGCTACGCCACCACCGCCGGCGAGAACCTGCAGCGCAGCGACCTGACCGCGGAGGCGATCCGGCTGACCCGGATGGTGCACGGCATGCGGCCGGACGACGACGAGGTGACCGGCCTGCTGGCGCTGATGCTGCTGACCGATGCCCGCCGGCCGGCGCGGACCGACGAGCACGCCGACCTGGTCCCCATGGCGGAGCAGGACCGCAGCCGGTGGGATGCCGCCGCCATCCGGGAGGGCGTCGAACTGCTCACCGCGGCGGTGGCGCATCACAACCCGGGGCCGTACCAGATCCAGGCGGCGATCGCTGCCCTGCACGACGAGGCCCCGGCGGCGGAGGCCACCGACTGGGTGCAGATCCGGGCCCTTTACGAGGCTCTGCTCCGGGTGTCCGACAACCCGGTGGTCGCGCTCAACCATGTGGTCGCGGTGGCCATGTCCGAGGGCCCGGAGGCCGGCCGGACCCGGCTGACGGCGCTCGCCGCGGATCCGCGGATCGCCGAGCACCCGCGGTTCCACGCCGTCTATGCCCACCTACTGGAGATGGCCGGAGACGAGGGCGCCGCCCGAGAGGCGTACGCGGAGGCCGCCCGGCGCAGTACCAGCATCCCGCAGCAGCGCTACCTGCACGGCCGGACCGCCCGGCTGGCCTGGAATGCCGAGGCGCCCGGCAGTTTCGGCCGGTAACCTCAGAGCAGTGTCGAGCGACCGGACCCAACGCGGAATCCTCTACGGCATCGGCGCGTACACCCTGTGGGGCGCGGTGCCCCTCTTCTGGCCGCTGGTCTCCCGCGCCGGCCCGCTCGAGCTGCTGGCCCACCGGGTCATCTGGTCTCTGGTGATCTGCGCCGTCCTGCTGCTGACCGTCGTCCCCCGGGGGTGGTGGGGCCGGATCGGCCGGCCGCGCGCCCTGCTGCTGCTCGCCGGGGCGGCCGCCGTCGTCTCGGTCAACTGGGGGGTCTACATCTGGGCGGTGAATGCCGGCCACGTGGTGGAGACTTCGCTCGGCTACTACATCAACCCGATCCTGTCGGGGTCTACATCTGGGCGGTGAACGCCGGCCACGTGGTGGAGACTTCGCTCGGCTACTACATCAACCCGATCCTGTCGATCCTGGTCGGCGTGATCTTCCTGCGCGAGCGCCTGGCGCCGCTGCAGTGGGTCAGCGTCGGCCTGGCCGCCTTGGCGGTGCTGGTACTGACCTTCGACTACGGCCGGCTGCCGTGGATCGCGCTGGTGCTGGCGACCAGCTTCGCCACGTACGGGGTGATCAAGAAGCAGGTCAACGGTGGTGCGGTGGAGACCCTCACCGTCGAGTCAGCCCTGCTGACCCCGGTCGCTCTGGGCTACCTGGCGTACCTGCAGTTCACCGGCGGTCTGACCTTCGGCCATCTCGGCTGGGTCCACACCCTGCTGCTGATCGCGTCCGGCCTGGTCACCGTGATCCCACTGCTCTGTTTCGCCGCGGCGGCCACCCGGCTCCCGCTCAGCACCCTCGGGCTGCTGCAGTACATCGCCCCCACCCTGCAGTTCCTGCTCGGCGTGCTCTACTTCGGCGAAGCGATGTCGGTCGGTCGCTGGGTCGGCTTCGCGCTGGTGTGGCTGGCGCTGGTCATCCTCACCGCGCACGGCATCAGCCAGGCCCGGCGGAGTCGCCGCCCCGCCGCAGAGCCGGTCACCGAGCCGGTCCCGCGACCGTGACCGACCTTCCTCGCTGGCTAGCATGGCCGGATGACCGAGCCCTCCATGACGACCGTGCCGGCCTTCGACTTCTCCGACTTCGACCCCGAGGTGCGGGTCCAGGACGACCTCTACCGGCACGTCAACGGGCGCTGGCTGGCCGAGACCGAGATCCCGGCGGACAAGCCGTTGACCGGGGCGTTCGTCGACCTGCGGGACCAGGCGGAGATCGCCGTCCGCGACATCATCACCACGCTCGAGGGTGGAGATCCTGGCTCGGACGAGGCCAAGATCGCCGACCTGTACGCCAGCTTCATGGACGAGGACGCCGTGGAGGCGGCTGGGGCCTCTCCGCTGCAGCCGCTGTTCGCCGAGATCGACGAGGTCGACGATCCCGAACAGCTGGCCGGGCTGCTGGGCCGGTTCATCCGGCGGGCGATCCACGGCCTGGTCGGGGTGGACACCGAGTCCGATCCGGGCGATCCCAACCGATACGTGATGTTCGCCGGCCAGGGCGGCATCGGGCTGCCGGACGAGGCGTACTACCGGCTGGACGAGCATGCCGCGATCCGGGAGCAGTACCGCGACCATCTGGTGCGCTGCTTCGAGCTGGCGGGGCTGAGCGAGCCGGGTGAGCAGGCCGAGCTGACCTTCGCCCTGGAGACCGACATCGCGGCCACGCACTGGGACAAGGTCAAGGTCCGCGACCTGCGGCTGATGTACAACCTGCAGAGTCTCGACGACTTCACCGCCGCCGCGCCGGCGCTGCACTGGCGGACATTCATGGCCGCGGCCGACATCGACGAGACGGCGATGAGCGAGCTGGTCGCGATGCAGCCCTCGTTCTTCAGCGACGTGTCGGGTCTGGTCACGGCCGAGCGGCTACCCGCCTGGCGGGCCTGGGCTCGGTGGCGGGTGGTCAACTCGCTCGCCCCCTTCCTGTCGAGCGACTTCGTGGCCGAGAACTTCCGGTTCTACGGCACGGTGCTCTCCGGTACGCCGGAGCTGCGCGAGCGGTGGAAGCGCGGGGTGGCCCTGGTCGAGGGCTCGCTCGGCGAGGCCGTCGGGCGGCTCTACGTCGACCGGTACTTCTCGGCGGCGGCCAAGGAGCGGATGGACGCCCTGGTGGCCAACCTGATCGAGGCGTACCGGCGGTCGATCACCAACCTGGACTGGATGACCGAGCCGACCAAAGTCCAGGCGCTGGACAAGCTGTCGAAGTTCCGGCCGCACATCGGGTACCCGAGCAAGTGGCGGGACTACGGCAAGCTGACGATCGACCGCGGCGACCTGATCGGCAACGTGATGCGGGTGGCCAGCTTCGAGCTGGACCGGTCGCTGTCCAAGATCGGGCAGCCGATCGACCGCGAGGAGTGGCTGATGACCCCACAGACGGTCAACGCCTACTACCACCCGCTGAAGAACGAGATCGTCTTCCCCGCCGCGATCCTGCAGCCTCCGTTCTTCAATGCCGAGGCCGACGACGCGGTGAACTACGGCGGCATCGGTGCGGTTATCGGACACGAGATCGGGCATGGCTTCGACGACCAGGGCTCGACCTGCGACGGCGACGGTGCGCTGCGGGACTGGTGGACCGCGGAGGACCGGACGGCGTTCGAGCAGCGGACCGCGGCCCTGATCGGGCAGTACGACGTGCTGGAGCCGGAGCAGGCGCCCGGACATCACGTGAACGGGTCGCTGACCATCGGGGAGAACATTGGCGACCTGGGCGGTCTGGCGATTGCGTACCAGGCGTTCAAGATTGCCCAGGATGGTGCCGAGGGCGAGCAGCTCGACGGCTACACGCCGGAGCAGCGGCTGTTCCTGAGCTGGGGAGCGGTCTGGCAGACCAAGATTCGCACCGAGATGCTGGTGCAGCGGCTGACCACCGACCCGCACTCGCCGGCCGAGTTCCGCTGCAACCAGATCGTGCGGAACCTGCCGGAGTTCTACGCGGCGTTCGGAGTGACCGAGTCCGACGCGCTGTGGCTGGACGAGGACCAGCGGGTCAAGATTTGGTGAACCTCGGGTGGCGGGTGGCCACAATTGCCGAGCTCGTCACCCTGGTCACGGACCGCAGCGCGAGCGGGCAGACGACGCTCGTGGCCGTCGACGGGCACAGTTCGAGCGGAAAGAGCACGTTCGGGCGGCGTCTCGTCGCCGCCCTCCCGCACGCCGCGTTGCTGCACACCGACGACCTCGCCTGGCACCATGGCGTCCTGACCTGGGATGGGCTGTTGCGGGACGACGTGCTCCCCGTCGTACGCGCCGGGAATGCGCTGGACTACCGGCCGCCCCAGTGGCAGGCCCGCTCCCGGCCGGGCTCCATCACCCTTCCTGGGTCGCTGGCGTGCCTGGTCATCGAGGGCGTCGGAGCGAGCCAGCCCTCGGTCCGCGCCCGCTACGACCTGGTCTGTTGGGTCGAGACCGACGAGCCGACCCGGCTGGCTCGAGACGTACCCCGGGTGACCGTGGCGGGCGAGATCTCGGCACAGGGCTACACCGACTGGATGGCCGAGGAGAACGCGTACACCACCCGGGAACGCCCGTGGGAGCACGCCGACCTGCTGGTCTACGGCGGCGAGTCGATCCGGTACGACCCCGAGAGCGAGGTCGTGCTGGGACCGTCGCTCAGACGGCCCCGCTGACTTTCCCGAGGCCCGGCGTTGACCGAACCCGCGGGTTACGTCGTGAGCCGGGTGCCGAGGGCGGTGCTGACCCCCGAGGCGTTGATCTCGGGCGCGAAGGCGCCGGTGTCGCCGGGCGATGAAGTAGCAGCGGCGAAGCGTGGGTCGGTGTAGGCGAGGTAGACGAGCTCGCCCTCGTGCCGCTCCAGCAGGTCGGCCAGCTGGTTCGGGTCCGACGCCTTGAGCATGGCCGTCGCCCTCGTGCCGCTCCAGCAGATCGGCCAGCTGGTCCGGGTCCGACGCCTTGAGCATGGCCGCAAGCCGGATCCGAACCAGGACCGGGTCGGCGTTGATGGCGTACGCGATCCGGCTCGCCGCGTCGTTGACCGTGTCGCCGAAGGCGGCGACCGAGTCGAGGTCCCCCGGGTTGGGCAGGGGCGCGGCGAGCAGCGAGGCCAGGTCGACACGGCCGACTCCCCAGTCGAAGTCCCAGTGCGGCGGCACCACACAGACCCCGGGCCAGCGGAGTACGGAGAGAAACGCAGCCTGGATGTTCCTCGCGCGGTACTTGGCGATCAACCGGTCCCGACCGTGGTGGGCGAGCCACAAGGCCGCGGCGGCAGCGAGGTGTGCGACCGCAAAAGATGTCCCGTTGCCCGGTCCGACGAACGGCTGCTTCGCGTCGGTGTAGCGGGCGTTGTAGACCTGCGATCCGGGCATTGCGACATCCACAGCCCGGCCGCGGGACGACCCGTCCCACAGACTGTCGTCGGGTCCGGTGGCGGCGACCGCCAGGCAGTTGTCGTAGCTCGCCGGCGCAGTCACGAACCGCACGTGGTTCCCGGCGGCGGCCATCACGATGATGCCGGCGTCCACCGCGCGCTGGATCTCCTCCTTGAGCCCGAAGAAGCCCTTGCCGCCCAGGCTCATCGAGATGACGTGACAGCCGACCAGCCGGGCGTGGGCAACGGCCTTGGCGACGTCGGAGTCGAAGACCTGCACCACGCTCTCGGTCGCGCGGATGGGCACGAGCTTGGCCTCGGTGGCGAGGCCGACGATGCCGACATCCGCCGGACCGTGGCCCACGATCACACTCGAGGTGGCGGTGCCGTGGCCGGGGAACGGCAGCGGCCACAGTGGGTGCTGCACAAGGTCGTCGAGGGCGTCGTTGTCGCCGTCCACGACGTCCCGGTCGAGGTTGAGGTCTAGTCCGGCCGCGCCGACGTTCGGGTGCTTGGTGTAGCCGGTGTCGGGGTGCCCGATGCTCATCCCCCTCCCCCCGCGTACGCCGGCCGGCATGGCCGCCAGCGCCGCATCCCAGCGCAGAATGTCGTGCACCCAGGTAAGCGGCGGCGCGAATGCGCCAGTCTCCGCCTCGGAGACAGCAGTCTCCTCCTCCGCGTAGCCCCGGACGGGAATGTCGGCCTCCACCTTGAGGAAGCGGCTGGTTCCGGCCAGGGCGACTGCGGCCTCGTGGGTTCGGCGGGCGTACGCATCGGTGGCGACGGGCTCCTCGCTGCGGCCGCGGATCAGCACCAGGCGGCTCCTGGGGGTGAGGCGCTGCACCTGCCAGCCCTCACCCAGCGTGTCGGCGACGAACTTCCGGACGGCCAGGACGGTGTTGGGGGCTTTCGGATGCGCGAGAAGGCGAATTTCGTAAGCCCGGTCGACCAACATGATGCGAATTCTCCCTCTAGCCCGCGGGCACCGGCGTGGATACGGTAACAGGGAGCCGCCGGACCGCGCGGAAGTACATTTTGAGGTGAGTGTGCGATGCCGGACCCAGCTGCGGGTGGTCTCGCTTTTCCGATCGTGAACTGCGACCTGTCCGATGTGAAAGGGATGCCAGGACTGCCCTCACCGAATGTGCTGGCGCGGAGCCTGTCGCAATCGCGGCAGCGGTGGCGGTCGCGGAATGAGTCGACGCTTTTTCTGGAAAGTGCGGCCGCCGATGCGGGTGCCTTCGCGCCGCTGGAAGAAGCGCTGTCGGCAGGCTCTGATGTCTCGGAGCGCGTGCAGTCCCGGCTGACCTCCCGTACCGGCACTCAGGAGATCCATCAGCAGCTGCTGAAAGGTGTGCCGGTCGTGGGAGCCACCTACAAGACCGTGCGGTCGGACCGCTCCAGCGTCCTGGTCGGTACACCGACGGCCGATCTCGCGGCCCGGGACCCAGGGCCACGGCGACGGCGATCTCGAAAGTCGGTGCTCGAGGCGACGCAGGAGCAGCTGGGGATGGAGACTGCGGCCGTCTCGGTGCAGCCGGTGATCTTCCCTCTGGAAGGCACCGGCGTCTGGGCGTACGACGTGCGGCTCTCGGACCCGCAGTCGGTCGCCGATGTCCGCGCGTACGTCCGCGAGAGTGACCTGGCGCTGTTGTACGCCCAGGACGTGGCGTGCGCCGTGGTTTTCGCGGAGGGCCGGGTGTTCCGCGGTAATCCGGGCCGGTTCCCAGAGGCCCAGGGCGTACGGTTGCGCGGGCTGAGCTCCCCACAGGCCGCACTGAGCACCGCCCAGCTCAAGGTCGAGCCGGCGCTCGGAAGCCCTCTCTCGCGCTCCACCTGGGACTTCCGAGTGGATCCCACCGACGCGCCGTTCGACGAGGTCTGTGCGTTCCATCACATGCAGACGGCGGCGGAGTTCTTCGGGGACATCATCGGTCCCGATCTGTTCACCGACCGGCCGTTCACCCCGTTGACCGTCCGAGTTCGTGATCAGCGGGCGCGGGATTTCGTCGGTCTTTTCAAGCCCGACCACAACCTCATCATGTTGGACGACGGGGCATTTCCGGCGGCGCGCTCGGGGGATATCTGCGTTCATGAGTTCACCCATGCGGTCGTGCATCGGATCAGCCGGTTCGGCCCGTTCACGTCGGCGATTGGTCGTGGTCTGAATGAGGGCTTCGCCGACTATGCCCAGGCGAGTCTCTATGACGATCCCCGATTCGGGGACTGGGTACGCCAGCAGGCCGAGGGTGCGCGTCGCTGCGACCGGCCCGGGCTCCGCCTCCCCCGGTCACCTTCGGAAAGCCTGACCGACCGGTACAAGGTCGGTGAGGCCTGGTCGTGTCTGCTGTGGGACCTCAGAAGGGCAGTGGGTCCGGGGGTTGCCGATGCGATCGCCTTCCATTCGCTGCACTACCTCAGCCCCGCAGCAGACTATGTCGCGGCGCGGGCGGCCCTGGAGCAGGCCGACGCCGTGTTGTTCCCTCAGCGCAGTAGGGGCCGGCACCGCCGCGAGATCGATGCCGCCTTCGACGCCCGGATGCCGCAGGACGCGTGATGGCGCAACGACGGAAGGCGAAGAATGCCGCCGACCTCGAGGTCACGGTGCGCAAGGTCGGCGGGGTCTTTGGCGATGACAAGGTCACCCGCGTGCGAAGTAAGAGAATGACCGTCACGAACCACGGCGCCGTGGAGGCTGAGCGGGAGCTGCCGGACGGCGCGCACGAGGAGGTGAGCAAGCTCGCCCAGGAGGTGGCTGGGCTCCCCGTGCCTAATCGACTCGAGTCGGCGTATGTGGACGACGGCGGGACCACCACGATCGAGATCACGGTGTCCGGCGCCCACCAGCGGATCGTGCTGAACGCCGGTGACGACGCGCCCCAGCCGGTGTGGGACCTGCTGGATGGACTGGAACGGGCCCGACATTATCCGGCCGGATGAGATAGCCAGGGAGCTCAGGCGGAGCGGGTGACCACTGTGCTGCAGAGAGCCTCGAGGGCGTCGCGGGCGGGGCCGGCGGGGAGGGGCTCCAACAGGGCGCGGGCCTGCTCGGCGCGGCGGCGGGCCTCGGCCCGGGCCTGGTCGATGCTGCCGTGGGCGCGGAGGAGCTCGAGCGCCTCGGAGAGCGCGTCGTCGTCGCGGAGGTCGGAGTCGAGCAGCTCCAGCAGCCGGGCGTCGCTCGGGTCGGTGGACCTGCGGGCCAGCAGCGTCGGCAGGGTGGGGATGCCCTCACGGAGGTCTGTCCCCGGAGTCTTGCCGGTCACGTCGCTGGTGATGTCGATGATGTCGTCGCTGAGCTGGAAGACCACGCCGATCTGCTCGCCGAACTCGGCCAGCAGCTCCTGCTCGTCACCCGTCGCCCCGGACAGCTTGGCCCCGAACAGCGCCGAGGTCGCGATCAGCGAGCCCGTCTTGTCGGCCACCACCTGAAGGTAGTGGTCCAGCGCGTCCTGACCATCGGCGGGACCTACGGTTTCGGCGATCTGGCCTTGGACCAACCGGGAGAAGGTCCGTGCCTGAAGCTGGACGAACTCCGGCCCCAGCTCGGCGACGGTGTCCGAGGCGCGGGCGAACAGCAGGTCCCCGACCAGGATGGCCACCGTGTTGCCCCAGCGGGCGTTCGCGCTGTCCGACCCGCGGCGCAGCTCGGCCTCGTCCATCACGTCGTCGTGGTAGAGGCTGCCCACATGGGTCAGCTCCACCACCACCGCGGCCTTGACCACGTCGTCGGGGTGGGCGTACGGGCCGATGTGCGACCCGAGCACCACCAGCAGCGGACGGAACCGCTTGCCGCCGGCGGCGATGATGTGCTGGGCCGCCTCGGTGACCATTGGGGAGTCGGCCTCCGCGGCCCGCAGCAGCGCCGCCTCGATCTGCTCCAGTTGATCACGTACGCCGTCCAGGGCGTGGTCGGCGGCCATGCCCTTCACCGTATGCGCTTCCGTCATCGCGAGGCCTCGCCAGGATCTGCACCGGCTCGTTCGATCGGCACCGCTCGACGGCGGTGCCGACCGAAGAAGAGGGTGCCGATTCGCGGCAGCGAGTGGGTCATGGGGCCAGCTACCGGATGAACTCGCTGGCCTGCTGGGCCAGGTCGAGCAGCGGGCCGGGGATGATGCCGAACGCCACGGTGGCCAGCGCGCCGACCCCGACCACGGCCAGCGTGGTCCAGCCCGGCCGGACCACCTGCGCCGGTGTCTCATTTGCTTCGGAGAAGAACATCAGCACGATCACCCGGATGTAGAAGAACGCCGCGATCACGCTGATCACCACCGCGACCACGACCAGCCACTGCTGACCGCCGCTCCAGGCGGCCGCGAACACCGCCCACTTCCCGATGAAGCCGCTGGTCAGCGGGATCCCGGCGAAGCTGAGCATGAACAGCGCGAAGACCGCGGCGGCCAGTGGCGAGCGCCGGCCCAACCCGACCCAGCTGCTCAGCAGCGTCGCCTCGCCGGTGGTGTCGCGGACCATGGTCACCAGGGCGAAGGCTCCGACCGTCGCCGCACCGTACGCCACCAGGTAGAACATCACCGACGAGACGCTGGTCAGTCCTCCGTTCCTGCTGCCGCTGATCGCCTGCGACGCCCCGACGAACGCCGTCAGGATGAACCCCGCGTGGGCGATCGAGGAGTACGCCAGCATCCGCTTGACGTCGGTCTGGGTGATCGCCAGCACCGAGCCGACGGCCATGGTGGCCACCGCGACGATCGCCATCACCGGCTGCCAGTCCCAGCGGTCGGCGCCGAGGCCGACGTAGAACACCCGGAGCAGCGCCCCGATCGCCGCGATCTTGGTGCACGCGGCCATGAAGGCCGTGACCGCGGTCGGCGCCCCGGTGTAGACGTCGGGGGTCCAGGAGTGGAACGGCACGGCGCCGAACTTGAACAGTAGCCCGATCCCCAGCAGCCCCATGCCGGCCAGCAGCAGGGTCAGGCTCTGCTGGCTGGTCCGCAGCGCGAGATCGATCTCACTGAAGGTGAACGAACCGCTGTAGCCGTAGAGCAGCGCCGCCCCGTAGAGGAAGAACGCCGACGACAGTGCGCCGAGGAGGAAGTACTTCAGCGCCGCCTCCTGCGACAGCAGCCGGCGCCGCCGGGCCAGCCCGCAGAGCAGGTAGAGCGGCAGCGACAGGATCTCCAGGGCCACGAACATGGTGATCAGGTCGTTCGACGCGAGGAACAGCATCATCCCCGACAGCGCGAACAGGGCCAGCGGGAAGACCTCGGTGTGCTCGGCCTGCAGCGAGATCGCCTCCCGCTCGGCCGGCGTACCGGGCACGGCGGCCGCCGACGGGGCGAATGGGCTGACGTCGAGCTTTCGCTCGGCGAACAGCAGGAACGACACCCCGCCGAAGACCAGCAGGATCGTCCAGATGAAGTAGGTCGGCCCGTCCAGCGCCAGCGAGTCGACGGCGGCCAGTGCCTCGTTGCCGGTGGACCAGTTGAGCACCGTGGCCGCCAGCGCGATCAGGATCGACAGCACGGTGACGAACAGCTGTACCGTACGCCGGGAGGCCCGCGGCACCACGGCCTCGATCAGCACGCCGACGCAGGCAGCCCCGAAGATGACGAAGACCGGGACCAGCAGTCCGTACTCGATGACCGGCGCCTCCATCAGCGCCCTCCCTCCGCGCTCACCCGGGGCGGCGGGTCGCTCACCCCGATGTCGGCCATGCTGGCCACCACGGTCGGCTCGATCACGTCGAGCATCGGCTTCGGGAACACGCCGAGCACCAGGATCAGCAGCACCAGCGGCGCCATCGCCACCCGCTCCCGACGGGTGACGTCGCGGATCTGTTGCACCGACGGTCCCAGCGGCCCGGTCATGGTGCGCTGGTACATGATCAGGATGTAGAGCGCGGCCAGCACGATGGCCAGCGTCGACACCGCCGCGTACGCCGGGAACCGGCTGAACGTGCCGGCCAGCACCATGAACTCCGAGACGAAGCTGGACAGCCCCGGCAGGGAGAGGGTGGACAGGCCGGCGAACAGCATCAGCCCGGCCAGCACCGGGGCCGCCTTCTGCACCCCGGAGTAGTCGGTGATGCTGCGCGACCGGCCGCGCTTGATCAGGTACCCGGCCGCGATGAACAGCGCGGCTGTGGACAGCCCGTGGTTGAGCATGTAGAGCGTCGACCCGACCAGGCTCTGAGTGGTGAAGGCGAAGATGCCGAGCACGATGAAGCCGAAGTGGCTGATCGAGGTGTACGCGACGAAGCGCATGATGTCCCGGCTGCCGATGGCCAGCATCGCCCCGTAAAGGATGGAGATCACGGCCAGCACGATGACCACCGGGGTGGCCCACAGGCTCGCCTCGGGGAACAGCCCAAGGCAGAACCGGATCATGCCGAAGGTGCCGATCTTGTCCATCACCCCGACCATCATGGTGGCGCCGCCGGGGCTGGACTCCTCAGCCGCGTCGGGCAGCCAGGTGTGCAGCGGCACCAGCGGCGCCTTGATCGCGAACGCGAACATGAAGCCCAGGAACAGCCAGCGCTCGGTGCCGGTGCCGTACTCCAGCCCGCTCAGCGTGCTGAGCAGGTAGCTGGGCTCCCCCGCCGCGGCCGACTGCACGTACAGCCCGATCACCGAGGCCAGCATCACGAACCCGCCGAGCAGCCCGAAGATCAGGAACTTGGCCGCCGCGTACGTCCGGCGCGGCCCGGGTCCGAAGCCGCCGATCAGGAAGTACATCGGGATCAGGATGACCTCGAAGAACACGTAGAACAGGAAGACGTCGGTAGCCAGGAACAAGAAGAGCGCGCAGGTCTCCACCGCGAGCACCAGGGCGAAGAACACCCGCGAGTCGTACTTGGGCGGCAGTGCGCCGTCCTGAGCCTGTCGAAGGGTGCCCTGAGCTTGTCGAAGGCGCTGTCCTGAGCCTGTGGAAGGGACCGCTTCGACAGGCTCGGCGCGCATGTTCACCTTGTCGAAGTCCCGCCAGCTGGCCACGATCACCACCGGGGTGACGATCACCACCAGCAGCACCAGAGTCAGCCCGATCCCGTCCAGACCGAGGGCGTAGTACGCGCCCAGCGGTCGGATCCAGGCCACCTGCTCGGCGAACTGCTGCCCCGCTCCCGGGGAGAACCGGAGCGCCACCACGACGGCGACCACCGCGGTCGCGACGGCGGCGACCAGGGCGACCTGCTTGGCCAGCTTCGCGCCGGCCAGCACGACGGCGACGGCACCGACGGCCGGCAGCAGGGCGAGCAGCGTAAGCACCGGAAAGTTCATCTCAAGAGCCCCTTCAGCCCAGCCGTCCGAGGACCAGCACCGCGCCGATGACTGCGGCGCCTGCGGTCATCGTCAACGCGTACGAGCGGACGAAGCCGTTCTGGAACCGGCGCATCCGGCCGGACAGGCTGCCGATCGCGGTCGCCGTGCCGTTGACCGTTCCGTCGATGCCGGAGTCCTCCAGCCGGACCAGACCGTCGGTGAGCCGTTGCCCGGGCCGCATGAACACCGCCTCGTTGAACGCGTCGCCGTACAGGTCGTTACGGCCGGCCAGCACCCAGGGCGAGCGGGTGTCCGGCGCGGTCCGCGGGATGTCGCGGCGCGGGCCGAACTGCCAGACGCTGATGGCCACGCCGACGGCGACGACGGCCAGGGTCAGCCCACCGATCAGCGAGAAGTGCAGCAGCCCGGTCTCCTCGCCGTGGGACTCACCGCCCACCGCCGGGTCGAGCCAGCCGCTGATCCAGTTGTTGAGCAGCAGACCGCCCACCACCGAGGCCGCGCCGAGCAGCAGCAACGGCACCGTCATCACCAGCGGTGACTCATGCGGGTGCGCGCCCGGCTGCCAGCGCCGCTTGCCGAAGAAGGTCAGCAGCATCACCCGGGTCATGTAGAACGCGGTGACGCCGGCGCCGAGCAGGGCCAGCAGGCCGATCACCGCGCTGCGCTCGAACGCCGCCTCGATGATGTGGTCCTTGGAGAAGTAGCCGGAGAAGAACGGGAACCCGATGATCGCCAGGTAGCCGGCCGCGAAGGTGACGAAGGTGATCGGCATCACTCGGGCCAGCCCGCCGTAGTGCCGCATGTTCACGTCGTCGTCCATCCCGTGCATCACCGACCCGGCTCCCAGGAACAGGTTGGCCTTGAAGAAGCCGTGGGTGAGCAGGTGGAAGATCGCGAAGGCGTAGCCGGCCGGCCCGATCCCCGCGGCCAGCATCATGTAGCCGATCTGGGACATCGTCGACCCGGCCAGCGCCTTCTTGATGTCGTCCTTGGCGCAGCCGATCCAGGCGCCGACCAGCAGGGTGACCGTGCCCACGACAACCACCGCGGTGCTAGCCGCCTCCGACTCGGCGAACACGGCGTGGCTCCGGGTGACCAGGTAGACCCCAGCCGTGACCATGGTCGCGGCGTGGATCAGCGCCGAGACCGGCGTCGGGCCCTCCATGGCGTCCAGCAGCCAGGACTGCAGTGGCACCTGGGCCGACTTGCCGCAGGCCCCGAGGAGCAGCAGCAGACCCATGATGGTGGCCAGCGCCGGGCTGACCGCCGGCATGCCTTCGTTGACCGTGACGAAGGCCGACGAGCCGAAGGTGGCCAGCATCAGCATGATCGCGATGGACATGCCAAGGTCACCGACCCGGTTGACCACGAAGGCCTTCTTGGCCGCGGTGGCCGCCGTCGGCTTGTGCTGCCAGAAGCCGATCAGCAGGTAGGAGGCCAGCCCGACACCTTCCCAGCCGACGAACAGCACCAGGTAGTCGTCGGCGAGGACCAGCAGCAGCATGGCGGCGACGAACAGGTTGAGGAAGGCGAAGAACCGGCGCCGCCGCTCGTCGTGCGCCATGTAGCCGATCGAGTAGATGTGGATCAGGCCGCCCACGCCGGTGATCAGCAGCACGAAGGCGATGGACAGCTGGTCGACCAGCAGCCCGACGTCGATGGTCCACTGCCCGATCGAGATCCACTCGTAGAGCGGCACGGCCACCGCGCGCCCCGCCTCCTCGGCCGCGAGCAGGTCGGCGAAGAGGCTCAGGCCGAGAGCGAACGAGACCAGTGGCGCCAAGGTGCCGAGGATGTGCCCCCAGCGGTCACCGGCCCGCCCGACCAGCAGCAGCACCGCGGCGCTCAGCGCCGGGATGGCGATCAGCAGCCAGGAGAGGGAGAAGAGGCCGGTGGCGGGCACGGGCGTGACGACTTCGAGCAGCGACATCTGGCGTCCTCGTCAGAACTTCAGCAGGTTGGCGTCGTCGACCGAGGCCGAGCGTCGGGTCCGGAAGATGGTCACGATGATGGCCAGGCCGACGACAACCTCGGCCGCGGCCACCACCATGACGAAGAAGGCCCCGACCTGCCCGTCCAGCTCGCCGTAGACCCGGGAGAACGTGACCAGGGCCAGGTTGGCCGCGTTCAACATCAGCTCGACGCACATGAAGGCGACGATGGCGTTCCGCCGCAGCATGAAGCCAACGGCGCCGATGGTGAACAGGATCGCCGACAAGACGATGTAGTGGTCCGGATTCACGGCTTCTCGATCCCCATTCGCGCGCCCGGTTCCGCGCCCGCGCCCCAGACGTCCTCCGGGTCGGACGTGATGGCCTTGACCGTGTTGTCGATCGGGGCCACCAGGTCCTTCTCGTCGAGGATGTCGCCACGGGCCCGCAGGGTGGCCGACACCGACAGCTCCGAGACCGACCCGTCGGGCAGCAGCGCCGGGGTGTCAACGGCGTTGTGCCGGGCGAAGACCCCCGGGGTCGGCAGCGGGCCGGGGTGCTGGCCGGTCTCGGCGTAGCGGCGCATCCGCAGCGTGGCCAGGTCGGCCTGGCCCTTCTTGGGTACCAGCCGCTCCCGGTGGGCCAGCACCATGGCGCCCACCGCGGCCGTGATCAGCAGCGCCGAGGTGGCCTCGAACGCGAACACGTAACGGTTGAACACCAGCGCGGCGATGCCCTGGGTGTTGCCGCCGAACTCGGTGTTCGCTCGGTCGAGCCCAACCGGAGAGCTGACGATGGCGTTGCCCACCGCGAAGAAAAGCAGCGACCCGAAGCCGACGCCGGCCAGCACGGCGAGCACCCGCTGTCCCTTGATCGTCTCGACCAGTGAGTCGGCGACGTCGACGCCGACCAGCATCAGCACGAAGAGGAACAGCATCAGGAT
>OCZS010000255.1_pt1 | contig 17476 bp, 15 predicted proteins | sample 1539071 | NCBI WGS metagenome assembly OCZS01 (sample SAMEA3113584, study PRJEB22503) | soil metagenome
GACTCTTTGATGTCAAAGGTAATTATCTTGTCAAGGTCTTGTTTTATCATGTTGTAGCGTATGGCAGATATCGAGATCTCGTCTGCGAGCTTATTTAGCTGCTGATCCGAAAAATCAGGGTTTCTATTCTTTACTTCCTTGTATGCCTTGGCATGCAGAGCGTCAAGCACATAGTCGGCATTGACGTAAATGCCCTTCCGTCCTGACATATGCATAAACTGCCTGTCACCGATATCGATTCCAAACTCCTTGGCAGTATCGGAGCTGAGAGTCACTGCCTCATAGCTGAGGTGGAAATATTTGTGGCCGCCGCTGCTGGCTCCAATTTTCGAAAGCACCTGTGAAATTATCCTCTGGAGTCTTGACTGCCTTGAGTCAATTATCGTTATCACTCGTTCACCCCCGTTGAACTTTCTATCAGCAAAAGACTTGCTGCTCCCATCCGCAAGGGTTGTAGAATAAAGCGTTGAGCTGTCCCACTGCTTTGCGTATTCCTGGTAGTAGAATGGATCTTCAACAAGCCCTAACTTCCACGCAGCGTATGGGATGTCTTTTGCAATGTATGTTGCTGTGCCGTCGCTCCTTACCAGGATCTTGTCCTCCTCCTTCTCCTCCTTCCCCTTGGCCTCTATCACCCAGCATCCCTTGTTCTTGCCCTCTGTTTCATACTTGGCAATGCCATTAGTTTTTAAAAGCTCAAAGGCCTTGCTCCACAACTTTGAACCAACAATGTGAGTTTCAAAATTCAGCAGATCGTAATGGACTTTCATGCGCCAGCATGTTTTCAACTGCTCCTGCAATACCCGTAGTGTAATATCCAAAGCAAAGCGAGCGATCTCTGATTTGCCTTCCTCTATCTCTTTAAGTACTAGCTTACGCTTTTCTGCAACCTGCGGATCCTTTTCATATAATTCATTTATCTTGACATATACTTCGTCGCCGCAGTAGTGGTCAAACTTTTGATTTCTTGTTGGAGGTGCCACGGGAAAGCCTGCAAACTTGAATCCGACTACAATATCTGCTATCTGCACTCCGGAGTCGTCAATGTAATTGAGGACTGTTGTCCTATGGTTTGTTGCCCTCATTATGCGGTATAGAGTGTCTCCAATTATTACGTTGCGCATGTGTCCTACATGGAGGGCCTTATTTGGGTTGATACTCGTGTGCTCTATGACGATGTGCATGTCCTGTCCGGAGTTAGGGTACCCATAATTATCAGGGTTTGATAGCACCTCCGACAGTGTGGCCGGCGAAAACCGAGCATAGTTTGTCTTGAAGTTAATATGGCCACCTGCAGGATCCGTTGACAGGATATAGCTGTCTTGGATGAGTGGTCTAAGTGCTTCTGCCAGCTCAGTTGCTATATTGGAAGGAGGCTTTTTTAGATGCTTGCTTAGGAGGAACGCCACATTGCATGATAGGTCGCCAAATGCTTGTTGCGGAGGCTCTGACACGTCAAACTCAACTACAGGGTAGCCTGCGGATGTAAGTGCGGAGGAAACGAGTTCACGCACCTCTTGGATTAAAACTCGAAGAGTCACGCTCTTACTCCCAGGTAGTTGAATGCGACAAAGTCTATTGCTTCGACAAGGCCGGCACCTTCCTTTCCTGCTACCACATGATCAGCCTTGGCCTTAACACTTTCCTCGGCATGGCCAAGCGCAATGCTAAAGCCACAAATCTCGTACATAGGTACATCAGTCTCGCTATCTCCAATAGCGACAACCTGCTTGGGGTCTGCCTTGAGCACCGTGAGTGCCTCTTTAAGGCCATAGGCCTTGTTGATCCCTTTTTCATTTATGTGAAAAGCGTACTTGCTATCCGACAGGTAAAGGGGAAGGTCGTACTTGTCGAGAATTTTCTGGCCCTCCTTTAGGTCAAAGGTGCGAAGCAATACTACTTCAGTCATTCTAGGAAAGACTGGCTTTATCTTTACACCGTCGATGCTTTTCTGCAGCATTTCGTAGCCTTGCATGCATTTTTCCTTGCTCGCCAAGAGCCTGTGCTCTTGTGGTGCAATTGTGATTACTCCTCCATTTTCCCCAATTGCAATTCTAGTCGTGCCACCAAAGACTGCAAGAACATATGCTTCTATTGATGACCTGCCTGTAACATAGATTACATTGTAGCCCATTTTTTCAAGATAGCGCAGCTTGGCAAGGGCTGCAAGATGCACTGTGCCGCCCCCGTTTTCAGTAAGAGTGCCGTCAATATCTACTGCGAAAACCTTAATCGCTGCTGCCAAGGGAGAAATTAAACCACAATCATAATGTTATAAAAGTGTAGTGAGAAAAAGTATAGTGAGAGATGAATTTTGGGTTATGCCCTGACCTCTATCTTTTGCCAGTTGTTGTTTAATGCAATGATAGCACGGGGCCTGCGAATGGCGATGGAAACAAATAGCCCGGCGAGAATTGCAGAGCCGACTATCACTGATGTTAGATCATACAATAGCATTTCACGCTGACCTCCACGTGAGTGTTTTTTCTTCTCCTCGTTTGCCAATTATCTTGCCCATTCTCCAGGCAGCTTCCATTGCAACAAAGGTAGGGGCAAATCCTAGCGCTACAAGCATTAATGAGTTGATCAAGTCGACCATCATTAGTTGAATACAAGGCAATGGGATTTTAATTCTACTTGATCAGGCTTTTGATATATCATATGGTAAAGTATGTTATCAGGAGCATAACTGATCTATCATAAGCGATTTTAAAAACCTAAATTTTCATTCATGCAATATATTTGATTATCTAGAGACAGGCGAGGGTGGATATGGCGAAGAAAATATACAAAAACAGTGCAAAGCACTCTTCGCAGATTAAAATAATGGCAGTAAAATAGGCAGCTAGGAAGTTATATCCATCGTAAGCGATTCTTTCAGCATCTCTTGGAAGGAATTTATGTCGTGTGCCGTTATTACAGTAGTGGTGCTGGTAGTTACAGGAGGAGCAGCAGCCGTCAAGAGGTGAGCAGGCGGAACAATAACTGACGCTGACTCAGCAGCATCCGACATACTTTCAAGTTGCATTGATGGCAGTTTTACTTTGCTAGGAGCTTTTATTCTTCTATCAATCAGCGATTTCTGCCTTTTGACACTTATCTTAATCTTAAAGCCGTAGTGGCCGTGATTGCTCCATTTGTCAACTTCAACAATGTTGCCGAAGCCAGTCACCCTTTCGCCTTCCTGAGTAATCACTGTAAAATCAGTTCTATCTCCAATCTTAATCGTAGATACTTTTTCATAAAAGTGATGCCAGTCAAGCGCATTTGTGATTAGTGCCTGCACCGTCAGAATGTCTCCCACCGCTACTTCCTTGATGTAGCTTGGCAGAACTTCAATGTTGCACAGCTTTGCATACATATACACAAAATTAACGCACATCTAGAATAAATAACTTCTGAAAAGCTAAACGAATATCCAAATGAAATTTGTTAGAGTTATGGATTTGTATATATTGTACAATAATTCTGTTATAATAGTATAATATTTCTATTGCAAATCTCGGGCTACTTTAATCTCTTTTACTAACTTGTCTGCAAGTACCATATTCTCAAACTTGAATAGCAGGCTGTCAGGGCTATTGGCAATTTTGATCATCATATAGGGATTTTCCTTCTCTACTATTAGACCGACTACTCCGAACATCACAGTGACTTGCGATGGGAGGTCGTTTCCTTTAGCTAATTCAATTTGAGATACTTTATCGATAGGAATTATGGCATCAAGCTCGGGAATATGCATTCTATTGCGATAGAGCACAATCGTGGCTTCTAGTTCTATTGGAGAGGGTAAGAGAGAGGAGCCAAGATATTTCACCTTTGACGCAATTATTGGGCTATCCTGCTCTTGAGCTATCATGTCGATAATAGCATGACATGATAGATAATCCTGTCACTTTATTAGCACTCGCTTGTAATATTAGTGCGATCACAGAGGAGGAATAAGACGAAATTTGCAACCACACCTTCTTTTATCTGTGCTCACCAAATACAATACAAACCTTAAGCATTTCAATTTCGGTAACTAACCTCTGAGTATCTTCAATGTCCATAGCTTCTTCCTTTTGTCTTTGATTTACTTGCAAAAGCCGTCTTAACTTATCCGCATCTCTTGGAGCATTCTCAAGAGTCTTTATTTGTAATCGTAAGTGTCTCTTCAGAGAAGGACTCATTCCTCCTCCTGCTGATCCTTCTTCTCCTTGACTGTTCATCTCTAACATTCTTTGACTTGCATCAATCATTTTTTGTATGGCTACTTCACTGTTGGACTGGTAGGGGGTAAATACTGCATCCTGATAATTTGCAGTAGTGATCACTTTTTAAGTTGCAAACGGTCATAAAATCTCAAGGATAATAACAATGAGCCAAGAAGAACCACCAATTGAAATCGTTATAAATGGAGTAATAGGTTGGGATGAGCGTTCGATTACCACCAATCAACCCATGCAGCCTGAAATAGGGAATCTTTCCAAAGGAAAAACATATTTCCCAAAAGTTTCGCGTGCAACTTTAAAGAATACCAGCAGAAGAGAGCATTATCTCACAAATATCCAAATAGGAAATATTCGTCAAAGCCACGGGTCGAGAACCACCACTTATGAATACGTAAAGACTGCACCATAACTGACTTGCACTAACAAAACTATGTTGTCCGGAAAGGTATATTAGCCTCAAGCCTTTTCCTAATTTCTGCTCCTCGATACCAAATATAGTGCAACTTTTAGCATTTCGATTTCAGTAACTAATCTTTCTGTATCTTCTATCTGCTCAGTTTCTCCCTTTTGTCTTTGATTTACTTGCAAAAGCCGTCTCTGCTTTCTCTAGATATTCTCTAGTTTTTTGACCTGCTTCTCTGATCATACAAGTGCATGTGGCTTGACATAGGATTGGATACAGAAGAGAAAGCATGAAGAGAGTCAGCCCAGATACCTGATGAGCTTAAGCAGGCAGAGAAAAGCTACTAAAGAATATCGTCCTTTGTGGTGGGTATGTTTCATATATGAGAAGATTTAAACACGCAGACAGGGCCCGTCGCCCAGTCAGGATAGGGCGCTGTTCCTTTAGAAAAGAAGCGCAAGCCTCCGAAGCCAGTTGTCGTGGGATCGAAGCCCACCGGGCCCGCTAGCCCTATAGGCTACAATGCAATTTGATGTTCAGATGAAGAAGAAGAAGAGTTAGTATATACATATACATGTAAGCGAGATGCAATGAATGAGGTCATGATGGTCTGATGAGAATATCATGCATCTGCTTTAGCACCCTTGCAGTTGCTCCCCATATCATGTTGTTGCCATAAGTGAACTTAAATGCGTCTTTGGCAAGGTGATAATGTTCACTATCTAGCTCAATGCTTTTGAGTGTTTCAATGAGTGGTACATCAACCACTGCTTCCACTTCGCTTGTTGAAATCCTGTATTGAGGCAACATGTCCTGTATTGTTATAAATGGTACAATAAAGTGGTTTGATGTCATCGTACGTACTGCATTCAAGCAACCAACTATCTGGTCAATACTGAATGCGATTCCGACTTCTTCTGCTGTTTCCCGCAAGGCGGTAGCGAGGAACGTGCCGTCGCTTTCGACATATCTACCCCCAGGGAAAGATATTTCTCCCGTATGTGACTTCAGGTTTGAACTCCGCTTTGTCAGAAAGATATGCGGTCTGTCTTTGTGATAGTGTATTATCACAAGTACTGCAGCAGGTGTTGCTAATGCTGCATCGGTTGGCAGGTACGGCCTATCTACAAGGGCGGGTCTAAGAAATGAGAGAATTTGTTCCTTCCTCAACAGCTCAGTGAATGACACTAGGGTCAATATATGCTCTGGATGCTCTTGCCGGCGACCTCGCATTTAATAAGGCCTAAGGATGTTTTTCAGGATTGTATTGCCTAGCGACACAATAAATGTAGCCTATGAGCTGAATCCGCCTAAGATAGTGAAAGGAGAAAGGTTTGATCTCGGACAGCTAAAAGACAACATACAGGAGATGATAAACCGCGCTTTGCAGCTCCGTGGGCTCGTAAGCGCGCTCCACTTGACGGACTCGGTGCTTGGCATTCCCCGCCTATCGAGCATCACTGCAGCCAGATACATCAAAGAACATATCGGTGGAGAAGTAAGGCTGAGCTGCAGTATCAGGGTGCGCGATCGCAATTTCCCTTCCCTATGTCAGACCGTGTCAGATGCAATACTTATCGGGGCTGAGAGTGTGCTTATTTTGATGGGCGATGAGCCGGCAGACAAGCTAGGCGATTCTGGTCTGCGGCCAAGCACCGCAGTCAGAATGCTTAAGAAGGAAGGTTACGGCTTGAATATCAAACTCGATCTTTCATTTCCAGCGAAGGTCAAAGATAAATTGGCTCAATCAATAAAGAATAAGCTTGACGTTACTCCACACTCTCTTGTAACTCAATCGATCTCGTCGCTTTCCGATTTGGGCGAGATAGCAGACCTTGCCAAGCCCTATGGCATCAAGGTCACCGCAGTGCTGATGGTTCCCTCTGAAAAGAACCGCCAGTCAGCTTCACTCATCGGGCTTGACTGGTCAGAATATGAAAGCAACCCTGTAGATTTCATAAGGCAGGCCGCCAAAATGGCAGATGGTGTGCTCTTGACCTCACCCAATAGCTTTGCATCAGGTCTTCAGCTATTACGCCAGCTCAAGCAATAAGATCATCATCATTGGCGGTTTTTCTGTCTGTGATTTCACTTTTTATCGAGTCGATGACCTGTCTGTAATAAGGTTGCAGGTTCTCATCTTCTGGAAGCCGAGGCCTTTTGTAATTTACAGATATTTCATCTTTAATTGTGCCAGGTCTTCTTGTAAAGACAATGACCTTGTTCCCCAGAACAACTGACTCCAGTATGTTATGTGTGATAAATACCATCGTCTTCTTTGTCTTGGCCCAAATCAGCTGAAGTTCTACCAGTAGCAGATCGCGGGTCTGGCTGTCCAGAGCGGCAAAAGGCTCATCCATCAAGAGCACTTCAGGATCCATGACAAGTGCCCTTGCTATTGCAACCCTCTGCTTCATTCCACCCGATAATTGGTACGTGTAAGCATCAACAAACTTGGTTAGCTGCATCATATCAAGGTAGTGCATTGCACGCTCTTTTCGTTTGTTCTTCTCAACGCCAGCCATCTTTAGCCCAAACTCAACGTTGTCTAACACCTTGAGCCAAGGGAACAACGCATTTTCCTGAAATACCATAATCCTATCGGGTCCAGTTTCAGTTACAGGACGACCGTTTAGGATTATTTCTCCTTCTGTAGGCTTGTCAAGACCAGCCAGAATGTTGAGCAGAGTTGTCTTACCGCAACCAGAGGGCCCTACAAAGCACACAAACTGCTCATCTTCTATTGTCAGGTTGATGTTCTTGATGGCTGTGATTACCTTTGCCTCATTTCGTTGCACTGCAAGAAATTGCTTGCCTATGTTTCTTGCTTCAAGTTTGGCCATGTTATATCACCAGAGTCATCTATATCCACTATATGAGGTCGCTGGTATCACCAAACTGCTACATCATCCTATTTATCTGGCTCCTGTCTAAATTGTTATTAGTGCGCCAGCTATTGAAGTCCTCTGCAGAGACCCGGCCAAGTATATGGTCAAAAAAAAACATTAGTAAATTAAGTGCTAATCGAGACAAGAGATCGCATAGCATCCGTAGAAAACCATAGATTCAGTCAGTAAAAAAGGAACTCTGAGAAAAAGTTAGAAGACGAACAAAAAACGAAGACGACAATAAGCCCTGTACTAGAATACGATCTATGGATGTTACACTAGATTTTAGTTCTAAAATCAAGCGATATTAAAAAGACACGATTCTCGCTATACCGACACTGTAATTTGATCGTTGCTTTGGAAAGTGATAACAGTAGCAGGTTCCAGTGTTGCAATCGCTGTTGCAATAATTGTCTTTTCTATACGGTGCAGACAAAATCTGACGTGCCTAACATTAAATTCACATAATCTAACCCCGATAGAAGAGACATCAGCGTAGGCGAGTCTACCAGAATATTGTTTAATGTACATAATCTAGAGATGCGGCCAATCACTGAGGCACAGGTAGTCATCATCATTGAACCTTCCTGCTATCAATCATACTTGACAATACAAAACCAGACAGTCCAGCTTCCAGACCTGCATAGCAGGGGACGCGCGCACAGGCCAGATGGAAGTTGTAATAAGTGCCGCAGGTGCACCGGCAAAGGAAGCCCTTTTACACAGTAAAGGGAGTTTAGTTTAGTTTATAGAAGGCAACCAGTCAGATGTCCGAGAATTTGAACTTAGGATAAGGCAGCAGTGATCAGAGTACGAAATATTCTGCTTCTGGATGGTGTACTATTATTGCCGCAGTCGACTGATCAGGCACTATTTGACCTGATTCCGTAAGCGTCATACCAGATTTTTCAGGCTCTAATATCTGCCAAACAAGATGGTGTTGAGAAATATCAGGACAGCTTGGATATCCCCAGCTGTAACGAAGACCACGATTTTGCCCTATTTTTAGTTCGTCTCGAATTTTTGCATTGATCAACTCCGCAATCGCCTCAGCTGTTTCAACTGCAAGTCCGTGCAAATAGTAGGCATCAGCATATCTATCTTGCTTGTTCCACAGGTCGATTATCTCTGTGACCTTATTGCCGGCGGTCACCGCTTGGAATGCAACGATATCATTCTTGCCGAAATAATCTACAAGGCAGAGGTGCTTTTCCTTTGAAGAGCGGGGAAATTCAAACACGACCTGCTTGCCGTCGGACAGATCAATTGCCAGCCTGCCACTACCACCTTGTCCAAGTGTTAAATTGTGGCACTTGTAGAATCCATATACTGCGCAGGGTTCAAACAATTCTTCGTTTAGTACTCGATTCGTCCACATTCTGAACAGCTTTTCAGGGTCTTGATCACTTGCTCCTTTACCCCTTATTCCCCACTGCAATACAAATAGCGATTTCTTGTTAATGTATTTCCACACTTCCTTTAGGTCAATCCTAAACGGCTCGAGCCTAACAGGCTGGCTAATATGAGGTGGTATTGGAGGCTCTACAGGCTTAATGCCGCTGTGAGGAATCTGGGATTGCTCTACTGCCATGGCAGGCTGGTGCCGTTCATCCCATTTCTCCAACTTTTGCTGCCACTCACTGACAAACTGCTCGCGATCAGGAGACATAAGTCTATTCATCACTTTCAGCCCGTCAAATGCTGTTTTGCAGTAGAATACGCCCGGTGAGTATATGCCACCATCCTTTGCAATCCTGTTGATGTAGTTACTATTAATTGCCGCCCCACCACAAAGCACTGGCATATTCAAACCATTCTGCCTTGCGTGCTCGATAAAGTATTGCATCTGCTTTGATGTGGATACAAGTAGTGCAGATAGCCCTAGTGCATCTGCATTGACTTCATTTATCTTTTCTAAAATTTTTTGCAGTGGCACTTGCTTGCCAAGGTCATAGACTGTATAGCCGTTGTTAACCAGGATTGTTTTTACCAAGTTCTTGCCAATATCATGCACATCTCCATAGACTGTACATATTACAAGCTTACCCTTGCTCACTCCCTCTTGCCTGATCAGGTATTTCTCTAGTTCCGCAACGGCTGCCTTCATACATTCAGCAGACTTCAACACAAATGGTAGAATTAGCTCGCCAGCACCAAACTTATCACCCACCTCTTTCATTGCCGGAAGCAGTACCTCGTTGAGCGTCTCTACTGCCGCCTCGTGTGCTGCCTCTTTTGATGAGGCTCTCAGCACAAGATGTCCACCATCCGGGGTACTCTTACCATCCTTTAGGCGATCAGCTATTGCCTGCACTACGTCATCCTCTATACCATCTTTGAGCCTGTTGACGATTCTGAAGTAGCAGCGTTTGGATGCTTCCCAGCTTGGATCTACCTCTATCCTCTTGGCCGGGCCGCCGGCTGTTATTGCCTTGGCACCTTCAAAGTATCCTATCAGCTCTGCAAGAGCATTTGGATGCCTGTTGAAAATCAGATCTTCTGCCAGCTTTTTCTGCTGCTCGTTGATCTCGGGATATGGAATGATGTCTCGTACATTGATGATGACAGCATCGAGTCCGGCCTGCAGCGCGTGATACAAAAATATTGAATTAAGTATTCTTCTTGCATTTGTCGAAACACCAAAGCTCACATTGCTCAAGCCTAATACAGTAAAACACTCAGGAAATTTCTTCTTAACAAGCCGGATGCCTTCCAAGGTATTTTTGGCTGCATCAGCAAGTTCAGGATCTCCAGTCACAATTGTGAATGTCAGTACATCAAAGATGAATTGCCAAGGTTTTAGGCCATATTGCTTCGTACCCATCTCATAGATGAGCTCTGCGACTTCAAGTTTTTCCTGAGGCGTCTTTGCCATCCCCTTTGGACCTATACACAGAGCTATAGCCGGTACACCATATTTGACCATCAGAGGTGCGAGTTGATGAAATCTGTCACCACTCCCTTCCAAGTTTATTGAATTGATTATGGGTCTGCCGGGGATCTGTTGGATTGCAGCTTCAATCACTTTTGGGTCTGTTGAATCAATGACCAGTGGTGCTTCTATCTCCAGGCTGAGCCTCTTGACCAGCTTGACCATGAACTCCTTCTCATCAGACCTCTCGGTGGTTGCAACAGACACATCAAGGCAATGTGCTCCATCCTCTACCTGATTTCTTGCGAGGTCGGTCAGTCCGTCAAAATTGTTTGCAAGCACCAGCTCCTTGGCTTTCCTAGACCCTTGGGTATTGATGCGCTCCCCAATTATCATAGGGCGCGGGTCCTGCCTTAAGTCTACTGCCTTTAGAGCTGAACTTATCCTTGGAACCAAAGTGACTCTTTACTTAATTATTAAGCCATTATATTTGCTATTCACAGGCAGAAAAGTAAGATCTATATTGAAAAATCCTTCCTACCTGTTTTATAATAAAAATCCAAGTAAGAACTATGGCGACGATTCAACAGTTTAAATTGAGAGGTAATGGCTCTAGCGGCTTCATAGACAGGGTGTATGCTATTATAAAGAACAGGAGCGGCAAGGTCACAAGCAAGGATCTTGACCAGATGATCGGCAACAAGCAGGATGTTAGACTTGCAATCACCCGCCTGACGGTCCAAGGTAGGATCAAAAGGGTCAGGGGCTTTGGAAAGAGGGGAATTGAATATTTCTATAAAGACATTGACCGTCAGGAGCAAAAAACTGGTCGGATCAAACAAAGTACTCGTACTACTTCTTCTTATCGCTAGCATCTAAAACTCTTCTTAGCTCTGAGATATGCTGAGGATTAGTTCCGCAGCATCCGCCTATCATTCTTATATGATCGTATTTGTTAACAAAATCTTCAAGTGCTTCTGCTATTTCTTTTGGCGTCATCTTATATATAGCACGGCCCCCTTCGTTCTGCGGCATGCCGGCGTTTGGCATAACCAGTATTGGGAGATCTTGCTCACTTAACCATCTTACGTTTGGCGCCATCTCATATGGGCCGGTGGAGCAATTGAGCCCAAATGCATCGATGTTCATGTTGCTGACAGTGGTATAAGCTGCTTGAATGTTGGTTCCAAGCAGCATTTTGCCGTACTGATCTAATGTAACATTGGCAATTATCGGCACTTTTTTGGCCACTTTTTCCATCGCCATATGGCATGCCTCGATCGCCAGCTTGACCTCTAGTATGTCCTGACTTGTCTCTATCAATAGGGCGTCGACTCCTCCTAGAATAAGCCCTTCAGCCTGTAGCATGAATGCCTGTTGTATCTCATCAAGAGGTGTTTCTCCAAGAGCAGGGTCATTTGAACTCGGTAAATATCCAGTAGGGCCCATAGAGCCGATTATATATCGCGGTTTGTCGTTGAACTCATTGCAGACTTCTCTTGCAAGTCTAGTCGCTTTGTTGTTAAATTCAACTGTCTTGTCGCCGTATCCGTACTCGGCAAGCTTAAACTTATTGGAGCCAAATGTGTTAGTCTCGATGCAATCGGCCCCTGCCTTGAGGTAGTCTCGATGAATCTGCTCTATCCACTCTGGTCGCGACAAATTGAGACCATCGTTGAATCCATCTTTGCCATCTGGAAAATCCTCCGTTTTGGGATTAAGGCGTTGTATCTCAGTTCCCATAGCACCATCGAATAGCAATACCCTCCTTTTTGCTGCATCAATGAACGACTCTTGCAAGTACTGTAAACTTTTGTAGCATTTGATGGAGTTTAAAACCTTTGTAAATTGACACTATTGATAGCGTCTCTTCGTACAGATTCTATAAGTGCAACACTTGGACTATCAGAGGAAAAAATTATCTGTATGTGACGGCTTTTGTACAATAAAACGCTCTGTTCAGAGAATCGAGGCAGGCAGCATGTCCGTGTGCCTCGCCAGCATCCTCATATGCAGATATACATATACACTGGACACTACGTTGCACGAGTCCTACCTAGGATAAAATATCCGTAGCCCATTATCAAGGAAACTGGACGTCTCAGTACAGTGTGTTAAGCCAGTCAATGTTTTAAGAATAAAATTAAGCCAGACGCTGCCAGATAATAGACAGCCATAAGTTCAGGATTGCAGATGACAAAGGCAAGTATTTTTCTATCTTGCATTAAGATCCATTGCTCAAAGTGTAACCCGACCCGATAACGTTAACACCCTCGGTAGTAATGTCCTGTTTCTATAGAATGTGAGGCAAGGCGGAGAATAGAACAGAAGAATATGCTGCCATTCCAGTTGAAAAACTTCTTTGATAGTTGCAGCTGAAGGATCGACTACAGAGAGCCAGAAAAAAGAAATCAGATGCTACATCCATGATTTTGATCTATCAGGGTGTGACACGAGATAGGGTGCGTGGAAAAGGCACGGTGTCCTTGATATCTTCGGCGTTTGTTATCCACCGCAGCAAGCGCTCAATGCCAAGCCCAAAGCCGCCATGTGGTACAGAGCCATAATTTCTTAGGTCAAGATACCAGTCATAGGCTGCAGGATTGAGCCCTTCTTTCTTGATGCGCTCAGTGATTGAAACAATATTGTCTTCCCTTAGACCACCACTTGTTATTTCGCCAAAGCCCCGTGGCGCTAGCAGATCTGCTGCCAGCCCACTGTCTCTTCGGTGTGGGTTTTCCTTTACATAAAAGGGCTTGATTGCAAGTGGGTATCCTACCACAAATATCGGCTTGGTCACATTCTTAGTCAGCTCGCGTTCTGAATCAATATTAAGATCATCGCCGAACTGTATCTCTCGCTTTCTGCTGCCATCTTCCCGAGTAATCCTTAACCCCTTAGACTTGATGATTTCAATTGCCTCTTCATAAGATAGTCGCTCAAACGGTGGCTCGATCTTTTTCAGTTCAGATATATCACGTCCTAAGTATCTCAGTTCCTCAGCCCTCTCCCTGATCGTGTTCTGGATCACATATGAAACAAGCTGTTCCTGTACTTTCAAGAGGTCTTCAAGAGTGACCCATGGCGCCTCCGCCTCGAGGTGGGAAAACTCTGCCAGATGCCGGACAGTTCGAGATCTTTCTGCACGAAACGAAGGCGTGAGGCTCCATACTGGTCCGAGTGAAAAAATCATGGCTTCCAAATACAACTGCGCGCTCTGCGACAGGTATGCTTCTTCATCAAAATAGTTTAGCTTGAAAAGTGTGGAACCCCCTTCCACTGCACCTTTCACAATGATTGGTGCAGTCACTTCCATCCAGCCGCTTTCCACAAACCAACGCCGGCCATAGTCAAGTACAGTTGCCCTTATTTTCGCCATCGCGACCATCTTGCGCATGCGCATTGCAAGATGCCGCTTGTCAAGCAACAATTCTTCACTCTGATACTCACCTATAGGGTAATCAGTGCCTGCAAGATTGTATATCTTGAGATTCTTTCCCTTTATCTCATATCCTCCCTCTGGAGCCCTTGCATCTTGGCTTACAATGCCTGTCACCTCAATTGAAGATTCTATAGTAAGGTTGGCTGCCTTTTCGACAGGGAAGACGCATTGGATCACGCCCCCCCTATCGTCGCGTACAAGCACAAATGCATTCTCTTTTTGCTTCCTTAACCGGTATACCCAGCCCCTGATCATGACTTCCTTGCCGACATAGTCTGACGACTTGACCTCACTTGTCCTGACGGACATTGAGGTTTAGGTTTCTTATCTAATTCTTAAGTTTATCCAGCTTAAAACTTGAACTATTGACCTCTGTAGGTCAGAACATCGAGAACTCCCTTAGGATATTCCTATTAGAGATTTTGCTTTTGGCAACAATACTTTTATCTGTACTACTTTGGCATGGGTGGGATTTGAACCCATGACCTCAGCTCAGGAGCTTTCCCTATCTAAAGTCAGGCAGCTGTAGTTAATTCACGTGACTACTGAGACACTAGTAACCCTTAGGTTGAAATGGGCATGGCAGGTCAGCCGTTAACTTCAGGTGGTGGCTTGCTGCATGGGTGTTAACTTAGAATGATAATAATAACAGATAGTAGGTGTGTTTACTTACATTGTAGTCAAAGCTGCATGGTAGATTTTCTCGGTATACTTGGAATTGGTGCTACCGCGTTTGTGGCTACCAACATTGACGATTTGCTTATTCTTATTGCGTTCTTTGCGAACAGCAGCTTTCCCTTGCCTCAAATTGTCCTTGGGCAATGCGCAGGAATGGGCGCACTCTTAGCTATCGGTATTGTAGGCTCGCTAATTGCTCTGATTGTGCCAAACAATCTGATAGGTCTAATAGGAATTTTTCCAATTGCGATAGGAATCAAAGAGCTTTTGGAACTGCTAAAGAATGGCGATAATGAAGAATCAGTCAAACAGCTGTCACGGAGCAGATTGAAAGCGTATCTGCCTTTTCTAACAGTTGCAGCGGTAACATTCTCTGGCGGCGAGGAAATCGGCATCTATACGTCAGTGTTTGCTACATACAATGAAGTATCTGAAATTATCATTATTGTCTTAGGGGTCATGGTTTTGACAGGGCTTTGGTGCGCGGTTGCATACCACCTAGTTAACCGTCCCCTAATTGCATCTAGCATCAAGCGTACTGGAACTGTTGCCCTGCCCTTTGTGCTTATAGGGCTTGGAGTATACATCTTGGCAGAAGCATTTCTTATTCCATCTTTGCTTCTATCATCCTAATCCAGCAACTATCCTTTTTGATTTGATAGTCAGCTAAACCCATTAACTTAGAGAATACCATTTATTTCACGTCATTCCTGCGTCTCACCCCATTCCTTTTGCTTGAACTTCATGCTACTGTTATAGTTGTATTGAGAGTACTGGTTGCTACTTGGCATTCTTGAACTTTCTGCGAACTAGAAGAGCGACAGCAGAACTTCCAATGAAAGTTGCAGTCCAATAGAGCCACAGGTTGCCAAGGTTGCCGGAAAACAGAGCCGGTGCCAATGACCGAGCTGGGTTCGTTGATGTACCCAAGGTAAATGCAAGGAAGAATATGTCAAGACCATCACAAAAATTTCATCTTGCCAAAAGATTTAGGACTATATGGAGCCTCGTAGATTACGGGAGACTATGGGATCACTATCGACAAGCAATATCTAAGGAGCTCTAATTATCAAGAGATATGTCTGCTATGTCACGTACAATTGAACAGGATTTGAGCAACCGAAGTGACTGCTGCTATTTTGCGATTTGCGAGTCATGTTTTCTTATTGCTACGATTTTGGAATCACGTGAGGACTGTAATATTGCGTATTGCCCTAGATGTCTTGGAAAAGAAAAGTTATCTCTTATTCCGCTTGGCCTTGATGAAATATACAATTTCACATTAAATTCCACGGGAGTTTAAATAGCCTTTACCAAATCAAGTAGCAATTGGCATTGCAAGACGCTTTGTCCGACAATTATTAAAATCGAACTGAATTCAATGCCGTTTTTTCCTAGAATAAAAGAAATAGACTGGGTGGGAGTTAAAAGCCCACGACCTCAGCAAAGAATTCGCTTCAAATCAAGCAAATAAAACTTTTATATAGTTATACTATTTCTGTTTGGATCGATTTAACTGACTGTAGGAGAAAAAGAGGATCACCACCATAAATTAACCTTAAAGTTTCTTATTCTAGGGATAATTGTCTCGGCAATAATTGCAAACGCTGTAATCATTATCTCAGATGTCCATGAGAGGCATTCTTCATCTCTTTGGGTATTAAACATAACTGGAGCTATTGCTTCGAGTTTGGCGATAATTGCAGTGTGGCGGCATGGGGTCCACGGACTTCATGGCAAATCCTATCTTTTTCTCATGTTGGGTATTATTTCTTGGTTCTCAGCAGAACTTACGCTTATGTATTACTATTACATTTTACACATAGAAGAACAGAGGCTAGTTTCGCTTGCAGATGGTTTTTGGTTTGCGGGATATGTATTCTTGGCATTACATTTGTTTACAGTTCTCCGCTCGTTACGTAGTACAATTAAACGGAGAATTGTAGTTTTAGCATCAATTGCTGCGGTACTGTTTGTTACCTTTAATGTATTGAATTTAGTCTCATCAGAGTTTCTTATTGATGCTGACTTTACGGCTTTTATTGTCACCATTGCATACCCTATTCTAGATTTAGCATTAATTATTCCCTCTGCTATAATACTCATAAGTCTACGCAAAGACTATCAGCACTCTATCCCATGGCTTCTTTCTTCTCTGTCGTTATTAGTAAATGCAATAGCTGATGATGGATATGTTTATGACTTTGTAAATGGAGAGCCACAAAATCTGTGGATATGGGATTTATTCTATGTTACAGACTTTATCATAATGTCAGGTGCATTATTTTGGTACAATAAATTCCATATTTCAAATGAAATAAAAAATGCAAGAATAGAACAGTAAGAATTGATATGCAACTTAAACCAACAGTTAACTATAATAACTCTATTAATGACTGCACATTTCCCAGCCATGCGAGCATCTTCAGTTTACCGTAGAAATTATTTAAGTTATGAAGAGTACTCGATGACACTTAGTGTAATGGAGGAAACTGATAGAAGGATGTAGAGACAGTCAAAAACCCTCTCTTCGCGTTAGCTTATTTTTATGATAGTCAAGCATAATAAAGGAGTTTCTGTCTGCGACATAAAATATATGAAAACCATAGGGACTAATCTTTGATATAGACTATAGACTAAACTGATTTAATGAACATGTCCGTGGAAAGGACATGGACAAAAAAGAAGAAAAACAAAGAAAAAGTCCAGTCAATGCATCATCATTGACGACAGTTGCTGCTGCAAGTATTGTGGCTATTATGCTTTTGATGCCATTATATTTTGGAGCAATCACAGAAACAGGAACAAACGCGTATGGACAGTTAATACCTCCATCTCAACTCCAACAAGGAGGCGGAGGTCAATCTGTCATAATCAACGGCGCAGGTGCAACGTTTCCCTTTCCATTAATTGATACATGGCGTGTGGAATACCAATCTGTAAATCCAAGCATCAACATAAACTATCAGTCTATTGGAA
>OCZS010000256.1_pt1 | contig 17470 bp, 20 predicted proteins | sample 1539071 | NCBI WGS metagenome assembly OCZS01 (sample SAMEA3113584, study PRJEB22503) | soil metagenome
ATCGTGAGCGTGGCCGCGGCGATCGTGAGCGTGGCCGCGGCGATCGTGAGCGTGGCCGCGGCGATCGTGAGCGTGGTCCCGGCGACGGCCGTCGTCCCGCTCGTGACCGGCAGGAAGGCCGCCACGAGCGCCCGGCGCGCCCCACACCGCCTCCAGTCGAGAACAAGCCCAAGCCCAAGCGACTCCGCCCCGGCAAGACCCACCGCACCGCCTTGCTCGACGCGGTCCCGGCCGAGCATCGGCCCATTGCCGAGCAGCTGCTCCAGGGCGGCATCCCGTCGGTGCGCCAAGCCATCGACAAGCAGAACGCAGAGCTGCGCGCGGCCGGCAAGACCGAGGTCAAGCCCGACGAGCTCCTCCGCATCGCCGACGACCTGCGTCACCGCGCCTCGGCAGCCGTGTGGCGTGACCGCGCGGAGGCGGCCGCCGCATCGGTCGACGAGCTCGACCTACGCGACCTTCGCTCGGTGGTCAACGCCGCCGACGACGCCGGCCGCGACGACGAGGCCCGCGCGCTCGCCACCCAGCTGCGCGAGGCCCTTGCCAAGCGGGTCGAGCAGGAGCACGCGGCCTGGCTCGCCGAGCTGTCGGAGACGCTGCGCGCCGGGCGGGTCGTGCGAGCGCTGCGCCTGAGCTCTCGCCCGCCCAAGGCGGGCGCGCCGGTCCCCGGCGACCTCGCCAACCAGCTCGTCGAGGCTGCGTCGACGGCGTTGACCGAGGAGACCGGCCAGGAGCGGTGGGCCACGGTGCTCGAGGCGCTCGCCTTCTCCCCCATCCGCCGCCGAGTCGTTCCCCAGTCGTTGCCGACCAAGCTTTCGCCAGAGCTGCGGGCCACCGTCGCCCGTCTCGGCTCACGGTTGCCCGAGATCGCTCACATCTTCGCGATCGAGCCCGACCAGTCGAGCTCACGGCCGCCGCGGCCGGCGGCTCGCCGGCGCCCGGCAGGCAGGGGCGACGATGCCAAGGGCGTCGACACGAAACGCCCGGCCCGCAAGGGTGGCCGCCCGGCGCGCAAGCCGCGCCCGGACGACAACGCCGCGACCGGCACGGCCTCGACCGACACGGCCGCGGCCGACACGGCATCGACCGACGCCGCCGCGGCCGACACGGGCCCGGCCGACACGGGCCCGGCCGACACGGCCGCGGCCACGGTGGCATCCGACATCAACGAGGCCGAGCGCGGCGATGTGCAAGGCGATGCGCCCGCCGACGCGCCCGCCACGCCCCTCAATGGCGAGGGCGACCCCGCGCGCCGCCCGGAAGACGGCTGATCCCAGCGCCGACAAGGGCGTAGCCCGGGGCCTGACAGCGCACTAGGACCGGCGGGGAGCGATCACCGACTCGACGCCGCCCCGGCCCCGGTAGCGGCCGGTGGTGGCGTCTTGGTCCCACCGGGCCCCGCACGCGTCACAGGTGCACGCGTCGATGTGGAGGAAGCCCACGTACAAGCGGTCGACCTCGTATGCCCCGCAGAAGGGGCATTGCAAGTGCCCCGTGCCGTCGCTCATCTGCTGTCGCCTGTCCCCTTGTCGGACCTGGGCCGGCCCATGCTGCGGCATGTGCCTAGTTCGACCCACTCACCCTACCGGAGGTTTCCCGCTATCTCGTTGACCTGCGACCACGGCCCGTGAGCCGGTATGGCCGGTTGATTGCAGTCCGAGTGCGATGACTAGGGTGACCGCATGGCTGTCGACTTCGAGCAACGCGGCCCGTTCGCGGTCGTCAAGATCAATCGCCCCGAGGCGCGCAACGCGGTCAACGGCGCCGTCGCCCAGGGCATCGAAGGGGCGATCGACAGGATCGAGGCCGACGACGGCATCTGGGTGGGCATCCTCACGGGCGAGCCGCCGGTGTTCTGTGCCGGTGCCGACCTCAAGGAGATCAACGCCGGCAACGCTGCCAACCTGCAGACCAAGCGGGGCGGCTTCGGCGGCATCGTCCAGCGCGAGCGCACCAAGCCGATCATCGCCGCCGTGGACGGCCCGGCCCTCGCCGGGGGCACGGAGATCGTGGTCTCGTGCGACCTGGTGGTGGCCTCGACCACCGCCACGTTCGGCATCCCGGAGGTCAAGAGGTCGCTGGTCGCGGCCGCCGGCGGCCTGTTCCGGCTCGGCCGCAAGATCCCGCTCAACATCGCCATGGAGTTGACGCTGACCGGCGACCCGATTACCGCCGAGGTCGCGCACCACCACGGCCTGGTGAACCGCCTCGTCGAGCCGGGCGAAGCCCTCGGTGCCGCGATCGCCCTGGCGGAGCGGATCTGCGCCAACGCGCCCGTAGCAGTCCGCGAGAGCCGCAGGGTCGTCATCGAGGCGACTAACGCCCCCGACGACGTCGGCTGGAAGATGTCGCTCGAGGGCATGGCCGCGGCCATGTCGAGCGAGGACTTCGGCGAGGGGCTCACCGCCTTCATCGATAAGCGCCCGCCCGTGTGGAAGGGCCGCTGAGCTCAGGAGGCGTCCGGCGGCGCCGGGGCGGCTGGCACGACGCCGTGCTCGACGAGGAACGCACCGAGCCCGTCGACGAGTGGCCACGACAGCACGTCGCCCAGCGGCACCCACGCCAGCGCGTCGGCGTCGTCGCCGGCGACCGCGCGGTCGGGAGGGTCGAGCAACGACACCCTGAAGTCGAGGATGAGGTAGTGGAAACCCTCCCCGATCCGCTCGACCCACCCCACGAACTCACCACACTCCGCGCGCAACCCGGTCTCCTCGTGTAGCTCGCGCACCACGGCCTCGGGCACGCTTTCCCCCGGCTCGACGCGCCCACCGGGCACGGCCCAGGAGCCTGCACGCTCCAACTCGGGGGACCGCCGGACCAACAACAACCGACCGTCGACCACGGCCACCGCACTCGCCGCCACCACGATCCGGGGAGCGGCGGAGGCCTTCTCGCTCATTGCAGCGGTCGGTGCACCACGATGGCCCGGGCGACCAGGCCGAACGACTCGAAGAAGTTCTTCGTCTCCCGGTCGCCCGGCAGCGCCAGGCTGTCGACCCCGAAGCAGCCGCGAGCCCGGCACCAGTCGAGCAGGTGGTTCATGAGGGTCTCGCCCACCCCGATGCCGCGGGCGCCGGCCTCGACGTAGATGTCGTCGATGACGCCGAGCATCCCACCGTCGAGCAGCCGCTCGAGCCGCACCACGCCATAGCCGACGACCGTGTCGTCGACGGTGCCGACGGCGACCTCTTGATCGCCCGACGCCAACGCCGCCCGGAGCGCCTCCTCGCGGGGATGGGGACGGCCCTCGCGCCGTGCCCAGATGGCGCCGCCCTTCTGCTGGACCTTCTCGTCGGCGGCCGCACCCGCCAGCTCGACGATCACCGGCAGGTCGTGCTCGCGCGCCGAGCGCGCCGCCTCGTGGGGTGCGGTCGAGGCGGTCACCGGGTCAGCGGGCGGCAGCCGTCACGCCTGGAGCTGCGCGACCTTGTTGAGGATCGTCTTGCGGCCCCGGTGCGCCGCCTCGTAGGCCCGCACCGACTCGAGCTCACGATGCGACAGCCCGGGTAGGCGCGTGACCACCTGTGACGCCGACAGGCTGTCGTAGTCGGTGATCGCGAGATCGACGACCGCGGGCGACGGCTCGGAGGGGGCCGCGTCGATGTGGGTCGCGGCGGCGCGACGCGGCGAGGGCGTCGACGGCGCCGTCGCGTGCTCGTCGCCGGCGTCGCCCTCCCCGTCGCTCTCGGGCACCAGGCCCAGAGCCCGCAGCAGGCCGTTGGTCTGCCCCTCGAACGCGGCGAGCCGGCGGCGTACTTCGGCCTCGCCTTGGCGCATGGCGAACTGCCCGAACAGCCGGGCGTTGCGTGCATGCACCCGTCCCTGCTCGGCCAGCTTGGGCAACAGGGACGGTGCTTCGAAGAACAGACCGATCGGCGCGTAGACGAACAGGTCTGCGGCCTGGTCGACCGGGGTCTTGTCGCTGTCCGTTCTCATGGTGTTCGCTCGCTTTGCTCGCCCGGACGCATCCTCTCAGACGCAGTCGGAGCAGAGCATCCGTTGGGGGTCGGCCAGCTGGCTCGGGTGCTTCACCAGGAAGCATGACTGGCACACGAACTCGCCTGGCTTGCGGGGCTGGATGCGTCCGGTGCCGTCGCCGCGGTCGTCGGTCTCGGGTTGCTCCTCGTCCTCCTCGTCGTCGGCCTCGTCGGGCTGGGCGGCGATGCGGTCCTTGAGGATGGTGTCGAGGTCGGCCTCCACGTCGTCGGGGTCGAGCTCGTCGTCTTCCTCCTCTTCGTCGTCGTCGTCGGACGACTTGCGCGTCTTCGTGGCGGTGCCCTTCTTGGCGGGGGCCGCAGGGGCGGCCGGCACGACCTCGAGCTCCTCGAATTCCTCGTCTTCGTCTTCGGGCTCGTCGTCCACGATCGCGTCGTCGAGGTCGGCGGCCTCGGCGTCGAACTCCTCTTCGGGCGGTTCGACCTCGAATTCCTCGTCGGGGGTGTCTTCGTCAGCCATCGGGTCCCTTCACCTTGCGCCGCTGCGCGGCCGGATCATAGGCACGCCGCTCAACAGATCAAGAGTCGGAGATATGCCCGGACGGTCGTCGCAGGGTCACCGCTCGGTGGCCCTGTCACAGGGGGTCTGTGAGGCCGGTCAGGGTAGCGACAGGCACAACCACTCGTGGGGTGACACAGGTCACACCCGGCGAGAAGCCGGCTACTGGGAGAGCCGCCGTCGCTCGGCCCGGCGCTCGCCGTCGAGGCGCTCGAGGCTGGGCTCCGGGGAGTGGTCGGCGAACCGCATCGCCTCGGCGACCGCGTGGTGGCCGGCCTGGTCGGCGATCAGCCGATGCATCTGCTGGGCCACCACCCGGTACGCCGGGTGGCCCTGGGGTGTGCTGCGCAGCTCGATGAGGTGCATGGCCTCCCGGGCGTTGAGCTGCATGGCGAACCGGACCCGGTACGCGAGCGATACGGCGTAGGCCGCCTGCACCGGGAAGCGCTCGACGAGCGCGTCGTGCAGCGACGCCGACCGCTCCATGGCATCGTCGAAGTCCTCGGCCAGGCCGGCGAGGTCGATCGCCTCGGGCCGCGTGTAGCCATGGCGCGGCGAGAGGGGCTGCCACTCGATCGTGAGCATGCGGTGTCGCTGGAGGTCGCGGAACGCGCCGTAGTCGGCCAGCACGTCGAACCGGTAGCTCGGGCGCTCGAACGCCCGCCCCGGCCGGTGTCGCCGATTGGCGCGGTCGCCGACGTAGGCGCGCACGATCTCGATCCGCTGGTCGGCGCCCATGGCGCGCACCCGGTCCTCGATCAGGGCGTCGGGCAGCTCGGAGTAGGGATAGAGCATCGAGGCGACGAGCTTGACCTCGGCGTCGGGGTCGAAGTCGACCAGTTGCACGCTGGGGCCGCCGCCCTCGTGGCCGTCCTCGTGGCCGTCCTCACGGCCGTGCTCGGCGTCGCCCGCCCCGCCGCCGAACAGCCGGGCCGCGATCTCCTCCATCTGGTTGCGTGCGGCGGCCAGGTAGGTGCTGGCCGCCACGCCCCGGTCGGTGAGGTCGACCCGCTTGAGGAAGCTGGGGATGACCTTGCGCAGCTCGGTGAGCATCAGGTCGGCGTAGCTGCGCGCCTCGGGCAGCGGATGCGAGCGCATCCGCACCAACAGGGCCTCGTAGGCCTGGCCCGTGCCGTAGATGCCCACGTTGGACAGGGCCGCCGCCGGCAGCAGCCCCCGCACCGCGTCGAGCGCCTTGGCCTTCAGCGCCTGCCGGTAGACGAAGTCGCTGTCCGCCGGGTCCTTGGGGAAGCGCTCGCGGAAGAACTCGATCATCGTCGACGCCATCTCGGCGTAGGTGTCGAAGAGGCGGTCGAGGTCGCCCACATAGCGCAGCCCGAGGCTGCTGCCCAGCAGGGCCGGGTCGCGGTGGTAGCGGTAGCGGCCGCCGATGCGGGCGTCGTAGGCGATGTAGCGGGTCGACTGCTCGAGGTACGACATGAGCCGACCCCACTCGAGCACCTTGGTGAGCAGGTTGGACGCCTGCTCGCAGGCCAGGTGAACGCCACCGAGCTGCGCGACCGAGTCGTCGCCGTACTCGAAGAACACGCGGTCGTAGAGCTCCTCGGCCCGTTGCAGGCCGACGGTGGCGTCGATGCCGGCGTCGCCGGCGATGTCGAGGTCGCCCACGAACTCGTCGAGGAACAGCCGCCGCAGGCTCTTGGGCGATCGGGAGTAGCGGGCAAACAGCGCACCCTTCACGACCTCGGGCAGGTTCACCAGGGCGAACACCGGTCCGTCGAGGTTGGTGAAGTACCGCCTCAGGACATCGGCCTCGGCAGGCGTGAAGTCCTCGCTGACGTAGACCGTCATAGGGGGCCAGATCGTACGCCGGGCCTCCCGTCGGCTCGGGGACCCTCGGGGGCGGTCCCGCGTCCCCCCACCGAGGCCTCCCACTCGTCGTGCGCCAGTCCCGCGAGGTCGCTGTCGAGCCACAGATCGGCCACGGTGAACGCCAGTGCCTTGGCGCCGTCGATGACCGCCTGGTCGCCCTCTGGACCGCCCGCGAAGCCGGCAAAGGCCGGCGTGTGGATGGGCACGCCCGGCGGCGCGACCTGGATCATCGGGTGGATGGCGGGCACGACGTAGCTGACGTTGCCCATGTCGGTGCTGCCCACCACCCGCGCCGTGGGCGAGGGCAGTCGGACGATCCGCCCCAGAGCCTCGGCGTTTGCCCGGTAGCGCTCGACGATGGCGCGGTTGTCGAGCATGTCGGCGTAGACGACGTCACGCCACTCGACCTCCATCTCGCAGCCGGCGGCGTCGGCGCCGGCCTGCAGGCAGGCGAGGAACCGCTGCTTCAGGCGTTCGAGGCCGGCCAGCGTGGGCGAGCGCACCATCCACTCGGTCTGGGCCCGTGCGGGGACGATGTTGGGCTTGTCGCCGCCGTCGGTGATGATGCCGTGGATGCGCTCGCCGGGCTCGACGTGCTGGCGCAAGGCGGCGACGTTGACGTACCCGAGCACGGCGGCGTCGAGGGCATTGTGGCCGAGGTGCGGGAAGGCCGCGGCGTGGGCGGCCTCCCCCCGGTAGGTGACCTGTACCTCGTGCACGGCGATCACGTCCATGGCCAGCAGGTCGTTGTCGGCAGGGTGGACCATCAGTGCCGCGTCGACGCCGGCGAACGTGCCCCCCTCGATCAGGTGCAGCTTGCCGCCGCCGCCTTCCTCGGCCGGTGCGCCCACGACGACCACTCTGCCGCCCAGCTCGCTGGCCAGCGCGGCCGCGGCCAGCCCGGCGCCGAGCCCGGCGGCGGCGATGACGTTGTGCCCGCAGGCGTGGCCGATGCCGGGCAGCGCGTCGTACTCGCAGACCAGCGCCACGCGCGGCCCGGTGGCGCCGGCGGTCGCCTCGAAGGCGGTGTCGATGCCCCGGGCCGACCGGGTGACGGCCAGGCCCTCTCGCTCCAGCACCCCGGTCAGCAGGTCGTGGGCGAACCGCTCCTCGTAGCCGAGCTCGGGGTGGGCGTGGATCTGGTGCGAGACTTCGAGGAGCAGCTCTCGCCGCCGGTCGACCTCGGTGGCCAGGCGCGCCTTGGCGTCGGGGAGCGGGCCGTCCATCGGCGCCACGCTAGTGGCGGTGACTGGTTGGGAGCCGCGTCAGGTCGGGTGACGAAGCACGATCTTGCCCAGCTGGGCGCCCTCGCGCAGGCGGTCGAGCGCGGCCGGGTAGTAGGCGAGGTCGACCACCTCGTCGACCGTCACGGGCAGCCCCTGGTCGACCAGGCGGGACACGTGGTCGAACTCCGGGTACGAGCCCATGGTCGAGCCGATGATCTCGATCTGCTTGAAGAACAGCCGGGGCAGGCTCAGCTCGACCGTGGGCCCCGAGGTGCCCCCGCACACGACGAGGCGCCCGCCCGGCCGCAGCGCCTTGACCGAGCGGTCCCAGGTGGCCGGGCCGACGCTCTCGACCACCACGTCGACCCGCACCGGCCAGTCCGAGTCGGAATCGAAGGCGTCGGCCGCACCGAGGTCGATGGCCCGGCGTCGCTTGATCTCGTCGCGAGACGTCACGTAGACGACGGCGCCGAGCCGGCGGGCCAAGGCGAGCGCCGCGGTGCTCACGCCGCCGCCGATGCCTACGACCAGCACCGACTCGCCGACCGTCACCCGGGCCCGTCGGAGCATCCGCCAGGCCGTCAGCGTGGCGAGCGGGTAGGAGGCGCACTCCTCCCACGACCGCCCGGCCGGGCGGGGCACGACGTTGCGCCCTGGTACGACCACCAGCTCCGCGTGCCCACCCCAGCGGTGCTCGCCGACGATCTGGAAGCCGTCGCCCAGCGGAGAGTCGACGCCGTGCTCGACCACTGCCTCGACAGGCGACACGGCCGGGTTGATCACCACCTCGTCGCCCACCGCCACGTGGGTCACGCCGTCGCCGACCGACTCGACGACGCCGGCGACGTCGCAGCCCGGCACGTGGGGCAACGGCGGCCGCGGCATGCCCCGCGTGGCCCAGAGGTCCATGTGGTTGAGCGCCGACGCCACCGGCCGCACCCGTACCTCGCCGGGGCCCACGGCCGGGTCGTCGGCCTCGCCGACGCGGTAGGTGCCGGGTGATTCGTCGAGGATCCAGGCGCGCACGGCGGCGACCGTAACGCGGCCGTCGGGCAACTCAGACCACGCAGATCAGCGCGTCCGGCTCCGCCCGGAGCGAGAGCGTCCGCGCCGTCCCGATCCGCTCGCCGTCGAGCCACACCGGTGTCGGGCCGTCGAGCTCGATCTGGACCGCGGGGCGCCGGCTCTGGGTGATGGCCGGATGCGGCACGTGGGTGCCCACCGGGAGGCGCCGGCGGGCCTTGAGCCGGTCGGCGAAACCCATCGACGGCGACACGTCGATCACGTCGAGGACGCCGTCGTTGGGATGGGCCCGGGGCGCCACGTCGAGGCCGTCGACGAACTCCGCGTTCATCGCCGCGACGATCCGCCCGCGCCACCACGACCGCCGCGCCACGAGGTGCGCGACGAACCAGTGCTGGCGGCCGTCGACCAGCACCGAGCCCAGGTCGACCGGCACCCGCATCGACTCACGCTTCGCCTGCCGGCCGACGTCGCCCCGTCCGCCCAGCGTGCGACACAGGTCGCCCCCGGCCAGGCCGAGCGGTGGCGGCCGCTCCCCTGCCCGCCGGGCCGCCTCGACCACCCGCCGGGCCTCGGCGTCGCTGTGCACGACGACCCCGTCGTCGGGCAGCGCCCCCGGCTCGCCCCACGCCTCGCCCTTCCGGATGGTCAAGGGGCTTCGACCTGGGCGTGCTCCGCGGCGCCGACGACCTCGTCGAGCGTCGACGAGATCGAGACCACGCCGCGGTGCAGCGCCTCCGCGGCCTGCCGTGCGGCCCGAGCCGTGGCGGGATCGGGGGCGACGTCGCCGATCTGGCGCACGAGGTCGATGAGGGTCTTGATGTTGCGGACGAAGTCGCCGCCCGACAGCTCCTCGTCGCCGAGCACCTCGCCAAGCGGCTCGCCCGCGGCCCAGGCGTGGGCCAGGGGCACGAAGCCCGGATCGGGAGCCCGGGTGCCTGGCAGCCCCGCGGCCTCCTCGTCGGCCCGCAGCTCGTCGGCCAGCCGCTCGAGGTCGCCCCATCGGGTGCGGACCAGCCGCGAGGGGAACCACGGCGGAGGCGGCGTGGTTGGCCCCCGCTGCTCGTAGGTGAAGCACGAGACGAGCCCCGCCAACGACGCCGGGTCCAGGCCGTCGAGCAGGCCGCTCGTCATCGCCTCGGCCACGAGCAGGTCGCTCTCGTGGTACGTGCGGGCCAGCACCTGGCCCCTCTCGGTCAGCGCCCAGCCCTCGAGGTAGCCCCAGGCTTCCAACAGGCGGAGCACCCGGTCGAAGCGGCGGGCGAGCGACTCGGTGCGGGTCCGCACCTCGCGTCGCATGTCCGACAGCTCGCGCCGCGCCCGGTCGAGCTGGCCGAGGGCTCGCAGGTGGCGATCGCGGTCAGGGCAACCGTCGACGGGGTGCTCGGCCAAAGGGGAGGGGGACGGCGGCTCTTCCCCCGCGCCGTCGCCCGCCGGCCCGACGTCGTCGGGCGACGCCGGCCGGCGGGTCAGGCGGGCGGTGCGTAGGTCGTCGGCGATCTTGTGCTGGAACGCTCGGTTATTGGGTGCGTACGGCGCCGGCATCTCCATGCGGCCGAGGCGCTCGGGCGGTTCGGGGACGTCGTCGGCGCCGAGCGTCACCGGGTCGCCGTCGCGGTCGATGCCCTTGACCCTGATGGCGCCGCCCTTCCGATGGGCGATCGACAGCACGGCGACGCGGCGCCCACCGACCTCGACGACGTCGCCGGGCATGAGCCGCGCCAGTGCGAACTCGATCGAGCCGCGCGTCGCCGGGGCCGGTGCCGCCTGCGCCTCGGCCTGGCGCAACGCCCGGTACTCCTCGACATCGCCCCGATCGCAGGCGGCCTCGCCCTCGAGGCGCGCCAGGCGCTCCTGCTGCCGCTCGATGCGGGTCTCGAACCGCACGACGGCCCGGTCGGCCTGGAACTGCGCGAACGAGAGGTTGAGCAGGTGGTGCGCGTCGGCCGGGTCGTAACGCCGCACCAGGTTGGCGGCCATGTTGTAGGTAGGTCTGAAGGCCGAGCGCAGCCCGTAGGTGCGGCTCGATGCCAGCGACGCCACCTGGTCGAAGGGCACGAACGGCGACCAGAGGACGATGGCGTAGCCCAGCTCGTCGATGCCCCGCCGGCCGGCCCGTCCGGTGAGCTGCGTGTACTCGCCCGGCGTGAGGAAGGCCCGCGCCTCGCCGGTGAACTTGGTGAGCCGCTCGATGACCACCGACCGGGCCGGCATGTTGACCCCGAGCGCCAGGGTCTCGGTGGCGAACACGGCCTTGACCAGCCCCTCGACGAAGCACGCCTCCACCGCTTCCTTGAACGGCGGCACCATCCCGGCATGGTGGGCGGCCAGCCCCATCTCGAGCGCCGCCTCCCACCGGTCGTAGCCGAGCACGTCGAGGTCGTCGTCGGTGAGCGCCGCCGTCCGCTCCTCGACGATCGCCCGGATGCGGGCCCGCTCGTCGGGCGTGGTCAGCCGCAGCCCGGCGTCGAGGCACGCGGTCACGGCCTCCTCACAGCCGATGCGGCTGAAGATGAAGTACAGCGCCGGCAGCATCTCGCGCTCGGCCAGCATGTCGATCACCTCGGGCCGCCGGGGCGTGAAGAACCGTCGACGGGGGCGCCGGTTGCCGCGCCTCGGGCTGCGGCCCTGGAGCGTGTCGTTGTCGAGGCGCTCGGCCTCGGGGTTGGGCCGTCCGTCGACCAGCGTAGGCAGCAGTTGGGGCCGCTCGCTCTGCCGGTCGCCGACGAGGTAGAGGTTGCGCAGCTCGACCGGGCGTCTCTCCTCGAGGACGAGGGTGGTCGGTCCCCTCACCGTGCCGAGCCACTCGGCCACCTCCTCGGCGTTGGACACCGTCGCCGACAGGCACACCAACCGCACGGCGGCCGGGAGATGGATGATTACCTCCTCCCAGACGGGCCCCCGGTACGTGTCCTGCAGGTAGTGCACCTCGTCGAGCACTACGAAGCGCAGGCCGTCCAGCGCCGGCGACCCCGCGTAGATCATGTTGCGCAGCACCTCGGTCGTCATGACCACGATCGGGGCGTCGCCGTTGATGCTGTTGTCGCCGGTCAGCAGGCCGACGCTCGCCGAGCCGTGGCGGCGGGCCAGGTCGGCGTACTTCTGGTTGGACAGCGCCTTGATCGGCGTCGTGTAGAACGCTTTCGCCCCCTCCCGCAGGGCACGGGCGATGGCGTGCTCGGCCACCACCGTCTTGCCCGCCCCGGTCGGGGCGGCGACGAGGACCGACTCGCCGAGATCGAGCGCCGAGATGGCCCGGACCTGGAACGGGTCGAGCTCGAACGGGTAGCGAGATCGTGGCGGGGTGACCGTCACGTGGCGTCCCGCAACGCCCGCCGCTTGGTGATGACGCTCCCGATGACGATCGCGATCTCGTAGAAGATCACCATGGGCACCGACAGCATGAGCATGCTGATCGGGTCGCCCGACGGCGTGATGACGGCCACGAGGATGCAGATGCCGACGATGGCGAACCGGCGACCCCGGCGCAGGGTATCGGTCTCCAGGATGCCCGCCATCTGCAGGAAGATCAGCACGATCGGGAACTCGAACCCGATGCCGAACGCCAGCATCATGTAGGTGATCAGCCGGAAGTACTTGCCCGGCGCGAACGCGGTGACCAGATCGTCACCGCCGATGTCGACGAGGAAATCGAGCGCCCGGGGCAGCGTGTAGTAGGCAAGCCCGGCGCCGAGGACGAACAGTGCGAGCGCACTCGCGACGAAGGGCACGGCCCAACGCTTCTCGTTGGGATAGAGCCCCGGGGTCACGAACCGCCACAGCTGCCAAAGGATGACGGGCATCGCCAGGGCGATGCCCGAGTAGGCCGAAGTCTTCATCCGGATGCCGAGGCCCTCGAGGGGGTCGGTCTGCAGCAGCTTCCCGTCGCCGAGCGCGTTCTCCCTCGTGGCGATGTCCTTGTAGGGCTGCAGCAGGAAGTCGAAGATCCAGTCGTAGAGCAGGAACCCGGCGAGCATCCCCACCGCCACGGCGACGACGCAGATGATGAGGCGCGTCCGCAGCTCGGTGAGGTGCTCGACGAGCGTCATGCTCTCGCCCGCAGGCGCGTGCTCGGTGGTGCTCACGATCGTCTCCGCATGGGAGGGGCCTGCCTACGACGCAGCGCGCTCGTCGTCGACGATGGATTCCAGGGCCTCGGCGACCACCGGCGCGACGCCGCGTGATTCGGCCTCGGGCGCCCCGCCCGATGTGGCGTCCACCTCCGGCGTCTCGGACTCGGCACCCGGATCGGCGTCGGCACTGGCATCGGCATCGGCGACCGCAGCCGCCAGCGGTACCGACTCGCGGCGCCGGGGGGTGCTGGCTGCGGCGGCGACGTCGCTGTCTTCGAAGGCGTCGCGCAGCTCCTGCTGGAAGCCCGACGAGATGCGGCGCACCTCGCCGACGACGCGGCCCACTGTGCGCACGGCGTCGGGCAGGCGTTGGGGACCGAGCACGATCAGGGCGACCAGCACGATCACCAGCAGCTCGCCGCCGCCGACGTTGAACATGGGGCCGAGTGTAGGTGGTCACTCGTCGTCGGAAACGGGCGCGAGCGGGTGCCGGGTACGGAAGTCGGCCGCCAGCACGCGGGTGTCGTCGACGGCGCGCCGCACGTCTGCCAGCCGGGGCCGCAGCTCCGACAACCGCCGCAGCTCGCGGGCCAGCTCGATCGCCGCATCCTCCACCGCCCGGGCCCACAGCGCCACCAGCGCGGTCGTGACGGCGGCTGCGACCACGGGGACGGTCCACAGCAGGTTCATCCGGCGGCAGGCTACCGCCGAGTGGCCTCCGGGCAGGTCAGCGGCGGCGGCGGTGGGCGGCGAGCAGCTGGTCGAACCAGCGCCTGTCCGTGAGCATGTCGTGGAAGTCGATGAGGTCGTCGTGCGTGAGCGGCGGCCCGACCGGGCGGGGCTCGACCAGCTCCGATGGCAGGGTCCACAACTCGAGCCGCACGCCCGACGAGATCAGCAGGTCGATCGTCGGCCGGTCGGCGGGGCGTACGACCGGGTAGGCGCAGTTGGGGCATCGGAACACGTAGGTCCCGGCCTCGTTGGTCTCGCACAACCTGACCACGAGGTCGCGCGTGCCCAGCTCGACGTCACCGCATTCGCTGCACGTGGCTCTGATCAACGTGGCCATGGAAGTGTCTCTCCCTCGTTGCTCACCAGATGAGAGGGAGCGAGCGGGACATCATGACGCCGTTTGGCCGATGATGTCCCGTCACTACCGAGAGGACGTACGTGACCACCCGCATACCCGCGCTGAAGGCACCACCTATCGCCTTCGCCCACCGCGGCGCGCGCGCTCACGCGCCCGAGAACACGTTGGGCGCCTTCACGCTGGCGCTGCGGCTGGGGGCTACCGGGCTCGAGAGCGACGTGTGGCTCACGGCCGACGGCGAAGCCGTGCTCGACCACGACGGCGTGGCCGGTGGGCGCCTGCGCCGACGGCGCATCGCCTCGTGCCGCCGCGCCGAACTGCCACCGCACATCCCCACCCTGGCCGACCTCTACGAGACCTGCGGCACCGATGTCGACATATCGCTCGACGTCAAGGACGCCGCCGCGTTCGACCGGGTGGTCGACGTCGCTCGTGCCGCCGGTGACGATGCCCTCTCGCGGCTGTGGCTGTGCCACCCGCGCTGGGAGCAGGCGGTCGAGTGGCGGAGCCGCAACGAGGAGGTGCGCCTGGTCGACTCCACGCGGCTCTCCCGCATCAAGGAGGGGCCCGAGCGGCGGGCCGCCACGCTGGCCAGCAAGGGCATCGACGCCATCAACCTGCACCACCTCGAGTGGACCGGCGGCCTGACCACGCTGTTCCACCGGTTCGGCGTGCTTGCGTTCGGTTGGGACGCCCAGAGCCCCCGCGTGCTGGCCGAGCTCCTCGACGCCGGGATCGACGGGGTCTACAGCGACCACGTCGATCGCATGGTCGACGCCCTCCTCGCTCACTACCCGCCTGATGCCTGAACCCGCCATCGTCACACCGCGGTCACAACCAACCGAGGTCGATGATCGGCAGCACCTTGATGAAGGCGCGGCCGACGATGTCGTCCTCGTCGATCGGGCCGAAGACGCGGCTGTCCTGGCTGTTGGTGCGGTTGTCGCCCATCACGAAGACCGTGTCCGAGGGGATCTCCTGCCGATCGAGGTTGTCGGTGGGCGTGCCCGGTTCGAGGTACGAGGACTCGTCGAGCTCCGTGCCGTTGACGAACACCTTGCCGTCCTTGCCCTCGATCGTGTCGCCCTCGACCGCGATGACGCGCTTGATCAGGTCCTTGACCTCTTCCCCGTCGGCCTCGGCGCCCTCGGGCGCGTTCGGCGGGCGCTCGAACACGATGACGTCGCCCCGGTGCACGTCGTGGAGCCTGTAGGAGAGCTTGTTGACGAGCACCCGGTCGCCGATCTCGAGCGTGGACTCCATCGACTCCGACGGGATCCAGAACGCCTGGATGAAGAAGGCCTCGACCAGCAGCGCGATGACCACCCCGCCGCCGATGACCCCCGCCCACTCGAGAATGGTGCGCCGGAGGCGCCGCGGCTTGCGCTCCTCGTCGTTCTCGGCCCCGTCGTCGTTGACGCCGTCGTCACGGTCGCCGCCGGCCTCGGCCCCGGTGGCGGGCCCATCACCCGGGCGCAGGTGGCGGGACGGCTCGTGGCCGCTCGCCCCATTGGAGCGCAGGTGCCGGGGTGCGTAGGTCGACTGGTCGCGCGCCGCTGCCGGGCGCCCCCGCAGCCTCGCGGCCCTTCTGGCACCTGGAACGTCGCTCTGACCGTCGCCGGGAGGATCAGAGGGGGGAGACACGTCACGCACGGCACGTCGAGGCTAGCGCGTAGGTGCTTGACATCCGGCTCAGCGCCCCTGGTAGCGGGCGAGGATCCGGCGGGCGGCACGGCCGCCGGCGTCGACCAGGCCCGGCGCCTCGGCTTCGACCACCCGGGCGTCGGGGCCCAGCCGGACCAGCAGCCGCTCGAGCCACGGTGTCGCCGACACCCACAGGCGGACGCGCAGCCAGCCGTCGGGTGCCGGGGTCACAGCCTCGACCGGATAGGTCTCGATCACCCACCGCGCGGCCGGTGCCAGCTCGAGGGTCACGTGCGGCCCGTCATGTCCGGCCTCGACGACGTCGTGGCCGGCGCCGTCGGCGGGCTCGACGGGCGGGTCGAAGCGGTCGCCGAGCACCTCGACGCCGTAGACACGGTCGACCCGGAAGACCCGCCCGTCGCGCGCCTGGTGGCAGTAGCCCCGCAGGTACCAGGCGCCGTCGTGGGCGAAGACCCTGTGCGGGTCGACGTCGCGCCTCGAGCGCCGGTCGCGGCTGTAGGCGTAGTAGTCGAGGCGCACCCGGTGGCCATCAGCGGCCGCCCGCCGGAGGGCGTCGAGCACCCCCGGCCGCGTCTCGCCCAGCGCCACCGACACGGCGTCGTCGGCGTCGACCCCGAGCACCCCGGCCACCTTCGCCAGTGCGGTGGTGAGCGGCGCGCCGGCGTCGGCACCGGGCACGCCGGCCGAGGCCCGCCCGGCGACCACGAGCGCAAGTCCCTGCTCGGGCGTGAGGTGGAGCGGCCGGGCGAACATGTCGGCAAACCGCAGCCAGACCCGATCGCCCTCGATGGTCACCTCGATGAGCGCGTCGGGCGTGTAGGGCGGCACACCGACGAGCGACAGCACCTCGAGGTCCTCCAGCAGCTTCTTGCGGCTGATCTCGAACCGGTCGCAGATTTGGTCGACGGTGGGGCCGTCGTTGGACGCGATCCACGGGACGATCGCCAGCATTCGGGCCACCCGGTCGGACGCCGTGGTCCGTGCCCGAGCCGCGCTGTCTCGGTCGCCGTCGGTCACGCCGCGATCGCCTCCAACCACTCGACCACGGCGGCGCGGAGGTCCGCCGGCTCGAGCACCTCGGCATGGTCGAGGAAGGTGAGCACGAACGACCGGAAGTTGTCGCGGTTGGTGACGGTCATCGTGACCACGACCGACCCGTCCGACCGCTCCTCCGCGACGGCGCCAGGGCCGAGGTGCTGCACGATCCACGGTGCCTGCGGTGCGTCGACCAGGACCTTGGCAGTGACCGGCTCGCCCTCGCCGAGCTGCCAGGGCTCGAACTGCACGCCCGGGACGGCGGTCGAGGGCCGCTCGAACCGGGGCCCGTCGAGCCGCTCGACCGCGCTCTCGAACCGGTCGAGCCGGAAGGCCCGCTCGTCGTCGCGGGTGTGGTCGAAGCCCGTGAGGTACCAACGCCCCCGCAGGAAGTCGAGGCGGTAGGGATCGACCCGCCGCTCGACGCCCCGGTAGGTGAACCGCACCGGGGTCCGAGCGGCGATGGCGCCGAACAGCGGACCGACGTGGCCCCCGGGCAGGGCCGCCACCGCCACCCCCATGGCCCCGTCGGCCTCGCCGACGAGGCCACCGAGCTTGAGCAGGCCCTCGCGCGCCGACAACCCATCGAGCTGCACGACCGACGCCGCCATCCGCAGGGCGGCCAGCTCCTCGGCCGTGAGGCCGGGATCACGCAGGTAGTAGCGGTCCTTGGGGATGCGGTAGCCCTCGACCGCCGGCACGACCCCGGGTACGTCCTGCACCTCGAGCGGGACGCCCATGGCGCGCAGGTCGTCCTTGTCGCGCTCGAACGCCCGCCGGAAGGCATCGTTCTCCGCGGCGTAGACGCCGAGGCGGTCGCGGATCTCGACGGCCGACAGCGGGCGCGGCGTCTCGAGCAGCAGGGCGGTGAGGTTGAGCAGCCGTTCGAGCTTCGCCGCGGACATCGGGCCGCCAGGCTACTGGTCGCCGACGCCTGGTCAGGCGGGCGTCTGCGGGACTAGCGCCGCCGCCGCCCACGCCCCCGCCGAGGCGGCGGCGGCGAAGAAGTCGGGATCCTCCGCGGGGCCGCG